>Ga0247818_10000952_pt1 | contig 18178 bp, 16 predicted proteins | sample 13C_Glucose_Day1_FD_192424 | JGI IMG/M metagenome (GOLD analysis project Ga0247818, IMG submission 192424) | Soil microbial communities from agricultural site in Penn Yan, New York, United States - 13C_Glucose_Day1 | ecosystem: Environmental > Terrestrial > Soil > Agricultural land | place... | reverse complement strand
CAGCAACCGTGATGGAAACAGTATGAACTGGACGTGGTTTCACAAGCTCGGCTCGCCCAAATGGTTTTACGGCATCAGCGGCAAAATGCTGCCATGGCTGAGCGTCGCGGCGTTGCTGCTGATCGGCGTTGGCGTGGTCTGGGGCCTGGCCTTTGCACCACCGGATTACCAGCAGGGCAACAGCTTCCGCATCATCTACATCCACGTTCCGGCTGCCATGCTGGCCCAGTCCATCTACGTGATGCTGGCGGTGTGCGGCATCGTCGGGCTGGTGTGGAAAATGAAACTGGCCGATGTCGCCCTGCAATGCGCAGCCCCCATCGGTGCCTGGATGACCGCCGTGGCGCTGGTCACCGGGGCGATCTGGGGCAAGCCGACCTGGGGCTCGTGGTGGGTCTGGGATGCACGTCTTACGTCCATGCTGATCCTGCTTTTCCTGTACTTCGGTCTTATTGCGCTGGGCAACGCCATCAGCAATCGTGACAGCGCGGCCAAGGCTTGTGCGGTGCTGGCGATTGTCGGCGTGATCAATATCCCGATCATCAAGTACTCGGTGGAGTGGTGGAACACCCTGCACCAGGGCGCGACGTTCACGCTCACGGAAAAACCGGCGATGCCCGCCGAGATGTGGCTGCCGTTGCTGCTGACGGCGCTGGGTTTCTACTGTTTCTTCGGCGCGGTGCTGTTGCTGCGCATGCGCCTCGAAGTGCTCAAGCGCGAAGCCCGGGCCAGTTGGGTCAAGGCCGAAGTCGAACACAGCCTGGAGGTCGCTCGATGAGTTTTGCTTCATTCGGCGATTTCCTCGCCATGGGCCATCATGGCCTGTATGTCTGGTCGGCCTATGGCATCTGCCTGGCGGTGCTGGCCCTCAACGTGGCGGCGCCGATCCTGGCCCGCAAGCGGTATCTGCAACAAGAGGCGCGTCGTTTGCGCCGGGAGAACGGCAAGTGAATCCGCTGCGTAAAAAGCGTCTCATCATCATTCTGGCGATCCTGGTCGGGGTCGGCGCCGCCGTGGGCCTGGCCCTGAGCGCCCTGCAGCAGAACATCAACCTGTTTTACACGCCGACCCAGATCGCCAATGGCGAAGCCCCTCAGGACACACGCATCCGCGCGGGCGGCATGGTCGAGGCCGGTTCCCTGCAGCGTTCCGGCGACTCGCTGGACGTGAAGTTCGTCGTCACCGACTTCAACAAATCCGTGACCATCGCTTATCGGGGCATCCTCCCCGACCTGTTCCGCGAAGGGCAGGGCATCGTCGCCCTCGGTAAGCTGAACGCTGATGGCGTGGTGGTGGCCGATGAAGTGCTGGCCAAGCACGATGAAAAGTACATGCCGCCGGAAGTGACCAAGGCCCTGAAAGACAGCGGCCAGTCGGCACCCACTCCCGCGAAAGAGGGCTAACTGATGACATCTGGAATTTTTATCCCGGAGTTGGGCCACCTGGCCATGATCCTGGCGCTGTGTTTCGCCCTGGTTCAGGCCGTGGTGCCGTTGGTGGGCGCCTGGCGCGGTGACCGCTTGTGGATGAGCCTGGCCCAACCCGCCGCCTGGGGCCAGTTCGCGTTCCTGTTGTTCGCCTTCGGTTGCCTGACCTACGCGTTCATGGCCGATGATTTCTCCGTCGCCTATGTCGCCAGCAACTCCAACAGCGCACTGCCCTGGTACTACAAGTTCAGCGCCGTCTGGGGGGCACACGAAGGTTCGTTGCTGCTCTGGGCGTTGATCCTCGGCGGCTGGACGTTCGCCGTGTCGGTGTTTTCCCGGCAGTTGCCGCAGGTGATGCTGGCGCGAGTGCTGGCGGTGATGGGCATGATCAGCACCGGTTTCCTGCTGTTCCTGATCCTCACCTCCAACCCGTTCAAGCGCATCCTGCCGCAAATACCCAGCGATGGCGCCGACCTCAATCCGTTGCTGCAGGATATCGGCCTGATCGTTCACCCACCGATGCTGTACATGGGTTACGTCGGTTTCTCGGTGGCGTTCGCCTTTGCTATCGCGGCGTTGATGGGCGGTCGTCTTGATGCTGCGTGGGCGCGTTGGTCGCGTCCGTGGACCATCGTCGCCTGGGCCTTCCTCGGCATCGGCATCACCCTGGGCTCCTGGTGGGCCTACTACGAACTTGGCTGGGGCGGCTGGTGGTTCTGGGACCCTGTGGAAAACGCCTCGTTCATGCCGTGGCTGGTGGGCACGGCGCTGATTCACTCGTTGGCGGTCACGGAAAAACGTGGCGTGTTCAAGAGCTGGACCGTGTTGCTGGCCATCGCGGCCTTTTCCTTGAGCTTGCTGGGTACCTTCCTCGTGCGTTCCGGCGTGCTGACCTCGGTGCACGCCTTTGCTTCGGACCCCGAACGCGGCGTGTTCATCCTGATCTTCCTGCTGTTCGTGGTCGGTGGTTCGCTGACTCTGTTCGCCCTGCGCGCACCGGTGGTCAAGAGCCAGGTCGGCTTCAACCTGTGGTCGCGGGAAACCCTGTTGCTGGGCAACAACCTGGTGCTGGTGGTAGCGGCTTCGATGATCCTGCTGGGTACCTTGTATCCGCTGATCCTGGATGCCATGACCGGCGCCAAGCTGTCGGTCGGCCCGCCGTACTTCAACGCGCTGTTCATCCCGTTGATGGCCTTGTTGATGCTGGTGATGGCGGTCGGGGTGATCGTGCGCTGGAAAGACACCCCGGTGAAATGGCTGTTGGGCATGCTCACCCCGGTACTGCTCGGCAGCGCCGCGCTGGCGGTGGTGGCTGGCGTGGCCTACGGCGATTTCAACTGGGCGGTGCTGGCGACCTTCATGCTCGCGGCCTGGGTGTTGCTGGCCGGTGTGCGTGACATTGTCGACAAGACCCGCCACAAAGGCCTGATCAAAGGTTTGCCGACCCTGACCCGCAGCTACTGGGGCATGCAGGTTGCCCACCTGGGCATCGCCGTCTGCGCCCTTGGCGTGGTGTTGTCGAGCCAGAACAGTGCCGAGCGCGACTTGCGCCTGGCGCCGGGGGAATCCATGGCCCTGGGCGGTTATCAGTTCATCTTCGAAGGCGCCAAGCACTTCGAAGGCCCGAATTTCACCTCCGACAAGGGCACCGTACGGGTGATCAGGGATGGCAAGGAAGTCAGCGTGCTGCACCCGGAAAAACGCCTGTACACGGTGCAGAACTCGGTGATGACCGAAGCCGGGATCGACGCCGGTTTCACCCGTGACCTCTATGTCGCCCTGGGCGAACCCTTGGGGGATGGCGCCTGGGCGGTGCGTGTGCACGTGAAACCGTTCGTGCGCTGGATCTGGTTCGGTGGCTTGCTCACCGGTCTGGGCGGGTTGCTGGCGGCGCTGGATCGGCGTTATCGAGTCAAAGTGAAAGCCCGTGTGCGTGAAGCGCTGGGCCTGTCGGGAGCCACTGCATGAAGCGTTGGTTGATGGTGTTGCCACTGGCGATTTTTCTGGTGGTCGCTGTATTCCTTTACCGTGGGTTGTACCTGGATCCAGCCGAGCTGCCTTCGGCCATGATCAACAAGCCGTTCCCGGAGTTTTCCCTGCCAGCGGTGCAGGGCGACAAGACCCTGACCCGTGCCGACATCCTCGGCAAACCGGCACTGGTCAACGTCTGGGGCACCTGGTGCATTTCCTGCCGGGTCGAGCACCCGGTGTTGAACAAGCTGGCCGAGAAGGGCGTGGTGATCTACGGCATCAACTACAAGGACGTCAACGCCGACGCCTTGAAGTGGCTGGATGAATTCCACAACCCGTATCAACTGGACATCCGTGACGATGCCGGCACCCTGGGCCTGAACCTCGGTGTATACGGCGCCCCGGAAACTTTCTTCATCGACGCCAAGGGCATCATCCGCGACAAGTTCGTCGGCGTGATCGACGAGCAGGTCTGGCGGGAGAAACTGGCGGCCAAGTACCAGGCGCTGGTTGATGAGGCCAAGCCATGAAGCGTTGGCTAGCCGCTGTCGTTCTGGGCTTGAGCATGGCCGGCGTGGCACACGCCGCCATCGATACCTATGAGTTCGCCAAGGAAGGTGATCGCGAGCGTTTTCGTGAATTGACCAAGGAACTGCGTTGCCCCAAGTGCCAGAACCAGGACATCGCCGACTCCAATGCGCCGATCGCTGCCGACCTGCGCAAAGAGATTTTCCGCATGCTCGGCGAGGGCAAGGACAACCAGCAGATCATCGATTTCATGGTCGATCGCTATGGTGATTTCGTCCGCTACAAACCCGCCCTGAACGCCAAGACCGCGCTGCTCTGGTTCGGTCCCGCCGGTCTGCTGCTCGGTGGTTTGGTGATCATCGCGGTGATCGTCCGTCGTCGTCGCGCACAACGCGCCGAGGCGCCGGGCTCGCTTTCTGCCGAGGAGCGCGAGCGCCTCGACCAACTGTTGGATAAAAACCAAGAATGATTGATTTCTGGCTCGCTGCAGGTCTGCTGCTCCTGGTGGCCCTGAGTTTTCTGTTGATCCCCGTTCTGCGTAGTCGTCGCGCCCAGCTCGAAGAGGATCGTACTGCCCTGAACGTGGCGCTGTATCAGGAGCGCGTGGCCGAGCTGCAGGTTCAGCAGGCGGAGGGCGTGCTCGATACCGCGCAGATGGACGCCGGGCGCGCCGAAGCCGCCCGTGAATTGCTCGCCGACACCGAGGGCGTTGCCGCGCCACGGGTGTCGCGCCTGGGCAAGCCGGCCCCCTTGCTGGCTGCGATCCTGGTCCCGGTGCTGGGCCTGGGCCTGTACCTGCATTTTGGTGCCAGCGACAAGGTCGAGCTGACCCGGGAATTCTCCCAGGCGCCGCAGTCGATGGAAGAGATGACCCAGCGTCTGGAGCGCGCAGTCGCGGCGCAGCCGGATTCCGCCGAAGCGCTGTACTTCCTCGGTCGCACCTACATGACCCAGGATCGTCCTGCCGACGCGGCGAAGGCCTTCGAGCGCACCGTCAATCTCGCCGGGCGTCAGCCTGAATTGCTTGGGCAGTGGGCGCAGGCCCAGTACTTCGCCGATGGCAAGAAATGGTCGGACAAGGTCCAGGCCCTGACCGACGAAGCGCTCAAAGCCGATCCGAAGGAAGTCACCAGCCTTGGCCTTTTGGGCATCGCCGCGTTCGAAGGCCAGCGTTATCAGGAAGCGATCGATTACTGGAATCGTCTGCTGGAGCAACTGCCGCCGGAGGATAAATCCCGTGTCGCGCTGCAGGGCGGCATTGCCCGGGCCAGCGAGAAACTGGTGGCCAGCGGGGGCAAAGTGGCCGAGGCGCCAGCGGCCAAACCGGCAGCGCTGCTCAAGGTCCGGGTGGAACTGGCGGCCGACCTGAAAGCCAAGGTCCAGCCGGGCGACAGCGTATTCATCTTCGCCCGCGCCACCTCGGGCCCACCGGCGCCGTTGGCGGCCAAGCGCCTGACCGTGGCGGATCTGCCGGCAACGGTGGAACTGGGCGATGGCGATGCAATGATGCCGCAGTTGAAACTGTCGAACTTCCCTGAAGTCCAACTGGTTGCGCGCATCTCCCGTGCCGGCCAACCGACGGCAGGCGAGTGGATCGGTCGTAGCCAGCCCCTGGCCAGCAGCACCACCGCGCCGCAACAACTGACCATCGACAGCCCGGATAAATAACAGGAAACGCCACCATGACCGCCATTGCTCGTATTACCCTGCTCAGCGTTGTTTTGGGGCTGAGCGCTTGTGCGGTCCAGCGGCCACCCGAGCAGACGACTCCGCCACCGATCCCGCCGTCGCAGCCGAGTACCAAACCGGCGCCCTCGACGGTACCGAGCAAACCGACTACCCCGGCCAAGCCGGCCAAGCCATTGCCGCGCACCTCGGCGAGCTTTGCGCCGCCACCGGGGGGCAACAGTCACTGGGACCCGAAACTGGGTGTGTACGTGCTCGACGATCAACCGAACACCTTCTACCGCCAGCGCACCTATTACCGCTGGGATAACGGCTGGAGCCGCTCGATCAGCCCGAAAGGGCCGTGGGAAGAGACGGATATCCAAGGGGTGCCGGGCGGTTTGGGACGGCAGTTCGGGCAGTAGTGCAAAAGGCGACCTTTGGGGTCGCCTTTTTTGTGGGGGCTGAATCTGTTCTTGAAAGCAGCGTCAAAAGATTCTGATCTTATAAAATTTTGCCGATCCCGCTGGTGATGGACCACTCGCCGGGTCAGCGCCAGATCGCGCAGGAATCCAAGTACCGTGAACATTTCATGGCCACCGGGCTCTCTGATCGCGGCAAGAAAATTTACCGGTAGCCAGCAAGCAGGGCGACAAGCGAAGAGGGTGTTTTGATGGCAGGCAGGTTGATCTATCTCATCGGGCCTTCGGGTTCAGGCAAGGACAGCCTGCTCGATGCCGCGCGGGAGCGGTTGGCCGAGCGCGGCTGCCGCATCGTGCGGCGGGTCATCACGCGTTCGGCGGAAGCGGTGGGCGAGGCGGCGCTGGGCGTCAGTGCGCAGCAGTTCGCCGGGATGGAGGCCCAGGGCGCGTTTGCCCTGAGCTGGCACGCCAATGGCCTGTCCTATGGCATCCCGCGGGAAATCGATGACTGGCTGGCCGCCGGGCAGGACGTGCTGGTCAACGGTTCGCGGGGGCACCTGCACAATACTCGCGAACGTTATCCAGACATGTTGGCAGTGTTGCTGACCGTTAACCCGGCTGTGCTACGCCAGCGCCTGCTGGCGCGTGGGCGTGAGTCCGTGGCTGAAATCGACCAGCGCCTGGCGCGCAATGCCCGTTTCAATGAGCAACTGCTGGCCGAAGATCCGAACGTGCATGTGCTCGACAACTCCGGGCCGCTGGAGCACACCGTCGAGCGATTACTGGCCTGCCTCGACGAGCCCGGTGCATGCGCCTGACTGGACACACACTCCGCAATATAACCAAACGGCATGCCTTTCGAATGGGGCTTTGATAACACCGCCATCAGTGTCCAGGTCCCCGATATTCCAAGTGCGCTAACCGCCGGGGACGTTGTCTTGGCGGGCGCTTCGACTTGCCCGCCAGGCGCCTGGATTACGCGGTCGCCAGCGAAGCCTTCTGCGAAACACTGAGAAAGCGCAGCAACGCCAACAGTGGAAACGCACTGCCGACCACCACGATCCACAACCAGCCGCCGTGCTCATACACCGCGCTGGCTACGGACGAACCAAACGCGCCGCCGATGAAGATGCTGGTCATGTACAAGGCATTCAGGCGGCTGCGGCTCTTGGCGTCCAGGGCATAGACCGCGCGTTGGCCAAGGACCATGTTCATTTGCACGCAGAAGTCCAGGACCACGCCGGTCACTGCCAGGCCGATCACGCTGTAGGCCGGATGGATGAACGCGGGCAGGAAGCTCAGGCTGGCGAACAACAGGGCCAGCAATGAAGCAATGCGGGTGTGACCGGCGTCGGCCAGGCGTCCGGCGATAGGCGCGGCAATGGCGCCGATTGCGCCGACCAGGGCGAAAATTGCGATCTGGCTTTGCGACAACCCATGATTGCGCGCCAGTTCCAGCGGCACGGCGGTCCAGAACAGGCTGAACGTGGCGAACATGCACCCTTGGTAAAACGCTCGCTGGCGCAGCACCGGCTGTTGGCGCAGGAGCGTCCAGAGCGAACCCAGCAATTGGCCGTAGGATGCGCTGTGGTCAGGCTGGCGCTTGGGAATGGTCACCGCCAGCACGATGCTGATCGCAGCCATCAACAGTGCAGCAATCACGAACATTGCCCGCCAACCGAAATGATCGGCCACCACGCTGGACACCGGTCGCGCCAGCAGGATCCCCAGCAACAAACCGCCCATGATCCCGCCGACCACGCGACCGCGGGATTCTTCCGGCGCCAGGTGCGCGGCCAGCGGAATCAGGATCTGCACCGACACCGAGCTGAAGCCCACCAGCAGCGAAATCAGCAAGAACACGTTCGGCTGATCGGTGAACGCCGCGCCCAGCAGACTGGCAATCGCCACCAAGGTGGTGATGATCATCAGCCGGCGGTTTTCCAACAGGTCACCCAAGGGCACGAGGAAGAACAGGCCCAGGGCGTAGCCGATCTGGGTCAGCGACACGATCAGGCTGGCCATGGTGCTGGTCAGGCCGATGTCCGGTGCGATCAGGCCGATGATCGGCTGCGCATAGTAGATGTTGGCGACGATCGCACCACAGCAGAAGGCAAACAGCAGCACCATGCCTCGGGTCATTGTCGCGGTGCCGTGGGGCACTTGGGTCGCTGGGTTCATAAGGTGTCTCGTTGAACTGGAGGGAAAGCGCGCAGGCTAAAGGCTTGACCGCAACGGCGGAAGAGAGTTTGGAGTGATAGTAGTCATGCCATGGCGTAATGATTGACGACCGCGCGTGCCGCTCGCCGATGTGGTGCCAGCGCAGACCGGCCATCCGAAGAACCGCCCGCTTTGCCGTGACAGCTAGAATTTACAGGGGGATCACTTCAACGTGTCCTTACATAGCGGGAGTATCACGATGAAAATCGTATCTTCGCTGGCGTTGGTGGTAGCGGTTGGGTCGATCTTCGGGTGCTCGACAGTACCTGACCGTCAGGTCACCAACGTTCCCTTGAACGCTACTTCCATCAATGCCGGGAACATCGCCCGGCCCATCATGATGTCCGACGGTAACGCAACGGTGTTCTGGTTCGCGGTCAGTGGCGAAAGCATGGGAAGTGCTTTGCCGGGCCGCTTGCAGGCCTATATCTATCCGGGAAGTTGTGCGAGCCTGGGTGCGAAACCGGCCTATGACATGAACGACGGTCCGAATGCGCGGTTCTATTCCCAGGCGTCGCACCAGTATTTCTGGAAGAGCGCTCCGATCGCCATGGAAACGCTGCGAGCGGGCGGATATGCCCTGGTCGTGCGTGAAAGCCCGGCCGATGGTAATCAGGATATTTTCTGCGGCAACCTGAGCTAGCGGCGCACCCCTGCAGGAGCTGGCGCAGGCTGCGGCAACTCCTACAGGCAATCGTGTCTGCTTAACGGTTACTGCGCATAAATCTGGTCGAAGACCCCGCCATCATTGAAGTGGGTCTTCTGCACGGTGCGCCAGTCACCGAAGGTCTTCTCGACCGACAGGAAGTCCACTTTCGGGAAGCGGTCGGTGTACTTGGCCAGCACGACCGGGTCACGCGGACGCAGGTAGTTGGCGGCAGCGATTTCCTGGCCTTCTGGCGACCACAGGTACTTCAGGTATTCCTCCGCGGCGGCGCGGGTGCCTTTCTTGTCGACGGTCTTGTCGACCACCGACACTGGTGGCTCGGCTTCGGCGGAGACGCTTGGGTAGATCACTTCGAACTGATCGCGGCCAAACTCGCGGGCGATCATTTCCGCTTCGTTTTCGAAGGTCACCAGCACGTCGCCGATCTGGTTGGTCATGAAGGTCGTCGTCGCGGCGCGGCCACCGGTATCCAGCACAGGCGCCTGCTTGAACAGCTTGCCGACGAAGTCTTTGGCCTTGCTCTCGTCGCCGCCGTTTTTCAGCACGTAGCCCCAGGCCGACAGGTAGGTGTAGCGGCCGTTACCCGAGGTTTTCGGGTTGGGCACGATGACTTGCACGCCGTCCTTGAGCAGGTCGGGCCAGTCTTTGAGGGCTTTCGGGTTGCCTTTGCGGACGATGAACACGGTGGCCGAGGTGAACGGCGCGCTGTTGTTCGGCAGGCGGGTGACCCAGTTGTCCGGGATCAGTTTGCCGTTGTCGGCCAGGGCGTTGATGTCGGTGGCCATGTTCATGGTGATCACGTCAGCGGGCAGGCCATCGATGACCGAACGTGCCTGTTTGCTCGAGCCGCCAAAGGACATCTGCAGGGTGATGTTTTCGTTGTGTTCGGCTTGCCAGTGTTTCTGGAACGCAGTGTTGTAGTCCTTGTAGAAATCGCGCATCACGTCGTAGGAAACGTTGAGCAGGGTCGGTGCGGCCTGGGCCATGCTGGACAGTGCCAGGCCCGCGGCCAGGAGTGAGGCGCCAAAGAGTTTTTTCACTGCGAATTCCTTGTTCGAGACGATGTTTTTTAGAATACGAGGCAATTTGCCAGCGACTATAGCCGGGCTCGCATAGTCGTTTAAAGATTAAAAAGCTCTTTGCTTATTCCCGTTTCTTGAATAATGCGTTGCCGCAGCGAGAGCAGAACGCGGCGCCGTGTTCATGGCTGTTTTTCTTGCACACCGGGCAGTCATGTTGCAGCTGTTCGCCACGCATGGCGTTGGCCAGTTCGGCGGTAAAAATACCGGTCGGTACGGCGATGATCGAGTAACCGGTGATCATCACCAGCGAGGAAATCACCTGGCCCAATGGCGTCTTCGGTACGATGTCGCCGAAGCCCACGGTGGTCAGCGTCACGATAGCCCAGTAGATGCCCTTGGGAATGCTGGTGAAACCGTGCTCCGGGCCTTCGATCACGTACATCAGCGTGCCGAACACCGTCACCAGCGTGCAGACGCTCACCAGGAACACCACGATTTTCTGCTTGCTGCCGCGCAGCGCGGACATCAGGTAGTTGGCTTGTTTGAGGTAAGGGCTCAGCTTGAGCACGCGGAAAATCCGCAGCATCCGGATGATCCGGATAATCAGCAGGTACTGCGCATCGGCGTAATAGAGCGCAAGGATGCCGGGCACGATCGCGAGCAGATCCACCAGTCCATAAAAGCTGAAGGCATAGCGCAGGGGCTTGGGCGAACAGTACAGGCGCAGGCCATACTCGATGGCGAAGATGACCGTGAAGCCCCATTCGATATACGCCAACACGTCGGCGTAGTTGCGGTGAACGGTGTCGATGCTGTCGAGCATCACGATCACCAGGCTGGCGAGGATGATCAACAGCAGTATGCCGTCGAAGCGCCGACCCGCCGTGGTGTCGCTCTGGAAAATCATGACGTAAAGGTCTTCACGCCAGTTTTTGTTGCTGTCCATGGATAACGCCTGACTCGATGATCAGCGCAGCCTAGGTTGATTCTCCCCAGGAGCGCAAGGCGCACTGGCGCCCGTCGCTTTGCCGATCAGTTGAGCCACCGTACGGATCAGCCAGCAGGCGAGGATAAACGGTGCGGTCAGCGTGGGCAGGCCGATAGCGGCAAACATCGGTGTCAGCAGCAGCGCTGAGGCAATCGCCACCAGTGGCAGCCAGGGCTGCTGGCGCTGCGCGCTGAAGGCGAGGGCGGCGAGCACGGCGTTGTAGCCAGCCAGGCCCAGCAGTGCAGTGTAGAAGTCGTGATTCAGCAGGCTCCAACCCATGCCCGCAATCGACGCCAACAACGCCCAGCAGAAGGCGCGACGATCGGCGATCAGCAACCCGGCGGCAATCATGGCACCGGCCAGCGGATGACCGAGGAACATCACCTGGCCGAGGCCCTTGAAGGGGGCGGCGAGCATGTTCAGTGTGCTGACCTCGATCAGGTGCGCCTCGGTCGAGGGTGTGGCGAAGCACAGCAGTAACCAGCTCAGTACGACGAAGGGCGCGGTGTAGGCGGGCAGGTATTGGCTGAACCGGACGCGTTTGAGCCATTGTTGAGTGATCATCGCACTCAGGCCGCCGGCGGCCAGGATTAGCGGTGGCATCATCGCCGACCAGGGGAAGTACAAGCTCAGCAGCAGGCCGAGCAATACGCCGTTGTAGCTGAACAGCCCGGCCTGACGATCAGCCTTGGCATAGTTGCGACGTTGCGCGGTGAGCAATCCGGCGACACCGCCAAGCAATGCGCCACCGAGCAGGGCAGGAGCGGTGAACAGGATGGCCGAAAGAATCAGCAAGCCGCACAGCGGATTGCGCTGCAGGAATATCTGACTGAAACCGTTGAGCAAGGCTTCGGCCCAGTCGGGGCAGTGGGTGTTGAAGTGGTTGGCAGGCATGGTAAGGGTCGTTTCAGTACTGATCGTTCCCACGCTCCGCGTGGGAATGCCTAAATGGACGCTCTGCGTCTGCTCTTGGGACGCGGAGCGTCCCGGGCTGCATTCCCACGCAGAGCGTGGGAACGATCATGTGGAAGTTAAATCAATGTTTCGATCCGCAAAGAGTTAGTCGACCCCGGCTGCCCAAACGGCACACCCGCCGTAATCAATAACGTATCGCCACGCTGCGCCATGCCCTGGGCCTGGGCAATCTCCAGGGCCGTGGAGCAAACCTCGTCCACCTGGCGCAGGCGATCGTTGACCACCGAGTGCACGCCCCACGCCACGGTCAGGCGACGAGCGGTTTGCAGGTTCGGCGTCAGGTTGAGGATCGGTACCGTCGGCCGTTCACGTGCAGCGCGCAGGCTCGAGGTGCCTGATTCGCTGTAGTTGACCAGCACCGCCACCGGCAACACATTGCTGATACGGCGGATCGCGCAACTGATCGCATCATTAACCGTCGCTTCGGCTTTTGGTCGGCTGACGTCCAGTTGGTTCTGATAGTCCGGGCCGTTCTCCACCTGGCGGATGATCTTGCTCATCATCTGCACGGCTTCCAGCGGGTATTCACCGGACGCGGTTTCCGCCGACAACATCACCGCGTCGGCCCCTTCGGCCACCGCGTTGGCGACATCGGTGACTTCGGCGCGGGTGGGCGCCGGGGAGAAACGCATGGATTCGAGCATCTGCGTCGCCACCACCACCGGCTTGCCCAGCTCGCGGCAGGTGCTGATGATGGTCTTCTGGATCTGCGGCACGCTTTCGGCCGGCACTTCCACGCCCAGGTCACCGCGGGCGACCATGATCGCGTCGCTCAATTCGGCGATTTCGCGCAATTGCGTGACCGCTGACGGCTTTTCGATCTTGGCCATCAGGAACGCCTTGTCGCCGATCAGCGCCCGGGCTTCGATGATGTCTTCCGGACGTTGTACGAACGACAGCGCCACCCAGTCCACCCCCAGTTCGAGGCCGAAGCTCAGGTCACGGCGATCCTTGGCGGTCAGTGGGCTCAGGTCGAGCACCGCTTGGGGCACGTTCACGCCTTTGCGATCGGACAGTTCGCCGCCATTGAGCACGGTGGTGTCGATGGCGTCGGCATACTTGGTGACCACCCGCAGGCGCAGCTTGCCGTCGTCCAGCAGCAGGTCCATGCCCGGCTCGAGCGCAGCGATGATCTCCGGGTGCGGCAGGTTGACCCGGCGCTCGTCACCTGGCGTGGCATCGAGGTCCAGGCGCAAGGCCTGACCGCGATACAGCTGGACTTTGCCCTGGGCAAATTTGCCGACCCGTAATTTAGGGCCTTGCAGGTCCATCAGGATGCCCAGCGGATAATTCAGCTGGCGCTCGACTTCACGGATCCACTGGTAGCGTTTGGCGTGGTCGGCGTGATCGCCGTGGCTGAAGTTCAGGCGAAAGATATTGACCCCGGCCTGCACCAGTTCACGAATGTCATCGATTCCGTCGGTGGCGGGACCGAGGGTGGCGAGGATCTTGACCTTTTTATCAGGCGTCATGTTTTGGGCTCTCAAGGATCAGAATGGCGCGGAAGTCGTTCACGTTGGTGCGGGTCGGCTCGGTGACGATCAGTGCGTCCAGCGCCTCGAAATAGCCGTAGCCATTGTTATTGTCCAACTCGTCGCTGGCGCTCAAGCCGAGGGCGGCGGCGCGGGCGTAGCTGTCCGGGGTCATGATTGCCCCGGCGTTGTCTTCGGAACCGTCGATGCCGTCGGTGTCGCCGGCCAGGGCATAGACGCCGGGCAAGCCCTTGAGGCTGTCGGTCAGGCTCAGCAGGAACTCGGCGTTGCGCCCGCCACGGCCATTGCCGCGAACGGTGACTGTGGTTTCGCCGCCCGAAAGAATCACGCAGGGCGCGGCCAGCGGTTGACCGTGCTGGACGATCTGTCGGGCGATGCCGGCGTGGACTTTCGCCACTTCCCGGGATTCACCTTCCAGGTCACCCAGGATCAATGGGCTGTAACCGGCCTGGCGGCACTTCACCGCCGCGGCTTCCAGGGATTGCTGTGGACGGGCGATCAACTGGAAGTGGCTGCGGGCCAGGCTTGGGTCACCGGGTTTTACCGTTTCCGATTCCGGGCTTTGCAGCCAGCTACGCACGGAGGCCGGCACGTCGATGGCATAGCGCTTGAGGATCGCCAGCGCTTCGGCCGAGGTGCTCGGGTCGGCCACGGTGGGGCCGGAGGCGATGACCGTGGCGAGATCGCCCGGCACATCGGAAATCGCATAGGTGTACACAGTGGCTGGCCAGCAAGCCTTGCCGAGCCGGCCGCCCTTGATCGCCGAGAGGTGTTTGCGTACGCAGTTCATCTCGCCAATGGTGGCGCCGGATTTGAGCAGGGCTTTGTTGATCGATTGCTTGTCGGCCAGGGTGATGCCGGCAGCGGGCAGGGCGAGCAACGCCGAACCACCGCCCGACAGCAGGAAGATGACGCGGTCGGCTTCGGTCAGGTTGCTGACCAGTTCGAATACACGCTTGGCCACCGCCTGGCCGGCTGCGTCCGGAACCGGATGCGCGGCTTCGACCACTTCGATTTTTTCGCAGGGGGCGCCGTGACCATAACGCGTCACCACCAGACCGGACACTTCACCCTGCCAGCAGCGCTCGACCACCTGGGCCATGGCCGCCGCGGCTTTGCCGGCACCGATGACGATCACCCGACCGCTACGGTCGGCAGGCAGATGGGCTTCGAGGACTTGTTGCGGATGGGCCGCGTCGATGGCTGTGGCGAACAGCTCGCGCAGGAATTGTTGCGGATCGACCGACATGGCGGGCTCCCGGAATTCTTGTTATGGGTTGACGTTGCCGCGGTGATACCTCTGTAGGAGCTGGCTTGCCAGCGATCCAGACGCCTCGGTATGTCAGGCAGACCGTGTCGAGGCAATCGCTGGCAAGCCAGCTCCAACAGGGGGAGTGGCGTTATTTATCGCGAATCGAGAAATTCGCCATGTGTTCCAGGCCCTTGATCAGCGCCGAGTGGTCCCAGTTGCTGCCACCGATGGCGGCGCAGGTGCTGAACACTTGCTGGGCGTTGGCGGTGTTCGGCAGGTTGATGTTCAGCTCCTTGGCGCCTTGCAGGGCCAGGTTCAGGTCCTTCTGGTGCAGGCTGATGCGGAAGCCCGGATCGAAGGTGCCCTTGATCATGCGCTCGCCATGCACTTCGAGGATCTTCGACGAAGCGAAGCCGCCCATCAGCGCTTCACGCACCTTGGCTGGATCGGCACCGTTCTTGGCCGCGAACAGCAGGGCTTCGGCCACCGCCTGGATGTTCAGCGCAACGATGATCTGGTTCGCCACCTTGGCGGTTTGACCGTCACCATTGCCGCCGACCAGGGTGATGTTCTTGCCCATGGCCTGGAACAGCGGCAGTGCGCGTTCGAAGGCATCGGCATCGCCGCCGACCATGATGCTCAGGGTCGCAGCCTTGGCGCCGACTTCACCGCCGGACACTGGCGCGTCGAGGTACTGGGCGCCCTTTTCATTGATTTTGGCGGCGAAGGCCTTGGTGGCGGTCGGCGAGATCGAGCTCATGTCGATCACTACCTTGCCTTTGCCCAGGCCTGCAGCCACGCCGTCGGCGCGGAACAGCACGTCATCGACCTGCGGGGTGTCCGGAACCATGACGATGATGAATTCGGCTTCCTGGGCGACTTCCTTCGGGTTCGCCAGGGCAACGGCACCGGCGGCGACCAGGTCGGCGGGGGCGGCGTCGTGGTGCGCCGACAGGAACAGGCTGTGACCGGCTTTTTGCAGGTTCGCCGCCATTGGGTGGCCCATGATGCCGGTGCCGATAAATCCGATTTTAGCCATGAGAAAATCCTCTTGTCTTTATTGCTGCTTCAAACAAATTGGGAACTGCTTTTGTAGGAGCCGGCTTGCCGGCGAAGGCTGCTGGATGACCAGCGCAAGGCTCAAGGGCGCCTTCGCTGGCAAGCCAGCTCCTACAAGGGAGCTGTGTCAGATTGCGTTATGGGTTTTCAACCAGCCCAGGCCTGCTTCCGTGGTGGTCAGCGGCTTGTATTCGCAACCGACCCAACCCTGGTAACCGATGCGGTCCAGGTGTTCGAACAGGAAGCGGTAGTTGATTTCACCGGTGCCTGGTTCGTTGCGCCCCGGGTTATCCGCGAGCTGCACATGGTTGATCTCGCCCAGGTGCGATTGCAGGGTGCGGGCCAGGTCGCCTTCCATGATTTGCATGTGGTAGATGTCGTATTGCAGGAACAGGTTGGTGCTGCCGACCTGCTCGCGAATCGACAGGGTTTGTGCCGTGTTGTTCAGGTAGAAACCCGGGATGTCGCGGGTGTTGATCGCTTCCATCACCAACTTGATGCCGGCCGCTTGCAACTTGTCGGCGGCGTACTTGAGGTTGGCGACGAAGGTTTTTTCCACGGTGGCATCGTCAACGCCTTGTGGGCGGATACCGGCCAGGCAGTTGATCTGGGTGTTGCCCAGTACTTGTGCGTAGGCAATCGCCAGGTCGACACCGGCGCGGAACTCTTCAACCCGGTCTGGCAAGCAGGCGATACCGCGCTCGCCCTTGGCCCAGTCGCCGGCTGGCAGGTTGAACAGCACTTGGGTCAGGCCGTTGGCGTCGAGCCGGGCCTTGATTTCGGCCGAGCTGAAGTCGTAGGGGAACAGATACTCGACACCACTGAAACCGGCCTTGGCGGCCGCTTCGAAACGGGCGAGAAAGTCTTGTTCGGTGAACAGCATGGACAGGTTGGCTGCGAAACGCGGCATGGTGGTCTCCCGTGTTAGGTTCTCGTTCCCACGCAGTGCGTGGGAACGATCAAGCGATCAGGCTGTTAATCGAGCAACGAAATCGCCGTCGGTGCGTCGTTGCCGACCAGCGCCAGGTCTTCGAATTCGTTGACGGCGTTGATCTCGGTGCCCATGGAAATGTTGGTCACGCGTTCCAGGATGATCTCGACGATGACCGGTACCTTGAACTCTTCGATCAGCTCCTGTGCCTTGCGCAGGGCAGGCTGGATCTGCGCCGGTTCGAACACACGCAGCGCCTTGCAGCCGAGGCCTTCGGCCACCGCGACGTGGTCGACACCGTAGCCGTTGAGTTCCGGCGCGTTCAGGTTGTCGAACGACAGCTGCACGCAGTAATCCATGTCGAAACCGCGCTGCGCCTGGCGGATCAGACCCAGGTACGAATTGTTCACCACAACGTGGATGTACGGCAGCTTGAACTGCGCGCCCACTGCCAGTTCTTCGATCATGAACTGGAAGTCATAGTCCCCCGACAGGGCCACAACCTTGCGGTTCGGATCAGCCTTGACCACGCCCAGTGCCGCTGGAATGGTCCAGCCCAGAGGGCCTGCCTGACCGCAGTTGATCCAGTGACGCGGCTTGTAGACGTGCAGGAACTGCGCGCCGGCAATCTGCGACAGACCGATGGTGCTGACGTAGCAAGTGTCCTTGCCGAACACCTGGTTCATCTCTTCGTAAACGCGCTGCGGCTTGACCGGCACGTTGTCGAAGTGAGTCTTGCGCTGCAGGCTGGCCTTGCGCTGCTGGCAGTCTTGCAGCCAGGCGCTGCGGTTTTTCAGCTTGCCGGCGGCTTGCCATTCGCGAGCAACTTCGATGAACACGGTCAGTGCGGCGGCGGCGTCGGACACGATGCCCAGGTCCGGGGTGAACACGCGGCCGATCTGAGTGCCTTCGATGTCGACGTGAATGAACTTGCGGCCTTCGGTGTACACATCGACCGAACCGGTGTGACGGTTGGCCCAACGGTTACCGATGCCCAGCACCACGTCCGACTTCAGCATGGTCGCGTTGCCGTAACGGTGCGAGGTCTGCAAGCCAACCATGCCGACCATCAGCGGGTGATCGTCCGGGATGGTGCCCCAGCCCATCAGGGTCGGAATGACCGGGATACCGGTCAGCTCGGCGAACTCCACCAGCAGGTCGCTGGCGTCGGCGTTGATGATGCCACCACCGGCCACCAGCAACGGGCGTTCGGCCTGGTCCAGCAAGGCCAGAGCCTTCTCGACCTGGACGCGAGTAGCGGTCGGCTTGGCCAGCGGCAATGGCTGGTAAGCGTCGATGTCGAATTCGATTTCAGCCATCTGAACGTCGAACGGCAGGTCGATCAGCACCGGGCCTGGACGGCCGGAGCGCATCTCAAAGAAAGCTTTCTGGAACGCGTAAGGCACCTGGCCCGGTTCGAGAACGGTGGTCGCCCACTTGGTGACTGGCTTGACGATGCTGGTGATGTCGACAGCCTGGAAGTCTTCCTTGTGCATACGGGCGCGGGGTGCCTGGCCGGTAATGCAGAGGATTGGAATCGAGTCGGCCGAGGCGCTGT
>Ga0247818_10000949_pt1 | contig 18187 bp, 17 predicted proteins | sample 13C_Glucose_Day1_FD_192424 | JGI IMG/M metagenome (GOLD analysis project Ga0247818, IMG submission 192424) | Soil microbial communities from agricultural site in Penn Yan, New York, United States - 13C_Glucose_Day1 | ecosystem: Environmental > Terrestrial > Soil > Agricultural land | place... | reverse complement strand
CGACGCGCTGGGCACCGCCGGCGCCACCGCCATGCTGCTGATCGTCATCGCCGCACAGCTGTTCTGCGGCAACGCCGAGGTCGCGGCGGCGAGCCGGATGGTCTTCGCCTTCAGCCGTGACAACGCACTGCCGGGCTCGGCCCTGTGGCGCAAGGTCAGCTCGCGTACCCAGACCCCGGTGCCCGCCGTATGGCTGTCGGTGGGTGTCGCCGCGCTGCTGGCGGTGCCGTCGCTGTACTCCGCGACGGCGTACGGGGCTGTGACGGCGATCAACGTCATCGGGATCACCCCGGCGTACGCGATTCCGATCTACCTCAAGCTGCGCGCCGGCGACCGCTTCCAGCGCGGTCCCTGGCATCTGGGCCGCTGGTCGAAGCCGATCGGCTGGATCGCCGTGGTGTGGGTCGCCGTCGTCACCGTGCTGTTCCTGCTCCCGCAGTCGTCTCCCGTGACGATCGACTCGATGAACTACGCGTCGATCGCCCTGGTCGCCGTGCTGGTTCTGGCGACGGTGTGGTGGTTCGTCGCGCGCCGTTCGTACAGCACCCCGGCCGCGTACGGCAACGCCCGTGAGCAGGCGGAGATCGCCGAGGGCATCGTCTGACCGTCCCCTCCCGGGCGGTCTTCAGCTCAGCAGCAGTTGGAGGCCGCCCAGGACGGTGGCGGCGATCACGATCCGGTCGAAGACCTTCTGGTTGATCCGGCCGACGCAGGCGCGGCCGAGGTACGCCCCGGGGATGACGAACAGCACGAGGGCGGCGTCCAGCAGCAGCGACCGGGCGTCGATGAGGCCGAGCCCCACACTGAAGGGCACCTTCGAGGTGTTGACGATCAGGAAGAACCACGCGGACGTCCCGAGGAAGCCCAGCTTCCGGAAGCCCGCGGACAGCAGGTAGAGCGACATCACGGGGCCACCCGCGTTGGCGACCATGGTGGTGAACCCGCCGAGCACCCCGTACGAACGGGCCTTGAGCCGAGCGCCGCGCGAGGGCCCGTCCGCGCTCTCCTCCTCCGGGGGCGGCTGGGAGCCGGCCCGCCGTCGCCAGAGGGTGACCCCCGCCATGAACAGCAGGATCGCGCCGATCGAGGTGCGTACCGCGTCGTCCCCGGCCCGCATCATGAAGAGGGTGCCGGCCAGCACGCCCACCGCCACGGCGGGGAAGAGCCGCAGCAGGGTAGGCCAGTGGGCGTGGCGACGGTAGACCAGCACGGCGAGGATGTCGCCCGCGATCAGGATCGGGAGCAGCACTCCGGTGGATTCGCGGGCCGGGAGCACGGCCGCGAAGACCGCGAGGCTGATCGTATTGGCCCCACTGACCGCCGTCTTCGAGAAGCCGACGAGGGTGGATGCCGCCGCGAGTGCGGCCAGTTGCCAGAGTGTGATGGTGTCCATTCCGGATCAGATGGTAGACACATCTTCCTCTCGGCGGATCATCGTTTCATCCGTAGCCTCCTCCAGCCGTCCGCTCGCTATGCTGCGATCGCTCGCGGAAACGTTCAAACGAACACGGCACAGCGGTAGGCAAGGGGGCCATCATGCGGGAGCCGGTCGAGTCGAGGCGCAAGCGCATCCTCTCGGTGGTGCACGCGCGCGGCGCCGTCAAGGTGAGCTCGCTCGCCGAGGAGCTGGACGTCTCGGCGGTCACCCTGCGGCGGGACGTGGAGGAGCTGGCCAGGGCGGGGATGCTGCGGCGCGGTCACGGCGTGGTCCGCCCGATGGGGGGCGTCGAGCGCCCCGCGGCCGTCCCGGCCCCCCGGAGCGCTGAACCGGCCGGGGAGGGAGGCGCGATCGCCCTCGTCGTCCCGGAGCGCCATTCCTACCTGTACGAGACCCTGCACGGCGCGCGGACGGCGCTGGAGGAGGCCGGGGCGCACATCACCCTGCGCATCGCGCCCCAGGCGGCCGGCGCCGAACGGCCGCAGGTGGAGCGGGCGCTGGCGGCCGGGGTGCGCGGTCTGCTCATCGCGCCCCGGTGGCGCAGCAGGGAGGGCGAGGAGGCCGACTACGGCTGGCTCGCCGGGCTGGGGGTGCCGACCGTCCTGATGGAGCGGCGGCCCCGGCCCGGCAGCGCGCTGCACGCTCTGGACTCGGTGTGCTCCGACCACTGGTACGGGATCCATCTGGCCGTGGACCACCTGGTCTCGCTCGGCCACCGCCGGCTGGTGCTGGCGGCGAGGAACGACAGCCCGACCGCTCGTTCGATCAGGGCCGCGTTCGCCGAGATCGCGGCGGCGCGGTCCGAGGTGGAGGAGTGGGCCGTGGTGCTCAGCTCCCCGACAGCGGGCCCCGGGGAACCCGGCAGCCGGGAGGAGGCTCCGGATCTCGCGGCACTGATGCGCGGGCGGGGCTTCACCGGTGCGGTCCTGCACGGCGACGAGGACGCCCTGATGCTCGTCCAGAAGCTCGCGGAGAACGGCATCCAGGTGCCGCGGGACTGCTCCGTGGTGGCGTACGACGATGTCGTGGCCGCGCTGGGCAGCACCTCCCTCACCGCGGTGGCACCGCCGAGGGGCGAGATCGGCCGGGCGGCGGCCGAGCTCCTGCTGCACCGTCTGGGCCGTCCGGCCGGCGCTTCCGGTCCGGTGCGCCGGGTGGAGCTCCTGCCCGGCCTCGAAGTGCGCGGGTCGACCCAGGAGCTGCACCGCCCAGCCGAATGATCGTTTGAACACTTCAAGCTTCTTTTGATCGATCTATTGACCACTATCGATCAGCCGATCAGTATTCCCGTGTCTCGAATCAGGAGCCGCGGGAGGCGCACATGCCTGGTCGACAGAGCCGTCGATCCGTGCTCGCCACGATCACCGCACTTCCTCTGGCAGGCGCGCTCAGCGCCTGCGGAGGGGGTGGCGGAGACACACGATCGGGCGGTACGAGCAGTACCGGAAGCACCGTCAGAAGCGGGAACGGCAGGAAGATCCGCATCACCTTCTGGTCGGCCCTGCGGGGCAGCCAGGAGGTCGTGGACGCGTTCAACCGCGGTCACGACACGATTCAGGTCGACTTCCAGCAGGTCCCCGGAGGGATGCAGGGAGGTTACGCGAAGCTCAGCAACGCGGCCCGGGCCGGCAACGCCCCGGACATCGCCACCATCGAGTACCCCCAGGTCCCGGGCTTCGCCATCGACGGGGTCTGCCGCGACATCACGGACCTGGTGGGCGAAGGGCTCCGCGCCAAGCTGCTGCCGCAGGCGCTGGGCCTGACCACGTTCGAGAAGCGGGTGTTCAGTGTCCCTCTGGACATAGAGCCGATGGTGCTGCACTACCGCACCGACCTTTTCGAAAGGTACGGCCTGACCGTCCCGCGCACCTGGGAGGACTTCGAGGACGCGGCGCGGACCGTACGCCGCGCGAGTGGTGACCGCCGGATGGCGCTCTTCCCCACGGACGGTGACACCCACCTCGCCGCGTACGCCTGGCAGGCCGGCGCCCAGTGGTTCGACACGTCGGGCGGGGCGTGGAACGTCTCGCTCGCCGACGCCCCGACCCGCCGCGTGGCCGCGTACTGGCAGCGGCTCACCGATCAGGACCTGGTCTTCATGAACGCGGTGGAGAGCCGGCACAGCGATGTCCAGATCGGCGAGGGCCTGGTGCTCAGCAGGCTCAGCGGCGCGTGGGACGCCGGGGCGCAGATGAAGGCCCGTCCGGGCCAGAAGGGGCAGTGGGCACTCGCACCGCTCCCCCAGTGGGATCCGGCCGACCCCGCTGTCGGCACCCACGGCGGCTCGACCTTCGCGATCACCAAGGACTGCGCGCACCCCGAGGCCGCGATGGAGTTCATCGAGTGGCAGGTCTCGCATCCGGACGCCCTGCGCGCCCGCCTCTCCAGCGGCGCCAGCAGCCAGTACCCCGCCGCGCCCGGCCTGGTGGACGTGGGCCGCAAGGCCTTCGACCGGGCCTACTACGGCGGCCAGGACATCTACACCCTGTTCGAGCAGGAGGCCGACAAGATCCGCCCCGGATGGGTCTGGGGACCTCGGATGACGGCCACCGGCAAGATCATGAGGGATGGACTGGCGCGGGCGAGCGGCGGCCAGGGGTCCGTTCTCGGAGCCGTGAGGGCGGCGCAGGAGGGCACGATGCCCGACCTCCGGGCGCTCGGTCTGAGCACCACCGAGCGCTCCACCTGACATGCGGTCCGCCGTCCGTTCCCAGCAGCAGAGAGGCAGGTGACACCCATGACCAGCACCACCCCCGTGTCCGTAGCGGCGGACGCCACCGCTCCGCCGTCACCGCGGAGCCCGGCCGCCACCGCCCCGTCACAGAAGGGCCGCAGGTCCGCCCGACGGCGTGAACTCGGCGCCTGCGGCGTCCTGATGACACCGTTCTTCGTCCTCCTGGTGACCGTCTTCCTGATCCCGGTCGCCACCGCCGTCCACCTGAGCTTCTTCAGCGACGACCAGCCCGGACTCGGCTTCGGCCCCGAGCGGACGGTCTTCGCCGGACTCCGCAACTACACCGCCGTCCTGGCGGACCCGACCTTCCTCGGCGGCCTCGGCGTCGTCGCCCTGTACTGCCTGGTCTACATCCCGCTGATGGTGATCGGCGCCCTCGTACTGGCACTGCTGCTGGACTCCGGCGTGGTCCGCCTGCGGGGCACCGTACAGCTCGCGCTCTTCCTGCCGCATGCCGTTCCGGGCATCATCGCGGCCCTGATCTGGCTGTACCTGTACACCCCCGGCATCAGCCCGGTGATCGACCTGCTCGGCAGGGCGGACCTCACCGTCGACTTCCTCGGGGTGCACATGGTGCTCCCGTCCATCGTGAACATCGCGCTGTGGAGCAACCTCGGCTACAACATGGTCGTGTTCTACGCCGCCCTCCAGGCGGTCCCCCGCGAGGTGATCGAGGCGTCGGTCGTCGACGGCGCGGGCCCGGTCCGCACCGCCCTCCAGGTCAAGGCCCCGCTGGTGCGCTCGTCGATCGTGATGGTCGCGATGTTCACCCTCATCTTCGCGCTCCAGCTCTTCACCGAGCCGATGCTGCTCAGCCAGTCGACCCCGATGATCAACTCCCGCTTCTCCCCCAGCATGTACATCTACGACGCCGCCTTCACGCGCAACAACTACGGTCTCGCGGCAGCCGCCTCGGTCATCCTGCTGCTGTGCACGATCGCCCTCTCCTACGGCGTCACCCGCTGGACCAACCGGGCCGCCGCGGCCGAGGAGGCCGCCCGATGAGCGCGTCGAACGTTTCCCGCACCGCTTCGCCCCTGCGGCCCCGGCTCCTGGGGCGCTCGGTCGTCAACCTGGTGGTCCTCGTCTCGGTGCTCTACACCCTGCTGCCGGTGCTGTGGCTGGTGCTCGCCTCGACGAAGGACAGGGACGCCCTCTTCAGCAGCGACATCCTCTCGCTGAGCGGCTTCTCCTTCGTGCAGAACCTGAAGGACCTCTTCGCCATGGACGGCGGACTGTTCGGCCGCTGGTACGGCAACAGCCTGCTGTACGCGGTGCTCGGCGCGGCACTCGGCGCCCTGATCAGCATCGCGTGCGGCTACGCCTTCGACAAGTACCGCTTCGCGCACAAGGAGAAGCTGTTCGGTCTCGTGCTGGCCGCGGTGATGGTGCCGCAGACGGTACTGGCCCTGCCGCTCTATCTGATGGCCTCCGGCACCGGGCTCGTCAACACCTTCTGGGCGGTCTTCATCCCTGTCCTGTTCAACCCGTTCGGTGTCTATCTCGGCCGGATCTTCAGCCAGGGGTACGTGCCCGACGAGGTGCTCGAGGCCGCGCGGATGGACGGCGCGGGCGAACTGGCCGCCTACTTCCGGGTGGCGCTGCGCATGCTGGGGCCGGGTCTTGTCACCATCTTCCTCTTCCAGCTCACCGCCATCTGGAACAACTTCTTCCTGCCGATGGTGATGCTCTCCGACCAGGACCTGTATCCGGTCAGCCTCGGCCTGTACTCCTGGAACAGCTCCGCGTCCGTGTCACCGGAGTACTACCCCGTCGTCATCATGGGCTCGCTGCTCGCCGTGGTGCCCCTGATCCTCGCCTTCGCCCTGCTCCAGCGTTTCTGGCGGTCCGGTCTGACGGCCGGCGCCGTCAAGTGACCGTGCCGCCCCGCCCGGACCACCGCACAGGAGAACCATGCTCAGCACTCCCCCCGCCCACCGACTGCCGCGCGCCGCGCTCGCCATGGGAACGGACGCCGCCGCGGCGGTGCTCTCCCCCGCATCTCTGGCGGCGCTGGGAGAGGTCTGCACACTCGCGCCCCTCCCCGCCATCGACGACTTCACGACCCCCACGGCCCGCGCCGCGCTCGCGGACACGGAGATCCTGATCACCGGCTGGGGCTGCCCGCCGATCCACGCGGGCGTACTGGCCGCCGCCCCCACGCTGCGGGCCGTGGTGCACACGGCGGGGTCCGTACGGGGCCATGTCACCGAGGCGTGCTGGGAAAGGGGCATCGAGGTGTCCTCCGCGGCGGCGGCCAACGCCCTGCCGGTCGCGGAGTACACCGTCGCGATGATCCTGCTGTCGGGCAAGCGCGTCCTGGAGCGGGCCCGCGACTTCCGTGCCACGCGCGAGCGCGGCGCGTGGCTGGCCACCCCTCCCGACGTGGGCAACTACCGCCGCACGGCGGGCATCCTGTCCGCCTCCCTGATCGGACGGCGGGTGATCGAGCTGCTGCGCCCCTACGACCTGCGGGTGCTGCTCCACGACCCGTACGTCACGGACGCCGAGGCCGCCGCGCTCGGGGTCCACCCGGTCTCCCTGCCCGCGCTGTTCGCCGAGAGCGACGTGGTCAGTGTCCACACACCGCTGCTGCCGGCGACGACGGGGCTGGTGAGCCGCGAACTCCTCACCTCGATGCGGCCCGACGCGGTCCTCCTCAACACGTCCCGGGGCGCCGTCGTCGACCAGGACGCCCTCGTCGACGTACTGCGGTCCGAGCGCATCCGGGCGGTGCTCGACGTCACCGATCCCGATCCGCTGCCGGTGGACCATCCGCTCTGGGACTGCCGCAACGCGACCATCACCCCGCACCTCGCCGGATCGCAGGGCAACGAACTGCGGCGGCTGGCCGACCTGGCGATCGGAGAGGTCGCCCGCTGGGCCGAGGGCGGCAGCTTCGCCCATCCCGTACGACGCGAAAGGCTGGCATTCCTCGCATGACCCTCATCCCCTTTCAGCTCCCCCCTGCGGATCACGGGTCGAGCCCTTTCACCGGCTACACCCGGCACCACTGGGAGGCGGTGGCCGACGGACTGCTCGGTGCGGCCTGGAAGTGGTCGACCCCGGGCCGTGCCCTGATCGACCTGCCGGGTCGCCCGTCCCGTTCGGGCGTACGCTCCGACGGCCTGGAAGGCTACGCCCGGACGTTCCTCACCGCGGCGTTCCGCGTCGCGGGCGCGGGTGGCGAGGACCCGCACAACTGGCTGGAGCGGTACGCGGAAGGGCTCGACGCGGGCACGCGCACCGCGGGCCGGGACGACGCCGAGTCCTGGCCGCTCATCCTGGACCACACCGTCTTCGGCCAGCCGATGGTGGAGTCCGCCTCGGTGGCCATCGGGCTCAGGCTGACCCGGCCCTGGCTGTGGGACGCCCTGGACGGACGCACCCAGGACCGGGCGGAGGAGTGGCTGCGCGGATCGTTGCGGCACTCCCCCGCGCCCAACAACTGGTACCTCTTCCCGTTCTCCGTCGCGGGTTTCCTGGAGTCGGTGGGCCGGGGCGACGCCGAGACGGCGCGGGCCCGGCAGCGCGCGCTCGACCTGATGGAGGGGTGGTACCGGGGCGAGGGCTGGTACTCCGACGGGGACGGGCGAGCCTTCGACCACTACAACGGCTGGGCCCTGCACCTGTACCCCGTGCTGGACGCCTTTCTGTCGGGCGACGAACAACTGGCCGCACACTACGGCGGCCGGCTGCGGGAGCACCTGGAGAGCTTCTCGCTGATGTTCGGCGCGGACGGTGCGCCGATGCACTTCGGACGCTCCCTCACCTACCGGTTCGCGGCGGGAGCCGCGGTCGGGATGGGCGCGGTGTCCGGGCACACCCCCTTGGCGCCGGGTGTCTCGCGCCGGCTGATCAGCGGCTCCCTGCGGTATTTCCTGGAGCGTGGTGCGGCCGGGGACGACGGCCTGCTGAGCCTCGGCTACCACGGCCCGCACGACGCGACGCTCCAGGTGTACTCCGGGCCGTCCTCGCCGTACTGGGCGTCCAAGGCCTTCGTGGCGCTGCTCGCACCGGCGGAACATCCGCTGTGGACGGCCGACGAGGAACCGGCGCCGAGCGAGGGCCCGGACCAGGTGCTGGCCCTGCCGTCGCCCGGGCTGCTCGTCCAGTCGACGCGCGCGGACGGCATCGTACGGCTGCACAACCATGGCAGCGACCATGTCCGGCCCCATGAGGCGGAGACGGCGGACGTGTCGGACCCGCTCTACGCGCGGCTGGCGTACTCGACGGCCACGGGCCCCACGGCGTCGACGAACACCGCGGACAACCACTTCTCGCTACGGGTCTCGGGCTCGCGCAGCAGCAGGGTCCGCATCCATCCGCTCGGGGTGGGGCACGGCGACGGCTGGGGCTGGGCCGCGTCCTGGCACATCCCGGTCTTCCCCGAGGGGCCGCCGACCTGGCCGGGGCTGCGGGTGGAGAGCGTCACCGTGGTCCGGGGCCGGTACGAGCTTCGGGTCCACCGGGTCCTGGGCGCCCCGGCCGGGGCGCTGGCGGAGCAGACGGGCTGGGCGACGGACCCCGGGGGCACGGTGCGGTCCTCGTTGCACGGACTGCACGGCTGGACGGATCTGGAGGAGGTACGGGCTCCGCAGGGCACGGCGTTCACCCGCTGGGCCGTGCTGCCCCGGCTGAGCGCCGACGTCGAGGGTACCGAGGTGCTGGTGGGACTGGCCGCGCTCACGGGGGAGCCCGAAACCGCCCCGCTCGCAGCGGCGGTGAGCGCGGTGGACGTGAACGGGGAGCGGGTCGCGGTCCGTTGGGCGGACGACGGTACGACGACCCGGATCGGCCTCATGCCGCTGGAGGTCACCCACGGCTGAGGCCGTCCGGAGGAGGGCGCGGAGGGCGCGGACGGGGAGCACCGGCGACGGCGGGGCAGCGGGATTTCCGGAGGGAAGGCAGCCGCGAGGAAAACGCACAGTTTCGCTTTCCTTAACGGGGAACAGCGGAATCAACAATGCTGCACGATTGCTTTCGCTCTTCTCCGGAATTCCTTCGGATCGATGCCGCAGATCGCGTTCCCCCGTTACGCTGAGACAGCTTCGCCACATGGCGCGGCAGCTGCGACGACGCCTGGGGAGGCGCCAGCGCGGCTATGGGGGGACGGTTTCGGGGGGTTGGCTCTGCCATGCGCACGGAACGGCTACCGGTATGTGAAGCGACCGGCATCTCTTTTCGTTCCGTGCGCCTCCCGAACGGGTGAGAACCCTCCGTCGAGGCCTTCCTTTTTCGCCTCCGGAATTCTTTTTGACGACATGTGAGGATGACTGTGCGACGTATCACGTCCGTCTTTCTGTCCCTGAGCGCTGTTCTCGCGGCATCCGTGATGGCCGCACCTGCGGCCGGCGCCGCGCCGCAGGACGTCGGACCGGCGGCGGTTCCCAGCGGCTGGGAAACGGTCGACGGCGGCGAACTGGAGCGCATCGCGGGGCAGGCCGGTGCCCGGCAGGCTCCGCGCGCCGCCAGCGACAGCGCCTCGGCCGCCGAGGAGCCCGAGCTCCTCGCCCTGCAGTCCGCCCGCAACGGCCGGTTCACCGCGACCGAGGTGAACTACGCCGCGCCCGACACCGGTGCGCTGCGGGCCCGTTCCACCGAGGTCGGCGGCTCCTGGGAGGGCTTCGCCTTCGAGTGGGACGAGGCTTCGGCGACGTACGCCCTGAGGTCCCTGGCGAACAACCGGTACGTCGCGGTGGAGAAGAACTACACCGGCAGCGCCCAGAACATGCTGCGCGCGCGTTCCACGACCGCGGGCGGCTGGGAGCGCTTCTACCTGTACTACAACGAGGACCTGGACCGCTACGCGCTCCAGTCCACGCTGAACGGGCTGTTCGTCGCCATGGAGAACGGCTACACCGGGTCGCTCCAGTACGCGCTGCGCGCCCGTTCGACCGCGATCACCGGTTCGTGGGAGGAGTTCTCCCTCTACGACCTGGCCTGACGTACGACCGCGCCGTGGCGGCCGTCAGGGGGCACCGCGGTCGCCGCGGGGGTCGCCGAAGGCCGCACGGAGCTGAGGGCTGTCCCGTTCTCCCTGCGCCCGCCAGGGAGAACGGGACAGCCCTCAGCTCCGTGCGGCGAGCAGGTGCCGCCAGCGAGGTTGCTCGGCGATCAGGCTGGCCGCGGCCAGCAGGGTCACGGCGACGGCCGCCCATGTCGGCCAGGCCGCCCAGGAGAAAATGACGGCCGCGCCCAGATGCAGCAGCACCAGGCCGATGGTCACGGCTCCCGGGACGGGCACGAGGATCTTTTCCCTCTCCATCCCGTTGTCACCCGGAGTCACGAAAACGGTCAGCGCGCCGAGCAGCAGGATCACCGACACCACGGCGAGCAGCACGGAGTACGGAGCGAGAGCCCAGGGTGTGGCGACCCAGGCGACAAGCATGCTGAAGAAGCGAAGCGGGTCCGCCAGACGTATCACGCGCCGACTGTCCCACAACGGACGTCTGTTCGGGACGATTCGGCACCAGAAGGCATCTGATACGGCGCATGCCGTATCAGGGGAGCCGAAACCGGCTCACCGCGACTACGACCGGACCAGGGGGCCGGGAAGGGGCGGCGCGGAAATCACGCCGCCGACTGCAGGGCGGCCACGTCTTCCTCGGCACCGCGACCTCCGCAACCCCACCGGCCGGCTCGGCACATGATCGTCCGGACGCCTCACCGAGGGTGCCCGGACATCGCGGGCCTCAGACGTCCGTGCGGATCACCACGGCGAGGGTGCGGGGGCCGTGGACGCCCTCGACCCGCTCCAGTTCGATGTCGGAGGTGGCCGACGGCCCGCTGATCAACGTCGTCGGCCTCTCCGGAACCAGCCGGGCGACCGCCTCCGGGACCCCGGTCACCACCGAGGACAGGTCGACGACACAGACGTGCAGGTCGGGCACGAGGGACAGGGCGCGCCGGCCCTGGTCCGGCGATCCGTCGAGGAAGATAGTGCCGGTCTCGGCGCAGCTGACGGCCGAGGCGGTCACCACACCGTCCAGGGCGTCGAGGCTCGGGGCCGGAATGTCCGCCGAGTCCCGCAGCACCTCGCCGTCGTAGGCGGTGAGCCACTGCTCGTCCAGCCCGGGCGGTACGCCGATGCGCCGGGCGCCGTTCTCGCGGAGTACCCCGGCGATCACTTCGGCGGTCCGGTCGGCCGTACAGGGGTGGACGCGGGCCTTGTAGTCGACGAGCCGGTCGGTGAGGAGCGCCAGGCGTTCGCCGTCCGGGAGGGTACGGCCGACACGGTAGGCCCGGGGGATCTCGGCGGCTGGGGCGGGCGCGAGGGCCAGGGCGTCCCTGATCCGGCCGAGCACGGTGTCGCGTGCGGTGTCACCGGGCGCTGTCACTGGTCCTCCTCGGGAGCTTCGGCCGCCCGGCGGGCGCCCTCTTCGGCCGCCGCGCGCATCGTCTCGGCGCCCTCGGCCGATGCCAGCCAGGAGCGGAAGGACTGCTTGGGCGGCGCGGAGGTGTCACGGCTGTCGCTCCAGCCGCTGAGCGGGGCGGGGAGACGCGAGATCGTACCGTTGCGTCCTCCGGCGACCCTGCCGAGGGAGGCGGCCTTCTGGGCGGCGGTGAAGAGTTTCGGCTGTCTCATCAGCCCGGCCGCCGCCTTCATGGCCAGCTTCTCGGCCGTGGTTCCGGACTGTTCGGTGTGCTGGTGGCGCAGTTCGACCAGCATCGAGGGGATGTCGATCTTGACCGGGCAGGCGTCGAAGCACGCCCCGCAGAGACTGGAGGCGTACGGCAGGGAGCTGTTGGGATCGTTCTTCGTCGCGTGCATCCCGGCGAGCTGGGGGGTGAGCACCGCGCCGATCGGACCGGGGTACGTCGATCCGTAGGCGTGGCCCCCGGCCCGTTCGTACACCGGGCAGACGTTGAGACAGGCCGAGCAGCGGATGCAGTTGAGGGCTTCGCGGCCGATCGCGTCGGCGAGGGCGGCGGTGCGCCCGTTGTCGAGCAGGACGAGGTGGAAGTCCTGCGGACCGTCGCCCGGGGTCACGCCCGTCCACATCGAGGTGTACGGGTTCATCCGCTCGCCGGTCGACGAGCGCGGCAGCAGCTGGAGGAAGACCTCCAGATCCTGATGGCGGGGCAGCACCTTCTCGATACCCATGACGGTGATGAGCGTGTCGGGCAGGGTGAGGCACATCCGCCCGTTGCCCTCCGACTCGACCACGGCGAGGGTGCCGGTCTCCGCGATGCCGAAGTTGGCGCCCGATACGGCCACCTTCGTCGTCATGAACTTCTCGCGCAGATAGGCGCGGGCGGCGGCGGCGAGGTGGGCGGGCACGTTGTCGAGGTCCGGGTCGACGCCGGGGATCTCGTCGAGGAAGATCTGCCGGATCTCGTCGCGGTTGCGGTGGATGGCGGGCACCAGGATGTGCGAGGGCTTGTCGTCGGCGAGCTGCACGATGAGCTCGGCCAGGTCCGTCTCGTACGGGGTGATGCCGGCCGCTTCGAGGTGCTCGTTGAGGCCGATCTCCTGGGTGGCCATCGACTTGACCTTGATGACGTCGCGGCTGCCGGTCGCTCTGACCAGCCGCGTGACGATCTCGTTGGCCTCCACCCCGTCCCGCGCCCAGTGGACGGTGCCGCCGTGCTCGGTGACCTTCCGCTCCAGTTGTTCCAGGAGTTCGGGAAGCCGGTTCATGGTGTCGGTCTTGATCGCCGATCCGGCGTCGCGCAGCTGCTCCCAGTCGGGGAGTTCGCCGGTGACGTGGAGACGCTTGGTGCGGATGGTGCGGGTGGCTCTACCGAGGTTGCGGCGGAGCTGGTCGTTGCGGAGTTCGTCGTGCGCGGCTTCGGGGAACTTCCGGTCCCCGCGCAGGTTTCCCGTCCCGTAGGGGGATCGGGGCGGCGCGGCCGGCATGCCGAGGAACGTGCTCATCGGGCGACCTCCGTCAGGGCGTACGGCGCGGTACGGGTGGAGCCCAGGATCTGGGCGAGGTGCAGGGTGCGCGTACCGGACCTGATGCGGGAGAGCCCGCCGCCGATGTGCATCAGGCAGGAGGAGTCCCCCGCGGTGCACACATCGGCCTGGGTGCCGGCGATGTGGCGCATCTTGTCCCGGAGCATGGCGGTGGAGGTCTCGGCGTTCTTGACCGCGAAGGTGCCGCCGAAGCCGCAGCAGGAGTCCGCCTCGGGAAGCTCGACCAGGTCGATGCCCTCGACGGCCCGCAGCAGCTTGAGCGGCTTGTCGCCGACCCGGAGCATGCGCAGGGAGTGGCAGGTCGGGTGATAGGTGACGCGATGCGGGAACCAGGCCCCGACCTGGGTGACGCCGAGGACGTCGACGAGAAGTTCGGAGAGCTCGTACGTCTTGGACTTGACCGTGGCGACGCCCGCGCGCAGCGACGCGTCCCCGTACCGCTCGGCGACGATCTCGTGCTGGTGCCGTACGGAGCCGGCGCACGAGCCGGACGGCATGACGACCGCGTCGATCGAGGGGTCCCCGAACTGCTCGGCGAAGTTACGCACGAGCGGGACGGGTTCGCGCTGGTAGCCGGTGTTGACGTGCATCTGTCCGCAGCAGGTCTGTCCCGGCGGGAACACCACGTCGTGGCCCAGGCGGGCGAGCAGCACCGCTGTGGATCTCACCGCCTCCGGGAAGAGCGTGTCTCCCAGACAGGTGGCGAAGAGTCCGATGCGCATGGGGCCTCCCCGGTCGATTTATGGTCCGACCATACTAGCCTCGGTCCGCATGGGGAAGCATGCGGCCGCTCCCGGTTTCCGGCATGGCGCCCACCGCCTCCCGCACCCTCCGCGTCCTGCGGGACGGAGCGGTCAGCACGGCGAGGCAGCCGACGATCAGGAGCGTGCCGGCCCAGCCGAGGAGGGGCAGGCGTTCACCGACGACCAGCACGGCGAGCACGGCCGCCACGGCGGGCTCCAGCAGCGAGAGCGTGGTGGCGGTACTCGCCGCCACGTGCGCGAGGCCCCAGCCGAACAGCACGTATCCGGCGAACATCGGCACCAGCGCCATGTAGACCCCGACAGCCGCGTTGGACCAGGAGTGGAGGAGCGGCCCGCCCGTGAACAACAGCACCGGCAGGAGCAGCAGAGCTCCCAGCCCGAAGACGGAACCCATGGCCGCCCGGGAGCCGGTCCCCCGGCTGATCAGGCGGTGGGCCGCCCAGGAGTAGAGGGCATAGGTGACCCCGGCGGCCAGGCCGAGCCCCACCCCGAGCACGGTCTCCCCCGCGGAGCGGACGCCCCGGCCGGAGTGCGCGCCGGCCGCTTCGGCGACGCAGAGCAGCACCGTGCCGGCCAGCCCCAGCGAGGCGCCGGCCATCCAGCGGCGCGTCAGGCGGCGGCCGTCGACGGCACGCTCGATCACCGCCGATGCGAGCGGCGCGGAACCGATCGACACCACGGTCCCCGCGGCCACCCCGGCGAGGTGCATGGAGGAGTAGAACGCCGGCGGGTAGGCGGCCACCGCCAGTGCGCCGAGCAGCACCACGCCGCGCTGGGCACGCAGCCCGGACCGTTCCGCGGCGATCCGGCGGACGGCCACGAGGGCCTGGAGCAGCCCGCCCACACCCATGGCCGCGGCACCGATGGCGAGGGGGCCCACTCCGGGGGCGAAGGTGGCAGCGGTGCCGGTGGTACCCCACAGCACCGAGGCCAGGAGTACGCACAGCGAGCCCTTGCCCACCGGACCTGCCACGGGCACCCCGGGCCGCCTCACAGCCGCTCCAGCAGGCCGGCCGCCATGGTCCGGGCGTGCCGCAGGCGCGTGCCGCCGCCTTCGAGTCCGGCCCGCGCCATGGCCCCTTCCAGCAGGAACGCCAGATGCTCCGCCACGGCGCGCGCCTCCTCGGGCCGGCCGGGGAGCAGTTCGCCGAGGTGCCCGGCGAGCAGGGACTCGACGTCCTCCTTGTGGCGGCGCACCACGGCCCGCCCCTCGTGACCGGCGGGGAGCTCGGCCGCCGCGTTCAGGAGCCCGCACCCGCGGAATCCGTGCTCGTACGCGAAGTCCGCGTGATCGGCGTAGGCGTCGAAGACGGCCAGCACGCCGCCGCGGGCATCACTCACCGCCGCCAGCCGGCGCCGGTAGAGGCCGAGCCACTCCTCGTGACGGGCGTCGAGGTAGGCCATCACCAGGTCCGCCTTGGAGGCGAAGTTGTTGTACAGGCTCATCTTCGCCACGCCCGCTTCGGCGGTGATGGCGTCGATCCCGGTCGCCGACACCCCGTCCGCGTAGAAGCGTTTCGCCGCGGCGGCAAGCAGCCGGGCGCGGGCGGTTCCCCGCCTCTTCGTGGGGTGCGCCGCCGGGGCGGGGGCCTCGCTCATGACGTTCCTCCCTTACTAGGTAGGTCAGTCTACCCAGTAAGGGGATGGCCTCCGCGCCGAGGGGCCGCCTCACCTCGCAGACCCTCACGTCGCCGGCCGGACCGCCGAACATCTCGGAGACCTCACGGTGCAGGCCGGACCGCCGCACCTCGCGGACCTGCACAACGTCGGCCGGACCGCCACACACCTCGGAGAGCCCACGTCGCCCGCCGGCCGCCCGCAGGGACTTCGGAGCCCGCGTCACAGAGGCCCGACGACCTTCTTGTGCATGTGGTTGTAGATCACCGACGTCCGTACGTCGGCGAGTTCCGGACGCTTCGTCAGCTTGTCCAGGACCACCGCGTGCAGGTGGTCGGTGTCCCGGACGGCGACGTGCACCAGGAAGTCGTCCGTCCCCGTGAGGACGAAGACCGAGATCACCTCGGGCATCCGCACGAGGAACGCCTGGAAGGCCTCGATCACCGCACGGGTGGGCGGGCGGACCCGCACGGCGATCATGGCCTGCAGTCCGCGGCCGATGGCCGTGAGGTCGGCCTCCGCGTGGAAACCCGTCAGGATGCCGCGCTGACGCAGCGACCTGATCCGCTCCAGGCACGTGGAGGGAGCGATACCGAGCACCTGGGCCATGTCCCGGTTCGTGCGCCGACCGTCTTCCTGGAGCATCCGCACCAGTGCCGAATCTAGTTCGTCCATGCTCGTCCCGCCCTGCTCGAATCCGAAGGTAATTCGGATCTTAAGCGCAGAGCTCGATGTGTTGTTAGCCTCCTCGCGATTTGGCTGACCTTTGTTCGGTCATGGCACGACAACGGCGGCCCCGACGATGGCATGGAGAGGGCGACTTCGGATGAGAGAACGAGGACCCGGCGCGTGGGCGGTGTGCGCCGTAGTGGCCGCCGCGCTGTTCTGGAGCAGCTCGTACGCGGTGACCAAGCGGGTACTGGAGGACGTCGGCCCGCTCGGCATCGGCGCCATCCGGTTCACCCTCGCGGCGTTGATCCTGGGCGTGGTGGTGCGGATGCGGCGGCACGGGCCGGCCCGGCCGGACGCACGGCAGCGACGGCAGCTCTATCTGAGCGGATTCCTCGGCATCACCGTCTACTTCATCCTGGAGAACGTCGGCGTCGACCTGTCCACCGCGTCCGACGCCTCGCTGATCGTGGCCACCTACCCGCTGATGACGATTCTGCTGGAACTGGCCGTCTTTCGCACACGGCTGCCGGCGACGCGCGTGGCGGGGGTGCTGCTGGCCACCCTCGGCGCCTTCCTCGTCGTACGCAACGGAGCTCAGGTGGGCGGGAGTTCACGCTGGCTGGGGGACATCCTGCTGCTGCTCGGCGGGGTGGCATGGGCCGGCTACAACGTACTCGGCAAGCGCGCGGGCACGGGCCAGGACGCGGTGGGCGTCACCTACTACCAGACCCTGGCCGGCGCGGCCGGTTTCCTGCTCGCGTCCTTGCTGGAGGCCGGCGACCGGCGGATGCCGGACGCGACCGCGTCGGCACTGCTCGTCCATCTGGCGGTCGCGTGCTCGGTCGGGGGGTTTCTGCTCTACAACTACGGTCTGCGCAGGATGGCGTCGAGCGTCGCCGTGAACATCCTCAATCTGGTCCCGGTCTTCGGCGTCATCGGCGCCGTCGTGATCAACGGGGAGTCGATCCGGGCGGCCCAGGCTGCGGGCGGGGTCATCATCATCGCCGGGGTGGCGCTGGGAATGATCGAGCGGGGGCGCGAGGCCGCGGCGCCGCGGGGAGTGCCGCCGCGTAAGGCGATGGAGGCCGACAGCCCGGGCGCGGCCGGCACGCCATGACGGAAGGGGCGAGCCCCGGAAGCTACAAGCCCCTCACGAGGCGTCGTTGTCGTCGACGAGCGTGCCGTGCAGGCCCCGGATGTGCTCCTCGACCAGGTCGGCGGCCTCGCCGCCCCGCCCCTCACGCACCAGTCCCAGCAGTCGCTCGTGCTGGGCGTTGAGCGCGGTCGCCGTCGCCGGCCAGTCTCCGGTCTCCTCCAGAGCCCGCAGGATCAACGGGCGGACGGACTCACGCACCGCGGAAGTGAGCGTGGAGGTCAGCGCGTTGCCCGAGCTGCCGGCGATCAGCACGTGGAAGCGGGTGTCCAGGTCGTTGAACTCCGCCACGCCCACGTCCGGCTCCCCCATCCGCCGGACGAGCTGCTCCGCCGCGTCGAGGTCCTCCGGTGAGGCGTGCCGGGCGGCGGCCGCCCAGCTCGACCGCTCCAGGACGACACGCGCCTCCAGTACGTCGTGGAGGCTGTAGCTGCCGAGCGCGAAGTGCAGGCGCAGCAGTCGGCCGAGCGCGTCGTCCGGGTTGCGCACGATCCGCGCGCCGGAGTCGGGGCCACGGCCGGGCTGCGCGACCAGGACACCGATGGTCTCCAGCACCCGGAGCGCCTCACGCAGCGCGGACCGGCTGACGCCGAGCACCGGCGCCAGCTCGCGCTCCGGGGGGAGGCGGTCGCCCGCTCTGAGCTCCCCGGCGAAGACCTGTTCCTCGATGCTCTGGAGCACGAGCTCATGGGTGCGGGACTGCCGTACGGGCTGCCACTCGACAGGCATCCACTACTCCCTGGTCCGGGCGAAACGCATGGACCGACTATGTCACACAGGAGCTGTGGTCGGACCAAATCCCGGGGTGACTCAGCGTGGGCGCGGCACCGCTGACCGGCGGCCTGACCGCCGGCGCGGTTCGAGGAGCTGCCCCGCCAGGTCTGGC
>Ga0247818_10000948_pt1 | contig 18189 bp, 17 predicted proteins | sample 13C_Glucose_Day1_FD_192424 | JGI IMG/M metagenome (GOLD analysis project Ga0247818, IMG submission 192424) | Soil microbial communities from agricultural site in Penn Yan, New York, United States - 13C_Glucose_Day1 | ecosystem: Environmental > Terrestrial > Soil > Agricultural land | place... | reverse complement strand
ACTTTGGATGCCGCGCCGGATAACAGCCGCGGTATTCCTTGGATTTCCGGGCTTTTGCGCGCAGAATTACGACGCCGGAAGGCGGGTTCGCTTTAGGAGAACGCGGCGCCGGGCTACTCAGCGCTCCGTGTCCCGGTCGCCGTGCAGCGGGCCGCGCTCTTCCGCCGTCGCCTGGACCTGGCGGTCGGTAAGCCCTTCGCGGACGGCCTCCTCTGTTCGGGCGCCGCCGGCTGTGCCGGCCTCCCCGTAGTCGCCTTCCTCGTATTCGCCGTCGGCAAGGTCCCGCCCGGGCCCGTTGACGGTACCGGCGGCGCCATGGTCCGCGTCCACGTATTGCCCGCCTTCGCCCGCACCTCCGGCAGGGGCCCCAACTGTTCCGGCATCGCCGTAGTTGCCTTCCGGATACTGGTCGTCCCGTTCGCCCGCCGGCCTTTCCACGGCTCCGGCATCGCCATAGTCACCATCCACGTACTGCCCGCCTTCACCCTCCAGTCCGGGTGCGCTGCTTCCCTTGCGGGGCTCCTCGGCTGCAACTTCAGGGTTCTCGGTCATGGTGCATCTCTCCTTCGAGGCTCCGCGTCCATGCGGGCGCACTGGCAGTCTATCGACGGCCCGCGCGCACCAACAGGGCTTCGCCGGCACCTATCGGGAGGCCCCTGCCGGCAGGCCGGCGATGCCTGCCAGGACGGCGAGGTGATGGTCGAAGAGGTCAGCGGGCGCATGGAAGGTATCCGGCCCGTACTGGTTGAACACCTCGAAGCTGACCGCACCAAAGAGGGAGCTCCACACCAGGACACCCCTCGCCACCAGTTCCTCCGGAAGGTCCAGGCCAAACTCGGAACGGATGGCGGCAAGGTCCCTGCCCAGGGTTGGCGGCAGTTGTGGTGCGCCTTCGGCCGGAACTGCCAGCTGCCCTGCCCGGGAAGCTGCGTCCAGGATGCCGATGAGGCTGACGATGACCCTGGTGCCCGGGCCCGTCGTGCGCTCCGCCGGGGCGCTGTAGCCGGGCACGGGGCTGCCAAAAAGGAGCGCGTAGCTGGCAGGCTCGCGCAGGGCCCATTCCCGGACCGCGCGGCCCAGCGCCCGGAAGCGGGCAGTGTGGTCATCCTCCGGCGCTTGGGCGACGGCGGCGTCCACCGCGTCCCCAAGCTCGCCGAAGGCGTCTATCAGCAACAAGGTCAGGAGCTCGTCCCGGCTCTCCACATAGCGGTAGACCGCGGAGGACACCACCCCGAGGTCCCTCGCCACCGCCCGCAGGGAGAGAGCGGCCGCACCGTGCGTTGCCAGGTGCTGCCGCCCCAGGCGGACGATATCCGCCACGGTTTGCGCCCTTGCCCGTTGCCGCGGGGTGAGGGGGCGGACAACAGTGCCGGCTGTTTTTTCGACGTCAGTCACGGGTCCAGCATGCCATAAACGAGAGCGCCGGAATCAAAAGAGAGCACCGCTCTTGACTTAGCCGGTTTATGGGGTCATGCTGTTTCCGAGAGCGGTGCTCTCGGAAAAGGAACAAGGAGGCCACAATGGCAGATGTGTACGTAGTAACCGGAGCGGGACCGGTGGGGTGGACGGTGGCCGAACAGTTGGCAGACCTGGGACGGCAGGTGCGCGTCCTCACGCGGTCGGGCAGCGGACCACAGCACCCGCTGATCGAGCTCATCGCCGGTGATGCGAAGGATCCCGAGGTTCTGCGATCAGCCCTGGCCGGCGCCCGGGCCGTCTTCCACTGCATTCACGGCTCGGCGTACACCGCCGCGGCATGGCGGGCGGAGCTTCCCGCCGCCGAGCAGGCGGTCCTCACTGCGGCGCACCAAGCGGGTGCCGTCGTCGTATTCCCGGAAAGCCTCTACTCCTACAGCGAGCCGGACAGCGTGATGACGGAGGGCAGCCCGCGCCACGCTGCGGGCGGCAAACGCGGGGTGCGGACGGAGCTGCTCCGGGCCCGCGAGGCCGCCACAACGCCAACGGTGAGCGTGGTGGCAGGCGACTTTTTTGGTCCCCGCGTCCGGATGGCGCACGGCGGGGAGCGCATGGTGGTGCCCATCCTGGCGGGGAAGAACGTCAGCGTGGTGGGCAGCTCACGGCAGCCGCACTCGTTCACGTACGTCCCGGACCTGGCCACGGCGATGATCGCGGCGGCGGACAGGCCCTCCGCCTGGAATGCCATATGGCACGCCCCCACGGGTCCGGCCCTTACCCAGATGGAGCTGGCCCACGCCTTCGCCGCCGCGGCAGGACGGCCGGCGCCCAAGGTGCGCGCCCTGCCCGGCTGGACCCTCCGCACCGCCGGGATGCTCTCAACCGACGCCCGCGAGCTGGCCGAGATGCTGTACCAGTTTGAGCGGCCGTTCATCATGGACTCGGCCGCGTCCCAGGCTGCCCTGGAAGTCGGTCCGACTCCGCTGGAAACGGCTGCTGCCGCCACCGTGGACTGGTGGCGGCAGCAGGGTTAGTGCTCCAAGGTTTAGCGCTTTGGCGCAGGGTCAGCGGCTGGGCACTTCTTCCAGCGGCTCGACGCCGGGCTCCCGCGGCCGGGCTGCATTCCCGCCGTCCGCGCGCCCCAGCTTGCTGGGCCACCAGATCTTCGGTCCGATGTCGTAGGCCAGGGCCGGCACCAGCAGCGAGCGCACCAGGACGGTGTCCAGCAGCACACCGAACGCCACTATGAACGCCAGCTGCACCAGGAACATGATGGGAATGACGCCAAGCGCTGCAAATGTGGCCGCGAGCACCACGCCCGCGGAGGTGATGACCCCTCCGGTCACCACCAGGCCACGGAGTATGCCGGGCCGGGTGCCGTGCTTGAGCGACTCTTCACGGACCCGGCTCATCAGGAAGATGTTGTAGTCCACGCCCAGGGCCACCAGGAACACGAAGCCAAACAGCGGAACCGTCGCATCCGCGCCCGGGAAGCCAAGGATGTTGTTGAAGACAAAGGCCGACACACCGAGCGCCGCCGCGTAGGAAAGCACCACGGAGAGCACCAGCAGGACCGGGGCCACGATCGAGCGCAGCAGCAGCATCAGGATGAAGAGGATCACCACCAGGACCACCGGAATGATGACCACCAGGTCGTGCTGGGCGGTGGTGTTGGTGTCCAGCGCCGTAGCGGTGACGCCGCCCACCAGGGCGCCGGGATCGACGGCCTTCACCCCGGCCCGCAGCGCCTTGACGGTTTCCTCCGCTTCCAGCGAGTCCGCCGCGTCGTTGAGGGTGGCGTTGATGATCACCTTTCCTTCGCGGACGTCCGGGGCGCTGGGAGCCCCGGGGGCTCCGGTGATGGGGACGCTGCCCGGGCCCAGCAGGTAGGCCTCGCCCACGCCGTCGTCCGCTTTCACGCGGTCCAGCACCTCGGCGGCCTTGGCCTGGTCAGCAATCACGACGGCGGGGCTGCCGCTGCCGGCGTCGAAATGGCGGGCCAGTGCGTCCTGGCCGTCGACGGCGTTGGAGGCGGTGAGGATGACGTCGGTCTGCGGTACGCCGTTGGCCTTCAGCTGGAACAGGCCGCCTGCCGCAACCAGCAGCAGGAGGACCGAAGCCACCCAGACGGTCCTGGGCCGCCGCGCTACCAGCGAACCGGTGGCACGCCACAGCCCCTTCTGGCCTTCCAGGCCCGTAACCAGCTCGGGTTCACGCTGGTCTGCAGGGAGGAGCTTGGGACGGAACGGCCAGAAGGCTGCCCGGCCCAGCAGGGCCATCAGCGCGGGCAGCAGGGTCAGCGCTGCGAACAGGGCACACAGGATGCCTGCGGCCGCCACCGGTCCCAGCGCCTTGTTGGAGTTCAGGTCGGAGAAGAGCAGGCACAGCAGCGCGATGATCACGGTGGCGCCGGACGCCAGGATGGGCTCGAAGGACGCCTTCCAGGCGTTCAGGACAGCCGCGGTGCGGTTGGTGGTGTGGGTGAGCGCTTCCCGGAAGCGTGCCACGAACAGCAGGGCGTAGTCCGTGGCCGCGCCGATTACCAGGATGGAGAGGATGCCCTGGCTTTGGCCGTTGAGCTGGATCCAGCCGGCTTTGGCCATGCCGAACACCAGCAGGATTGCTGCGCACAGGGCAAACACGGAGGTCAGCAGCACCATGATGGGCAGCAGCAGGGACCGGTAAACGATGAGGAGGATGACGAACACCGCGGACAAGGCCACCAGCAGGAGGATGCCGTCAATGCCGCCGAAGGCTGCGGTGAGGTCGGCGGCAAGGCCGGCGGGGCCGGTCACGAAGGTCTGGGCACCTGCCGGGGCCGCTTCTGTGACAGTCCCGCGGAGTTCCTTGACCGCATCCTTGAGCTCAACCGAGGACCCGACCGGGACCACGAACTGCACCGCCTTGGCGTCCTTGGAGGGAATCGGGCCGATCACCGTGCTGCCCAGCTTGAGGTCTTCAAGGCTGGTCTTGAGCGTGGCCAGCTCCCCCAGCTGGGCGGGAGTGAAAGCCTCGCTTTTCTCGATGACGATGATCCCCGGGACCTCATCCGAGTCCCGGAACTTTGCCTGCCAGTCCTGCGCCTCGGTGGCCTCGGCGCTGGCGGGCAGGAATGACGCCTGGTCGTTGGAGGAGACCTCCTCCAACCGGCCGAAGGTGGGGCCGCCGACCCCGGCGAGACCCAGCCAGGTCAGCACCAGGACGACAGGGACCAGCCAGCGCAGCCAGAAAGGGACTCGCTCCTTGGCAACTTTATTGCGGTTCATGGCGCCTTCCATCGATAAGCGGGCGGAGTAGTATTTGTTCCAGCATAGATTATCTCCACCATAGAGATAAGTGGCTGCCAAGCTTTTTTCGGCAGGTAGGGGACGAATGCCGGGCCTGCAGTAATATCCGTCAGTACGGCCGGACGGAAGTGTGGGCGTGGAACCAGGAAGGCAGGGAGGTGGGCATGGCACGCAAGACGTCAGCTGGCGCGGCACCAGGACCATCCGGCGGCCCTCCCGGTGGTCCGCCACACCCGCTGATCCGCCTCCTGCAGGAGTTCACCATGGAGGCCAACCGCTATGTGGATGTCGCCGGCGGCAGGAAGGACATGCACCGCACGGACATGAATGCCCTCGCCGTCATCATGCGGCACACGGCCGCCGGGAGCGTGGTGACGCCCGGGGTCCTGCGCAAAGAGCTGAACCTGAGCTCGCCTGCCACCACCGCCCTCATCGACCGACTGGACCACTCGGGGCATATCGTGCGCGAGCGGAACAGCACGGACCGGCGCCAGGTCCAGCTGAAGATGACCCCCAAGGCCTTCCAGGACGGGGGCGCTGTCTTCGCTCCCCTGGCCCAGCACATGGGCAGCGCCATGGCGGACTTCTCGCAAGACGAGCTGGAAACAGTCACACGCTTCATGACCGCAATGGTGGAGGCCACGGTGGCTGCCCGGAGCGAGTCCGCGTAGCCCGCAGGCAATCCGCTCGTGCAATGCAGGTTGGGGGTAGCGTTTGGTTATGAGTGCGCAGCAGCCTGAAGACGACGTTTACACGCACGGCCACCACGAATCGGTGGTCCGCGCCCATGCCGCCCGTACCGCCGAAAACTCCGCGGCGTTTGTCCTCCCGCACCTCACGCCTGGTAAGTCGCTGCTCGATGTGGGCTGCGGCCCCGGCACCATCACCTGCGACTTCGCCGCCCTGGTCAGCCCCGGCAAGGTCACGGGCCTGGACCGCTCACCTGACATCATCGCCCAGGCGCAGGCCCTCGCCACCGAGCGGGAAGTACCCAACGTTGAATTCGTTGCCGGCAACATCTACGACCTCGACTTCGCCGACGAAACGTTCGACGTCGTCCATGCCCACCAGGTGCTCCAGCACCTGACCGATCCCGTTGAGGCCCTCAGGGAGATGCGGAGGGTGGCCAAGCCCGGCGGCATCGTGGCAGTGCGCGACGCCGACTTCCACGGCATGAGCTGGTACCCCGCCATTCCGGAACTGGACGAGTGGATGGACCTGTACCAGCGGATTGCCCGCCGGAACGGTGCAGAACCCGACGCCGGGCGGCGGCTGGTCAGCTGGGCACAGGCTGCGGGATTCACCGACGTCGCCCCCACCAGCAGCAACTGGCTTTACGCCACCGCGCAGCAGCGGCGCTGGCAGGCGCGCGTCTGGGGTGAGCGGGTGCTCCACTCAGCCTTCGCCGAGCAGGCGCTGGAGTACGGGTTCGCCAACCCGGCCGACCTTGCCCGTATCTCTGCGGGCTGGCACCGCTGGGGCTCCACGGACGACGGATGGTTCCTGATCCCGAACGGTGAGGTCATCGCCCGGGCCTGATCCCTGGTTGCCCAGACAGCAGCACAGGGACTGAAAAAGGGGCAGCCAATTGCCACCGTAGGATTGTTCAGTGCAATTTTCCCTCTGGCTGGCCCTGGCAGGTGCCGGCGCCCTGATCAGCTTCACCCCGGGCGCCGGGGCCATCAACACCATGAGCAACTCGCTGAACGCGGGGTTCCGCCGGTCCATCTGGGGAATCCTGGGCCAGCAGGCTGCGCTGATGGTGCACGTCCTGATCGTGGCCCTGGGCGTCGGGGTGCTGGTGGCCAGTTCCCCCCTTGCCTTCAACGTGATCCGTTACGCGGGCGCGGCCTATCTGGTGTACCTGGGCATCCGCCAGTTCCTGAGCAAGCCCACGGTGGCCCAGGAGCAGGCAGCTGCCCTTCGCAACGAACCCGCGTGGTCCATTTTCCGGCGCGGCTTCTGGGTCAACCTGTTGAACCCGAAGGCGATCGTGTTCTTCCTCGCCTTCACTCCCCAGTTCATCCGGCCCGACCTGCCCCTGTTCACCCAGTACGCCGTGTTGACGGCAACAATCGTTGTCATCGACATCCTGGTGATGTGGTTCTTCTTTGCGGCGGCTGCCAGGTCATTCCAGCGCTTCACCAACACGGAACAGGGCCAAATGGTCCTCAGCAGGGTGTTCGGTGTCCTGTTCGTGGGTGTGGGTATCCTGCTGGCCCTGATCCACTGAACCAGGTACCCACCAAACTCGGCACCAGCGTGTGACGTACCCATTCGGGCGTTAGTCATGCATCTTTACAAACCCGTAAAACTTTGTGAACAGGCGGCTAGCCAAGAGCGTTCGGAAGCGCGCATGCTTAGGGCATGAACTCAGCGTCGAGCGCATATCGCGTCATCACCGTCTGCACGGGCAATATCTGCCGGTCCCCCATGGCCGAGCTCATGCTCAAGGCAGCGCTTGAACGCGAGGGCCTTGACGGCCTGGTGGAGGTGGACTCCGCCGGCACCACCGGTTACGAAGCGGGCCGGCCCATTGATCCCCGCGCCGCCCGCCGGCTCGCCGCAACCCAGCTGGCCTCGGACCACCACGTGGCCCGCGAGTGGGAACCCGGGTGGTTCCGCGAGCGCGACCTGATCCTGGCCCTGGACATCGACCACTACGCGTGGCTCACCGAGGCGGCGCCGGACCAGGAATCCCTGGACAAGATCCGGATGCTCCGCAGCTTCGATCCCACCATGGCGGAGCGGGACCGCCTGGATCAGGGCATCGAGGACCCCTGGTACGGCGGCCACGCGGATTTCGACGCCGTCTGGCACCAGATCCATGCAGCCCTGCCCGGCCTGGTCCAGCACATCAGGTCCGCGGTCCTTCGGAACACCCAGCTGCAGCCGCACTAGGCACCAAAAACTCTTCAAGCGACGGTGCAATCCAGCGGCACCAGGAGTATTTTCTTGCTGCATGCCCGGCCTGGTCCAGCACATCCGGCAAGTACGCACGGCTCCTCGCCACACTGGAAGAGGCAGAGTCTCCGGCTGGGCGACATGGCCCGACAAGGACCGCGCCCTGAAGCGTGCAGGCATCGTGCATGCCGGCGCCAACGCCGCCTGGCGAGGGCAGGGGCTGTCCTGCTGCTGGTGAGCGGGTTCCTGGGCGGCCACCTGAGCAGCCGCCGTCACGCATCGGCGCAGCAACTGCCCCGCGGGTGAAAGGGTGCAACGGAAAACGGTACGCTCTAGTCCATGAGCCCAGCCCCCGTCATCATCGCCATCGACGGGCGCTCCGGTGCAGGCAAGACCACCCTCGCCGTCGAGCTCGCGGCCCGGCTCCGGGCGCACCACAAGGTCTCGCTGTTCCACCTTGAGGACATCTACCCGGGCTGGGACGGACTGGCGGCGGGCATTGAACGCTACGTCTCCACGGTCCTCACCCCGCTGAGCCGGGGGCAGGCGGCCTCCTGGACCAGCTGGGACTGGGCTAACCACTACGACGGCGACGCCCGGGTGACGCTGCCTGCGGAGATCGTCATCGTTGAGGGAGTGGGGGCCGCCGCCGAGGCCGCCCGCCCCATGCTGGGCGCGGTGATCTGGGCGGAATCCCCGGACGACGTCCGGCGGACCCGGGCACTGGAGCGCGACGGCGCAACATATGAACCGTACTGGGACCTGTGGGCAGCCCAGGAGCAAGAGTGGCTGGGCCGCGACGACGTCCCCGGCCACGCGGACCTCCGCGTCCGGAACCTCGCCGACGGCTCAGCCCCCGCGGACCTCCTCCAACTCCTCCCCTACCTGCCCGCCCTGGCTCCGGTCCTCGCCCCCGAGTTGTCAGCCCGCCGCGGCCTTCGCCTTCATGCCGAGCGCATTGAAGCCGCCCCGGACGCACCCACCCTGTTCCACTCACTGTATGGCGGCTCTGGCAACGCCGTCTGGCTGGACTCCTCCAACACAGGCAGCGGACCGGACAGCACGGATCCTGTACAGCGGACTGCCGCAGAGCGCAGCCGGTTCAGCATCATGGCGGACGACGGCGGCACATTCGGCCAGTGCGTCACGCACCGTGGCGGTGTGAGCCGGATCAGCGCCGGCTCGTCCACTGCCAACGTTCCCGGCCCCTTCTTCCGCTGGCTCGACACCGTCTGGGGCCGCCGGGCGGTGCGGGCCCCCGAGGGCTACCCCGGCGAATTCACCCTGGGCTGGCTGGGCTGCCTGGGGTATGAGCTGAAACGCGAAACCGGCGGCAGCGATCTTTCCGCGCCCACGCCGGACGCAGCCCTGATCTTCGCGGGCCGAGCGGTGGTCCTGGACCACGCCGAAGGCACGGCCTGGCTCCTGGCCCTGGAGGCACCGGACGCCGGCGGGTGGCTGGTGGAGGCGCGGGCAGCCGTGGAAGCCGCCGCGGACCCAACGCAGGAAGCCGGCGGCAGCACCGGCGTCGTGCGTCCCACCACACCGCCCACTTTCCGCAGCCGGGACACCGGGGCACGGTACCGGGAGAAGATTGCCGCCGCACAGCATCAGATCGCCCAGGGAAACACCTACGAAGTGTGCCTGACCACCACCCTCGAAGCCACTGTCCCGGCCGGCTCGCTGGATCCATGGGCCACCTACCTGTCGCTCCGCAGCAGGAACCCGGCCCCGTTCGCCAGTTACCTCCGGCTGGGAAACGTTGCCGTGGCCAGCACCTCGCCCGAGCGGTTCCTGAAGATAGGGTCCGACGGCGGAATGCGCGCCGAACCGATCAAGGGCACCCGGCGCCGGGCTGCCGACCCGCAGGAGGACAGCCGCCTGCGGACGGACCTGGCCACCTCCGTCAAGGACAGGGCCGAGAACATCATGATCGTGGACCTGCTGCGCAACGACCTCAGCCACTTTGCCATGCCTGGCTCCGTTACGGTCAGCAGGCTTTGCGCCATCGAGAGCTACGCCACCGTCCACCAGATGGTCAGCACCATCGACGCCCACCTCCTGCCCGGAGCACCACGGGCAGAGGCGGTGGCGGCCTGCTTCCCGGCCGGCTCCATGACGGGGGCTCCGAAGATCAGCACCATGGCCATCCTTGACGACCTGGAGGCAGGGCCGCGGGGGCTCTATTCAGGTGCCATCGGCTACTTCTCGCTCAACGCGGCGGCGGATCTCGCCGTCGCCATCAGGACCCTGGTGGTCAGCACGGCTGGCGACGGAACCGCGGAACTGTCGCTCGGCGTCGGCGGTGCCATCACCTCGGACTCCGACCCGGACGACGAATATGAGGAGATCCGCACCAAGGCCTACGGGGTGCTCTCCACCCTGGGGGCGGAGTTTCCCGAAGACTGACCCGGGTTTAGGGAGGTACGGCCGTCCTACTGCACCGTGGCCGTCAGCCGTGCCACGTTGTCCACATAGCGCGCGGCGAGCGGCCGGTTCAGCCAGTCTGCCAGCTTCAGCTCATGGGAGATGTCCCGGTAGGTGTCCTCCACCGCCCGCATCTTGTTCACGATGTCCTCGCCCAGGAGCATCACGGAGACCTCGAGGTTCAGCGAGAAGGACCTCATGTCCATGTTGCTGGAGCCCAGGACGGCCACCTCGTCGTCGATGGTGAAGTGCTTGGCGTGCAGCACGAACGGCGCCTTGTAGAGGTAGATCCGCACACCGGCCTCAAGGAGCGCCTCATAGTAGGAGCGCTGGGCGTGGTGGACCAGGAACTGGTCGCCCTTCTCGGACACGAACAGCTCCACGTCGACGCCGCGCTGCGCTGCCGTGGTGATGGCGTACAGCAGTGAATCGTCCGGAACGAAATAGGGGCTGCAAATGGAGATCCGGTGCTGCGCGGAGTAGATGAGCGTGTTGAAGAGCCGGAGGTTGTTTTCCGTGATGAACCCGGGACCGCTGGGCACCACCTGGGCCGTGACGTGGCCGGGCTCCGGATTCGCGGGGAGCTGCAACTGGTGTTCCAGGGATTCGTCGGTCTCGCTCAGCCAGTCGGTGGCGAAGACGACGTTCAGGGTGGTCACGATGGGCCCGCGCAGGCACGCCATCAGCTCCACCCACTCGCGGCCGGCCTTGCGGTGGCGCGGGTTGTTGTAGGAGGGCTCGATCAGGTTCTGCGACCCCGTGAAGGCGATTTCGCCGTCGATCACCATGATCTTGCGGTGGTTGCGCAGGTCCGGCCGGCGCCACTGGCCATGGATGGGCAGGAGGGGAAGCATCCGCTTCCACTGGATCTTGCCGGCCCTCAGGCGCTTCAGCAGCTTCCGGTAGCCCTTGATGCGCAGCGTGCCGATGTGGTCGAACAGGAGCCGCACTTCCACGCCCCGCTCGGCGGCCTCTTCCATGGCCGTGAGCAGGTCGTTGGTGACGTGGTCGGAGCTCATGATGTAGAACTCGGCGTTGACGAACTTCTTCGCCTTCCGCACCGCGTGGGTCATGGCCAGGATGGAATCCGGGTAGCCGGGGATGAGGTCAACGGAGTTGTTGTCCACCATGGGCAGCGAACCCAGGGTGCGGTTGAGCTCGGCGGCGGACTTGACCCACTCGGGGCCGGGGTAGTCGCTGTCCACGTCCGAGAGGGCGGTGATGCCGGCCCGCACCCGGTCGTTGACCTGCTCCTGCTGGGCGCGGCGGCGGCTGGACAGCTGGAAGTTTCCAAACAGCAGGAACAGCGCGATGCCCACGAATGGGATAAAGAAGATGCCCAGGAGCCAGGCCATCGCCGTGGTGGGCCGCCTGTTGCCGGGGATGATGCCCAGTGCCAGGACCCTGATGACAAGGTCGGCGAAGCCCAGGAGCACCACAACCCACGTCGGCGCGGTGCCGGCAAGCGAAAAAGGCCACAACACGTCAATAACTCCCGGGGAGGTTGGGCCCCGGGGAACGGTTTCCGGCCGGGGCGCTCTGCCCAGCTTATCCGCGGTGCCGCACTAAGCTGGTGCCATGAGCTCTCCAGCCCCCGTGGTTCTCGTTTTCCTTGACCCCGCCTTCCCCGACGGCAGGGTGGCGGATGCCTCCCAGCCCCAGCTGCTGGTCACGGACCTTGGCGTCACGCGCGGTGACGGCGTGTTCGAAACCATGCTGGCGGTTGGGGGAACGGTGCGGAAGATGCAGGCCCACCTGGACCGGCTTGCCGGATCCGCCGCGGCGCTGGACCTGGACATCCCGGACCAGGATGTGTGGCGGCGCGCCATTGCCGCTGCCGTTGCCCGGCACCGTTCGGAGAACCCGCCGGCAGACCCGGCGGCAGATGAACTGGTGGTCAAACTGGTGGTGACCCGCGGCGTGGAAGGCGCGCCCGCCCCCACCGCCTGGGTCCAGGCCTCACCGGCCGGAGCTGCCGCCCGCCGCCAGCGGGAAACGGGCGTCGACGTCATCCTCCTTGACCGCGGCTACGACAGTGACGTGGCCGAACGGGCACCCTGGCTGCTTCTGGGCGCCAAGACGCTCTCCTACGCCGTCAACATGGCAGCGCTGCGCCACGCGCATAAACAGGGCGCCGACGACGTCATCTTCACGTCCTCCGATGGCCGGGTCCTGGAAGGGCCCACCTCCACGGTGCTGCTGGCGCATGTGGAGAAGTCCGACGACGGCACAACAGTGAAGCGCCTCATCACACCACAGCTGGACAGCGGCATCCTGCCTGGAACGTCACAGGGGGCCCTCTTTGCTGCCGCCAAGGCGGCGGGCTGGGAACTGGGCTACGGGCCGCTGGTGCCACAGGACCTCCTGGACGCAGACGCGGTCTGGCTGATCTCCAGTGTCCGCCTGCTGGCGCCCGTGAACCGGATTGACGGCAGGGAGATCGGCACCCCGTCTGTGCAAAAGGAACTGACCACCGAACTGAGTGGACTTTTCGCCGGCATCCATTAGCCCGCAACAGGCAGGGCCGGCCCTTTTCCCGCCCCGGCATCACCCGTAAGGTGTGCACCATGGACTCGCACAAGCTGCCGATCGAAAAACTGTCCTTTGACGACTGCTGGGAACTCCTTGACACCGACACGGTGGGCAGGCTGGCCATCGTGGTGGACGGACATCCGGAAATCTTCCCCGTGAACTACGTTGTCCACCTGCGCAGCATCGTCTTCCGCACGGCACCCGGCTCAAAACTGTGGGACGCGAAAATGGAACGCCCTGCCGCGCTGGAGATCGACGGCTACGACCCCACCACCGAACTGGCCTGGAGCGTGGTGGCGCGGGGCAATACCGGGATCATCGAAGACCAGGCCGTCAAAGATGCGGTGGACAGCCTTGGCCTGGAGCCGTGGCAGCCCGGCGAAAAGGCAAACTACGTCAGGCTGAACGCCAAGGCGCTGACCGGACGCAGGTTCCAGGTGAACCGGCCGGACGTCTGGAACACCCGCCTCCAGGACCGGCGCCGGGCGTCATTCGAATAGCGGCCGCTCAACGACCACGCCTTTACACGGCCGCTCCGTCAGGCGCTGGAGCCTGCCGCCTGCCGTGAAAGCTGGGCTTCCAGCCCGGACAGCAGGATGGTGAGCCCTTGGTCAAGCTCCTTGGCGCCGTCGTAGTCAGCCAACGCCGGCGCCAGCGCACGCAGCCGGGGGAATTCCTTCGCGGGCAGCCGGTGGAGCCCCAGCCGCAGCAGCACCTCGTTCTCTTCCGGGTCCACCACGTACTCCTGCAGTTCGTTCAGGAGGTGCCCGTAGAGGAAGCCGTAGTAGGCGCGGTAGACGTGCAGCGCATCAGCCGGCTCGAATCCTGCCGCCACCAGCAGGGTCAGGATCTGCTCCAATGGCCGCAACGTGCCCAGCGGACGCATGCCCAGCGGCGTGGAGAGGGGCCGGGTCACCAGCAGGGGGACAACGTTGGGATGCTTGAGCGCCAGCATCCGCAGGTTGTGGGCGATGCTCCGCAGCTGCGCTTTCCAATCCGGGTCCTCCGGATGAATCGGAAGCTGGTTGAGCACCAGCTCAGAAACCCCGTCCAGCAGCGCCGCGCGGTTCTCGGCGTAGCGGTACAGGCTCATCGGGTCCCGGCCAAGCTCCTGCCCCAGGCGGCGCATGGTCAGTGCATCCAGTCCTTCGGCATCAACCAGTTCCAGGGCCTTGGCCAGCACGACCTCCCTGCTCAGCCTGGCCTTGGCGGGGGTGCGGCCGGAAGCGTGCGGGGGATTCATGGTGTTGTCCTAGCGGTGGAAGTGGCGGCCCGGATTAATCGAGACGGTTGCCTTACTTGTAGTCTACGGGTAAAGTCTACATCGTAGACAGGCGCTGACGACGCTGAGGCCCCGGATGCTTTTCACGGGACCCAACCTATAGATTCGATGGCCATGTGCAGGGCATCAAATCTTGCTGCTGTAGCCGAACGGCGGCGCCGAGCACTTAGCGAAGGGAAGCCATCATGGCACATTCGCAGTTCGATACTTTTCTCCACGAAGCCACCTACCCCGACCACGCCGCTGGTTCCAGCATGGACCGCGACCGCCTCTACGGCCTGTACACCAGCTGGTGCTTCCTCAACCAGCAGCCGGCCGGCACCGAGTCCACCTTCTGGGCAGCCATGAAGCACCGGATCCCGCCGCGCCGCAACGGGCTGCGCATGAAGGGTCCTGCCGCTGCGGACTACATCATGACCAGCTACCCGGGCCTGGTCTGAGACCCCCGGATTCGTAAGAGGCCACCGGGCAGCCGGGTGGTACATGATCAAATGCTGTGGCACGCCCGTGCCGCAGCATTTTTCATGCCCCGGGCTAGGTAGGGATGATCCGGAAGAGGAACCTGGTGCGGACCATCACCCAGAGCAGCCCCAGGACCACGGCGTAGGCCACGGTGTTGAGGAAGATGCTTTGCTGCTGCAGGGCCGGGATGTTGGCCACGACGGCGATCAGCACCACGTGCATGATGAAGACGTACAGGGTGGCCCGGCCCAGCGGGACCAGGAACCAGCCCAGGGCCCGGTCCACCGGTTTCCAGTAAGCACTGAGGAATGCGTACGCAGCCGCCACCAGGACCAGGACGTTGAGCAGCCGGCCCGGGGCCAGGTATGTCCGGCCGAACAAGGCGTCATACATTGCCCGGTAGGACGCATCCGGCAGAAGCGCCAGTCGGACGTCATAGGCGTTGGCCAGGTAGGGGTTGCCCCAGGACAGGAAGGCCAAAGCGAATGCTGCCGTGGTGCAGGCAACCACCACCCACGTGTGGCGCGACAGCCACGCTGTGATGCTGCGCCGATGGTAGCCCGCAACCAGCCCAAGCACGAAAAGCACCTGCCACACCAGCAGCGGGAAGGAGTCCTCAAACTGCGAGGGCAGGATCCGGAACCTGGTCATGGCACCTGCCGCATACACGGCAACCGACACCGCCACGACCCAGATGGCCTTTCCGCGGTTCAGCGCCGCGAGGATCAGCGGGCTGACCAGCAACAGCACCACATAGAGCCCCATGACATTGAACTGCCAGGGACCGAACTGCAGCAGCACGATGGCCGGAAGCACCTGGGGCGGGACAGGGAACTGGAACAGCGATGACATGCCCGCATAGAGGTCGTAGGTCCGGCCGGCCCCGTTGTGCCCGGCGCCACCGGTCCCCTGGTCCACGAACGTGGTCAGGGCCTCGGTGTGGAAGAACGGGAGCAGGGACAGAAGGAAGACGCCGATCAGCACGGCCAGCGCCGTCAGGTAGAGCTTGCCGGCGCGGCGGGTCGTGAGGTCGACCACCTGCCCGAAGTCCTCCCTGGCCTTGGGCCCGTACACCATGCCCACCACCAGTCCGGAGAACAGGACGAACAGTTCCGCACCCGACACGAAGCCCACGGCCTCCTGGGTGAGCAGCTGGAACAGCGATGCCATGCCCAGGTGGTTCACCACCACAAAGACGATGGCCATCCCGCGCAGCAGATCGATGCGCGAGTCCCTGGCGGAGGGATCCTGGTAGCCCCAGGCCGTGGCTGCGTTGATCCGGCGGGGTATCTGCCACAGGGCCACCAGGAGGATGGCCATGGCGGCGGCAACAGTCCAGGCGGCAGCCCCGGAGAGCGTGTTGGCCCGGACGTAGGTACTCCCGGATGCCACGTCGGTGACCGGCCCGGTGACCATTGGCGATGCCTTCAGCCTGTCCAGGGCCGCTTTGGCGATGCCCGCCTGTCCCGTGAGCAGCCAGCTGATGCTCGCCACGCCGGTATCCCTGGTGCTGGTGCGCTCGTCCCAGACAACGGCGGCCGTCCCGGCAAAAGGTGGGGAAGTGGCAGTTCCCACCACCTGGTCCCACCAGCCCGCCTTGATGTCCGCCTCCTGCGCGCCGCCGGACGCGGGGCTGTAGAAAGCAGAGGTCTGGAGGAGGAACGGCTTGTTGCGCCCCTCGGAATAGGTGCCGTAGAAGTTTTCGCCGCCGGAGGCCGTCAGCATGTCCTGGAGCTCGCCGGCCCTCGGCTGGGAGTTGACGGCGGGGCCGCCGGCCGTGTCGTCGTGATAGGCGGCCAGCCCCGCCCAGTCCACTGCGTCGTCGCCCGGGTAGTAAGGGGCGTAGGCGCTGTCGCTTGAGTTCCAGGCCCCGTCGCCGTTCGTGTCCAGGAGGGAAAAGCCTTCGGTTCCGGGCTGCGGGGCATCCCGGTTGCGGTCAAAGGGGTAGTCCTTGCCCAGGTAAGGCGCCCACACCAAGGTGGCCCGGCCGCCGTCGTACTTCTTGAACGCTGCCGCCACAGCCCTGAAGGCCTGCCGGTACGCGGCGGGCTGCTGGCCCCAGGCCACCCAGCTTGCATTCATGTCCGGGGCGAACCGGATCAGCAGCTGCCCCTTGAACCCGGACGTAAGGTCGCGCACCTGCGCTGCGAATGCTTCCGCTTCCGCGGTGCCGAGCTGGTCCAGGGGCACTGACGGCTTCACCGTGAGCAGGGCGTGGGCGCCTAGGGACGCGGCCTGCTGAAGGAAGCCGTCAAGGTCGTTCCGTTCCGAATCGCGGTAGGGGATGGTGATGTCGTGGCCGAAGACGGCCGGACTGGCACCAAGCCGGCCGCTGAAGCCTGCGGCGGTGTCCTCGCCCCACTCGAGCACCGCGCCCAGCCAGGGCTTTCCCTTCTCCGGCGCAGCGTCCGCCGCATGCGCCGGCGCAGCCGCCAGCAGGGCAAGGAGGCTGACGATGGCCGCGGCCAGGAACGCACCGATGGACGGCCGGCGGGTCCCGCGGATGGCGGCCTGGTGGCGCGATGTGTTTGCCCGCATGCTGACAGGACCCCCGGTGCTCATTGCTGTGACGACGGGGCGGCGCCCCGGTAAGAACTTTATCGGCCCCGCGGCCCCGGGCGGCACGTGGCGGGCCGCCCACCTGCGGCGATGTCCGCCGTCGCGCTTTCCTTCAACCCCGCGCCTCCCTTCAGCGCTGCTCAATTACGGAACATGACGACGGCGGCGGTGCGGCTTGGCGCGGCAGATGTTACGTTTTTGGGGAGTAATGAGTACCGGTGTGAAGCCCTGACTGGCCGGTCGGCAACCCTCCCTTTCGCGGCGGGGTGCCTCAGGTGAATACTCGGCATATCGACCGATTCGAGCTGCAAGCGTGAAAGAAGGAGATCCGTCGTGTCTGACGCACCTGCCCCTGACGAAAAATTGTCCTACCGCCTGATCACCGGCCCGGATGACCGTTCATTCTGCGAGCGGATCTCCACGGCCCTGGCCGACGGCTATGTGCTGCACGGCAGCCCGGCAGCCACCTTCGACGGCACCAGCGTGATCGTGGCGCAGGCAGTGGTCCTTCCGGCGGCAATCGCCTCGGCCGATGCCGCGGTTGCCACCGCAGTGGATGAACTGGACGCCGAATTTGAAGGCGAGTTCGACGGCGAGGGCCACGCATGAGCTACGCGGGAGACCTCACGCCCCAGGAAGCATGGGAGAAGCTGGAACAGGGCGCCATCCTGGTGGACGTCCGCACCGAGGGCGAATGGGCCCACATCGGCATTCCGGACACCAAGGCCACGGACAACGACCCCCTCTTCATCCAGTGGACCTTCCCCGGCGGCATCCCCAACCCCGACTTCATCAACGACCTCAGCCAGCAGGCGCCCGAGGACCGTTCAACCGAACTGGTGTTCCTGTGCCGCTCCGGCCAGCGGTCCATCGCGGCAGCCATCGCGGCCACCCGGGCCGGCTTCACCTCCTACAACGTGCTGGAGGGCTTTGAAGGCGAGCCGGACCGCTATGGCGAACGCACCGTCAACGGCTGGAAAAACCGCGGCCTTCCCACCAACCTCGGAAAGAACTAAGTGACCTTCAACCAAGACGCCCCCGGCTGGAACCCCGACACCCAGGCTGTCCGTGGCGGGCTGGACCGCACCAACTTCCAGGAAACGTCCGAGGCCATTTTCCTGAACTCCGGCTTCGTCTACGAATCCGCGGCAGCAGCTGAACGCGCCTTCACCGGCGAGGACGAACGCTTTGTCTACTCCCGCTACGGCAACCCGTCCGTGGCCACCTTCCAGGAGCGGCTCCGGCTGCTGGAAGGCACCGAAGCCTGCTTCGCGACGGCGTCGGGAATGTCCGCGGTGTTCACCGCGCTTGGTGCCCTGC
>Ga0247818_10000947_pt1 | contig 18210 bp, 17 predicted proteins | sample 13C_Glucose_Day1_FD_192424 | JGI IMG/M metagenome (GOLD analysis project Ga0247818, IMG submission 192424) | Soil microbial communities from agricultural site in Penn Yan, New York, United States - 13C_Glucose_Day1 | ecosystem: Environmental > Terrestrial > Soil > Agricultural land | place... | reverse complement strand
GCCACTTAGCCAGAATTACCGACAATTCCTTACAGAAGCTGCTTTCAAAGTTTTACGCCTGCAGAACGGGAGCTGATGAGGGTTGGCGTTGGGCTTTTCCCCGCTGGAAAAACCCTTCGCCAACACCGCTCTGAAGGAACGACTGTGCTCGTGACGCTTTGAAAACAGCTTCTAACGGACATTGGCGCCTTAAAAGGCTGGCTGATTCTACGGGAAAAAAAAATTAAAGGTAAGTTCAGCCCTGAATTTTGAGGGGTGATGAATGTTAGACAAAGGGCTAACATGCCCACCTGTTCTGCTTTCCCGTGCTCTCCTGACTATGCCCAATCAGACCATCAAGACCCCCTGCGTCGGCCTTTGCTCCACTGTTTACGGTGATCTGGTGTGCCGTGGCTGCAAGCGATTCCACCATGAAGTGATCAATTGGAACGGTTATAACGAGGAACAAAAACGCGCGGTGTGGCTGCGTCTCGAGCAGTTGCTGTCCCAGGTGATGGCCAGCAAGCTGGAGGTTTTCGATCCCCAACGCCTGCGAATGCAGCTGGAGCAGCGCAAGATCCGCTTTGTGCCACATCAGTCGCAATATTGCTGGGCTTATCAGCTGATCGCCCGTGGCGCGCGGGTGATCAACAATCTGGAAGCCTACGGGATGGTGCTGATGCCAGAGTTTCGCGACTGGAACCTGCCGGAACTGCGAGATGCCATTGATCGGGAGTTTTTTTTGCTCTCGGAGGCGCATTACCAGCGCTACATTGCACCGGGTTTTCTGAGGGATGCGTTCGGCGGTTGATTTTAAAAGCTTCGTCGGCAAGCCAGCTCCCACAGTTGACCGCGCATCCCTGTAGGAGCCGGCTTGCCGGCGAAGGCGATCTACCCGGCAGCGCGGATCTCAATGCTGGGTCACAATCTCCTCCAGATGATCCATGATCGTATCTGGCTTCAATACCAGCACGTCACTCTCCACCGCATCCAGCACCACTTCCGCCGTATTCCCGATCAACGCCCCGGATAACCCGGACCGCGCAACCGTGCCGATCACCGTCACCGACGCCCCCAGCTTGTGCACCATATACGGAATCAACACATCCGCCGGGCCTTCCGCGATATGCAGGTGCTCGTCATCGATGTCGAACTCGGCCTGAAAGGCCTTGCACTGCTCGCGATAGCGGGCCTCGATGGTTTCGCTCAGTTGCAACGTCGGATCAGCCGCCGACAGCATCGGCGACGGATGGGCGCTCACCACATGCAGACGGGCCTTGGCCAGGCTGGCGATGTCATAACCGTGATCGACGATGCTGGAGTGCAAGGTGCGGTGTTCGCCATCGGTATTGCCAACGTCGATCGCCGCCAGAATCACCCCACCGGTCCAGGGTTTCGAGGTTTTGACCAACAGCACCGGCGTCGGACAATAACGCAGCAGCTTCCAGTCGGCCGGGGTCAGCAGGGCTTTTTTCAACGGGCTGTCGGGGAAATGCTGTTTGATCACCAGCCCGCAGCCTTCCGCCTGCTGCACATCGACGATCGTTTCGTGCAGGCTGTCGTTCCAGGCCTGCTCGGTGGTGACGCTGAATCCGTCCTGGATCAGGGCGGCCTTGAGTACGCCCAGCATGCCGCTGTGGTCATGCTTGGGGTCACATACCAACAGGTGCAGATGGGCCTGGGTCACACCGGCAATCAATTTGGCCCGTTTGAGCGCCAGGCTTTCCGAGTGTTCGGGCTCGATGACCACCAGGATGCTGCGAATGGCTTGCATGATCGGGATCTCCGGGAAGGTAACAATACTGCGTTGGACAACTATAGTTGCTGACCGGACATTCGGGACTTGATGTATATCAACGGTCACGGCTGGTGGTCTGGCGGCAGGCCGGTATAATCGGCGCCCTTCGTTTTGAACCTCTTATCCGTGAGCCCCATGATTCTTCCCGACATTCACCAGTTCCTCGGCTGCCGAACCCCCGACAGCTGGATCCAGGCCGCCCTGGCCGATCAGGAAACCCTGCTGATCGATCACAAGAACTGCGAATTCAAGGCCGCCAGCACGGCATTGAGCCTGATTGCCAAGTATCACTCCCATGTCGATCTGATCAACATGATGTCGCGCCTGGCCCGGGAAGAGCTGGTACACCACGAACAGGTCATGCGACTGATGAAAAAGCGCAAGATCGAGCTGCGTCAGCTGTCCGCCGGGCGCTATGCCTCGGGCCTGCGCAAAGTGGTGCGCAATCACGAACCGGTCAAGCTGGTGGACACCCTGGTGGTCGGCGCGTTTATCGAGGCGCGCAGTTGCGAGCGTTTCGAGGCGCTGGTGCCGCATCTGGATGAAGAGCTGGGCAAGTTTTACTTTGGCCTGCTGAAAAGCGAGGCGCGGCATTTTCAGGGGTATCTGAAACTGGCCTACCAGTATGGTGACGCCAAGGACATCGCCCAGGTGATCGACAGGGTTCGCGCCGCCGAGCAGGCGTTGATCGAGTCGCCGGATGTGGAGTTCCGGTTTCACAGTGGCGTGCCAGAGACCATGGCAGTCGCCTGACTTGTACTGCAAAAAACCCCGCCAGCACGGGTCTGGCCGGCGGGGTCGATTATCGAGGAATGCTCAAGGTCAGCCCGACCCATTCCAATCGGTCACGGCAACGCCAGCAGGTCCGTTCGAGCATTTGAATGTCGATTGCTGAGATCCTTGTTTCTGCTGCACAGCGTTAAGGGCAGTTTTTCGGCGTTGAATGTAATACTGGTAAAGGTTTCAACATAGTCATTGACCGGTATTGCACTGCAGTCTGTATCTGTAGCTGCACTGGTGTAGTAGAGCGTGCCAAAATACATCGGAATTGAGTACCGCCATTTAACGTGGTAATTCCGCTCGGCGCTCAATGTGATCGTCGGCTCCGGCATCCGCACCGGTGTTCTCTCAATAAGTTGTGCCGGGGTGACCCAGGCACTTTTCATCAGCTCTATGCTCGGCCTGTGATCTGCGGAGTCGACACCGATGATGCATAGATAATGCATGCCGGGTTCACGGCTGATAGGCGCCTTGAGCGATGCACTGTTCGCGTTGATGGCGCCGCTGTAGTCATGAGGCGATCGGCAGAGGGCGACATCCCGCACGGTTTTGAACCGGTAGTAGGCTGTGCTCAACGTAAAATCAACATATAACATCGGGGGCGCACTGTTGGCCTCCTCAGGCATTGCCACGTATTGGGTTGGCCATGTCGTCTCGGTCACGGTGAACGTAGTGTAGGGGGCGCACGCTGTTGCAGTGCTGTTGAATACGCCGTTGCTGAAACAACTCGATAGATGATCGACGGGATGGGCGTAGTGGGTGTCGGAAGACAACACCGGTTGTCCGCGTCTGACCTCACAGGGAGCATCTTCAAAGCATTTTTCGTCACTCTTCGCGCCATAGGTGCTCGTCGTCAAAACACTGAGAATCTGGCCGCTATTGCGGTCTAGCACAGGGCTTCCTGAAGAGCCGAGCCGTATTTCCTTGCAGCGGTTTTTCAAGGTGTCAAGATAGGCGTTAGTGCCTTCAACCAGGGTGGCGGCTGTAGGCTCCTGGGCGCAGGCTGCCAGCCGCAGTCCGGACTCCTGAAGGTCGCCGGGAGAACCGACAACAAGAACGTCTGCAGTGATCCTTGGCCATTCGGATGCCATCCGTAGCGGATTAACTCCATCCGCGAGCAATTTAGAAAGTGTAGCGTCCAACTCCAGGACTGCGAGATCGGTATGTTGAAAGTCCTTCCAGACGGTTCTATTAACCTTGTAGTTTTTGTAGGCATTTACTGTATCGTGGAAGTAATTGAACTTTACGGATAATTCAATAGACGGGTCGGGCTCTTGTCCGTCGCTCACGCAATGAGCGGCGGTGAGTAAATAGGCAGGACCGAGCGCATTATTGTGTTCGTCGCGTGTATCCAGCAGGCTTGCGGTGCAGCTGGGCTCGTCGTTCCAGAACATCTGTCCAACGCCATTCCAACGACTGTTTTGAGCGTTCTGATTGTTGAGCAATACCGCATCGGACTCATTGACCAGTCCTTCGCCGAGATCGGCGGCGGCAATGCATGGCGATAAGAATAATGTTCCAGCCAATAAGCAGGATGCCTTTGGGTATTTATTGTTCATAACCATTCCTTTGGTTAATGACAGACATTGAAGTCAGACGGTAAGCGTTATAGGGGGCAAGCGGGCATGCACAGTTCAGACAGTAATGGCTTCGACCGTGCGCAGCAAGGTTCCGGGCCAGGCGCTGGAGGATGAATGGTTTCGCGCCGTTACAAAGCCCGCACGGCGCTGCTTCCTGGCAGCGTCAACGGCTCAAGTCCAGGCGCTCGTGCCACTCGGCGATGGACTCTTCGGGGTAGACGTCGAACTGCTTATCGCCAGGGCGCACATTGACTTCCACCCATGGCGCCCTGGAGTCGAGCAACAAGTGGGTGTGTTCCGGCGGCACCGGCAGCGGGGTGTCGATGGCTGATGCGAAGGGGTGGATCAGTTCCGGCCATTCGGGACTGAACAGCCACAGACCGGAGCTGCAAAGCGAGCAGAAATGCCGTTCGGCGGTGCTGCGGTGGGCGCGCTTGGTGCCTTCTGCCTTGAGTCGTGCGTGGTAAACCGCAATGTGTTTGCGGCCACGCACTTTCAGGCTGGCGGCGTCACCCGCAATATTGATCGAATAACCACCCCCGCCCTGGGTCTTGCGGCAAATCGAGCAGTAGCAGCGCTGGTAGGGGTAGGGGTGGGCGCTGGTCAAACTGAATGACACGGCGCCGCAATGGCAGGAACCTTCGAGCTGCATGGCACCCTCCGACAGGTCTTGGCTTATCCAGGACAGCCTAGCGGTTTGTGGCGAATGTGCCGGCGAAGAACGATAACGCGGTCTACCGGCCAGGCACCCGCCACAAATACCAGGATGCCACGGTCCGAAACGGGCTCCACGCCAGCCCGATCTCAATCATCTGCTTGCGCGTCGGCTGCACCTCCAGCCCCTTGAGTCGGCGGTAACCCTCACGCACGCCAAAGTCATCGGCCGGCAGGATATCCGGCCGTTCCAGGCTGTAAATCAGCAACATCTCCACGGTCCAGCGCCCGACTCCGCGCAAGGCAATCAAGCGTTCGATCAATGCCTCGTCCTCCATGGCCAGCGCCGTGGCGTAATCCGGTACGACACCATCCAAAGCGGCTTGAGCAATACCTTGAATGGTCGCGATCTTGCTGGCGGAAAAACCGCAACTGCGCAGCCGGTCGAAGTCCGTCGCGACTATCTGTTCAGGCCTGGGGAATGAACTCCCCGGAAACAACGCCAACAACCGACCGACAATCGCATCACCGGCCCGGGCGTGCAGTTGCTGGTAGGCAATCGCCCGCACCAGCGATTCATAAGGATCGCGAGCCGCATGGGGCTGATGCAGGCAAGGGCCGATGGCGGCGATGTGGCGACGCCAGTCGTCGTCGAGTGAAGCCAGGAACCCGGTGGCGGGCAGGTACGGGTCGGGGATCATGGGGTTCTTCATGATGTTGAGTGATAATCAGCCGGGCTCAGAACGCCAGTCGTTCAGTGAGCTGTACTGCGGCTTTTTCCAGCCGGAGCAGAAACGCCTTGCGCGGTTGTCCTCCACCATAGCCCGTCAGCGAGCCATCTGCACCGATCACCCGGTGGCAGGGCAGGACAATCGAAAGACGGTTGTGGCCGTTGGCCAGACCCACGGCACGGCTCGCGCCAGGCTTGCCCAGTTTGGCGGCGATGGTGCCGTAGGTGCTGGTCTGGCCGTAAGGAATCTTTGCAAGCTCGGCCCATACCTGGCGAGCGAATTCGCTGCCCGGCAGGTGCAACGGCACGTTGAACCCGGTCAGTTTGCCGGCGAAATACTGCGTCAGTTCCTCTTCGATCTGGCGCAAATGGCCGTTGTGCCCGGGCGCCACGGCATAGCCGTAACGGTGTTGCAATTCTTCGACTTCCCGGGTCAGCGCCGGCCGGTCAAGAAACTCCAGCAACACCAGCCCACGGCGTTCGGCCATGGCGATCATCGGCCCCAGGGGCGTGGTCAGGCGACTGAACAGCAGCGGCTCACGGTGGGTGGCACGGCCAGGGGTGATGTGAAAGGACTTTTGAAACGCATCGCGAAAACCGCTGAGAGATTCGTAGCCCGAATCGAACGCGGCGTGATCGATGGAGTTGCCCTGTTTGATCCCGCCCAACGCCATGCCCAGGCGCCGTGTCCGCAGCCAGGAATGAAAGGTCATACCGAAATGCTGCTTGAACCAGCGCCGCAGTTTCAGCGGCTCGACGCCCTCGGTGAGCAGTTGTGCATCGCTCCACCGCATTTCGGGATCGGCATCCACGGCGGTGAGCAGCTTTTGCACCCAGTCCGGCGCGATGGCCGCCGCGTCCAGCGGTTTGCAGCGCAGGCAGGCGCGGTAGCCCGCCGACAGGCATTCATCGGCATGGGCGAAAAACTCGACGTTCTCCGGCCTGGGCTTGCGCGCGGTGCAGCCGGGGCGGCAGAAGATGCCCGTGGTCTTGACCGCGGTAAAGAACACCCCCTCGTAGGCGGTGTCGCGTTCGAGCATGGCGCGAACCATCTCGGCGTGGGGTGGCAGCAAAGCGTTTTGTCGGTTCATGGGTTGAGCATAAGACGCGTCGACCGGTACCTCCACCGGAAAATCGACAGGGAATTCCGGCTGGGCGCCACGGCATCAGATTGAGCGCAGGCGGGCTCCGATCCGGTCCAACGCCGGCTTTCAGGCCCGCCGCGCCAGCAGCAACACCGAAGCCGCCGCCGACAGCAATCCCGCGCAGCAACGGTTGAATATCCGCTTGCCCCGAGGCTGGGCAAACCAGCGACGCATGTGCAAGCCCATGTAGGCGTAGGCGCCGATCGCGATCCATTCCAGCATCAGGAACATTGCGCCCAATACGGCAAATTGCGGGGTGATTGCCCGGCTCGGGTCAACGAACTGTGGCAGAAACGCGGTGAAGATCAGGATCGCTTTCGGGTTCCCGGCCGCCACCAGAAACTCCTGTCGCGCCAATTTCAGCATGCCCACGGGCGCTCCCGCGACACTGTCTTGTGTCCCGGGATCGGCACGCCACAATTGCCAGGCAAGATAAAACAGGTACGCCGCGCCGAGGATCTTGATCCCGTAGAACAGCAGCTCCGAGGTTTGCAGCACCACCGCCAGTCCCGCCGACGCGAGGGCGATCATCCCGGCAAACGCCAGCAGCCGGCCGATGCCGGCGACGCACGCCTTGCGGTAGCCGTAGCGAGTCGAATTGCTGACCGACAGCAGGTTGTTCGGGCCCGGCGCCATGTTCAGGGCGAAGCAGGCGGGAAGGAAGAGGGACAGGGTGGCGAGGTCCATGAAGAGGCTCCTGAAACAAGTGCGATATTTTTATCACAGGTGTTGAAGGCTCGACCCGTACAGTGGTAAGCGTCTGTCGCGGTACAGGGGAGGGGAGTTTTGTTCAATACAGCCGTCGCACCGCTCTCTACTTTGGGATCTGGTTCAATTGAATGGAAGAAAGGTGCGATGAGTCTGATTATTTCCATGGCGGCGTTTGCCCTCGCAGCGTCGATCACGCCGGGGCCTGTGAATATCGTGGCGTTGAGTTCTGGGGCGCGGTTCGGTTTTCGCGCCAGTCAGCGGCATGTGGCCGGTGCGACCCTGGGCTTTGTGTTGCTGCTGATACTGATGGGATTGGGGTTGCATGAGCTGTTGCAGCGATGGCCGGCGTTGACGCAAGGGGTGCAATGGGCAGGCGTGGCGTTCCTGTTGTACATGGCGTTCAAGCTTGCCGTCGACAAGGGCCATCTCGAAGCGAAGGCACCGGGCCGCGCACCGTCAATGCTCTACGGCGCTGTCATGCAATGGCTCAACCCGAAGGCATGGCTGGCTTGCGTAGCCGGCATGGGCGCGTTTGTCGCCGATGGCGAAGCACGGCTGGTCTGGCAGTTTGCCGCGGTGTACCTGGTGATCTGCTATGTGTCCGTCGGTTGCTGGGCCTATGCCGGGACCTTTTTGCGCGGCTATTTGCACAATCCGGCGGGTATGCGTTGGTTTAACCGGATCATGGCGTCGTTGCTGGTGGTGAGTGCGGTTTATCTGGTGTTGCCCTCGCCACAGTAGTCCACAGGGATGAGTCAGCCACGATACTGCCCCGGGGTCGCCGCCAGGTGCTGCTTGAACGCCCGTTGAAAATGCGCCTGATCGGCAAATCCCGCTTCCAGCGCGACATCGGCGATCAGCTCGCCGCGGCGCAGCCGATCCTGAGCAAACTGAATCCGCCGGTTCACGAGAAACGCATGGGGTGTCATGCCGTATTGTTGCTTGAACGCGCGAATCAGGTAAGACGGAGACAATTGAGCTGCGAGGCAGATGTCTTCGAGCTTGAGCATTTGCGTGCAATTGTCGCGGATGTAGTCGGCGGCCCGTTCCAGCTTGAAATTAGGTTCGCGCAGCGGCGGGTCGACGGGATTGAGCCGCAGCTGCACCTCAGTAAAAAACTCCACTGCCGCGCTGTGTTTATGCAGTACCTCCTGCTGCTGATCGACCAGCACTTCGTATAAAGCCTTGAGGCCGTCAAACAGCAGGGTGTCGCGATTATGGGTGATGGAAAACCGCCGAAACGCCAGGTCGTGGCTGAACCCGAGCTGGTGCTGCAAGTCGGTGAGCCAGGGCGTGTCGACGTACAGCATCAAGTAGGACCAGGGCTGATTGTCGATGGGATTGCAGGCGTGTACATCGCCCGGATTCATCAGCACCACGGTGCCGGTACCGACCTGGAAGTGTGACTGCTCGTGGATATAGGTACTGCGCCCGGTCGTGATCGCACCGATGGAAAAATGCTCGTGGGCATGCCGGGTGTAGCACACTTCGCGGCCGTCGGTGATGGAACGGGCTTCGATGAAGGGCAGGGCGTCATCACGCCAGAAGCGCGGAGCCTTGTCAGCATCTTTGGCGACGGAGTGCTTCATGGTCAGCGTCCTCGGCAGGTCAGCTTCGCAGTGTATTAGCTCTCGCTGGCAAAGGCTCGTTGCAGCGCAGCGATGTCGAGTTTTTTCATTTGCAGCATCGCTTCCATGGTGCGCCGGGATTTTTGCGTGTCATGGTCCTCGAGCATTTCCAGCAGGGCCACCGGCAGGATCTGCCAGGACAGATCGTACTTGTCCTTCAGCCAGCCACAGGCCGACTCGAAAGAGTCTATTTGACCAAGTCGATGCATGCGATGACCATCATCGGGCCGACCTTGCTCAAGATCGGGTATGTAATGCGGCTGTTGGCACAACATCGGTTGGGGACCGCCCTTGGCACCATCAAGTGACCGGTGGTCGATGAACCTGTCCCGCAGGGAAAATTGCGCTTAGCTGTAGGGATAACCCGAGGCTTCTGCAGGCCCACCGACCTTTGCAGGAGCGAAGCTTGCTCCGGGCGGCGTCCCGACGATGAACGAAAACGCGGTGTGCATTCTGACGCCTTCGCGAGCAAGCTTCGCTCCTACAGAAAAGCGTACGGCGTCGTCATAGAGAGAGCCCCCTTCAGAACACCATGAGTCTGAGGACATTCGCCATGCTGACCCTTAACATCAATGGCAAGGATCAGGCGCTGGACGTGCCGGCGGACATGCCACTGCTTTGGGTGCTGCGCGATGTCGCGCACTTGACCGGCACCAAATTCGGTTGTGGCATGGCCCAGTGCGGTGCTTGCACCGTGCACGTCGACGGTGCGCCGTTGCGCTCCTGCGTCACGCCCGCCACGACCGTGGCCCATGGGCAGAAAATTCTTACCATCGAAGGCCTGTCCACCGACGGCTCGCACCCGGTGCAACGAGCCTGGGCCGAACTCGATGTCGTCCAGTGCGGTTATTGCCAGTCCGGGCAGATCATGTCGGCGGCCGCTTTGCTGGCGAAAATCCCCCAACCCACCGACAGCGACATCGATCAGGCGCTTTCCGGCAACATCTGCCGCTGCGGCACCTATCCAAGAATCCGTGCCGCAGTCAAACGCGCAGCCGAAATCGGTTGATGCCATGTTGACGGGAGCCTGAGCCATGAACAGCATCAAGCCGTTATCGCGCCGCGGTTTTCTCAAGGGCAGCGCGTTGCTGGGTGGGGGGCTGGTGGTGGCATTTGTCATCCCCGGTGCCCATCGCTTTGCCAGCGGCGCCGAGAACCAGGGCAAGGTCTTCGCCCCCAACGCCTTTCTTCGGATCGGCAATGACGACAGCGTCACCGTGCTGCTCGGACATTCGGAGATGGGCCAGGGCATCTGGACCGGCCTGACCATGCTGATCGCCGAAGAACTGGACGCCGACTGGTCGAAAATCCGTGTCGAACATGCACCCGCGTCGGCCGCCGATTATGGCCTGGCCGGGTTTGGCGGAATGCAGATCACTGGCGGCTCCACCTCGACCTGGATGGAGTTCGATCGTTACCGCCAGGCCGGCGCCACGGCGCGTTTGATGCTGATAGAGGCCGCCGCTAAACGCTTCAACGTTGCGCCTTCCGGGATTCGCACCGAATCGGGCGTGGTGATTGCCGGTGACCGGCGCGCCACCTACGGCGAGCTGGCCGATGATGCTGGCAAGCTGCCGATGCCGGATCCGGCCTCGATCAAGCTTAAGGAAGCCAAGGATTGGAAGCTCATCGGCAAACCCACCAAACGACTGGACACTCCGGAAAAAATAACCGGCCAGGCCAAGTTCGGCATGGACGTGCAGTTCGAGGGCCTGATGACCGCCATGGTCGCCCGTTCACCGGTGTTCGGCGGCAGCGTCAAATCCTTCGAAGGCGCCGAAGCGCTGGCGATTCCGGGCGTGCATAAGGTCCTGCAGGTGCCCACGGGCGTCGCGGTGATCGCCGATCACTACTGGGCGGCGAAGCTGGGACGCGATGCCCTGAGCGTCGACTGGGATCCGGGCCCCAATAGCGGGCTCGACAGTCAGGCATTGCTGGAAAACTTCCGCAAACTCGCCACCACCCCTGGCGTTTCGGTCAGCCAGGCTGGTGATGCGAATGGCACGCTGGGCAAAGCGGTGAAGACTGTCGACGTAGAATACAGCGTGCCCTACCTGGCCCACGCGCCGATGGAACCGCTGAACTGCACGGTCAGAATCACCCAGAACAAATGCGAGATCTGGACCGGCACCCAGTTCCAGACCCTGGATCAAATGATCGCGGGGAAAATCACCGGACTCAAACCTGAACAGGTCGAGATTCATACCCAGTTCCTGGGCGGCGGTTTTGGTCGCCGGGCCAATCCGACCTCGGACTTCGTTGCTGAAGCCGTTGAAGTCGCCAAGGCTGCGGGTGCGCCAGTAAAGACCGTCTGGTCGCGCGAGGACGATATTCGCGGAGGTTATTACCGCTCGGCGTTCCTGCACCACGCGCGCATCGGCCTGGATGCGGCGGGCCAGCCGATCGCCTGGAAGCATGTCCTGGTCGGGCAGTCGATCATGGCCGGTACGTCGCTGGAGGCGACCATGGTCAAGGATGGCGTCGACAAGACGTCTGTCGAAGGGGTCGCCGACAGCCCTTACCTGGCGGGACTGGCCCATCACCAGGTTGGTCTGCATTCACCGAAAACCGGTATCAGCGTGCTCTGGCTGCGCTCGGTCGGGCACACCCACACTGCGTTCGTGATGGAATCGCTGATCGACGAACTGGCTGAGGCGGCCGGGAAGGATCCGGTGGACTATCGCCGAACCCTGCTCAAGGATCATCCACGGCATCTCGGCGTGCTGAACCTCGCTGTCGAGAAAGCCGGCTGGAAGACGCCTCTGCCAAACGGCCACGCCTTGGGTGTCGCGGTGCATGAGTCGTTTGGCAGTTACATTGCCCAGGTCGCCGAAGTGTCCCAGGACAACCTGGCGATCCGCGTGCACCGGGTGGTGTGTGCGGTGGATTGCGGCATTGCGGTCAACCCGATGAGCATCGCCGCGCAAATGGAGTCGGCGATTACGTTCGGCCTCGGATTTACCTTGCATAGCAAACTGACCTTCAAGAACGGGCAGGTGGAGCAATCCAATTATCACGACTATCAGGTGCTGCGGCTCAATGAAATGCCGCTGGTCGAGGTGCATATCGTACCCAGCAGCGAGAAACCCGGCGGTATCGGCGAGGCCGGCGTACCGCCCGTGGCGCCGGCGGTGGCCAACGCGGTGTTCGCCCTGACCGGGCAGCGCCTGCGGGAACTGCCGCTGCAACTGTCGGGGGTGTGAGATGAAACGACATCTGCTGCTGGGCACGGTGGTGTTGATCGGTCTGACCGTCTATGCCGAGCATGTGTTGGCTGATGAAAAGGAGGCGGTGAAGGCATTCGATACCGTACAAAGGGTCTTCCAGAGCCCGCGCTGCCAGAACTGCCATATCCCCGGCGATTCACCCTTGCAGTTTGATGCCGGCATTCCCCACAGGATGAATGTGGTGCGGGGCATGGACGGCAAGGGCGCTGCCGGGTTGCCCTGTGCCACCTGCCATGCCGAGCGCAATCCGCCGGCCAGCTATGGCCCGGGCATGCCGCCAGGAGCGCCGCACTGGAGTCTGCCGCCGGCGGCCCACAAAATGGCCTGGATCGGGCTGCCGGCGGACAAGTTGTGCGCCATGATCAAGGACCGCTCGAGCAATGGCGATCGTGATTTCACCGCGCTGATCAAGCATGTCAGCGACGACAAGCTGGTGCTCTGGGGTTGGAATCCGGGTGTGGGACGCGCGCCGGTGCCGGTGCCGCACGAGGTTTTTGTCAGCCGGTTCAAGCTCTGGGCGGACGCGGGAGGACCCTGTCCGATCGAGGGCGGTTGACCGGCGGTCCGTTAACAGGGAGTCAAACCAGGTATGGACGACTCTAAAGAACATACCCGCCAATGGAGTGAGTAATGCTGATCCCAGGCAAACCGGTGAAACACGGCCCTTGCGCAGACCCCATGCGCACGCCACTGCAAGAGCGCGAATTGCTGCGTGAGCTGGCCCGTAAAGCCGAACAAGCGCTGATGGGCGTGCAAATGTCGAACATGGATGAGCTGACGCTACTCTCCAATCGCCACGGTTTTACCGCGCTTGCCCAACTGGGGCTGAACGCCTGCCAGCAGATGGGCCGGCCAGCGACGCTACTGTTTTTCGACCTCGATGAGTTCAAGCAGATCAATTATCTGTATGGCCGTGCCGAGGGCGACAGCGCCCTGAAAACCTTCGCGGATGTGCTGCGTATCGCGTTTCGCGAAAACGACGTGATCGGCCGGCTCGGCGACGATGAATTTGTCGCGTTGTTGACCGGCTCGGGCTGGGTGGACATCGCCCCGATCAAGGCGCGCCTCGAAGAGATGCTCGACGAGCGTAATGCTATGGTGCACCGCGGTTATGACATTCGCTTCAGTATCGGGCAGATCGAATACGACGCCAATCTTCACCTTGATGTCGAGGAATTGCTGGCAGAGGCCGAAAGGGCTTTGCACCGGTAGGTAGGTGCAGGTGGCGAGCATGGATGAGCTGACGTCGCTGTCCAATTGCCACGGTTTTCATATTTGTCGTGGTTCAAAAAAACGCCTCATATCGAAAGATGCAGGGCGTTCCTGTCGAGGCGTCATCGATAAAAACCCCGCTTACTTGGCGAACTGTAGTTCAGGTGCGTGGACATGATCGCCATTCGTATTTTAAATTTTTAGTTGTGCGGATGTGTGGGATGTTTCTGCTGTCCTTTCGTGCGCTGCATTTTGCTCGTTTATTTTTCCTGATGTTGCCTGTATTTGGGGTTGAATGAATTGTCACGTATTGATAGCTGAGTCGTATGCGGATGTCTGCTAAATATATAAGGACCAAAGCAGAGCTATACTTCATGAGGGTTGTATTTTGAGTAATGCTAATTCCGACTTCTTTTTCAAGCGACCAGAAAATCGCCTGCAGGATATTGATCATTTAACTGATTACATGGAGCGACTCGTCCAGGGTACGTTGCGTGCTCATGGTTATTCTTCGTCCACCCCAGATTGGTATTACCCACCTCCCACCCATTCTGAACTGGACAATGTCTGCGCCGAAGCGTTTACGATTTTGGAAAAACTTGACGCGGACGAAGAATTTCAGCAGTACTTGCAGGACAGGAACAAAGGAATCAGCCGCCCCGGCGAAACGGATTGGATTTGGCACCATATTATCGTACCGTTGTTCAGCAGTCCCAAGGTGGCGGCAGTCTTGCCCGTACTCACTAGCTATAACATAAAGTTACTGTTAGAAGACGTCCCAGTTTGCTGGCAGCACGATATTGAGGTTCTTCTAGGCGTCCATCGCATCATTGGCGATGGCATCAGAAGCAACCGTACGATTCGGCTCGATCTTGTCTTGAAGTATTACTTGATTACCCCATCGTCGCCGCAGACGGCGGTTCAATGGACGGCTGTGCTGGATAGCCTGAAGGAGCGTCGCGCTGCCCGTGTACTGGGTCATGACGGTCAATTGAGTGATCTTGATCTGATTATGGATGAACAGGACGACCAGTGCATACTCGATGTCATTTATAAAACTCAAGCTGAACATAATGATTCGCTGATCAATTATTTGGCTGTGTCTTTTTTTACGGTCGAGTTGCAGCGACAAATTGCGAATACGCCTACCGTTGTTCTTGAACGACTGGTGAACACGGAAAACAGCCTTGCCTTGGGCCGCAGGCTCGTCAAAGCGCTGGACTGGTATGGTAGCAAAGAAGGAGAAACCTGCCCGCAACCTGTATTGGCGAAATTGGTATGGCGTGCACTTTGGCTGAGTGTCGCTGCGCCGCCGACTCATCCGGAATATTTATATTCAAACTATGACTTGGTGAGATTTACCGGCCAGAAGGTTAACTATTCCTTTATTCGTAATGACATCGTAAAGGACTTGAAGGATCGCTTGGGTATTTTTGCGCCTGTCGTGCATCTGGTTATGCGTGTCATCGAAGCGAATACCTCTTCCGAGCTCTGGGTCCGTGATATTCCGAACGATCTGACCTATGCCGGTTCCAGCACGTGGGTCAATTTCAGGAGCGGTTTTATTTTGGCGGAGGCTATAGCTCCCGGCTCGTCAAGACACATGAACTTCGAGCAGTTGCTCAACCTGCCAGCCCAACATAGTCGCGCAGCTTCACCTGAACGCCAAGCGCTGGTTGCTGCATCCAGACTGGCTCCGGCAGTGCAGTGGGCGGTCGGCAATGGCGTGCAGGCGATAAAACATCAAGGTTACTCGGCCGAAGAAATCGAGAGAGCCATTGAGGTTCTGGAGGCGCATGAGCGCGGTCCAGAACTAAATGCTGCGATGCTGAGGGCCGTGCCTCATTACGAGTCCTAGTTTTCGCCAAGTTACTCTTTCGTCTTATTTCAGGCGCACTTCCTTGAATGAGAAATTTGAATAATTATTTATCTGAGCAACCGTTATGACTAAAAAACCCAAGATAATTATTGATCCCAGCTCGTCTGACACTTCATCGACACTTCCCAGAACCTCGTCAGAGGGTGATGGGGGCCGGGGCGACCCTTCCGACCCTTCCGGCACGTTTGGCAGTTTTGTGCGAGACAGAGATTCCGGCACGTTTGGCAGCTCTCTGCGAGACGGAGAGCAAACTCCCGGCACACACGACTCGACCAGGCCAGACGTTGTCCTTCATCAGCCGGTTGTCGTGACCGACAACTCTGTAAAAGGCACGAACGCGCCCGGGAGATCTGAAACACTGGCGATCATTGGACCGGGCCTGGCCGGCAAACTAACAAAAGTAGCAGGGGACCTGTTCCGCCATGACAAGCAGAAAAGAATCTATGTCGATGTAATAGATGAAGGCACCGTCATGGTCCGCAAAAATGCGCACGGGGACTATCAGGCGACCTCTGCCAGAGAGTTGACCCCGTCTGGTCCGGTGCTGGAACCCATCGAAGGAACGATGCTTTGGCAACGAAAGCCACAAAGTGCAATGCCCATGGAAGAAAGTCAGTCAGGCATTCCTCAACAGCCTCCAGCCGCTGTAGACCTTCGCCCTGGCCCGAGCAAACGTCCTCGCTCGCTGACATTACTGGAGCTGGAAGATTCCGTCTCGTTTGAAGTTGCCGCGGCGGACGCGAGGCAAGTTAATAGAGGTATCACTCAACTCGGCAAACGGTCGATGAAGAGGGTTTCCCCGGTCGCCATTCGTTATCTGGTCTCAGTGAATCCAGCGACCTGGACACCGCTGCGAACCGGTGATCAACTGAGCAATGTCGGTGGTATCGATAACATCCTGGTGCGTAATACAGGCGACCTCGTTTCCCGCGACTATCGCCTGATCGACTCGTCAACCAATCATGTTTTCGGACCGAGTTACCTGGAGCCGAGAACAGCCATCAGCAACGTAATCTACCAGCGTTATGCAGCGCCGGCATCATGCATAGCAGGGCTCACACCCAAAAAGGGGATTTATCGAAGTGTGGATGGTCAGCGGTGTTACATATGCAATGTAGATGAGAGTGGAAGCATCGCGGTGTATCAGGTTCGGGATAATTTTAATCTCAATGCCGATATTGTTTCTGTCGACATCGTCAATTATACAACCAACGAGCATACGGGCATACAGGTATCGTCAGTCAAGGCAGGTCAATGGCAGAAGATCAGGTTGGAAGAAGAACTGCTGGAAGATTACAACCTGGTTACCCACAAACACTTGGAGGAGTGGCAGGAGTTGAATGATTCGGTCGAGGAGATGGCGATTAGTCAATTCACCACAAGATACCGACTTGACCCTCAAGAATTCAGACAGTATGCCCAGTTGAGTGTCGGAGTCACGGGGGAAGGGCAGCAAGTGCTCCTGAGAGCGAGAAACGTTCAGACCGCGATCACTGACAAACATTTGAGGTACTGGGAAATTCAATCTCAGGAGGGGCGTGATGGATTGACGCAAGAGGGATTTGCCAACCGACATAACCTCAATCCTGCATCATTCATGGAACATATCGACCAGTATGGCAAGCTAAAAGCCGCTGGAAAGGTACTGGTGAAGCACGCTAAGGGTGAGGAGTTTACCAGTATTACATATGAGCATCTGGAAGCCTGGCAGGCGTTGTATAAGTCCAAAAACAATAAGATTACCGCGGGTGATTTTGCCGATAAAAACAATCTGAATCCAGTGCGTTGGGGAACTTACGTGGACGAAACGGGTGCTCTTAAACAGTCAGGCAAAGACCTTGTTATATTGGGCGAACCGACTCCAAGGCCGCATTTGGCGCGCAAAGGTTCGGCAAGGCACGATGCATCCGAGGGTACTAAGCGTCCCGCAGAAGAGAGCCTGCCCGGAGGCAGCAAGCGCCCCCGGCCAGACCCTGAGGCTGCACAGCGTTCAGAACGGCCTCACCTGGATCATGACATAGACAATTCGTTGCCGATTCTGCAGGACCCGAAAAATGTCAAAGAAAGCCTGACGCTAAAGGCTGAAGGACCTGGTGGGCTTGAGGGGCGTGAATCGACTGTTGATGAAATTGTGGTTACCTACTGGAATCAACTACTTGATCAAGTGTCCAAAACCACAAGGTTGAAATTGCAGGAAGATATTACTGTGGAGGTGCGAGACTGGATTCGCAACGAGAACAATCTTGCGCCGAAGTTTGATAAGCTCATGGAAGTAAAAGTGCTGAGCAATGGGCCGGAGCGTGGTCGATCGGTCGTTGCAAAGCGCGACATTAAAAAATTCGAAGTGCTGGGTCCGTACTCAGGAAAATTGCATTTTGGAAGTAAAACCCTGCTGGAGGAAATTTCAAAAAAAGGGCATAAGGTTGTGAATAGTTACACATTTAGCACATTTTCAAATGACGGAACGCTCAGCGCCCATGGCAGCGGTAATATTCTGAGTTTGATCAATAGTCCTAATGCGCCAGGCAGGCCATCTTTAGGCAGTGAGAATGTCGCATCCATTAACGTTGGAAGATACATGACGTTCTTTGTTGCATGGAAAGACATCAAGAAGGGGGGTGAACTCCTTCTCGATTATGGAGACGGCTACGATTGGACTTGAACATCGGCAAAAACCGCACTAAAAAAAACCCGCCAAAACAAAAGGCGGGTTTTTTATTGGGCCAGCCGAAGATTACTCTTCGAGGCTACCCATGGCCGTGGTGTTGAAACCACCGTCCACGTACATGATTTCACCGCTGATGCCCGACGCCAGGTCCGAGCACAGGAAGGCGCCGGCGTTGCCGACTTCGTCGATGGTGACGTTGCGACGCAGCGGGGTTTGCGC
>Ga0247818_10000946_pt1 | contig 18219 bp, 18 predicted proteins | sample 13C_Glucose_Day1_FD_192424 | JGI IMG/M metagenome (GOLD analysis project Ga0247818, IMG submission 192424) | Soil microbial communities from agricultural site in Penn Yan, New York, United States - 13C_Glucose_Day1 | ecosystem: Environmental > Terrestrial > Soil > Agricultural land | place... | reverse complement strand
GTGGGCCTACAAGAAAATCTGGAGCGCGGATGAACATCAAACAGAAACTGACCTGGGCGTTTGCAATCATCGCCTGCTTGCCGGTGGTACTGGTCGCCACCCTCGTCGTGCTGAACCTGCGCAGTGAAGCCAGGGAGGGATTCGTCGACAGCAGTGGTCGCGAAATCCGTCAGGTCAGCAACGCCATGCAGCTGTTCTTCGACGGCATCAGCCAGAACGTCGAGTACCTGGCCAATCAACCGCTGATCAAGAACTCCGACGACAGCCTCAAGACCTACATGGACGCCAACGCCGCCAGCATTCCACAGGGCGAGATGGACAAAAAAGTCTTTGGCCTCCTGCAGGACCTGGGCAACACCCATCCGTCCTATGCATACGCCATCCTCGGCACCGCCGCCGGTGGTTATGTGTCGTGGCCGGATGACGCCAAGCTGAGCAACTACGACCCACGCCAGCGCCCCTGGTATAAGGCCGCCCAGGCCAAACCGGGCAAGCCGTTCCGTACCGAAGCCTATTACTGGGCGGAAAACGATACGTCCTACGTCAGCACCGTACGCACCATCGACAACAAGCTGGGCAGCAACGGTGGCGTGGTCAGCATCGACGTGTCGCTCAAGCAGCTCACCGAGCTGGTCAAACAGATCAAGCTTGGCGAAACCGGCTACCTGATGCTGCTGGAAAAAACCGGCACCGTACTGGTCGACCCAAAGCAGCCCGAGCACAATTTCAAGGCCCTGAGCAGCCTCGGCGATGGCTATGCGCAACTGGCCAAGGCCGGCAAAGGCGTGGTTGAAGTCGAACTGAACGGCGAACGCTACATGGCCAACGTCTGGCCGTCCGAGCAACTGGGCTGGACCTTCATCGGCCTGATCAAGCAGAGCGACGTGATGAGCACCGCGACCCAACTGACCTGGTTGATCGCGATCATCGCTGCGGTACTGGCGCTGATCTTCGCCATCGTCGGCGCCAGTTTCGCCAGTGTCATCGTGCGCCCGATTCGTAGCGTGGCCGACGGCCTGGAAGGCATCGCCCAGGGTGAAGGCGACCTGACCAAGAGCCTGCAAATCCGCGGCAGCGACGAAACCGCGCAACTGGCCAACTGGTTCAACCAGTTTCTGACCGCGATTCGCAACCTGATCCAGAGCATTGGTGGCGCCGCGACCAAGATCCTGGCCACCTCCAGGAGCTCGACCCAGGTCTCCAGCGACATGGCCGAAGCTGCTGGACGCCAGCGCGAAGCGGTGGACATGGTGTCCACGGCATTCCACGAAATGGTTGCCACCGCCAACGAAGTGGCGCGCTCTTGCAGCCAGGCCGCCGAGTCCGCCGACAGCGGCCAGCGCCAGGCCCGCGAAGGGCAGCAACAGATTGACGCGGCGGTCAGCAGCGTCGATCGCCTGAGCCAGGAGATCGAACAGTCGGCCCAGTCGATGCAACAACTGGAACGCGACAGCAATGATATCCAGTCGATCCTGGGGACCATTCGTTCGATCGCCGAACAGACCAACCTGCTGGCGCTGAACGCCGCCATCGAAGCGGCGCGGGCCGGCGAGCAAGGTCGTGGTTTTGCGGTGGTGGCCGATGAAGTGCGGGCGCTGGCCAAGCGCACGGCCGACTCCACGGCGGAAATCGACGGGCTGCTGGGCAACCTGGCCAAGCGCACCAGCCAGGTGACCCAGCAGATGCATGCGAGCCTGGAGGTGTCCCAACAATCGGTGACGCGCATCGGCGAAGCGCGCAACAGCTTCGGGCAGATCCGCGAGTCGGTCGACGTGATCCGCGACATGAACACCCAGATTGCCACGGCAGCGGAACAACAGCATCAGGTGGCCGAAGACATCAACCGGCACATCAGCCAGATCCATGGCGATGCGCAATTGGTGGCCGAACTGGCGAACTCGGCGCGCCTGGATTCCCAGAGCCTGGCCGGGTTGTCGAATGAGCTGGATGGGTTGGTGCGCCGATTCCGTACCTGATCCAAAATCCCCGGTGGCCGCTTCGCGGCCATTCGCGAGCGGGCTCACTCCCACAGGGATCTCGGCATGCACTAAATCTGCGGCCACTGAAGATCAAATGTGGGAACGAGCCTGCTCGCGAAGAGGCCGTCACTGCCGGAACAATTCTCCCGGGGTAAACCCGAACAGGCTCTTGAACGCCGCAATAAACGCCGACGTCGAGTCATACCCACAGGCCAGCGCGGCATTGGTCACGCTGTCGCCCTCCTCCAGCAGACTCAGCGACGACAACAAGCGCATACGCTGGCGCCAGCCGCGAAAACTCAACCCGGTTTCACGCTGGAACAAACGCATCAGGGTTTTCTCCGACGTGCCCAAGCGTTCGGCCCATTCGTGCAGGGTCACGTTACACTCGGGGTTTTCGATCAACTCGTTGCACAACCCCAGCAACCGCTCATGACGGGGCAGCGGCAGGGAAAACCCGACTTCCGGCAAGATCGCCAACTGATCGAGCAACACACTCACCAGCCGCGCTTGCGGGCTGTCGCCCAGGGGATACTCCACTGGCAGCAGGCAGAAACTCTTGATCAGCTCCCTGGCCAGCGGCGTCACTTCCAGCACCCGGCAACGCCCGTCCGCCCACTGGCAATCCTCACGACGCACGTACAGGCTGCGCATCTCGGCGCGCATCGAGGTCACGACCTGGTGATCAAGGTCCGCCGGAATCCAGATCCCCCACTGCGGTGGCGCGAAAAAACTGCCCTCGGCGGTATGCACACCGAGTACACCGCTGATGGCATAGGAAAATTGCACCCAGTCGTGACGATGGGACGGCGTCCACGACCCGGCATTGAGGCTTTCCACCCGGGCATACAGCGGACGCGGCAGCGTGATGAGGGGCGGAATGCTGCGCTCGAGGGAAACCTGTCCGTTAGTCGGCATAACCTGGCCTTGTGTTGCGAGACGGCTGATCAGGCGACGTTAGGCCATGCCTCGGATCTATTCAACACCGAACATATCTGTAGGCGCTGGCTTGCCAGCGAAGGGGTCAGCACATTCAACATCTCTTTGGCTGACACACCGCTTTCGCTGGCGAGCCAGCTCCTACAGTAATCATTAACGTTCGATGATTGCGGTAACGCCTTGGCCACCTGCGGCGCAGATCGAGATAAGCCCCCGCCCCTTCCCCGCTGCATCGAGCAACTTCGCCATATTGGCGAGGATACGCCCGCCCGTGGCCGCAAACGGGTGGCCGGCCGCCAGCGAGCTGCCTTTGACATTGAGCTTGCTGCGGTCGATGGACCCCAGCGGTGCTTCGAGGCCCAGGCGACTTTTGCAATATTCAGGGTCTTCCCAGGCCTTCAGGGTACAGAGCACCTGAGCGGCGAAGGCTTCGTGGATCTCGTAGTAATCGAAGTCCTGCAGGGTCAGGCCATTGCGCGCCAGCAGGCGCGGCACGGCATACACCGGAGCCATCAACAGGCCCTCGGCGCCATGGACGAAATCCACCGCGGCGGTTTCGCCGTCGCGCAAGTAGGCGAGAATCGGTAGACCACGTTCCTTCGCCCATGCCTCCGTGCCCAGCAGCACCAAGGATGCGCCATCGGTCAGCGGCGTGGAGTTGCCGGCGGTCAGGGTGCCTTTCGCGCTTTTTTCGAAAACGGTCTTGAGCGAGGCGAGCTTTTCCAGGGTCAGGTCCGGGCGCAAATTGTTGTCGCGGGTGAGGCCCAGAAACGGCGTCATCAAATCGTTTTGCCAACCTTCGGCGTAGGACGCGTTCAGGTTCTGATGGCTCAACAGCGTCAGCTGATCCTGCTCTTCACGGGGAATGTTCCAGGCCTGCGCCATCAATTCGCAATGCTCGCCCATGGACATACCGGTTCGCGGCTCGCCATTGCGCGGGAACTCGGGGATCAGGTGCCGGGGGCGCAACTGCAAGAAGGGTTTGAGTTTTTCTGCGGTGGTGCTGGCGCGATAAGCCTGCAGCAGAATCTTGCGCAAGCCTTCGTTGACACTGATCGGCGCATCCGAGGTGGTATCGACGCCACCGGCAATGCCGCAGTCGATCTGGCCCAGGGCAATCTTGTTTGCTACCAGCAGCGCCGCTTCCAGCCCGGTGCCGCAAGCTTGCTGGATGTCGTAGGCCGGGGTAGCGGGCGACAGTCTGGAGCCGAGCACACACTCGCGTGTCAGGGCCATGTCCCTTGGCAACTTGAGCACGGCCCCGGTCACCACTTCGCCAAGGCGCAGTCCATGCAGGTTGTAGCGTTCGATCAGGCCTTCGAGCGCAGCCGTGAGCATGGCCTGGTTACTGGCGGTGGAATACGGTCCGTTGGAGCGGGCGAAGGGTATCCGGTTACCACCGATGATCGCGACGCGACGCAGCTGAGTCATGAAAAGCTTCCTATTCTGTGAAGGCCATTACCCGCAAGCGTAGGCCGTATCTGGCAAATCGAACGACTGATTGCCATTCATGGTCCACACTTTGAACCTCATCTGCTGGAGCGCGTTCCATGTCCGACCGCTATATCGACTTCGCCAACTCGTCCATCGGCCATCGTCTGGTCGGGGCCTTGGGCCTGCCTTCACCGGTACGCCTGGAACGCTGGCAAGCGGGCCGACTGCGCCCCGTGGAAGGCGCTTTGCTGATTGGCGGCGGACCGCTGGCGGAAAAGGTCAACGCCTTCGCCAACCGCCTGACGGACGCGATCTACACCTACGGCACCGAGCCCTCGATGGCGACCGCGTGGATACCCGGGCACGGGCCGAAACTCAAGGCCGTGGTGTTCGATGCCAGTGACCTGGTGCAGGTCGATCAGCTCAAGCAGCTGCGCGAGTTCTTCCAGCCATTGATGAAAAATCTCGACCACAGTGCTCACCTGGTGATTCTGGGCCGTGACCCGCGGACCTTGAGCGATCCGTTTGCCGCCAGTACCCAGCGCGCCCTCGAAGGCTTCAGCCGCTCGCTGGCCAAGGAACTGCGCAGCGGTGGCACCTTGCAGCTGATCCATGTTGGCGAAGGTGCCGAGGATCAACTGGAAGGACCGCTGCGGTTTTTCCTCTCACCGAAAAGCGCTTTCGTGTCCGGGCAAGTAATTGGCCTGGATGCCTGCGACACCCAGGTGACGGACTGGACGCGCCCGCTGGCCGGACGCAAGGCGCTGGTCACCGGCGCTGCGCGCGGTATTGGCGCCGCCATCGCCGAGACCTTGGCCCGTGACGGCGCCGAGGTCATCCTGCTCGACGTTCCGCCAGCCAGGACCGACCTTGACGCCCTCGCCGCACGCCTCGGCGGACGTGGCATCACCCTCGACATCTGCGCCGAGAACGCTGCCACGGAGCTGGTCGAACAGTTGCCCGACGGCATCGACATCGTGGTGCACAACGCCGGCATCACCCGGGACAAGACCCTGGCCAACATGACCCCGGAATTCTGGGACGCGGTACTCGCCGTCAACCTCAACGCCCCACAAGTGCTGACCAAGGCACTGCTCGACAGCGGTACCCTGAGCGACAATGGCCGGGTGATCCTGCTGGCATCGATCAGCGGCATCGCAGGCAATCGCGGGCAAACCAACTACGCGGCGAGCAAGGCTGGCCTGATCGGTCTGGCACAAGCCTGGGCGCCGCTGCTGCATGAGCGCGGCATCAGCATCAATGCCGTTGCACCGGGGTTTATCGAAACCCAGATGACCGCGCACATTCCATTCGGCCTGCGCGAAGCCGGGCGCCGCATGAGCTCGTTGGGCCAGGGCGGCCTGCCGCAGGACGTCGCCGAAGCGGTGGCCTGGCTCGCGCAACCGGGCACGGGTGCGTTCACCGGCCAGGCCTTGCGTGTCTGCGGGCAAAGCGTTCTGGGGGCTTAGTCATGATCATCGACTGGCACACACTCAATCGCGAACCCAGCCTGCCGGGGCTATACACGCATGCCGCGATGCGGCGCAAAATCACCGGCAGCACCCTGCCCCATTCGGGTTTGCGCTGCTGGCTGGATGTCGACCCACAGCGCCTGGCGGCCTATCGCCAGGTCTGCGGCTTCGCCGACAACGGCCTGCTGCCACCCACCTACCCGCACATCCTCGCCTTCGCCTTACAGATGCAACTGCTCACTGCCCGGGACTTTCCGTTCCCGCTGCTGGGGCTGATTCACCTGAGCAATCGCATCCGCGTGCTGCGCCCCATGGGCGGGGTCCATCGGGTGCGGGCCAGCGTGTGCGTGGAGAACCTGCAACCCCATGCGAAGGGGGCAACGTTCGATCTGGTGACGATTCTGGATGATCAACTGGGACCGCTCTGGGAGGCGCAAAGCCAGATGCTGTGCCGCGGGATGAAACTTGAGGGCGAGCCCGTTGAGGAAGTGTTGGCGCCGACGCTGCCACTGACGCAAGTCGCCCAGTGGAAAGCGCCCGCCGACATCGGCCGCCGATACGCCAAGGTCTCCGGCGACTACAACCCGATTCACCTGAGTGCGCTCAGCGCCAAAATGTTCGGTTTTCCCTCGGCGATTGCCCATGGGCTGTGGAACAAGGCCCGCACACTGGCGGCGCTGGCCGAGCACCTGCCGGCGGCGAACATCGAGATCGCGGTGCAATTCAAGAAACCGGTGCGCCTGCCCAGCGAGGTGACATTGCTGGCCAGCGCCGCCGGTTCCAGCGGGGATCTGCAACTGATCGGGGCTGGCGACCTGGAGCACATGGTGGGCCATTGGCGGCCCATCGCCTGAGGCGAATCGGATGAGGGCCTTGTAGGAGCCGGCTTGCCGGCGAAGGCGTCCTGGAACCTTGCGTCGGTCTTTCGGGCGCCTTCGCCGGCACGCCGGGCTCCTACAAGGTCCGCCGCAGAACAGGGTTCAGCGTTTGGCCAACGCCGCCAACGGCTGCGGGAACAGGTTGTTCAACGTCTCCAGCAAGCGCACGTGATAGATCGGCTTGCGAAACAGGTCCAGCACCTGCAACCGCAACATGTCACTGACATCCTCCATTTCCGCATGCCCGGACATCACGATCACCGGCAAATGCTGGCGCGCGGTGTGTTCGCGCAAGCGCTTGATCAACGACATGCCACTCTCCTCCGGCATGCGCAGGTCGGTGATGACCAGCGCGATATCCGGATGGCGTGTCAGATGCTGCAGCGCCAGCTTGACCGAGGTCGCGGTGAAGCAATTGAAGCCCTCGCCCTCCAGCAACTCCGCCAACTCAAGCAACGCATCTTCCTCGTCATCGACCAGGAGCAGTTGTTGGCGCGGCAGTGCTGGAGCGTTCATAGGCAACACCTGGAATAGACTAAGCGCTGACATTAGAGCCCACTCGTTGCATTGGCAAATGGCCGGTGCGACCTCTGACAGTCACTCACAAGGCGTTTTTGATGCTGGTGAACATCGTAGTCAGATCTGTCCCGATGCCGCCGCTGAGCCCGGCAATCACCACCGCGACCATCGCAGCGACGATGGCGTACTCGATACCCGACGCCCCCTCCGTATCCCTGGCCAGTCCCTTGTAAAAAGCGATTTCGGATTTGACCTTCTGAACCAACTTGGCGAAAGACATGTTGTTCTCCTGAGCGCTCCAGGTGTTGCACCAACGCAACATGATTTCCCTGTGCCAGCATCAGCATTGTCGGCATTTCACCGGCAAACAACTGTAAGAACGCATTAACCCGAAAGTATTAATCGTTTGCTTGACGTCAAAAAACCTTGCATTTGCCCTGAGCCATTATCTTTTAGTGGATTTTTACCCCGTGGTAATGGCGTTTTGCTCTAGCTGCGCTACCTTCAAATAGCCAAATAGTTCCATGTTCATAGCTACCTGATTGCGAAGTTGTCTCGTTGCGGAAACGGGTTCTTTGTGCAGCAGGAAAGATGCATCAGGAAAGGAAGCGCCGTCATGAACAGTCGTGTCATCCTTGGCCTAGCCGGCCTGTCCCTCGCGGGCGCTGTCATCGCCGGTTACTGGGGCTTCACCTTGACCCGTCAGCCGGCCGCCGCCCCTGTTGCACAAACCGAGATAACACCGGCGACATCCACAACTCCTGCACCTGTTCCCCAGCCAGAAGAAGACACCCGCCAACCGATCGTGGTGTTGTTGCATGACATCCCACCGTTTGTGCAGATCACCGCCGCCGATGTGACCCTGGAAAAGTTGCGCACCGTTCCGGCTGGCAGCCTGACCCGACTTGATCAAGCCATTGGCCGCACACCCTGGCGCGCCCTGGCCGCTGGCAGCTGGCTCAACGACGAGAGTTTTGAAGCCGGGGGCAAGCTGGCGCGGATGATTCGTCCCGATGAGCGCGCGCTGGCCGTGGCCGTGGATGAAGTGATCAATGCCGGCGGGCAATTGACCCCGGGGGACTATGTCGATGTGCTGCTGTTCCTGCGCATGGACACCCACAATCTTCAGCCTTCGGCTCAACTTGTAGTCCCGGCCTTGCGCGTACTGGGGGTGGGCGAGCAATTGGGCCTGACCAACGATGGCCAGCCTTCCAGCCCGACCCATGGCAACGATGAAAAACTCCGTCAGGAGCAAACCCGCGCCAGCGCCCGCACCGTGCTGCTCGCCGTCCCCGAACAACTATTGAGCCGCCTGATGCTCGCCGCCCAGGCCGGCGTGTTGCGCCTGGCCGTGCGCAGCGCCGAGGAAAAGCGCCTGGCGCGTTACTGGGCCGGTGAAAAAGATGCTGCGGCGAACATCGCCAACGCCAATCGCGAATTGATCCAGTTCAACCAGTTGGCCATGACCCCACCGCCCAAACCGCTGCTCGCCAGTGGCGCAGGCGCACCGCGCCGCTCCGGCGTGGAAGTCATCCGCGGCAACGAATCGCAAAAGACCCCCTGAATCGTGCAAGGAAACGCTTGAATGCGCAGACGTATTACGCCGTTGTTCAACGGCTTGATCTGGGCCACCTTGCTGAACGGCATGCCGGTAGCGGCAGCACTGGCAGCTAGCGGTAGTTGTGCCACGCTGGCCCCCTTGCCAGCGGTATTGGAAGTGGGCGAAGGCCTGCAACAGGAAGTGCAATCGCCGGTGGCGATCACCCGGATCGCGGTGGGCGACCCGAAGATCGCCGACGTGCGCGTCAATGGCAACCAGGCGTTCCTGCTCACCGGAATGGGCGCCGGCGCCACCAGCCTGATGGTCTGGACCGCCTGTTCCAGCGCACCGCGCCATAGCATGGTGTTCGTCCAGGGCCGCGCGACGGCGGCCATGACCAGCGCCAGGCAGTCACCGTCCGATGATCAACTGCTGCCATCACAAGTGCAGACCGACATTCGCTTCGTCGAAGTCAGTCGCACCAAGCTCAAGGAAGCCAGTACCTCGATCTACGGCAAAAACTCGAACTTCCTCTTTGGTTCCCCCGGTACCGTCCCGAACACGGCGGTGACGCCCAGGGTGTTTCCATTGCGCAACCTTGATCCACGGATCGCCGTGCCGAGCATTCCGTTGGCCAACGACATGTTCAACATCGTCGCCGGCGGCGGCAACTTCCTGGCCATCATCAATGCCATGGAGAGCAGTGGCTTTGCCTACACCCTGGCGCGACCGAGCCTGGTGGCAATCAGCGGACAGAGCGCAAGCTTCCTGGCGGGCGGAGAAATCCCGATCCCGATCCCCAGCGCCAACAGCAACAGCTACTCCATCGAATACAAGGAATTCGGCATCCGCCTGACGCTCACGCCGACGGTGGTCAGCAATGACCAGATCGCCCTCAAGGTCGCGCCGGAGGTCAGCGAACTGGATTACAACAACGCCGTGACCATCGGCGGCACCACCGTGCCGGCGTTCACCATTCGCCGCACAGACACCAGCATCTCCCTGGCCGATGGCGAAAGCTTCGTCATCAGTGGCCTGATCAGCACGCAAAACACCTCGCAGGTGGACAAGTTTCCGGGGCTGGGAGACATCCCGATCCTCGGCGCGTTCTTTCGCAGCTCCTCGATCAATCGCGAAGAGCGCGAACTGCTGATGATCGTCACGCCGCACCTGGTGCAGCCGTTGGCCGCCAATGCACAACTGCCGTCGCTGCCGGGGGAAAAACTGCGCAATTACGACCCCAACTGGTATCGCCTGTACTTCCTCGAAAACGGCGACTTCGATAAACGCAGCGGGTTATCGCAATGAGCCAGAACCTGAGCCAGACCTTCCTGGCGATCACCCGCAACAGCACGGACCTGGAATGGCTGCAAGGCGCGCTCGCCCCCTTGGGCCAGGTGGTCAGCGCCGGCGGCGGCAGCCTCGACGAACTGTTGGCGCTGGTGGACGTGACCCTGGCCAGCCTGGTGTTCGTGGGTCTGGACCGTGAACACGTGGTGGCCCAGTGCGCCCTGATTGAAGGCGCCCTGGAAGCCAAGCCGCGGCTGGCCATCGTCGCGCTGGGCGATGGCATGGACAATCAACTCGTGCTCAACGCCATGCGCGCCGGGGCCCGGGACTTCGTCGCCTACGGTTCGCGCTCCAGCGAGGTCGCCGGGCTGGTGCGGCGCCAAAGCAAACGCCTGCCCCCTGTGGTGCCGAACACGCACCTGGGCGGCCTGACGGTGCTGTACGGCGTGCAGAGCAATGCCGACGGCGCGCTGCTGGCCAACCACATGGCGCAGGTGGTGCAAAAGAGCGGTCAGCAAACACTGCTGCTCGACCTCGGCCTGCCGCACGGTGACAGCCTGGCCCTGCTGGGCCTGGAAAGTTCGTTTCATTTCGGCGATGCACTGCGCAACCTGCGCCGCCTCGACGCCACGCTGATCGACAGCGCCTTCACCCGTTGCGAAGCCGGGCTGCGGATCCTCGCCTACGCCACTCAGGATGAACCGCTGGAACACACCAGCGCCGCCGAGCTGTACATGCTGCTCAGCGCCCTGCGCCAGCACTTCCAGCACATCGTGGTGAACCTCACCGGCCAGCCAGACAGCGAAGCGCTGCGCACCTTCGTCAGCCATTGCGACAAGCTGCTGTGGTACACCGACCAGAATGTGCTCGACTGCCGCCGCAACCTGGCGGTACTGAATCTGTGGCGCGAAAAAGGCATGAAGCTCGATCACGCCAAGCTGCTGGTGGACCGCTACCTGCGCAGCGTCGCGCCGGACGCCGTGGCCTTGGGCAAAAGCTTCGGCATGGAGGTCATCGCCACCCTCGCCTATAGCCCCGAAGTGCGCTTGAACGCCAAGAACCAGGGCGTGACCCTGTTCGAACTGGCGCCCCGGGAAGTGCTTACCCAAAGCCTGCGCAATCTCGGCGAATGCCTGGCCAAGCGTTCCGAGAGCCTGGCCAAACCCAAGTCCTGGTTCAGCCGTCTGAGAGGTACGCCATGAGCGGCGAAAAACTGTTCGGCGCGACACACCGTGGAGTGGCCGGCAATACCGACCACGAAGGCCTGAAACTGGTGTTGCACCGCTACATCATCGATGCCATCGAAGAGTCCGGGAAAAACCTGCTCGAAGGCTCGCGCCAGGTGCTGGCGCAGTTCGTCATCGATAAAGTGGCCGAATACATCGCGCGCCTGCACCTGGCGATCTCGCGCTACGAGATGGAGCGCCTGGCCGAAGAGATCGTCGACGAGCTCACAGGTTTCGGCCCGCTGGAAGTGCTGCTGCGTGATTCGGCAGTCACCGAAATCCTGGTCAACGGCCCGCACCGCGTGTTCATCGAGCGCGATGGTGTATTGCACCTGAGCGACCTGCGGTTCATCGATGCGCACCATGTCGAGCGCGTCATCCAGCGCATCCTCGCGCCCCTCGGCCGGCGGCTCGATGAGTCTTCGCCGATGGTCGATGCGCGCCTGCCGGACGGCAGCCGGGTCAACGCGATCATTCCGCCGATTGCACTCGACGGGCCGTGCCTGTCGATCCGAAAATTCCGCCAGGACATGCTCAACAGCACTGACCTGATGGCCATGCAAACCATCGACCAGTCGATCTACGAGTTCCTGCAAGAGGCCGTGGGCAAGCGCTGCAATATCCTGATCAGCGGCGGCACCGGCACCGGCAAGACCACGCTGCTGAACATCCTCAGCCAGTTGATCGACCCCCACCAACGCCTGGTGACCATCGAAGACGTCGCCGAACTGCAACTGGGCCACCCCCACGTGGTGCGCCTGGAAACCCGGCCGCCAAATGCCGAAGGCCATGGCGAGGTGAAAGCCAGCGACCTGATTCGCAACGCGCTGCGGATGCGCCCGGACCGGATCATCCTCGGCGAGATCCGGGGCGTCGAAGTGGTCGACGTATTGACCGCCATGAACACCGGTCACGACGGCTCCATGAGCACCGTGCACGCCAACAACGCCCAGGATGCCTTGTTGCGCCTGGAAACCCTGGTCGGCCTGACCGGGCGCAGCATTGCCGAACGCACCCTGCGCCAGATGATCTGTGCGGCGCTGGACGTGGTGATCCAGTTGACGCGCATGCCCGATGGCCGGCGCTGCGTGAGTGAAGTGGTGGAGGTGATCGGCATCCGCGAAGACGTGTACGTCACCAATACGCTGTTTCGCCTCGACCGCCGCAGCGGCTTCGGTTTCATGCGCGAGGCGCTCAACCCCGCCGGTGACAAACTGCGCCGCGAGTCGGTGCTCTCTCCCTCGGTGTATTGAAGGCCACGGTATGCTCAAACCGCTGCTGCTCATCCTCGTTTGCCTGGCGTTGCTGGGGCTGTCGGCCCGCTTGCTCAGCCGCGGCTTGCGCGAGCCCGGCACCCGCCGCGTGCTGGAGCGCCTGAGTCAGGGGCAACCGGAACGGCTGGTGCAAAAATCCTCCTGGACAGGGCTCGACCGGGCCTTTTTGCGCGCCGGTCTCGGCCGCCCCACGGAACGCCTGGGTGCGTGGCTGACGCTGTGGGGCCTGGGTAGTCTGCTCGGCTTCATCGGTGGCGGCTGGCCGGGTTTGATCGCTCTGTTGCTGTTGCCGCCCCTGCTGCTGCGCCTGTATGTCGACTGGCGTTACCAGCGCCGGCTCAAGCGCATGATCGAACAATTGCCAGCGCTGCTGGATCACAGCGTGCGCAGCCTGAAATCCGGACGCACCCTGGCCGATGCAGTACTGGGCGCCATCGACGCCGCTGAAGACCCGCTGAAAAATGCCTTGGGCCGCGTGCAACGCCAGGTGCACATGGGCATCAGCCTGCCGGACGCCGCCTCGGACTTCGCCGAACTCTATGACAAGGACGAACTGCGCTTGTTTGCCCTCGGCTTGAAGGTCAACCATCGCTACGGTGGTAACGCCAGTGAACTGCTGGAGAACCTGATCAAGATCATCCGCGAACGTGAACAGGCCGCTCGCCAGTTGAGCGCCATGACCGGCGAAACCCGGGTCACGGCGGTGGTCCTGGCGTTGATGCCGGTGGTACTCGCCGGCTACATCCTGGTGTCCAATCCCAAGTACCTGATGGGCATGTGGAACGACAGTTCGGGGCAATCGATGCTGGTGGGAGCGCTCGCCCTCCAGGTGTTCGGCTGCGTGGCGCTGTGGCGGATGTTGCGCAGCCTATGAACCTGTCCATGCTGCTGAGCTCGCTGCTGTTCCTGCTGGCATCTGGATTGTTTGTCGGCGTCATCGTGCAAATGCGTCGGCGTGCCCGCCAGGTGGTGCAGCGCCTGGACGGCAAAGCGCCAAGCGAAAACCGCTTCAGCCAATGGCTGCATGCGCTGGGTACCAGCCGAGTCGGCCAGCAGTCGGTCAAGCTCGATAACGAAACCCAGACGCTGCTCAACTGCCTGGGCTGGCGTACCGCGCGGCAGCGGGCTTTGTTCGCCGCCTTCCAGGTTGGCACCCCGGTACTGGCGCTGGCGTTGAGTGCGCTGGTGCAGGGCCTGTTTTTCCCCGAGGTCACTCGTGCGTGGCTGGTCCCGGCCTTCGCCTTAGGAATCGGCTATCTGCTGCCCAAGCGCCTGCTGGCCGCCGCAGCGCACCATCGGCAAAAGAAACTGGCGGTCGAGATCTCTACCTTCATTCCATTGCTGCGCATCCTGTTCGAATCGGGCATGGCCGTGGAGCAATCGCTGCGCGTGTTGAGTAATGAAGGCAAGTTGTTGATGCCCACGCTGACCCACGAGCTGCGCCTGGTGCTGGCCCGCGTCGATTCAGGCCTGGAACTGGGCGATGAACTGAACAAGGCCACTCGCTTGCTGGCGGTCGACGAATTCACTGACACCTGCGTGATCCTGCAACAGCTGCTCCATCAGGGCGGCGGTGCGATGAAATCCCTGCTGGCGCTCAAACTGTTACTCGATGACAAGCGCCTGGCGAGGCTGCAGGAATACATCTCCAAGATGTCCGCAAAAATGTCCGTCGTGATGATGCTGTTCCTCTTCCCGGCGTTATTGATCGTACTGGCCGGCCCGGGTTTCACCGCCCTCGCCCGGGCTTTTGCTTCTTAGGGGATTCGTGATGAAAGCAATGATTGCCGGTTTGAGCCTGCTGTTGCTGGGGGGTTGCGCGAGCAACGGGCAGGCACCCTGGAGTGCCCTGACCAACACCGCCAGTTGCGCCAAGTTGAACGCCGAACAACAGCTGTCGCTGAACCTGGCCGATGACATGGCCAATGACGGCAAGCTGCACGCCAGCCTCGCCAACCTGCAGAGCCTGCCCGACAACCAGGCCGACGTGCGCCTGCGCAAGGCCAAGGTTTATCGACTGCTGGACCGCCGTGAAGCCGAGCCGCTGTACCGTAGCCTGCTAGGCGGCTGCATGGCCGCCGAAGCCGAACACGGCCTGGGCCAACTCGCCGCCGCCCAGGGCGACAATGGCCTGGCTCAGGCGCACCTGCAACGGGCCGCCCGACTGGCCCCTACCGATGAAAAAATCCGCAACGACCTGGGCGTTGTGTACCTCAATCAGTTGCGCATTGAGGACGCCAAGTTCGAATTCCTCACGGCCATCGAGCTCAAGCAAAGCGACAAACTGGCCGCCGTGAACCTGGTGACCCTGTTGATCTACCAGGACGACTGGAACCGCGCCGCCGAGCTGGTCAGCCGTCTTGGCCTGAACCCGGCACAAGTCACCCAGGCCCAGGCCCGCGCCGAGAAACTCAAGTCACCCGGTAAATCCGGCCCGACCGTCGCCGCACAAGTCGTCGCCGTCCAGTAGGGAGCACCCCGATGAAACCGACCACCCTGTACTGCCTCGGCCTGCTGGCCCTGCCCCTTGCCGCCCACGCCATCGACGCAGGCCCCGCCTCGCCACAACAACAGGAAACCGAAGGCTGGCTGCAACTGCAAAGCAGCAATGCAGCCGCCTCCACCAAACAGCAAACCGCCAGCGCAACCGAGCGCGAACTGGCGATGCAGCGCTGGCTGAAAAGTTACCAGCATGAGATTCCGCAGTTCTTTGACCAGGATGTGGGGGGGAAGGTGAGTAGCGGATCGCAGGAATAAGTGGCGCCATCATCGCCCCTGTAGGCGCTGGCTTGCCAGCGATTGGCCCTCTAGCCCTGCGCCGATTTCGCCGACGCCATCGCCAGCAAGCCGGCTTCCGACAGGCAACCTGAAAAGCGTGTCGGATGCTTCCCAAAGACTTGAGGGATCCTGCACAAGATTGGTCGGCTGTCAGGCCGCGTTCGCGGGCAAGCCCGCTCCTACAGGGGGGCCAGTACATCCGCCAGATTCATGTCGGCTGGCTGGCGGTGATCAGTTCGCAGTTAACCGATGCCGCCCGCCCGAGTTACTCGGCGTCAACGCCAACGCCAGTTGCGTGCGGTTGTGCATATGGGTCAAGCGCAGCACCTGCGACACGTACAACTTCACCGTGTTCTCGGTAATGCCCAACTCGCAGGCAATCTGATAATTGGTCTGGCCCTTGCCCACCAAGCGAGCCACATCGAGCTGACGTGGCGACAGCTGACTGAAAATGGCCGGGATCTCGACCCGTTCTTTATCGCTTGCAGTGCTGTCATCCGCACCCGGTGCAGACGGTGTGCGGCGCACCCTGTCGAGGTCCTCGTACAGATCATCAAGCGATTCGGACAGGTACTGCAGCTTCTGATTCAGATGCCCCAACTGCAACGCCTTGTGCCGCTCCTGCAGTACCACTTCCTGGCGTTGCACGCCTTCGAGCAATTCAGTCAGGTCGATCGGCTTCTGGTAGTAATCGGCAACACCGGCGCGCAGCGCCTTGATCACATCCTGCTTGTCCGCCTGCCCGGTGAGCATGATCGCTTCGAACGCCCGATGTTTGCCGGACAGGCGCTGCAGCTCCTGGACCATCTGAATGCCGTCCAGGCCAGGCATGTGCAAATCGCAGAGCACCAGGCCGATGTCCGTGTCTTGTTGAAAACGTTCGATCGCCTGCTGGCCGGATTCGCAGGGAACGCAACGGTAGCCGCTGTTCTCAAGAAATTCGCAAAGTTCTGCAACGACCATGGGCTGATCGTCGACCACAAGGACTTTTACTGCCGAAGTACGCTTGTTCACGTGCAACTCCCTGCAAGGCCAAGGACTGACCGTCCCTTTATCGACAGCCTGAGGCTGTACAACCTCTGAATGAAAGTAGTCGCTCTTTTGGCTGCTGTACAAAAACGAATGGCTAGCCGAGCCAGGCAAATGTCAGCACCAGCCCCACCAACAGGAAGGGCGCAAAGGGTTGTTTCTTTGACAGACCGGGCTCCAGGCAAACCAGATGACTTCTAAGCCCTTGTCCGATATGAAGCCAGACTCTTGGCGCCAGCAGCAGCCAACACACACTGGCCAAGCCGGCGCCAATAAATACGCCGAGCACATGCCGACCATCGGTCGCCAGCCCCAGGGCGGTCATGAGTTTGACGTCCCCGGCGCCCAAGCGACGCATCGCATAGCCGGGCAAGGTAAAAGCCAATGCCAGTAACGCAGCCCAGCCGCCCTGCTCGGCTGACGCGCCGATCCAGGTGGTGCCGCTGTATAGCAGATACGCCAGGGCCAGCGCCCCGACGCCCAGGGTCAGGTGATTGGCGATGTGCCGTTCCCGGGCATCCTGCGCTGCGCACAGCGCCAGCCAGATCAGTAGGACAAAGCTCTGCATCCGGTAAAAAACGTCCGTTTTGGCTGAATGATTCTATGCTGATATTACCTCGTGATGTCAGGGTAGACGCACTCATGAAAAGCAACCTCCCACGCAAGCAAAAAGGTGCCGTCGCGATCGAATTTGCCTTGGTGTTCGTGATCTTTTTTGCCGTGTTCTACGCAATCGTCGCTTACAGCCTGCCGCTGCTGTTGATGCAGTCGTTCAACCAGTCGACGGCCGAAGCCGTGCGTCGTAGCGTGGCCCTGGACCCGAACACACCCGGTTACGAGGCCGCGCTGAAAAACGTCGTGAAACTGGAGCTGACCCGTCAGTTGGCCTGGATTCCCGCCGGGCTGAATTTCGATGTCACCACCGACACGACCACCACCTACACGGGCGGCGTGTTGCAGGTCGCCATCCACTATCCCACGCAAAAATTGAACGCGGTGATTCCATTTCTGAGCCTGCCAGGGATTGGCCAGGTACCGAGTTTACCGGCGACGCTCACCGCCAGTTCGAGTCTGCAATTTTGAGTGCCGGGGATAAACTCTTCGGGCGTTTACTCAATCGCCACCCGCCCGCGCAGCAGGAAATCCTGGAGCCTTTGAGCGTGCTCGGCGTCGGCTTACAGATGCAACTGAATGTCGAAGGACGCGTGTTACACCTGACCGGGCCGTTGCGCCATCAGTTGGCCCAGCAGGTCCCTTCGGCAAAGCTGCCGCACCTGCTGGATTTTCTCTTGCCCCATTGCAGCCTCATCCTTGAGGGGGCTCCCGCCGATTGGCAGGGCCAGCTCCTCGACCTGGATTTCTACAGCCTCAGCGGCCAGCCCCTGCACCTGCGTGGCTGGGTTCAGCCGATGGCTGACGCCTGGCTGCTGCAATTGCTGGACATTGGCGATTTGCTGCTTGAACGCCGGCAAGCGCGCCTGCGTGAGCAGTGCCAGTTGCTTGCGGCACAGATCGGCGAGCAGTTGCGACTGTGCAGCCTGACGCGCTTGCCCGACGTATTGATCGACCAACTGCAAGCGCTGGCCCAACGCTTGCACATTCCCTGCATCGCCCTGGCCTTGCTCGATGAGCAGGAGCAGGGCTGGCAGATTCACCAGCACTATTGCGGCTTCGACGCACCCAGCCTGTGGCACAACGGACAGCGCCTGGGCACCGGCCTGGACAGCTTGAACGGCTCCACGCCGTGTCACCTGAACCTGGCCGAGCACCCACGCCTGCAAGACACCTTTGCCAGCACCGAGGGTTTCGCCGTGCCCTACCACGATGCCCAGGGCGTGGTGGCCTGGTTGCTCTGTGGCTG
>Ga0247818_10000939_pt1 | contig 18258 bp, 15 predicted proteins | sample 13C_Glucose_Day1_FD_192424 | JGI IMG/M metagenome (GOLD analysis project Ga0247818, IMG submission 192424) | Soil microbial communities from agricultural site in Penn Yan, New York, United States - 13C_Glucose_Day1 | ecosystem: Environmental > Terrestrial > Soil > Agricultural land | place... | reverse complement strand
TGAGTCGAGTAGCCCTTGTAACGGGTGCCTCGCGCGGACTGGGCGAGTGTATCGCCCGCCGTCTGCACGCGGCGGGTTATCGCGTCGGCCTGGCCGATGTGCGTCTTGATGGCGTGCAGCAACTGGCCGCCGAGCTGGATGGCAGCGGCGCCACCGCCGTCGCCATCGAGCTGGATGTGCGCAGCAAGGCCGACTTCCAGCGTGCCCGCGACCTGCTCGCCGAGCGCTGGGGCGGCACTGACATCCTGGTGAACAACGCCGGCGTGTCGAAAGTCGCGGCGTTGATGGACATCACGCCGCAAGAGTTCGACGAGTCGATGGCGATCAACCTGCGCGGCACCTTCGTCGCCTGCCAGGTGTTCGGCGCGCACTTCGCCGAGCGCGGTTTCGGGCGCATCGTCAACATCGCGTCCCTGGCCGGACAGAACGGCGGCACCGCCACCGGCGCGCATTACGCGGCGGCCAAGGGCGGCGTGGCAACCCTGACCAAGGTCTTCGCCCGGGAACTGGCGCCGCAAGGGGTGACGGTCAACAGCATCTCGCCGGGCCCGCTGGACTTGCCGATAGTGCGTGAAAGTGTGGCGCCGGAGCGTTTGGAACAGATCCTCAAGATGATCCCCGCCGGCACCCTCGGCGACCCGACGTTCATCGCCGACAGCGTGTTGCTGCTGATCGCCGACAACGCGACCTCCGTGACGGGCGCGTGCCTGGACGTCAACGGCGGCTTGTTCATGCGCTAAGCAACAGAAAAATGCCCCCTGTAGGAGCGAGCTCGCTCGCGATGGTCGCCAACGATGACTCTGGAAACCTGACACCCCGTGTTGTTCTCAGGTTCATCGCGAGCAGGCTCGCTCCTACAAGGGGCAGTAAACCAAAACAACAGTATTCAGGTGATGCAATGATGAAGGTGAAGATCGAAAGGATCGTCGACGAAGCGCTGGATATCCGTTCCTTTCGCCTCGTGCGCAGTGACGGCCAACCGCTCGACACCTATGAGCCGGGCGCCCACGTCGACCTGACCGGGCCGACCGGGGTGACCCGCCAGTATTCGCTGTGCAGCCCGCCGCAGGATCGCCGTGCGTATCTGGTGGCGGTCAAGAAAGAAGCGCAGTCGCGCGGGGGTTCGCTGGCGCTGCACGAGCAGGTTGAAGAGGGCATGGAGCTGGAAATGGGGGCGCCGCGCAACCTGTTCCGTCTCGATGAAAGTGCCCGCGAACACGTGCTGTTCGCCGCCGGTATCGGCGTCACGCCGCTGTTGAGCATGGCTTATCGACTGGCGGAAAGCGGTCAGCCGTATCGCCTGCATTACTTCGCTCGTTCGGCGCAGTACGCGGCGTTTACCGATCTGTTGGCGACGAATTTTTCTGAATCCGTGGAGTTTCACTACGGCGTCGAACCGGCGGATCTGGACGGCGCCTTGAGCGCATGCCTGGAGCGCGCCGGGGGCGCCGCCCATGTCTACACCTGCGGCCCGGCACCGTTCATGAACAAGGTGGTGGAAGTGGCTTCGCGCAGTCGCGCGGACGATGCCATTCACCTCGAACACTTTGCGGCAGACCCGGCGGCCAACAGTGCCCCGGCCGGCGGTTTCGAAGTCGAGCTGGCCAGTTCCGGCGTGGTGCTGCACGTGCCGGCCGACGCCAGTCTGGTCGACGTGCTGCAGGCCCATGGGTGCGACATCGACACCGAGTGCCGCGAAGGCATCTGCGGCACCTGCATCGTCGAGGTCCTGGACGGTTTGCCGGAGCACCGCGACAACTGTCTGTCGAACAAGGAAAAGGCGTCCAACAAGCAGATTTGTGCCTGTGTATCGCGGGCGCTTTCCGCTCGTCTGGTATTGGACCTTTAAGATCAGGGAGGGCTGGAAAGCATGCGCCGGAGCCTGTTGAATGGGCGCCCGGCGGCCGTCGAGGGAGGAGACGGCTACAAACGAGAATGATTTTTAGCGAACCGCTCGACGAAGCGGTCGAAAAATAACAACAAAAACCCTGAGGCTTTGCGGACATGATTACAGCATCGACGGTGCGCAACGAGGCGTTCGAAAGTTGGTTGAGCCAGGTGAACCAGGCCTGTGGGCGTTTCGACGCGCGGGCGCTGGACACGGATTTCTATGGCGAACTGACGGAATTTCGCAGCGGTGCGATCAACCTCAGTGTGGTCGACATGGCGCATGTGCATTTGTATCGCACCAGCAAGGACGTCAGCACCAGCAGCGACGGACACTACTACGCAGTCTTCCAGATGCGCGGCAGCTCGCAGCTGGAGCAGGGCGACAACCGCGCGCACCTGGGGTGTGGCGACATCGCGCTGATCGACGCCAGCCGTCCGAGCGACATGATCTACAACGACGACTGTCGACAGCTGTCATTGATTCTTCCGCGCCAGGTGGTCGAACGTGGTTCGCACTTCAACGCCGTCAACTGCGCCACGCGCATCGCGGCGAGCAGCCCCCTGGCGGCGATGGCCAACAAGCTGGTGCTGGACACCCGTCAGCAGGAAGGCCTGGACATGCAGGAAAGCGAGGCCGTGCTCGATGCCCTGGCCAGCCTGCTGCTGCCGGGCATCAGCGCCCGCGACAGCGCTGCCGATCCTCATGAACGGCAGTTCCGCAAGATCATCGCGTTCATTGATGCACACCTCAGCGACGAAGAACTGTGCCCCGAGCTGATCGCCCGTGAAGTGGGCATATCCGTGCGCGGCCTGTACCGGATGTTCTCCAAGCGCGGCCTGGTGGTGGCGCAATACATCAAGCATCGCCGCCTGGACTTCTGCGCGGAAAACCTGCGCCGCGCCGATGTCGATCAGAAGCTGTCGGCGTTGTGTTATGCGTGGGGTTTTTCGGATTCGAGCTACTTCTCGTCGGCCTTCAAATCGCGCTTCGGCGTGTCGCCGGGGGCTTATCGCAAGCGGTATAGCCAGATCTGACACCGCGTTATCGTTCATCGTCGGAACGCCGCCCGGAGCAAGCCCGCTCCCACAGTATCTGCGTCGTACACAAATGCTGTGTGCACTGAAGAACCTGTGGGAGCGGGCTTGCCCGCGAAAGCGGTGTGTCAGTCACTATCAATGTTGAATGTGCCGGCCTCATCGCGGGCAAGCCCGCTCCCACAGTATCTGCGTCGTACACAAATGTTGTGTGCACTGAGGAACCTGTGGGAGCGGGCTTGCCCGCGATGGCGGTCTGATGACCGCCGCAGTTCCCTCAGTGCCGCACCGGCTCTTCCACCGGTAAATGCAGCACTTCGCGCACCAGCATGGCGATGCTGGTCACGCCCATCTTTTCCTTGATCTTGGTGCGGTGCACGTCAACGGTCTTCACGCTGATGTTGAGCTCGCGCGCGATCACCTTGCTGGCCTTGCCATCGATCACCAGCATCAGCACTTCGCGCTCACGGCTGGTCAGCAGCGCCAGCTTGCCTTGCAGGTTCTGCCGCTGCTGCTGATCGGCCTGGGCGTGCACGGCGGTTTTCAGCGCCGCCTGGATGCGGTCGATCATCTGCTGCGGGTTGTAGGGCTTCTCGACGAAGTCCAGCGCGCCGTTCTTCATCGCCGCGACCGACATCGGGATATCGCCATGGGCCGAGACGAAGATTGTCGGCAGGGTGCTGCCGCGCTGGTTGAGGATTTCCTGCAACTGGAAACCGCTGGTCTCCGGCATGCGCACGTCCAGCACCAGGCAGGCGGGCTGCCTGGGGTCGTACTGGCTGAGGAACTCTTCGGCGCCGGCGAAGCACTGCGCCTGCACGCTGACCGACTCCAGCAACCACGCCAGCGAAGTGCGCAGGTCCTTGTCGTCGTCAACGATGTAAACAATCGGTTTGCGGGTTTCCATCGGGGCTGCCACGAAAATTCTAATTATTGTTTTCGCACGCGAACGCGCGGCACGCATCAACTCGTCTTTGCCGAGCCAGTAAGCAGAATACCCACTGTGGCCGGCCCTTGCGATAAAGAAACCACCTAGTCGACTAGCGGAAACCCAACCTCGTCATGGGGATCGTCAGAATGGTTGCGCCGCGCCCGCAGCCTTAGTCTTGTTCCATCACCTACGGGCCGCTCAACGGCGGTCCTCCTGAAGGAAGGGGCATCGACATGGCCGACCTGAGCCAGCAGCAAATCGACTTTCGCAACGCCATGGCGCAGCTGCCTGCTGCGGTGAACATCATCACCACCAACGGCCCTGGCGGCCGTTGCGGCATCACCGCCAGCGCCGTGTGCTCGGTCACCGACTCGCCGCCCACGGTGCTGGTGTGCGTCAACCGCAACAGCGCCACCCACGATGTGTTCCGCACCAACGGCCACCTGTGCGTCAACGTGCTGTGCGGCGAGCAGGAAGAGCTGGCCCGGCACTTCGCCGGCATGACCCAGGTGCCGATGGCCGAACGCTTCGCCTGGGACCTGTGGGACGACGGCGCCGCCGACGTGCCGGTGCTGCGCGATGCCCTGGTGCAGCTGGAAGGACGGATCAGCGAGTGCAAGGAAGTGGGATCGCACTCGGTGATGTTCGTCGAGCTGACGAAGGTCGGCGTGCGCGAACCGCGTGACAGCCTGGTGTATTTCAACCGCCTGTTTCATCGCCTCGAGCATGCCGGGGCGCATTGCTGAACGCCACCCATACCTGTAGGCGCTGGCTTTCCAGCGATGTGGCCCTGAAGACCGCTATCGCCGGCAAGCCGGGCTCCTACAGTGACCGCGTGCGGGTTATTTCGCAGTGATCACCGACAGTTTGCTGATCCCCGCCCGCTCGATCGAGGCCATGGCGCGAGCCACCTCGCCGTAATTCACGCCGTCATCGGCCTGCAATTGCACGCGCACTTCCGGATCCTTGGCCTTCGCCGCCTTAAGGTTGAACTCCAGCAGATCCGGTTGGATTTCATCCTTGTTGATAAACAGTTTGCCGGCGCCGTCGATGCTCACCACCAATGGGTCTTTCTGCTCCACGGGCGCCACGGCTTCGGTCTTCGGCAAGTTGATCGGGATGGCATTGGTCAGCAGCGGCGCGGTGACGATGAACACCACCAACAGCACTAGCATCACGTCCACCAGGGGCGTGACGTTGATCTCACTGAGTACTTCATCGCTGTCTTGAGTCGAAAAGGCCATGTCAGGACGCCTCCTTGATTTTCTGCCCGGAGGTGCTGGCGCCGGATTTGCCCGCAACAGGGGTCAGCAGTACGCGGAACGCATGCTTCTGCGCCAGGTTGTAGAAGTCGTGCGCAAAGTCATCCAGGTCTGCCGCCGTCAGCTTCAGGCGACGCAGGAAATAGTTGTAGACCAGCACCGCCGGCACGGCGACGGCAATGCCGACGCCCGTGGCGACCAGTGCGGCGCCGATGGGGCCCGCCACGGTTTCCAGGCTCGCCGAACCCGCCGCACTGATCCCTTTCAACGCAGACATGATCCCCCAGACGGTGCCGAACAGGCCGATGAAGGGCGAGGTGCTGCCGATACTGGCGAGGATTGCCAAGCCGGTTTCCAGGGAGCGCCGTTCACGCACGATCTGCTGGCGCAGGGCGCGCTCAAGGCGGTCCTGATGATTGATCGACTGGCTGAGGTCGGCGTTCTGGCTGTCACTGATCTGGATCGCGTTGTAACCGGCAAGCGCAACGCGGGCCGCAGCGCCAGGCAGGTTGTTGGAAAAATCGGCGGCCGATTCAAGGCTCGAAGCGGCCCAGAACTGCCGGTGGAATTTGCGGTCCTGCGCCTTCAGCCGGGTGAACTGCAGTCCCTTGAGCAAGGCCAGGCCCCAGGTCGCGACGGAGAAGACGATCAACAGCCAGATGACGGCGTGTTCGATGGATTCGAAGGGGGAGGTGAGTAGATTCATGGTCGGGTGCTCCAGCAAGGCATTGGATCGGTTGTAGCGATGCGCCTTTTGTCAGGTAGCCCGCGGGGTTTCGATAGGTTTGAGTTACTTGATCTTGAAGTCGATGGGCACGCTGACCCAGCCGTCCAGCGCGGTGTCGCCTTGCTTGGCCGGAACGAAGCTCCAGCGTTTGACGGCGGCCAGTGCGGCGTCGTCCAGCGATTCGCGGCCACTGCTTTTTTGAATCTGGATTTCGCCGGGCTTGCCGCTGGCCAACACATGCACGCGCAACAGCACCGTGCCTTGCCAGCCCCGGCGCATGGCCTGGGACGGGTACTCCGGCGCCGGGTTGTGCAGGTAACCGGCAGTCGCCGACGCCGGAGTCACCGGCTGAGGGGCAGGCGGTGCCGCAGGTGCTGGCGCCGCGGCCACCGGTTGTGATGTTACGGGCGGGGCAGGTTGCGCTGTCACGGGTTTGGCCACCGGTTTAGGCACTGGCTTGACCACAGGCTTGGGCTTGGGTATCGGCTTGGGCGGAGGCGGCTTGACGGCCAATTCATCTTCCACCGGTGGCGGCGGCTCCACCACGGGTTGGGCAATCGGCTCGGGCGGAGGTGGTTCGACAACGGGTGGCGCCGGTTGCGAGAACTCAATGGTCATCGGCGGAATTTCCGGGGGCACCACTGGCAGTTCCGGCGCTGGTATCTGGTTGACCCAGACGATCACTGCGCCATGCAGGACCAGCGCCAACACGGCGAGCAAGACCACCTCGCGACGATTCAACAGCCGTTGCGGTGTACGTTGCAGGCGAGACAGTGCCAAGGGCTCGCGAAACACCCGGCCAAGGTTGAGCAGCTCACCCAGGCCCGGGCTCTGGAACACCTGCGGCAGACTGGCGGGGCTTTGGACATTGCCCATTTGTTTACTCCTGTGAATCCTGTGTTTTTTCCACGCTTGGACGGACCGGTCCGGGCTTCAATGCCCCACCAGTTCCTCCAGCAGTTGTTCCTTGTAGCCTTGCAATACGCTTGACGCCCGGTCCCGGGGATGGGGCAGGTCGACCTTGATTTCGTGCTTGATCCGTCCCGGATGGGCGTCCATGACGATCACCCGGTCACCCAGGTAAAGGGCTTCCTCGATGTCGTGGGTGACCATGATCACGGTGCAGCGTTGTTGCACCCAGATACGCTGCAACTCGTGTTGCAGCCGTACCCGGGTCAAGGCGTCGAGTGCGCCGAGGGGTTCATCGAGCAACAGCACTTTCGGTTTGTTGATCAGCGCCCGGGCAATGGCGGCTCGTTGCGCCATGCCGCCAGACAACTGGTGCGGGTAGGCATTCTCGAAGCCGTCGAGGTTGACCAGGGCAATGTGTTCGGCGACCAAGCGGTCTTTTTCGGTCCGGGACAGTGGGTGGTTTTTCAAGGCCAGGGCAATGTTCTGGCTCAGGGTCATCCACGGAAACAAACGGTGATCCTGAAACACGATCCCGCGTTCCAGGCTGGTGGCCACGATCCGTTTGCCATCGAGCAGAATGTCACCTTCGTAGTCGGCCTCCAGCCCGACGATCAGCCGCAGCAGCGTGGATTTGCCGCAGCCGCTGGCACCCACGATGCTGACGAACTCGCCGGGGCGAACGTCGAGGTTGATGCTGCGCAGCACCGGCAAAGGCTGGCCTTCGATCCGATAGGCCTTGCTCAGGCCGCGAATTTGCAGGGCGCCGGACTGTAACGGGGTGCTATGGGGCAGGACATGTTGGGCGATTGCGTTCATGGAGTGGCCTTTCAACGAATGTTGCGCCAGCGCAGCAAATGGCGGCTTAGAAGGGTGAATAGCAGGGTCATCAGGTAACCGCTCAGACCGATGCACAGCACACTGAGGACGATGACTTCCATGCGTGAGCCGGCTTCGGCGTTCATCATCAGGTTGCCCAGACCGGCTCCCGAAGACAGGAACAACTCGCTGCCCACCGCCGTGACCCAGGCAAATGCAAGCGCATGCAGCACACCGGTGGCGATGCTCGGCAGCGCCGCGGGCAACAGCACATGACGAAACCGTTGCCAGCGGGTCAGTACCAGCACCTGGCCGACCTCGCGATAGCGCTGCTCGACATGGCTGAAGCCTTGGTAGGTGTTGAGCACCATGGGGTAGAAAGCCGCGAGGCTCACGATCAGCACCTTGGAGAACTCGCCGTTGCCGAACCACATGGCGATCAGCGGAATCCAGCCGAGCATGGGTACCTGGCGGATCGAATGAAACAGCGGCCCGATCAGGCGGTTGGCAAGTCCCGACAGCGCCATCAACACGCCCAACAGAACACCGAAGAAAATACCCAGCGCCAGCCCGGTGCTGGTACGCGCCAGGCTGGCCAACAGGTTCACCAGCAGTTCGCCATTGGCCAGCAGCTCGAGCAAGGCGGCGCCGATGGTCGACAGCGGGACAAAGGCGTAAGCCCCCGCCGCGTCCTGGCGTGACAGGTATTCCCAGCCGCCGATCAACAGCAGCGGCAGCAACAGGCCACGGGATTTGGCAATGAGTCCAGACATCGAAGGCTCCTAGCGGGTCTGCCAGCGGAACAGCCGCTGTTCCAGTTGGCGAAAGCTGAAATCCAGGGTGAAACCGATCAATCCGGTCACCACAATCCCCACCATCACCACATCGATGCGCAGCATTTGCCGGCTCATCTCGATCATCTGCCCCAGGCCACTGTCGGCGGCGAGCAACTCAGTGGCCACCAGCACCACCCAGGCGCGGGTCAGGCTGATACGAAAACCGGTGATGATGGGCGGCGCGGCGGCGGGCAGGGCGATCTCGCGGACCAGTGTCGGCCAGCGCAGGCGGTAAACGTCAGCCACCTCGAAGTAGCTGCGCGGAATGGCCTTGACGCCTTCGCTGGCGGCCAGCGCGACCGGGAAGAACGCGGTCTTGGCAACGATGATGATCTTGAAGGTTTCATCGATACCGAACAGCAGCACGAACATCGGGATCAACGCGATGCTGGGAATCTGGCGCAGGGTGTGGAACAGCGGCGAGCAGTAGATCTCGACATTTTTCGACAAAGCCATGAGCACGCCGAACGCCAGGCCGCACAGTGAACCGATGCCGAACCCCAGCCCCAGGCGCGAAAGACTGTTGAGCAGGTGTTCGAGGAGTTCACCGCTGGCGGACAATAGTTCGAAGGTCTGCCACACCTGAGCGGGAGGGACCAGCAGGTTGCGCGGAAAAATCCCGGCCTCGGCGACCACCGCCCACAGCAACAACAACGCGACAGGGGAGATGAGCCAGGTCAGGGAGGACAACAGACGTTGAGTACGCATGGCAGTTCTTAATTCGGCGAAGTACCGAAGGGGTATCGCAAGAGCTGTGCCAGTGCGGCGGGATCGGGCGGGTTAAATCCGTAGGAGCCGGCTTGCCGGCGATGGCGACGGTGCAGGCGACGTAGATCGTGCTGACCGCATCGCTGGCAAGCCAGCTCCTACAGGGCTCGATGTCCGGGGAATTGGTGCTTGACCAGCACCCGCTGCTGCCAGGGCAACACCCCGGCAGCAGTCCACTCAGAAGTCGTAACTGACGCTGGTGTAGTAGAACGCGCCCTGGGCGCCTTCGGGGCTGGTGATCGAGTACTTCGGCACGCCGTACAACTGCGCTCCGTCAGCCTTGTCCGGATGCGTGTCGAACAAATTGATTGCCCCCACCGACACCTTCAGCGCCTTGTCGAAGGTGTATGACAGATCCAGGTCGGTCACCCATTGCGGGCTGTAGGTCTGGTCCAGGGTCGGATTGGTGGAGTTAAGGCTTTTCCATTCGCCATAGCGGCGCTGGGCCACGGTGACGCCCCAACCGTCATACAGCCAGTTGGCACTGAGGATCAGCTTGGAGTCGGGAGTGCCGTCCTCGATCAGGCCTTGGGTGGTGCGGCCGACAATCTGCGAACCCTTGATGTTGCCGACGTCGCGCAGGGCGGTGATTTTGGTGTTGTTCTGGCTCACGCCGGCATTCAGGTTCAGGCGTCCCCATTGCTGCAAGTCCAGCTGATAGTTGCCGGCCAGCTCGACACCGTCGGTGCGGGTGTCGGCCACGTTGGTGTAGAAGGCCGCACTCTGGATATTGGCATAAGGCGTTCCGGCAAAGATCGGCGAAACGACCGACGCGGGCAACTGGTCGGAGAGGGTGATGCGGTTGTCGATATCGATGCGGTAGGCGTCCAGCGTCACCGACGCATTGGCCAACGGACGCCAGACCAGGCCCAGGGAGTAGCTGGTGGACTCTTCCGGCTTGAGCGATGTCCCGCCCAACAGTGCTGCTTCCGGACTGTCGGCGCGCAATGTGCGCTGCTGCACTTCGACAAAGTTGCCACTGCCCGGTGGCTGCTCCACCACCTGCACGCTGAACGAAGACAAGCCGCTCTGCACCAGGGATGGCGCGCGATAGCCGGTGCTGGCGGTGGCGCGTGCGGCGATCTGCGGGGTGAAGTCATAACGCAGGGACAGTTTGCCGTTGGTGGTGTCACCGAAGTCCGAGTAGTGCTCGGTGCGCACCGCGACGCCCGCCTGGAATTTTTCGCTGATCTGGCCTTCGACGTCGACATAGGCACCCAGTACGTTTCGTTCCAGGGAGGCGGCGTCGACCTGGGTGATGCCCGAGTAGTACCCGGGAATGCGCCGGCGGGTCAGCGGGTCGACCGTATTGAACAGCGGGCCGTTCTGCCATCCCGCCGCTTCGCCGGCGCTCAGTTCGTAGTTCTCCTGGCGCCAGGCCAGGCCGGCGGAAAGTGTCAACGGTTTGAACAACAGGTCGGTCGGGAAGTCTCGCACCCAGTCCAGGGTCAGGTTGGTCTGATCGGCCTCACGTTCGCCGGTGTAGATCTTTTCCGGGCTGTCGGCGCCCCAGCTGGGGTTGATCGCATTGCGGTCGGTGGACTTCAGGGTGTTGTCGCCATGGTTCGCGGCAAGGTCGAACTTGCCCAGTTGCTCGTCTTCGTAACGCAGGCCAGCGGTCAGCGCATAGTCTTCCAGCGAGTAGCGGGTGATGGGCAGGCGTCCATCCGGGAAGCGTTGCAGCGCGGTGCTGCTGTAGTTGTTGCGCAAGGTCGTGGGCGGATCGAAGAAGCCTTCGGCGTCGGTATTCTTGTGGGAATAGGTGGCAAAGCCGTAGGCGGTCAGGCCTTCGCCGATGCCGACTTCACTGTTCAGGGCGAAGTTGTACTGGTCCGACACATTGCCCGAACCCCAGCGCCAGGTGCGGTAGCGGTTGTTCTGCTCGCGGGGCGTGTTGATGCTGGTGGAACCGGGGTAAAAAATCCGGTTGTCGGGGTTGGTGTCGCTGGCCGGGTCCTGGCTGCCGGCATCGAAGCTCAGGGTCAGGAAGCCGTCGTTGGGCAGGGCGATGCCTTTCCAGCCGCTGAATTTGCGCTGGATGCCATCGCCCTTGTCGTAGCCGCCAAAGCGATAACCGAGGTCGCCGCCGTCGTCTTTCTCCTTGAGCACGATGTTGATCACCCCGGCGATGGCGTCCGAGCCGTATTGGGCTGCTGCGCCATCGCGCAGGATTTCCACGCGCTGGATCGAACTCAGGGGAATCAGGCTCAAATCGACCGCTGCCGCGCCACGGCCGTTGACCAGGCTTTGGCGGGTGACGTTGGCGCTGGTATGGCGGCGCTTGCCGTTGACCAGCACCAGCACTTGGTCGGATGCCAGGCCGCGCAACGACGCGCCCTGGGCGATGGAGCCGGCAAAGGCGCCCTGGGGCGACTGCGGATAGGTGAACGACGGTGACAGGGCGGTGAGGGCGCCGGACAGGTCGCTGGCACCTGTCTGTTGCAACTGTTCGGCAGACAGAACGTCAATCGGCGCGGCGCTTTCCAGCGCGGTCACATCGCTGCGCCGCGTACCGAGTACCACCACGGTGTCGAGGTGATCGCTGCTGGCTGCGGGTTGGGTTTCGGCAGCCACGACAGGCATGGCAAGGCTGCCAATGACCAGCGCGACAGCGCCGGCCAACGGGGTGTGATGGAACATGGATAAATTCCTTCCAGACAAATGAAGACCCCTGTAGGAGCCGGCTTGCCGGCGATGGCGGCCTCAAGTGCGATGCAAGGCTTGCGGGCCCCATCGCCGGCAAGCCGGCTCCTACAGTGGATGTGTGGATGCCGGAGGTCCGGAAATCGATGTTTTTATGGGTGGATGCCGGTGGCCCGGATATCGGTGGGTTCTGCATGGATATCGGTGGCCCGGATATCGATGTCCTCTGTAGGAGCCGGCTTGCTGGCGATGACGGCCTCAAGTGCGATACAAGGCTTGCGGGCCTCATCGCCGGCAAGCCGGCTCCTACAGGGGGAGGTTCCAGGTCAGAAGCGACTGGTCACGCTCAGGCCGACGGTGCGCGGGTCTCCGTAGGTGATCACGTATTGGCCCAGGGTGCCGTTCGGACGACCGTGTACCTGGTAGCGGCGGTCGGTGACGTTGTTGACGAACCCGGTCACGCTGAGTTTTTCATCCGGGCTGAACCAGGTCAGGCGCGTATTGGCCAGGGTGTAGTGCGCCTGGCTGAGGGTCTTGTCGGCGCTGCTCTGGCGGTCGGCGAGGAAGTATTCCTTGTCGCGGAAACTCACATCGCCACCGGCCACCAACTTGCCACCGACTTCCAGTGGAAAGGTGTAATCGCCACCGAGCGCCACTACGTTGCGCGGTGAGCGCACGAAGCTGTTGCCGCTGTAGTCACCCGTGACCACCCCGGTGTTGGGGTTGGTGTTCTTGAAGTCGGTGTATTCGGTGTCGAGGAACGATACCGCGGCACGCAGGTGCAGGAAGTCGGTCGGCTGGGCTTCGAGTTCCAGCTCGGCGCCCTTGACCGTACCCTTGGCGCCGTTGGTCAATGCGGTGGTCAGCACGCCGTTGTTGACCGTCAGCAGGTTCACCTGAATATCCGAATAGTCGTAGTAGAAGATGTTGGCGTTGGCGGTCAGGCGATGATCGAACCACTCGGATTTGAGGCCGATCTCGTAGGCGTCGAGTTGTTCCGGATCGACCGTGGTCAGCTGCGACAGGCTGGTGGACAGACCGGTGTTGAAACCGCCGGAACGGAAACCATGGGCGTAACGGAAGAACACCCGCACGTTATCGTTGATCCGGTATTCCGGCGTCAGGTCATAGGTCCAGGCGTCCCAGGTCTTGTCTTCCTGGCGATTGCCGTTGGTGCCGACGCCACGCAGCGGCACCAGCGGGCCGTTGGCCGTGATGCGGGTCAGTTGCGTCAGGTCGAGGTCGATGTCTTTCTTTTCCTGGGTCCAGCGCAGGCCGCCGGTCACGCTGAAATCTTCGGTGAAGTCGTAGGTCAGGTTGCCGAACAGCGCGTAGCTGTCGGTCTTGTGGTCATAGCTCAGATCACGAAAGTCGGTGACGCCGCCAATCTGGTTGGAGCCGGAACCGTTAGGCGTCGGGCCGGGTGTGACAATGCGTTGGGCAGAGCTGTCGAGGTCTTCGTGGAAGTAATGCGCGCCCAGCAGCCAGCGCAGGGTTTCCTGCTGCGGCGATGCCAGGCGCAGCTCCTGGGAGTATTGCGCGTATTTGTTGTCGGAAATCGCTGCACCGTTGACTTCATAAGGCGTGTAGTCGGCGTCGCTGGTCGCCTGGTTGCGTATGTAGTCATAGGCGCTGATGGAGGTCAGGGTGTAGTCACCCAGGTGCCAGTTCAGGGTCAGCGACGTGCCGTCGTGATTGAGCTTGGAGTCTTCATTGACATTGATGGCGATATCGCGCCCGCGAGGTCTTTCGTAACCGACGTTGTAATAACGCCCGACCGCGAGCGAGCCGTTGCTGCCGTCGCCTTTGAATTCACGGCTGTGAACCTTGAGCAATGCCTCGAGATCGTCATTGACCTGAGCAAGAAACTGCAGGCGGACGGCTTTCTTGTTCACATCGCCATAGGTGTTGTCATCGACCAGGTTTTCCTGGAAACCGTCACGCTCCTCGGAGTACAGCGAGACCCGTGCCGCGAGCTTTTCATCCACCAGCGCTCCCCCCAGAGCGCCGCTGAGGATGCGTTCGTTCTTGGTGCCAAACCCGATCGTGCCGAAGCCGTCGGTGTCGAAGGTCGGTTTTTTCGAGATGACGTTCACGGCGCCTGCGGTGGTGTTCTTGCCGTACAGCGTACCTTGCGGCCCGCGCAGGATTTCGATGCGCTCGAGGTCGAACAGCGGCCCGCCACCGGCAACCGGTGCATTGAGGTAGACGTCATCGGCATAGATGCCCACCGGGAAAACGGTGGCTGCGCCGGTATCACCGGTACCGAGACCACGGATGTACCAGCGTGGGCGGCCATCGCCGTCCGGGTTTTTCGCTGAAGTGTTGGGAACGAATGTGGTGATGTCGCCCATGTTGCGCACGCCATCGGCCACCAGGCTGGTGCCCTGTATCGCCGATACCGCCACCGGAATCTCTTGCAGGGTTTCCTCCCGGTGTTGCGCGGTGACGGTCACGGTTTTCAGCGAAGGCTCCGCAGCCGATTTGCTGCTGTCGGTTTCTGTGGTTTCTGCTGCCAGCAAACCCTCGCTCACGCCACCCCCGGCGAGTAACAAGGTTAGCCAGATACTTTTGGTGATTGGATTAAGTTTGTGCATTTAAGTCTCCCCCAGGAAAGTTTCACTAGTGGGGGTTGAGCAGAGATCGTGCCAAGTGCTTTTTTTGTGCGGTTAGTTTTGTTAATGCGTTGAAATTAAAGGAATTATTTTGCGAGTAAGTTGTGCGTTCAGCCGATTTTTTAAGACTTTGTTAGTTGGATCAAGTCTGCCGGGAAGTGCCTGTCAGGCATTCAGCAGAAGTTGCTTGGCGGGTGTTGCTGGAGCAGCAGGCGGAACGGAGGAAAGTGTTGCCAGGTCAGCAATTCATTGTTGTTGAGGAAGAATCGCCAGCAAGCCGGCTCCTACAGGTTTTGTGTTGAAATTGTAGGAGCCGGCTTGCCGGCGATGGCGTCCTCACCGGCGCTGAAAAATCTCAAACCGCCAATCGTGACGTAGAGCCGATGACCTTCTCCAGCACACTGAAATCGATCCAGTCACGCACATCGAAACGCCGTGGAATGAAGTCCCAGCGATGCAGGAAATCGGTGAAGTCCTGCAACGCTTCAATGGATCGTGCATCCAGTGTCGTGCGCAAGCGCCGATGGGCGTCTTCACCGTAGGCGGCGGCGACCCAGTACTCGCTGGTGTTGAGTTCCCGGGCCAGAAAACGCCGGGTTTCGTCGGGATTGGCCCAGGCCCATTGCTCGGTGCGCAGCACGGTATCCACGATATTCACGCTGGCGTCGAAATGCTCATGCAGCAGGTGAGTGTCCACGGTCAGGGTCCGTGGCGTGCCGTTGTTCGAGCGAATCAGCGGGTCGGGGTGAGAGCCGGTATCGACGACCACCTGCAAGCCGAATTCGTTGGCCAGGTGCACGGCGTGCGCGCCCTTGAGAAAGATCGCATCGATGTCGCCGCGCAACAATCCGATCAGCTCGTTGTTGCGGCGGCTGACGCGCGTGACATCGAGGCTGACTTCCGAGCCGTAGACATGCTGTTTTTGATCGTCGCTGTAGGTGCCGCCATAGGGGTAGTCCACCAACTCGACATCAGACACGTCCAGGCCTTCGAGCTTGAGGGCGTTTTCCAGGCCGCGCAGGGCCTGGGCGCGAGTGAAGTCGATCTGCACGTTGGCCCATTTCGGCAATCCGAAGCGGCGGTTCTTCAGGTCGCGAATGCTCTTCACACCGGATTCCGCGGTGGTCAGGATCAGCTGCACCTCGTCGCTCCAGGACAGCCCCAGCACCCGGGTCTGTACGCCGCTGGCATAGGCCCAGATGGCCGGGATGTTGCCGCCGTGACGTACCGAGTTTTTCAGGTGATGGTCGTAATGGGCTTCGCGAACCTCCCGCTCACTGGACTCGCGCAGTGACTGGATATTCGTGCCGAACGGCGCAAAGGCTTGCGCCAGTCGACCGGACTGCACGGCGATGCCAAGCCCCGTGGGAACAGGGCTATGGGTGTACCAAAGCGTATCGAGTGGTTTGCTCATAAAGTCCTTCAGTGCCGATCCATGAAACCTGGCGGGTTAGCCTGCCAGTGCGGTTGGTGTTTGCAGCAACGCGTCCAGCGGTCGAGGATCGATCCAGTCGCGCACGTCGAAGCTGTTCGGAATGAAGCGCCAGCGGTGCAGGAAGTGTGTGAAGTCCTGCAGGGCGTCGATGGCCTGCTCATCCAGTTCGGTGCGCAAGCGCAGATGAGCATCGTTGCCATAGGCGGCGCTGACCCAGTACTCGCTGCTGTTGGTTTCCCGGGCCAGGTAGCGGCGGGTGTCTTCCGGATGGGTGTGGGCCCAATGTTCGGCGCGTCGTACGGAGTCGAGAATGCCGGTGGCGACATCGAAGTGGTTGTCCAGCAGATTCAGGTCCACGGCCAGCGTGCGCGGGGTGCCATTGTTGCTGCGAATCAGGGGCTCGGGGTGCGAGCCGGTGTCGATGACGGTGTGCAGGCCGAACTCATGGGCCTGCCGGGCGGCGCTGGCGCCTTTGAGGAAGATTGCATCGACCTCGCCACGCAGCAGGCCCACCAGTTCCAGGTTGCGCCCCTCGACCCGTTGCGCACTGACCGGCGTACCGTTCACGGTGCTGACCTGCGGATCGCTGAACGTGCCTTCATAGCGAAAGTTCACCAGCTGCACATCGCCGACCTGCAGGCCTTCCAGGCTCAGTGCGTTTTCCAGCCCGCGCAGGGCCTGGGCACGGGTGAAGTCGATTTGCGCGCCGGCCCAGTCGGGCAAGCCGAAACGGCGTCCCTTGAGGTCCTTGACGGTTTTGATGCCGCTGTCGGGAAGCGTCAGGATCAGTTGCACTTCATCGGCCCAGGACAGGCCGATGACCCGGGTTTCCCGGCCCTGGGCCCTGGCCCAGATGGCCGGGATGTTGCCGCCGTGGCGCACCGAGTTGCGCAGGGTGTGATCAAAGTGCGATTCACGCACGGCCTTGTCGGTGGATTCGCGCAGCGACTGCACCTGCGTGCCCAACGCGCCAACCGTGTCTTGCAGCCAGCCTTTTTGCACGGCGATGCCCAGCCCGGTGGGGACCGGGCAGCGGGTGTACCAGAGGGTGTCCAGAGCTTGAGTCATCAATGATTCTCCCGCAGCGCTCAGGCGCTGGCCTTCAAATGAGTTGCCGGTTGTACGGCAGGACGTTGGTGCACCAGAGGCAGGACCTCCTGGCCGATACGCAGGGCTTCTTCCAGGTGAGGATTGCCCGCCAGGATGAAGGTCGAGAAACCGGCATCGCGGTACTCCACCAGGCGTTCGGCGATGTTCTGGTGACTGCCCACCAGGCCCACGGTTGGCCCCGGCTTGGCTTTGGCGAAGCCGGCCCATAGGTTCGGGCCGATGATCAGGTCGTCGAAGCGGTCGATGTTCTGGTGGTAGGCGGTTTGCCGTGCGCCACCTACCGAGTCGGAGCCGCTGGTGAAGCCCTTGGCGACCACGCTGCTCTTGCCTTCGAGTTTGTCGAACTGGCGACGCAAGTCTTTCCACGCCAGCTCTTCGGTTTCCCGGGCGAACAGGTCGACACGCAGACCAAAGCGCACGCTGCGACCCTGTTTGTCCGCCAGTTCGCGTACCCGATCGATATGCGGCTTGAGCTTGTCGATGGGCTCGGCCCAGTTCAGGTAGACGTCGGCGTGTTTGGCGGCTACATCAAGGGCGGCGTCGGAGAATCCGGAGAAGTACACCCCGGGCTTGCGCTCGTTCTGCAGACCGTGGGGCAGGGCGCCGTTCTCCAGTTGGTAGATATCGCCTTCGTAGGAGAACCGTTCGTTTTGCCAAAGTCCCTGGATGATGTCGAGGAATTCACCCGTGCGTTTGTAGCGCAGATCGTGTTCGAGGAAGTCGCCGTTGGCCCGCTGGCTGGCCGGGTTGCCACCGGTGATGATGTTCCACTCCAGGCGACCGCGGCTGAGGTTCTGCAGGATCGCCGCTTGTTGCGCGGCGTAGGCCGGCAGGGTCCAGGTCGCCTGGAACGCGATCAGGAATTTGATGCGGCGGGTTTCCCGGGCCAGGGCGGCTGCGGCAATCCATGGCTCGGGGCCTGTGGGCAACAAGGCGCCTTCGAAGCCTGCCAGTTCTGCGGCTTTCGCGACCTGGGCAATGTAGTCGATGTAGGTGAAGTCGTCCGGTTCGCCATTGGGCAGTCGTCCCGGTGCGATGTTGCCCGGGCGATAGTGCGGATTACCGCGGTTGTGTTTGTCGGTGGTCAGTTGCGGGCCGTCGGTGCCCAGTGGCAGACGCCAGAAAAACTCAGTGCTCATGGGTTGCTCCTGATTCATGTACGCGTTAGGTCGCGCAGGTGCGAGGCTGTCCTGTCAGGTGGATTGCAACGGACATGCCATGCACGGCACGCCGGGTTTGGGCCAGCGGGGCCGGGGGGTTGACGGGCAAGGGGAGAGG
>Ga0247818_10000938_pt1 | contig 18259 bp, 18 predicted proteins | sample 13C_Glucose_Day1_FD_192424 | JGI IMG/M metagenome (GOLD analysis project Ga0247818, IMG submission 192424) | Soil microbial communities from agricultural site in Penn Yan, New York, United States - 13C_Glucose_Day1 | ecosystem: Environmental > Terrestrial > Soil > Agricultural land | place... | reverse complement strand
GCCGGTTTCGGATAACTGAAGGTGGCCTGCTCCAGACGAATCCGCTGGCCGATCAGCCAACTGCCGAGGCGATGCCAGATCACCAGCAGGCTCTCGCTGAGAAAGTGATCCGGGTCCCATAACTGCGCATCATCGAGGCTCAGGCGCACCCATTCGCCTTCGCGACTCAGGCTCAGGCGCGGGGCCTCGGGGAATAGGCTATAAAACAATAAACCGCGTTGCAGTGCCTTCTCCAGATTGCGGCAGTGGATCAGCGCATGGCACATCATCGCGAAGCTGCCGGGTTTGCTCGGCGCGCTGCCAAAGCCCAGGTATTCGTCATCCAGCGCCAGCCACAGGCTCTGGATCAGTTGGGTGAATTGCTCCGGGGCAATCCGCGCCCGTGGTTCATCGAGCAACTCGGGGCTGATCCCCAGTTGCTGCAGCAGTGGCGAATAGTCGAACCCCGAACGGCGTGCGCCACCGAGGGCGGCCCGGGCGAAATGACTGGCGATGGTACGTTCGCGCATAAGCGGCAGATCCTTCCTCAGGCGCCGGATGGTAGCCGGGGCATGCGCAGGGTAACAAGGCGGATTTCCGCCAAATTGTAGGACGAGATCCGCTGAGTTGGCGGAAATCCGCCACACTGGCGTCACCGGGCAGTGACAAAAAATACTCTGCATCCCCTGATATCAAAAGGCTTGCAGCGAATTGCACCAAAGTGGCACGACGTTTGCGATAAGAGCGATAGAAGCGTGCGTTTATCCGCCAGGAAAAACGCCGTTCCAACAACAAATCCCTCCAGTGCAGGAGGGTTCGCAATTTAAGGTTTTGCGGACAACAGATGGATGTTGCCCGTGGGACTCTTGAGGAAATTTGCAATGACGACTCGTCAGCCACTCTACAAATCCCTGTACTTCCAGGTGATCGTTGCCATCGCCATCGGCATCCTGCTCGGTCACTTCTACCCACAGACCGGTGTGGCCCTCAAGCCACTGGGTGACGGGTTCATCAAACTGATCAAAATGGTCATCGCCCCGATCATTTTCTGTACCGTTGTCAGCGGCATCGCCGGCATGCAGAACATGAAATCGGTGGGCAAGACTGGCGGCTACGCGCTGCTGTACTTCGAAATCGTTTCCACCATCGCCTTGCTGATCGGTCTGGTCGTGGTCAACGTCGTGCAACCGGGCGCCGGCATGCACATCGACGTGAGCACCCTGGACGCCTCGAAAATCGCCACGTATGTAACGGCCAGTAAAGACCAGAGCATCGTCGGCTTCCTGCTTAACGTGATCCCGAACACCATTGTCGGAGCATTCGCCACCGGCGATATCCTGCAAGTGCTGATGTTCTCGGTGATCTTCGGTTATGCCTTGCATCGCCTGGGCTCCTACGGCCGACCGCTGCTGGACCTGATCGATCGCTTTGCCCACGTGATGTTCAACATCATCAACATGATCATGAAACTGGCGCCACTGGGTGCGTTCGGTGCCATGGCGTTCACCATCGGTGCCTACGGTGTCGGCTCGCTGGTGCAGTTGGGTCAGTTGATGATCTGCTTCTACATTACCTGCGTGCTGTTCGTGGTGGTGGTGCTGGGCGCGATCTGCCGTGCGCACGGTTTCAGCGTACTGAAGCTGGTGCGCTACATCCGTGAAGAGCTGCTGATCGTGCTGGGTACTTCCTCGTCCGAGTCCGCTCTTCCGCGCATGCTGATCAAGATGGAGCGCCTGGGTGCGAAAAAATCTGTTGTGGGTCTGGTGATCCCGACCGGTTACTCATTCAACCTCGACGGTACGTCGATCTACCTGACCATGGCGGCTGTGTTTATCGCTCAGGCGACCGACACCCACATGGACATCACTCACCAGATCACTCTGCTGCTGGTGCTGCTGCTGTCCTCCAAAGGCGCTGCCGGTGTGACCGGTTCGGGCTTCATCGTGCTGGCGGCCACCCTGTCGGCGGTAGGCCACCTGCCGGTGGCCGGTCTGGCGCTGATCCTCGGTATCGACCGCTTCATGTCCGAAGCACGCGCTCTGACCAACCTGGTCGGCAACGCCGTCGCGACCATCGTGGTTGCCAAGTGGGTGAAAGAGCTGGACACCGACGTGCTGCAAGCCGAGCTGGCTTCTGGCGGTCGCGGTATCTCCGATGAGCGTGAAGAAGATGACCTGGGTGTGGCTGAAGGCCCGACCCCGAGCAACGTCAAGTAACTGCAATTTGGTAATACCTTGTGGCGAGGGAGCTTGCTCCCGCTGGACTGCGCAGCAGGCCCCTCTTTGAAGAGCGGGGCCGTTTGCGCCCCGGCGGGAGCAAGCTCCCTCGCCACACAGGCACTGAAGAACCTGCCTTGGCAGGTTTTTTATTGCCTGCGATTTGAGCATTACGGTCACTGCCGCTGATGCATCCGGTGATTGCCGTGCGCGGCAGTGCTGCCTAGGCTGGGTGCATCGCCCAAGGAGATCGCCCATGTCTGCGCCGCTGGCCTCACTGAAGATTCTGGATTTTTCGACCTTGCTGCCGGGGCCGTTCGCCTCGCTGTTGCTGGCGGACATGGGCGCCGAAGTGCTGCGCATCGAGTCGCCCACGCGCATGGACCTGTTGCGGGTGCTGCCGCCGCACGATCAGGGCATGTCGGCCAGCCACGCTTACCTCAACCGCAACAAGCGCAGTCTGGCGCTGGATCTCAAACAGCCGGAAGCGCTGGAGGTGATCAGGCAGTTGCTGGCCGACTACGACATCATCCTTGAGCAGTTCCGTCCCGGTGTGATGGAGCGTCTGGGCCTGGGTTACGAAGCGTTGAAGGCGATCAACCCGAAGCTGATTTACGTGTCTATCACCGGCTACGGCCAGACCGGGCCGTACAAGGATCGCGCCGGGCATGACATCAACTACCTCGCACTGGCCGGTCTTTCCAGTTACACCGGTCGCGCTGACAGCGGGCCGTTGCCGCTGGGCATGCAGGTGGCGGATATCGCTGGCGGCTCGCTGCACGGGGTGATCGGCCTGCTGGCGGCGGTCATCGCCCGGCAGCAGACCGGGCAGGGCACGCATCTGGACGTGAGCATGACCGATTGCGCCTTCAGCCTGAACGCCATGGCCGGTGCCGGGTATCTGGCCTGTGGCGAGGAGCCGCACTGGGAAGAGCAGATGCTCAATGGCGGCAGCTTCTATGACTACTACCGCTCGCGCGACGGGCGCTGGTTGTCGGTGGGCAGTCTGGAACCGGGGTTCATGCAGCAACTGTGTACGGCGTTGGGCCGGCCGGAGCTGGCGGCGCAGGGCTTGTCACCCGAGCCCGAGCAGCAGCGGTTATTGAAGGATGCGCTGAAAGTTGAATTCGAGAGGCACGATTTTGCCGAGTTGTGCGAGTTGTTTGCCGGGGTCGATGCCTGTGTCGAACCGGTATTGAACCTGAGCGAGGCGGTGCAGCATCCGCAGTTGCTGGCGCGTGAACTGGTGACCCAGGTGCCGCGTGGAGACGGCTCCAGTCAGGCGCAGATCGGCTGTCCGTTGAAATTCTCTGAGGCGCTGCCGGCGCCGCGGCATGTTGGGGCGGGGTTGGGGCAGCATACGGAGCAGGTGTTGGGGGAGTTGGGGTTTGATGCTGAGCGGATTGCTCAATTGCGGGCGGCCAAGGTAATTCTCTAGCGCCTGGCTGGGCCTCATCGCGAGCAGGCTCACTCCTACAGGTGGAACGCTTTCAATTGTAGGAGTGAGCCTGCTCGCGATGGGGCCAGTCGGGACAATACAAAAAACGACTATTCCACCCGCATCTCACCACTGAACACCAAGGTGTTGCGGCAGCGCCGGCACAAATACCGTCGGCCCTGCCGCACCAGGCTATGGCGCTGCGCCGAAAACGGGAAATCACTGTCGGCGCATGGGCATTTGTAGATGTAGCGGGTCACGCTGCGGCGTTTGATTGCGTAGGTATGGCAACGATCCGGCGGCAACTCGTAAACCCCGCGCATGATCAGTTGCCACTCCTCGCCGTGCGGCTGGATGCGGTCGCCGAACAGTTGATGGGCGATCAGGTGCGCGTCTTCGTGGGCCACGGTCTGCTTGAGGAAGTGTTCGGTGTTTTCCCGGTACAGCTGCGGGTTGAAGCGCAGCAGGTTCTCGTGCAGATGCGCGACTCCGGCTTTTTGCCCGCGCAGCTTGAGGCTGACGACCGGGCGTTGGAAATGACGTTTGAAAAAGGCTTCAGCGAGTTGGTAACAGTCTTCGACGCGGGTATTGAGTTGCTCGGGCATGCTTGATGGATCTCCAGAGGCGTCGAGTATGCCGCAACCTCCAGGACTTGCGAATCGCTGACCTGCCGAATGGTCATCCGCCAAACGAGAAGGCCGCCTTGCGGCGGCCTGTATTGGCAGATCTTGTTTTTCTCGGGGGTGAAGACTGTCAGTTGGTATACACCGGCCCCACGCCGAGGCCCCAGACAATCACGGTGAACGCCATGATGGCGACCAGCACCACCAGACCCACCGCCAGTACCGAGCTGGAAAACAGAAAACCCTCGTCCGACGGAATGTTCATGAACGTCGGCAGCCCCACGTACAGCAGATACACCGTGTAGCAGATGGCTGCCGTGCCGACGATCATTCCCAGCCACATGTGTGGATACAGCGCCGCCAGCCCGCCGACGAACAACGGTGTCGCGGTGTAGGTGGCAAAAGCCACGCAACGGGCCAGGCTCGGGTTGGCGTCGTAGGTGCGGGCCATCCAGTGCACAAAGGCGCCCATCACCGCGACCCCGCCGAGCATCGCCAGGTACGACATCACGGTCATCCACAGTGCGCTTTCAAAGGTCAGCATCACCGGCGCGCGGTTGCCGATCACCCAGCCGACCTGCGTGGTGCCGATAAACGCCGAAACGGCCGGAATTGCCGCCAGGATCAGCGTGTGCGTCAGGTACATGTGGCTGATGCTTTCCTCTTGGTCGCCACGGATTTCCTTCCATTCCTGATCGGGGTGGGTAAAAAGTCCCACTACGTGATGGATCATGCCAGTCACTCCTCTTGTAATTGCCATCGCCCCCCAGCGGAGCGCCTACGGGCCAAGGTGGCCGAGCAAATTCAGGTCTTCAGATGTGTGCGACCTTATGTCGCAGTATAGAAAGGTCTTAACCGCACAGGGACTAGGGGCTTAGAGCAAATCGCGCTGTAAACAGGTGGGTTAATCGCAGTTATATCTGTAGGAGTTGCCGAAGGCTGCGATCTTTTGATCCTGGTTTTTTACAATCAAAAGATCGCAGCCTTCGGCAGCTCCTACAGGGTGCGTCCGTCAGGATGCTGCGCCGCCGGTGGGTTTTTGCGTAAAATGCCCGCCTTTCGTCACACCTCACGGATTTCGCGTCATGGGCACTCTTACGGTCAACCAGAACAAACTGCAAAAGCGCCTGCGCCGCCTGGCCGGCGAAGCGGTCGCCGATTTCAACATGATCGAAGACGGCGACAAGGTCATGGTCTGCCTGTCCGGGGGCAAGGACAGCTACACCATGCTCGACGTGCTGCTGCACCTGCAGAAGGTTGCACCGATCAAGTTCGACATCGTTGCCGTGAACATGGATCAGAAGCAGCCGGGTTTCCCCGAGCACGTGCTGCCGGCCTACCTGAAAGAGCTGGGCGTCGAGTACCACATCGTCGAGAAGGACACCTACTCGGTGGTCAAGGAGCTGGTGCCGGAAGGCAAGACCACTTGTTCGCTGTGCTCGCGCCTGCGTCGCGGCACGCTGTATACCTTTGCCGACGAAATCGGTGCGACCAAGATGGCCCTCGGTCACCACCGTGACGACATCGTCGAGACGTTCTTCCTCAACATGTTCTTCAACGGCACCCTCAAGGCAATGCCGCCGAAGCTGCGCGCCGATGACGGGCGCAACGTGGTGATCCGTCCGCTGGCCTACTGCAACGAGAAAGACATCCAGGCCTACTCGGACTTCAAGGCATTCCCGATCATCCCTTGCAACCTCTGCGGTTCGCAGGAAAACCTGCAGCGTCAGGTGGTCAAGGAAATGCTTCAGGACTGGGAGCGCAAGACTCCGGGTCGAACTGAAAGCATCTTCCGCAGTCTGCAGAACGTGGTGCCGTCGCAACTGGCCGACCGCAATCTGTTCGACTTCACCAGCCTGAAGATCGACGAGACCGCGGCTTCGCGCTTCGTCAACGTCGTTAATTTGTAAACACCTTCAAATGTGGGAGCGAGCCTGCTCGCGAAAGCGGTGTGTCATTTAACTGATTTGTTGACTGACACTCCGTCTTCGCGAGCAGGCTCGCTCCCACATGGGTTTTTCGTTTTATTCAATAGGAGAGGGCATGCGCGATTACAAGTGGCTGCACGAATACTGTCTGAACCGCTTCGGTTCGGCGGCTGAACTGGAAGCCCATCTGCCCGTTCCCAAGACCCCGACGCAATTGCGCAAGATCAGCGACGATCGTTACCTCTCGACCATGGCCCTGCGCGTGTTTCGTGCCGGGCTCAAGCACAGCCTGGTGGACGCCAAGTGGCCGGCCTTCGAAGAAGTGTTTTTCAAGTTCGACCCGGAAAAAGTCGTGCTGATGAGCGCCGAACACCTCGAGCGCCTGATGCAGGACGCGCGAATCATCCGCCACCTGGGCAAGCTCAAGAGCGTGCCGCGCAATGCACAGTTCATCCTCGATGTGGAAAAGGACAAGGGCAGTTTCGGCGCGCTGATCGCCGACTGGCCGGTGACCGATATCGTCGGTCTCTGGACCTACCTGAAAAAGCACGGGAGTCAGTTGGGCGGGCTGTCGGCGCCACGCTTCTTGCGCATGGTCGGCAAGGACACCTTTGTGCCGAGTTACGACGTGGTCGCCGCGCTGAATGCACAGAAGATCGTCGACAAGGTGCCGACCAGTCTGCGCGATCTGGCGATTGTGCAGAACGCGTTCAATCAGTGGCATGAACAGAGTGGCGGGCGGCCAATGAGCCAGATTTCGATGATGCTGGCTTACACCGTCAATCATTGAATCGCTAAAAGATCGCAGCCTTCGGCAGCTCCTACATTTGGAATGCGTTCCCCTGTAGGAGCTGCCGAAGGCTGCGATCTTTTTCTATCAGGCGACGCTGATTTCACCCTCGCCAGCCAGCTTGCGATTCAACTGATACCGCCACCGCACATACAGCAGCGCCGAGCAGAACAGCGCCAGGCTCGCGGCCATCTCCAGCACGCCAAACAGTTGCCGGTTGGGGTCATACGCTGCCAATGCGCCCTTGATGAAATACAGATTCACCACAAAGCACATCCACGAGTGCGCACGCGCGTTGCCCATCAGCATGCCCGGCGCGAGGATCAGCCACGGGATCAGCTCGACCAACAGAATCACCCAAGGTCGGGCGCCATGCAGGTCGGCGAACACCAGGTAATAAGCCGCCAGCAATCCTGCCAGGCCGAAGAAGCACAGCAGGCTGATCACCCGCATCGCCCGTACACGCGGCTCCAGCCAATCAACGCTGGGCAGGACTTTCGGCTTCCGGGCCATGTCAGCTCTCCAGTTTTTGCGCGGTTTTCGCCAAGCGTGCGCCGAGTGCGCGACACAGCGCCATCTCGTGCTGGTCGAGGCCTTTTTTGCCATCGGCCCCGGCATGGTGACTGGCGCCATACGGCGTGCCGCCGCCCTGGGTTTCCAGCAGCGCCGACTCGCTGTACGGCAGGCCGGTGATCAGCATGCCGTGGTGCAACAGCGGCAGCATCATCGACAGCAGGGTGGTTTCCTGACCGCCGTGCAGGCTGGCGGTGGAGGTGAACACACCGGCCGGTTTGCCGACCAGCGCGCCGGTCAGCCACAGGTTGCTGGTGCCGTCGAGAAAGTACTTGAGCGGCGCGGCCATGTTGCCGAAACGCGTCGGGCTGCCAAGGGCGAGGCCGGCGCAGTTTTTCAAGTCATCGAGGGTAGCGTAGAGCGCACCTTCTTCCGGGATGTCCGGGGCCACTGCTTCACACTCGGCGGAGATTGCCGGCACGGTACGCAGGCGCGCTTCGAGGCCGGCCTGTTCGACACCGCGGGCAATCTGTCGGGCCATTTCGTTGGTCGAACCGTTGCGGCTGTAATACAGAACCAGAATGTACGGCGCGCTCACGGCAACAACTCCAGAATCTGCTCCGGTGGGCGACCGATAACGGCTTTGTCACCGACTTCGAGAATCGGCCGCTCCATCAGTTTCGGGTGTGCGGCGATGGCGGCGATCAGTTGCGCTTCGCTGAGGCTGCTGTCGGCCAGCTGAAGCATTTTGTATTCATCTTCTCCGCTGCGCAGCAGTTGCCGTGCGGTGATCCCCAGTTTGCCGAGCAAGGCCTTGATCTGCGCGGCGTCCAGCGGCGTTTCCAGGTAACGCACCACGTTCGGGGTCAGGCCACGGGCCTCAAGAAGTTCCAGGGCGCCGCGGGATTTCGAGCAGCGCGGATTGTGATAAAGCGTCAGATCGGTCATGGCGGGTCGCTTCTGGCGTAAAGTGGCGGCTATTCTAACTGTGCAGCGCGCAATCCAGAACCTTCAGAGGCGATGGGTCGCAGGCGCCTTCAATTTTTGACCAGGGAACATGACATGACACGGCGATTGGCAGCGGCATTGACGATGATCGGGGCGTTGATGCTGGGGGGCTGCGGCAATGACTACGGCATTGACCAGAACGGTCAGAAGGTCGCGTCCGAGCGTCTGGACAAGCAATGGGTAGTCATCAATTACTGGGCCGAATGGTGCGGCCCGTGCCGCACGGAAATTCCTGAGCTCAATCATCTGGCGGACGAACTCAAGAGCAAGAACGTCGGTGTGTTCGGGGTCAACTTCGACAACGTGCAGGGCGAAGATCTGAAGTCTGCCAGCGAGAAGCTGGGCATCAAGTTCACCGTGCTGGCGCAGGATCCGGCGGACCTGTTCGACCTGCCGCGCAGTGAGGCCTTGCCGGTGACCTACATCATCGACAACAAGGGCAAGGTGCGTGAGCAGTTGATGGGCGAGCAGACGGCGGCGGGGGTGATGGCCAAGCTGGAGGCGTTGCAGGCGACAAAGTGAGTTGAATGGACTTTTGTGGCGAGGGAGCTTGCTCCCGCTGGGCCGCGAAGCGGCCCCAAACCCTGCTGACTCGTGTCTCCGGCAACGCGCGGTTAACGATTTTTCGACTGCTGCGCAGCCGAGCGGGAGCAAGCTCCCTCGCCACGGTCAAATGGCGTTCAAAAAAAGATCGCAGCCTTCGGCAGCTCCTACAGGTTGGCACATAACCTTGTAGGAGCTGCCGCAGGCTGCGATCTTTTTTGCGGCTGAACGATCAGCCCTCTTCCAGCCACCAACGCAGCGGCTTGCCTTGCGCCGGCCAGAAACGCATCTGCTCGATCGGCGAGATGTCCCAGCGTTCGACGCCTTGCAGCGCCTGCAGGAAACGTTGTTCCTGCTCCATCAGCGCCGGTGCGCAGAGTTTGCGGGTCTTGCCGATCGGGCCGAAGCTCAGCTTGTCGCCGTCAAGTGTGTAAGGCGCGAACCAGTGGTTGCAGCCGCCATTGCCATACGCGCGGCCATCGTCACCGAGGGTCACGGTCAGATGGCTGTAATCCATCAATGGCCGCTCGCCGATCCACTCCAGAATGTAGCTGCGGTTCTGCTGCAATTGCACAGGCTCTGCGGCGCAGCCCACCAGAGCGGCACCGACCAGCAGCGGCAGGGCAAGGCGTTTCATCACGCAGGCTCCTGGCATTTCGGGCACAGATGCTTGTCGCCGACGGCTTTCCAGCCCAGCTCGGCGATGCGCGCCGTGGCGGCCGGTTTCTCGGCGATCTTGCCCAGCTTCGCGTCCACGGCGAACTCGAAGTTCAGCTCTTTGGCGCAGCTGTCACAGTTGACCTGCCAGGTGTGGATCGCCAGTTCGCCGAATACCGGGCCGGTGGTCATCGCGGTCCATTGGCCCGGCGGATTGATCAGGTGGCGCACGGAGTCGACGGTCAGGCGCATGGACAAGTCCTTGCTGCCTTTGAGGGTGACCAACAGGACGTCACCGTTGCGGATCGAGCCACCGTTGCCGGTGACCTGATAGCGGCCCGGTACGAGGGCGCGGCATTCGGTCAGGGTATGTTGCGGGTTCATCAGGGTATAGCGGAAATCGTGTTCGACCATGGGTCCTCCAAATCTGCGCGACATGCTAGCACGGGCTTGATTGCAGGATGGCGTACGTGTGCGACCTTCGATCCGGTTCAAATCGGCTGGCGCTCATGGCAAACTGCCGCCCTTCACTCTGAGGGAACGGACATGGCGCTGATCGAATGTTATGAATGCAAGCGGAGCATCAGCTCGGAAGCAAAGGCGTGCATTCATTGTGGTGCTCCGATGGCGCAGCAGCACGAGCACACACCGGCGCAAGCCGCCGCGACGATTTCATTTGGCAGCCTGCCGCGCAACAAATCGGTGCCCGAGGCGTTTATCCCGCCAGCCGCCCCTGAGCCCGCGCCGCGAGTTTCACCGGCGGCGGTCGGTCGCCGCCGTCGGCAACCGGAACCCGCACCTCAACCTCAAGCCAACGCCGACGGTTCGCGTCCGGTGGAAGGCTGGTTGAAGATCATGGTGTTTCTGTTGCCGATGGTCTTTGTCTGGTTCCTGCTGCGTAACGGCCACTCGATGAAGCAGCGCTTTTTCGGTTTTGGCTGGCTGGCGCTGTTGATCCTGGCTTCGTCGCTGTCGCCGAAGTAAACCGGCAGGCCTTCAACCTTCGACCTGGTTCTGCGGCGCGCCTGCGGCCCAGGTCGCGATGTTGTGCAGGGTGGTCGCGGCAATCGCGCCCAGCGCCTCATGGGTCAGAAACGCCTGATGCGCGGTGATGATCACGTTCGGGAAGGTCAGCAGCCGCGCCAGCACGTCGTCCTGCAACGGCAAATCGCTGCGATCCTCGAAAAACAGCTGCGCCTCCTCTTCATACACATCCAGTCCCAGATAGCCCAGTTGACCGTCCTTCAGGGCGTCGATCAGCGCCGGCGTGTCCACCAGACCGCCGCGTCCGGTGTTGATCAGCATCGCCCCGGGTTGCAGGTGCGCCAGTGATTCGCGGTTGATCAAGTGTTTGCTCTGGGCGTTGAGCGGGCAGTGCAGGCTGATGATTCGCGACTGCGCGAGCAGTTCTGGCAGGCTCAGGTAACGTGCGCCCAAGGCCACCACCTCAGGGTTCGGGTACGGATCGTAGGCCAGCAACTGACAGCCGAAACCGTGCATGATTTTCGCGAACGTCGCGCCGATCTGCCCGGTGCCGACAATCCCGACCGTCTTGCCCACCAGATCGAAACCGGTCAGGCCGTGCAGGGTGAAATCGCCTTCGCGGGTGCGGTTGTAGGCGCGGTGCAGGCGTCGGTTAAGCGCCAGAATCAACGCCACCGCATGCTCGGCCACCGCATGCGGCGAGTAGGCCGGGACCCGCACCACGGCCAGTCCGAGGCGTTTTGCGGCGAGCAGGTCGACATGGTTGTAGCCCGCCGAACGCAGGGCGATCAGCCGCGTGCCACCGGCGGCGAGGCGCTCCAGCACCGGTGCACTGAGGTCATCGTTGATGAAGGCGCAGACCACCTCATGCTGATCGGCCAGGGCAGCGGTGTCGAGACTGAGCCGGGCCGGCTGAAAGTGCAGTTCCATCCCGGTCGGGCAGGCGGCAGCGAGGAAGCTGTCGCGGTCGTAGGTCTGGCTGCTGAAAACGAGCGTGCGCATGAATTCCTCCTGGAGCGGGGTGGCGAGTCAGCGTTGACGGCCACCACTTTAACGGCGGATGCCGCTGCCGGCATTGCCGTGGATCAGGCGCTGATCCTGGCTTGGGTCGCGAGGCGATTGATCGCCCGCTCCAGTTCTTCCAGCGCCACCACTGCTTTCGGATCGCCCTGTTTGAGCAGGGTTTCACTGCGCTGACAGGCCGCGCGCAATTGCGGCACGCCACAATATCGGGTCGCGCCGTGCAGGCGATGCACGCGCTCGATCAATGCGTTCTGGTCACGGGCTTCGCTGGCGGCGCGAATCGCTTCGCGGTCGGCTTCCAGCGAGGCGAGCAGCATGGCCAGCATGTCCGCCGCCAGGTCTGCTTTTCCAGCAGCCAGACGCAGGCCTTCCTCGTGGTCGAGCACCGGCAGTTCGCTGCTGCCCGCGGCGCTGTCGCTGGCCCGCTCCGTCCCCTGATTGCGCAAGGCCAGACCGGTCCATTTCAGCACCACTTGCGCCAGTTGCCGTTCGCTGATCGGTTTGGTCAGGTAGTCATCCATGCCGCTTTGCAACAGGGCGCGTTTTTCGTTGGCCATGGCGTGGGCGGTGAGGGCGACGATCGGCAGCGGCGTGCAATGCCGTTCGCTTTCCCACTGGCGGATGGTTTCGGTGGTCTGGCGTCCGTCCATGCCCGGCATCTGCACGTCCATCAACACCAGATCGAAGGATTCGCTCTGCACCGCTTTGACCGCCGCATAGCCGCTTTCCACCGCAAGCACCTTGGCGCCCATGTCTTCGAGCAGAGTCTGCACCAGCAACAGGTTGGCCGGGTTGTCGTCGACGCACAGCACTTTCGGCGCGCGGCTCGACAGCGGTTCGCCCGGCTCGTTGCGCGGCTGGCGCGGGTTGGCCAGATCCGCCAGCGCCCGACGCAATTTGCGCGTGCAGGCCGGTTTCGCCTGGAGCTGACTGTGCGGGTTGGGCACCGAGAGATGGAACAGCGTCTGCTCGGTGGTCGGGCACAACACCAGCACCTTGCAGCCCAGATGTTCCAGATCCCAGATATGCTGGTTCAGGCGTTCCGGGAGCATGTCGTTGCTGGTGATACCGAGCACCGCAAGGTCGATGGCCTGATCGGTCTGGTGCGCGCCAGTGACGCCGTTGGTCAGGCTCTCCAGCGTATTGAACGGCGTGACGTCGAGGCCGCAGTCTTCCAGTTGATGCTGCAGCGCCTGACGCGCCAGTTCGTGACTTTCCAGCACCGCCACGCGCCGTCCGAGCAGCGGCGGGGCCGGCAGGTCTTCGGTGTCGTCGCGGGCTTTCGGCAGGCTCAGGCTGATCCAGAATTCCGAGCCTTCGCCCGGGGTGCTGTCGACGCCGATTTCGCCGCCCATCTGTTCGATCAGGCGCTTGGAAATCACCAGACCCAGACCGGTGCCGCCGGGCTGGCGCGACAGCGAGTTGTCGGCCTGACTGAAGGCTTGGAACAACGCGCGCACATCCTGACTCGACAGGCCGATGCCGGTGTCCTGAATGCTGATGCGCAATTGCACGCTGTCTTCGTGTTCCTCTTCAAGCATGGCGCGGGCGACGATGGTGCCTTCGCGGGTGAACTTGATCGCGTTGCTGACCAGGTTGGTGAGGATCTGCTTCAAGCGCAGCGGGTCGCCGACCAGTGACAGCGGGGTGTCGCGATAGACCAGACTCACCAGCTCCAATTGCTTGGCGTGAGCCGCCGGGGCCAGGATGGTCAGGGTGTCCTGCAACAGGTCGCGCAGGTTGAACGGGATATGGTCGAGCACCAGTTTGCCGGCCTCGATCTTCGAGAAATCGAGGATCTCGTTGATGATCCCGAGCAGGCTGTCGGCGGACTTTTCGATGGTGCCCAGATAGTCGAGCTGGCGCGGGGTCAGCTCGCTTTTCTGCAACAGATGCGTGAAACCGAGAATGCCGTTGAGCGGCGTGCGGATCTCGTGGCTCATGTTGGCGAGGAACTCGGATTTGATCCGGCTCGCTTCCAGTGCCTCTTTGCGCGCCAGGTCCAGTTCGATGTTCTGGATCTCGATGGTTTCCAGATTCTGCCGCACGTCTTCGGTGGCCTGATCGACACTGTGCTGCAATTCTTCGCGGGCATTCTGCAGCGTGCCGGCCATGCGGTTGATGCCCGAGGCCAACTCGTCCAGCTCCTGACTGCCGAGCGGTGGCAGGCGGGTTTCCAGATGACCGTCCTTGAGCTGGGCGACCGCGTGTTTGATCTGGCTCAGCGGGCGGTTGATGGTGCGGCCCATGCGCAATGCGAGCAGGGCCGCGCCGGCAAGGCCCGCGGCAATCAGCAGCAGGCTGGCAAACAGGCTGCGATAACCGCGCAGCAGCATGCCGTTGTGCGACAGCTCCAGTTCGACCCAGCCGAGCAGGCGCTCGGACTCTTGCGGAATCACGTCGCCGGCGAGGTTGCGATGCTTGCCGAACACCGGCATCAGGTAACGGGTAGCGTCATTGCCGCTGCGTCGTTGCAGTTGCGCACTGTCGCCGCTGGGCGCCTGATTGAGCATGGTCGGGCCGGCGTGCGCCAGCGGTGTGCGGTCGGGGGCGAGGAAGGTGACGGCGCGCACGTCAGGCTGTTCGAGAGACTGAGTGGCAATGCGTTCCAGCAGATCGGTGTTGCCTTGGCCCATGGCGGGCGCCACCAGCGGCGCCAGTTGCTCGGCGATCATTTCACCGCGCTGCATCAATTGGGTCTGCAGGTCGGATTGTTGCATCCAGGTGAAATAGCCCCCGAGGACCAACGCCATCAGGCTGGTCGGCAACAGGGTCAGCAACAATACGCGACCTTTGATTCCCAGTTTCTTGAGCACACCCATCTCCTGCATCCCGCTGAACTGTTGACTCGCACGTGCGTCCGGCACGCGACATTGGCGCAGTGTAGCGATTTGCAGGCAGGCAATCTTCGTAAAAATCATCTCGGCATCGGTCAGCAGGGCGCGGTTCGTTTGTCCGGCCGGTCAACCTTGGGTTGCCCGATGGCGGGCAATCTTGAATAATCGGCCAACTGAGAATTATTTGCAGATACTCATGACTCCTGTTTCCGCCGACCTGCCACGCATTCTTGCCATCGAGGACGACCCGGTGCTGGGCGCCTACGTTCACGAACATCTGGGCCGTAGCGGCTTTGCGGTGACCTGGTGCCAGAACGGTCAGGAGGGGCTGAACATCGCGCGTCACCAGCCGTTCGACGTGGTGCTGATGGACATTCTGTTGCCGGGACTCGATGGCCTGAAGGTGCTGACGCAATTGCGCCAGAGCCATTCGACGCCGGTGTTGCTGATGTCGGCGCTGGGCGCCGAGGCCGATCGCATCAGCGGCTTTCGTCTGGGCGCCGATGATTACCTGCCCAAGCCGTTCAGCATGGCCGAGTTGCATGTGCGCATCGAGGCGATCCTGCGCCGGGTGGCGCTGGATCGGCGCCCGGCAGCGATTGCACCGGCTGCGATCCACGGCGCGCTGCGCTTCGACGATGAGCAATGCGAGGTCTTCTATAACCAGCAAGCCGCCGGCCTGACCCGCAGCGAATATCGCTTGCTGGAAACCCTCAATCGCAACGACGAAGAAGTGCTGAGCAAGGCCTTCCTTTATCAGCACGTTTTGCAGCGCGGCTACGCGGCCCACGACCGCAGTCTCGACATGCACATCAGCCAGATCCGCCGCAAACTCAAAGCCATCGGTTACGCCGAACGGGAAGTGCGCACGGTGTGGGGCAAGGGTTATGTGCTGAGTGCGCCCGATGAAAGTCTCTGACCTGCCGGGGCGGCATTCGCTGTTCTGGAAACTGGCGTGTCTGCTGGTAGCGTTCTGTCTGCTGATGATCTGGCTCAGTTGGTCGTGGGGCCGCTACATGGAAGAGCGCAACCAGTTCCTCTCCGACGAGGCGCGCGGCACGCTGAGCCGCTATGCCGGCGAAGCCGAACGGGCATGGCAGCGTGGTGAGCGTGACGGGGTCGATAACTGGTTGCAGAGCATGGAGTTGCGCGAGGCCGCCTGGGTCGGGGTGATCGATCGCAATCTGCAGTCGTTGAGCAGCGATCCGTTGAATGAACAGGAAATCCAGCACCTGACCTTTCTGCGCGGCCTCGACTGGCCGATCCACAAGCAAGGCCGGCCATGGCTGCGCGTACCGTTTCCGCAGAATCCGTCTGCCGGCAGTCTGGTGATCGAGTTGCCCGAGCGCTTCCTGCCGGGGAAATACCGGATGTTCTGGCGGGTGATCACCAACGGGGTGATTCCGGGGCTGTTCACTTTGTTGCTATGTGTCGGCCTGTATCGCTTGCTGGTGGTGCCGCTGAACAATTTGCGCGAGCAGGCCAACGCCTGGCGCGCCGACCAATTGAATGTGCGTCTGTCGAGCGGTATCACTCAGCGCCCGGACGAACTCGGCGAGCTGGCGCGGGCTTTCGATTCAATGGCCGAACGCCTGCAATCCACGGTCGCCCTGCAACAGCAGCTGCTGCGCGACCTGTCCCATGAACTGCGTACGCCGCTGAGTCGTCTGCGGGTGGCCAGTGAAAGCGAGCAGGATCTGCGGCAACTGCGCGAGCGCATCGGCCGTGAAGTCGACGGCATGCAACGGCTGGTGGAAGACACCCTGCAACTGGCGTGGCTCGACACCGAGCGTGCGCCGCTGCCGAACGAGGCGATCCAGATTCAGGCGCTGTGGGAAATGCTCACCGACAATGCCTGTTATGAAAGCGGCTGGCCGAGCCTGCAATTGCAGTGTGCGGTACCGTCGTCGTGCTGGGTGCGCGGCAATCTCAACACCCTGGCGCAAGCGCTGGAAAACATTCTGCGCAACGCCATTCGTCATTCGCCCGAGGGCGGCATCGTGCGCCTCGATGGGCGGCGTGACGGCGATCACTGGCATTTGTGGCTGGAGGATCAGGGCGGCGGTGTGGCCGAGGGCGATCTGCAACGGATCTTCTTGCCCTTCACCCGCCTCGACGGCTCACGTCCGGGGGATGGCGGGTTTGGACTGGGGCTGAGCATTGCGAGGAATGCGGTGCAACGGCAGGGTGGGATGTTGTGGGCGGAGAATGCCGGGGCGGGGTTGCGGCTGAATTTGCGCTTGGTGGCGGATGATGGTGTCGCGTCGACTGAAGCTATCGCGAGCAGGCTTGCTCCCACAGTGGATGTGGGTCGTCCGCAGATTGTATGAATAGCAAACGCCACCTGTAGGAGTGAGCTTGCTTGCGATGGGGAATTTCGCTTCACCGCTGTCAGCCAGTGCGGGAGGGTTCTCGTATTTTTGTACGACCTTTCCTAAAGGAGTTTATCGACGTTTTCACCCGTCCTTGACCGTTTATTCTCGGGGCTCCGCTCGTCCTCAAGGAACTGGTCATGATTACAACCGACATCCCCGGCAATACCTCCGATAACCGGTTCAATGAAGTACTGGCGCTGATTCAGAGCGCCAGGCAGCAAGCCGTGCAGGCAGTAAATACGCAGTTGATCGAGTTGTACTGGCAGGTGGGGGGTTACATCAGCCGCAAGATGGAGATGGCTGAGTGGGGCGATTCGGTTATCAGTCAGTTAGCTAAACATCTGACCGAGACACAGCCGGGGTTGCGCGGGTTTACCCGGCCAAACCTGTTTCGCATGCGCCAGTTCTACGATACATACCGCAGCGACTCAATTGTCTCACCACTGGTGAGACAATTGCCTTGGACTCATAACATGATCATTCTGAGTCAAAGCAAACACCCGGAAGAGCGCGAGTTCTATCTGCGCATGGCGATTCAGGAAAAGTGGTCAAAGCGCGAACTCGAACGCCAGCTCAAGGCTGCGCTCTTCGAACGCAGCATCACCCAGCCCGCAAAGACTTCTGCTGTACTCAAACAGACACATCCCGCTGCGCTCGAGATTTTCCGTGACGCCTACATGGTCGAATTTCTCGATCTGCCCGGCGTACACGCCGAAACCGATCTGCATCAAGGTTTGCTGGGGCGACTGAAGGAGTTTCTGATCGAGTTGGGGCGCGATTTCTGCTTCGTCGGCTCGGAGTATCCGGTACAAGTTGGCGGCCGTGATTTCGCCCTTGATCTGCTGTTCTTCCATCGTGGGCTCAACTGTCTTGTCGCCATCGAGCTCAAGGTCGGACGTTTTGAACCTGAATATCTGGGCAAGCTGAATTTCTACCTTGAAGCGCTGGATCGCGGTGTTCGCAAACCTCACGAGAATCCGGCCATCGGCGTATTACTTTGCGCCAGCAAGGAGGACGAGGTCGTCGAGTACGCCCTCAACCGCAGCTTGTCTGCGGCGCTGATCGCGGAATATCAGGTGCAGTTGCCAGACAAACAATTGCTGCAAGCCAAATTGCACGAGTTCTATGCCATGAATGTCGCAGGGGAAGAGGAAGGCTGAGTCATCTGCTTATTCCCAGAAACCATAAGCACCGCACTTTGCGTGATATGGCCTGTGAACGTTTGCCGGTATGATAGGCGCCCCCGCACGTCTGGATTGCGAATACGCCATGACCCTGCAGTACCCAACCATCGCCGATTGCGTCGGCAACACTCCGCTGGTGCGTTTGCAGCGCCTGCCCGGTG
>Ga0247818_10000936_pt1 | contig 18347 bp, 19 predicted proteins | sample 13C_Glucose_Day1_FD_192424 | JGI IMG/M metagenome (GOLD analysis project Ga0247818, IMG submission 192424) | Soil microbial communities from agricultural site in Penn Yan, New York, United States - 13C_Glucose_Day1 | ecosystem: Environmental > Terrestrial > Soil > Agricultural land | place... | reverse complement strand
CTCGACCCGGCCCTGGCCGTGGGCGATGTGGTACCGCTGGGCTGGGAGGTGGAGCACGCCCGCGCGCTCGATCCGATTGCCGAAGCCCATTGATGGATTGCTTCACCAACCCTGTACTGTGGAGAGAATAATAATGCGCAAGCAGTTGAAACTGACCGCCCTGGCCCTGGGGCTGTTCGCCGCCGGCCAAACCATGGCCGCAGACCTTACCGTGGTCTCGTTCGGTGGCGCCAACAAGGCGGCCCAGGTCAAGGCGTTCTACGAGCCGTGGGAAAAGGCCGGCAAGGGCAAGATCGTCGCGGGTGAGTACAACGGCGAAATGGCCAAGGTCAAAGCCATGGTCGACACCAAGAGCGTGTCGTGGAATCTGGTGGAAGTGGAGTCGCCAGAACTGGCCCGCGGCTGTGACGAGGGCATGTTCGAAGAACTCGACCCGGCCCTGTTCGGCAATGAGGCCGACTATGTGCCGGGTGCCATCCAGCCATGCGGCGTGGGCTTCTTCGTATGGTCCACGGTGCTGGCCTACAACGCCGACAAGCTGAAGACTGCACCGACCAGCTGGGCCGACTTCTGGGACACCAAGAAATTCCCGGGCAAACGCGGCCTGCGCAAGGGTGCCAAGTACACCCTGGAATTCGCCCTGATGGCCGATGGTGTGGCGCCGAAGGATGTGTACCAGGTGCTGGGCACCAAAGAGGGCGTGGACCGCGCCTTCAAGAAGCTCGACGAACTCAAGCCAAGCATCCAGTGGTGGGAAGCCGGCGCCCAGCCGCCACAGTACCTGGCCTCGGGTGACGTGGTCATGAGCTCGGCCTACAACGGTCGCATTGCTGCAGTGCAGAAAGAGAGCAACCTGAAGGTTGTGTGGAATGGCGGCATCTATGACTTCGACGCCTGGGCCATCCCGAAAGGTGCCAAGGATGTCGAGGAAGCGAAGAAATTCATCGCCTTCAGCGTGCAGCCTGAGCAGCAGAAGATCTACTCCGAGAACATCGCGTACGGCCCGGCCAATTCCAAGGCCGTGAGCCTGTTGTCGGATGATGTGAAGAAGGACATGCCGACCACGCCTGAAAACATTGCCAACCAGGTGCAGATCGACGTGGCCTTCTGGGCTGACAACAGCGAGCAGCTGGAGCAACGCTTCAATGCCTGGGCGGCGAAGAAGTAAAGGACCAGCGTAGGGGGCTGCGCAGCAGCCCCATCTTTCAGTTTGTATCGCGGAGTTCGCCATGGCCATTGCAGTGCCCCTCAAAGAAGGCGCAGGTCCAAGCCTCAAGCAGCGCCTCAAGCACGCCGAGCGGGTCAACCGCTGGAAGGCGCAGGCGTTGATCGCGCCGCTGGCGCTGTTCCTTTTGCTGGTGTTCCTGGTGCCGATCGCGGCGCTGCTGTACAAGAGCGTCGGCAACCCGGAAGTGGTCGGCGGCCTGCCGCGCACCGTGGGCGTCATCACCCAGTGGGACGGCAAGAGCCTGCCGGGCGAAGACGTGTACAAGGCGTTGAGCCAGGACCTGGCCGAATCGCGCAAGAACCAGACCCTGGGCGACCTTTCCAAGCGCCTGAACATGGAGCTGGCCGGTTACCGCAGCCTGTTGGCCAAGACCGCGCGGGCGCTGCCGTTCAAGAGCGAACCCGCTTCCTATAAAGATGCCTTGCAGGCCCTCGACGAGCGTTGGGGCGACCCGGCCTACTGGCAGGCGATCCGCCGCAACACCAGCACGGTCACCTCGTTCTACCTGCTGGCTTCGCTCGACCACCGTATCGATGACCTTGGCGAACTGGCCAAGGCCACCCCGGACCAGGCCATCTACCTGGACATCTTCGCCCGCACCCTGTGGATGGGTGTGGTGATTACCGCCATCTGCCTGGTACTGGCCTACCCGCTGGCCTACCTGCTGGCCAACCTGCCGACCCGGCAGAGCAACCTGCTGATGATCCTGGTGCTGCTGCCATTCTGGACCTCGATCCTGGTGCGGGTAGCAGCGTGGATCGTGCTGCTGCAGTCGGGTGGCCTGATCAACAGCGCGCTGATGGCCATGGGCATCATCGACCAGCCGCTGGAACTGGTGTTCAACCGCACCGGCGTGTACATCTCGATGGTGCACATCCTGTTGCCGTTCATGATCCTGCCGCTCTACAGCGTGATGAAGGGTATTTCGCCCAGCTACATGCGTGCGGCGATCTCGCTGGGCTGCCACCCGTTCGCCAGCTTCTGGCGGGTGTACTTCCCGCAGACCTACGCCGGGGTTGGCGCTGGCTGCCTGCTGGTGTTCATCCTGGCCATCGGCTACTACATTACCCCGGCATTGCTGGGCAGCCCGAATGACCAGATGGTCAGCTACTTCGTGGCCTTCTATACCAACACCAGCATCAACTGGGGCATGGCCACCGCGCTGGGCGGGCTGTTGCTGCTGGCGACCGTGCTGTTGTACCTGATCTATAGCTGGCTGGTCGGCGCCAGCCGCCTGCGCCTGAGCTGAGGAGCCTTGTCATGCTGAGCCCTTACATGTCGCCCGTGGAGCGGGTGTGGTTCTACAGCCTGCGCATTCTTTGCGGTTTGATCCTGCTGTTCCTCATACTGCCGGTGCTGGTGATCGTGCCGCTGTCGTTCAACAGTGGCAGTTTCCTGGTGTACCCGCTGCAGGGCTTCTCGCTGCAGTGGTACCAGGACTTCTTCGGCTCGGCCGAGTGGATGCGGGCCCTGAAGAACAGCATCATCGTCGCCCCGGCAGCCACGGTGCTGGCCATGGTGTTCGGCACCCTGGCGGCAATCGGCCTGACCCGTGGCGACTTCCCGGGCAAGTCGCTGGTGATGGCGCTGGTGATTTCGCCGATGGTGGTGCCGGTGGTGATCATCGGCGTGGCCAGCTACCTGTTCTTTGCCCCCCTGGGCATGGGCAACAGCTTCACCTCGCTGATCCTGGTGCATGCGGTACTGGGCGTGCCGTTCGTCATCATTACCGTGTCGGCGACCTTGCAGGGCTTCAACTACAACCTGGTGCGCGCCGCGGCCAGCCTGGGCGCCTCGCCACTGCTGACGTTCCGCCGGGTGACCCTGCCGCTGATCGCGCCGGGGGTAATTTCGGGTGCGTTGTTCGCCTTTGCCACGTCGTTTGACGAAGTCGTGGTGACACTGTTCCTGGCCGGGCCGGAGCAGGCGACCCTGCCGCGGCAGATGTTCAGCGGTATTCGCGAGAACCTGAGCCCGACCATTGCCGCGGCGGCGACCTTGCTGATTGCCTTCTCGGTGGTGTTGCTGCTGACCCTGGAGTGGTTGCGTGGGCGTAGCGAGAAGCTGAGGACCCAGCAGCCTGGTTGAAGGGGTGTTGCCTGTACCGGCCTCTTCGCGGCTAAAGCCGCTCCCACAGGATTTGTGCGGCTTTCGAGGCCTGCGCGGTCCCTGTGGGAGCGGCTTTAGCCGCGAAGAGGCCGGCACAGGTTGATGCTAATCAGCCTTCATCCGCTTCCCTGGGTTACAATGCGCGCCACCGTGATTCTGCCAACAGGTGCGCCATGCAGCCCTACGCTATTGCCCCCTCCATTCTCTCCGCCGATTTCGCCCGCCTGGGCGAGGACGTCGACAAGGTATTGGCTGCGGGTGCCGACATCGTCCACTTCGATGTCATGGACAACCATTACGTCCCCAACCTGACCATCGGCCCGATGGTCTGCACCGCCCTGCGCAAGTACGGTGTCACCGCCCCGATCGACGTGCACCTGATGGTCAGCCCGGTCGACCGCATCATCGGCGACTTCATCGAAGCTGGCGCCACCTACATCACCTTCCACCCGGAAGCCTCGCAGCACATCGACCGTTCGCTGCAGCTGATCAAGGATGGTGGTTGCAAGGCCGGCCTGGTGTTCAACCCGGCCACCAGCCTGGACGCCCTGAAGTACGTGATGGACAAGGTCGACATGGTACTGCTGATGAGCGTCAACCCGGGCTTTGGCGGGCAGAAGTTCATCCCTGGCACCCTCGACAAGCTGCGCGAAGCGCGTGCGCTGATCGACGCCAGCGGCCGTGATATCCGTCTGGAAATCGACGGTGGCGTCAACGTCAACAACATCCGCGAGATCGCTGCCGCTGGCGCCGATACGTTCGTTGCCGGCTCGGCGATCTTCAATGCCCCGGACTATCAGGAAGTCATCGCCAAGATGCGCGCCGAACTGGCCCAGGCCCGCCCATGAGTGGCTTCGAGCAGCTGTTCCCCGGGACGCTGCCCAGGCTGGTGATGTTCGATCTGGACGGTACCCTGATCGACTCGGTACCGGACCTGGCCGCCGCCGTGGACCGCATGCTGCTCGAACTGGGCCGTCCGCCTGCTGGCCTCGAGGCCGTGCGCCACTGGGTCGGCAATGGTGCCCAGGTCCTGGTACGCCGGGCCCTGGCCGGCAGCATCGACCACGCTGCCGTGGACGATGCGCTGGCCGACCAGGCACTGGCGCTGTTCATGGACGCCTATGCCGAAAGCCACGAACTGACCGTGGTCTACCCCGGTGTGCAGGATACCCTGCGCTGGCTGCGCAAGCAGGGCGTGGAAATGGCCCTGATCACCAACAAGCCCGAGCGCTTCGTTGGCCCGCTGCTGGACCAGATGAAGATTGGCAACTACTTCCGCTGGATCATTGGTGGCGACACCCTGCCGCAGAAAAAGCCAGACCCTGCGGCGCTGCTGTTCGTCATGCAGATGGCCGGTGTTACCCCGCAGCAGTCGCTGTTCGTCGGCGATTCGCGCAGCGACGTGCTGGCGGCCAAGGCGGCTGGCGTACAGTGCGTGGGCCTGACCTACGGCTACAACCACGGCCGGCCGATCCACGACGAATCCCCCAGCCTGGTGATCGACGACCTGCGCGCACTGCTGCCCGGTTGCGCAGACCCGGCCACTGGGATAACGTTGGCGGACCTTCAAGCCTCACAAGACAGAGAGTCCACCGTGGCGGTTACCGGCAAATTCTGGATGAAAGTCATCAAGGCCCTGGCCCGTTGGCGTTGGCGCGCCTGACTTCCGCCTGCCGGCGCGTGCCGGCCCGTCCGTTTGCCTGACCTATTGCTGCTTGCCACGAGGCTACCCATGACCCGCGAAGAATTCCTGCGCCTGGCCGCTGCCGGCTACAACCGCATTCCCCTGGCCTGCGAAACCCTGGCCGACTTCGACACGCCGCTGTCGATCTACCTGAAACTGGCCGACCAGCCCAACTCGTATCTGCTCGAATCGGTGCAGGGCGGCGAGAAGTGGGGCCGTTACTCGATGATCGGCCTGCCGTCGCGTACCGTGATGCGTGTGCACGGTTACCACGTCAGCATCCTGCAGGATGGCGTTGAGGTGGAAAGCCACGACGTCGAAGACCCGCTGGCCTTCGTCGAAACCTTCAAGGACCGTTACAAGGTCGCCGATATCCCTGGCCTGCCGCGCTTCAACGGCGGCCTGGTCGGCTACTTCGGCTACGACTGCGTGCGCTATGTGGAAAAGCGCCTGGGCGCCAGCCCCAACCCGGACCCGCTGGGTGTGCCGGATATCCTGTTGATGGTGTCCGATGCAGTGGTGGTGTTCGACAACCTGGCGGGGAAGATGCACGCGATCGTGCTGGTCGACCCGGCTGAAGAGCAGGCTTTCGAACAGGGCCAGGCACGCCTGCAAGGCCTGTTGGAAACCCTGCGTCAGCCGATCACCCCACGCCGTGGCCTGGACCTGAGTGGCCCGCAGGCTGCCGAGCCGGAATTCCGCTCCAGCTATACCCGCGAGGATTACGAGAACGCTGTCGGCCGTATCAAGGAATACATCCTGGCCGGTGACTGCATGCAGGTGGTGCCGTCGCAGCGCATGTCGATCGACTTCAAGGCTGCGCCAATCGACCTGTACCGTGCGCTGCGCTGCTTCAACCCGACGCCGTACATGTACTTCTTCAATTTTGGCGATTTTCATGTGGTCGGCAGCTCGCCCGAGGTGCTGGTGCGCGTCGAGGACAACCTGGTCACCGTGCGCCCGATTGCCGGCACCCGCCCGCGTGGTGCTACCGAAGAGGCCGACCGCGCGCTGGAAGACGACCTGCTGTCGGATGACAAGGAAATTGCCGAGCACCTGATGCTGATCGACCTGGGCCGTAACGACGTCGGGCGCGTGTCCTCGACCGGCAGCGTGCGCCTGACCGAGAAGATGGTAATCGAGCGTTACTCCAACGTGATGCACATTGTGTCCAACGTCACCGGCCAGCTGCGCGAAGGGCTGACGGCGATGGACGCACTGCGGGCGATCCTGCCGGCCGGTACCTTGTCGGGTGCGCCGAAGATTCGTGCGATGGAGATCATCGACGAGCTGGAGCCGGTCAAGCGTGGGGTTTACGGCGGTGCCGTCGGTTACTTCGCGTGGAACGGCAACATGGATACCGCGATTGCCATCCGTACTGCGGTGATCAAGGACGGTGAACTGCATGTGCAGGCCGGGGGCGGCATCGTCGCCGACTCGGTGCCGGCGCTGGAGTGGGAAGAGACCATCAACAAGCGCCGGGCGATGTTCCGCGCGGTGGCGCTGGCTGAGCAGACTTCCGCCAAATAAATTGATTGGGGCTGCTGTGCAGCCCATCGCGACACAAGGCCGCTCCTACAGGGGATCGCTTTTTTTTCGGCAATCGCATTCCCCTGTAGGAGCGGCCTTGTGTCGCGATGGGCCGCAAAGCGGCCCCAAGATTCAGAAGTCCACACTAACCCCCAAACTCACCCCCTGCTGCGTCAACTCATCACTCTTGCGCCAGTTGTAGTTACCGCGCAAATGCACCCCCGCCACCACTTCATGGTTGACCCCCAGGCTCGCCCGGGTCAGGTCGCTGTGCGGCGTATACCCAGTCAGGGTGAAGTCATTCGCCGGCAGGCTGGTCAGGTGCATCGTCACATCCTGCTGGTCATCCTCGAACTCATGCTCCTGCGCCACTTCGGCGAACAGTCGGGTACTCGGCAGCACCTGCACACTGCCCAGCAATCCCACGCCCAAACGGCGTGATGTACGTTCCTGATCATCGAAGCCCAGCGCCGTCGAGCGCCCGCTTTTCTCGTCATAGCCATCCACCTTCACCCGCGCATAGTCGGCGCTGATGAACGGCGCCAGCTGCCAGCTGCTGCTCTCGGCCGCCAGGTTGTAGCCCAGCCGCCCCGACATCGCCCAGGCTTCGCCATCGGTATCACCCTTTTCGCTGCGGTCGTTCACGCCAAGGGCGAAGGTGCGCTTGAGGTCGCTGTAGTCCAGGTGCCCGGCGGTCAGCGCCGCGTCGGCCCACCAGCGGTCCTGGCGGTATTGGGCGAAGACGCTGGCAAGGTAGCTGTCCAGCTTGTAGTCCGAGTCCTGCTCGCCGGCTTCCAGCTTCTGCCGGTACACGCCGCCGGCCAGGCCCAGGCGCCAGGCGTCATTCAGGCGGTAGCTGCCGCCCAGGGTCAGGTTGTAGCCCCGGCCGTCACCGCTGGCCGCGCTGCGTTGGCCGTCGTAATCCAGGTCTTGGGCGCCGCTGGCGACAAAGGCTTGCCACTGGCCCACCGCCTGCCAGGGTGTCTGCCACTGGTTGCGCAGTTCGTCCTGGTGGGCGCGTACGCTGGCGTGGGCCATTTCGGGCAGCAGCGTCAGTTCCCATGGGGCGGAAAGGATCGAGTAGGCGTAATCGGCGATCAATTGCTGGCCGGCGATGGTCGGGTGCACCGAGTCGTTGAACAGCAGCTTGGTCGGGTCCGGCGTGGCGCCGTTGGCACCATACTCCGGGTTTTCCACGCATCCCTCACCGCTGTAGCAGGTGCCGACCAGGTTCTGGCCGCTGGCCAGGCCGAACTGCTCGGGGCTGGCCAATGCCTCGCTCAGCAGCACGGGGATATTAAGCGGAATGATTTCGGCATCGATCTGCCCCAGCTGGCTGAGCAGCGACTGGTTGAACGCGCCGGATAGCAGCGATAGCGGGTCTTGTTGCGGTGTACCGCTGAAGTTCGGTGTTTGCCCGAGGTCGGGCAGCAGCCAGACCATGATGTAGCGGGCGCCGCCTTGCTGCAGGGCCTGCGCGCTGGCGGCCAGGCGGGAACCGGCGGCCACGGCGTCGGCCGGGCTGTTGACCAGGCCTTGCAGGAAGTCGTTGCCGCCGCCGGTCAGGTAGTACAGTGCGTTGGGGTCGGCACGCAGGCCGTTGGCCAGGTAGCCCGGTCTGTCACGCAGTACCAGCCCGGCCCCGGGGCGCCCTGGTGGGATGATGGTTTCGGAGGTGGTGGTGATCGAATCCAGAATCTGCTGGGTGGTGTAACCGCCAACTGCCCAGTTGTTGCCATCAGGCACCCCAAGGATGGGGTTGATCGGCGAGGTGGAGGGGCCAAGTTCAGCCGGGTTCACGCCCAGTCGTCCGCCCAGGATCATGGGTGACACGGGCGCATAATTGCCATTGGCATCGCGGTTGGTGAAACGTATGCCGCCAAACTGCCCCGAGTCGCTGAGGCTGTCGCCGAACACGATCATGCTGGAGTAGGGCGACGGTGCCGCGAACGCCTGGCTGCAGGCCAGCGCCAGTGAGGCGAGGGTAAAGCGCAGGAATGGTGCTTTTCGCATCGGTGAACATCCTTTTCCTTGTATTTATGAAGGATTGCCCGATCGACCTTAGCAAATCGCGGTGCATCCCTCCCAAGTCCATTCGTTTCCCCGTGTTTACGGGCATATTGCGCCCGCCGCGCCGGTAGGCTACTGTGCCGGGACGTATGAGCGAGACCTATCCTGTGTTGATCGTCAGCAAACTCTTGATGCGCGTAATCAAGGCCCACGCCCGTTGGCGTTGGCGCGCCTGACTTTATCCCCTGCCGGCCCGTCCGGCCCGCCCCCGTTTGCCTTCCTGTCTACCGCCCCTTGTGGCAAAGCCGCGCCTGTTGGCTGGTGCAGAAAGGTTCGAATTCTGAAGTCAGTAGATTCAAGAGGTTTAACCCGATGTTACTGATGATCGACAATTACGACTCATTCACTTACAACGTCGTTCAGTACCTTGGCGAGCTGGGTGCCGAGGTAAAGGTCATTCGCAATGACGAAATGACCATCGCCCAGATCGAAGCCCTCGCCCCCGAGCGCATCGTCGTGTCCCCTGGCCCATGCACGCCGAGCGAGGCGGGCGTATCCATCGAGGCCATCCTGCACTTTGCCGGCAAGCTGCCGATTCTCGGTGTATGCCTGGGCCATCAGTCCATCGGCCAGGCCTTTGGCGGTGATGTGGTTCGTGCCCGCCAGGTGATGCACGGCAAGACCAGCCCGGTACATCATCGTGACCTGGGCGTGTTCGCTGGCCTCAACAACCCTTTGACCGTGACCCGTTACCACTCCTTGGTGGTAAAGCGCGAAACCTTGCCAGAGTGCCTGGAAGTGACCGCCTGGACCGCCCATGCTGACGGTTCGGTCGACGAGATCATGGGCCTGCGCCACAAGACGCTGAATATCGAAGGGGTGCAATTCCATCCCGAGTCGATCCTGACCGAACAGGGCCACGAACTGTTCGCCAACTTCCTCAAGCAGACCGGCGGCCGCCGCTAAGGATCGAACATGGATATCAAGAGCGCGTTGAGCCGTATCGTCGGCCAACTGGACCTTTCAACCGAAGAAATGCGCGACGTCATGCGCCAGATCATGACCGGCCAGTGCAGCGAAGCGCAGATCGGCGCCTTCCTGATGGGCATGCGCATGAAGAGCGAAAGCATCGACGAGATCGTTGGTGCGGTGTCGGTAATGCGCGAGCTGGCCGAAAAGGTCGAACTGCAAAGCCTCGATGGCGTGGTCGATATCGTCGGTACCGGCGGTGATGGCGCCAACATCTTCAACGTGTCCACCGCCTCGTCGTTCGTCCTGGCGGCGGCAGGTTGCACCGTTGCCAAGCATGGCAACCGCGCGGTGTCGGGCAAGAGCGGCAGTGCCGACCTGCTGGAAGCCGCCGGCATTTACCTTAACCTGACGCCAACCCAGGTGGCCCGCTGCATCGACAGCCTTGGCATCGGCTTCATGTTCGCGCAAAGCCATCATTCGGCCATGAAGCACGCTGCCGGCCCGCGTCGCGACCTGGGGCTGCGTACCCTGTTCAACATGCTCGGCCCGCTTACGAATCCGGCCGGGGTGAAGCACCAGGTGGTCGGCGTGTTCGCCCAGGCCCTGTGCCGCCCGCTGGCCGAGGTGCTGCAGCGCCTGGGCAGCAAGCATGTATTGGTGGTGCACTCGAAGGACGGCCTGGACGAGTTCAGCCTGGCTGCGCCTACCTTTGTCGCCGAATTGAAGAATGGCGAGATCACCGAATACTGGGTAGAGCCGGAAGACCTCGGCATGAAGAGCCAGAGCTTGCACGGCCTGGCCGTCGAGAACCCGCAGGCGTCGCTGGAGCTGATCCGCGATGCGTTGGGCCGGCGCAAGACCGAAAACGGCCAGAAGGCTGCCGAGATGATCGTGCTCAATGCGGGCGCGGCGCTGTATGCCGCTGACCATGCCATGAGCCTGAAAGCCGGTGTGGAACTGGCCCACGACGTACTGCACACCGGGCTGGCCTGGGAGAAGCTGCAGGAGCTGGGTGCCTTTACTGCAGTATTCAAGGTGGAGAACGAAGCATGAGTGTGCCGACGGTGCTGGAAAGGATCATTGCCCGCAAGTTTCAGGAAGTGGCCGAGCGCAGCGCGCGCGTCAGCCTCGCCGAACTGGAGGGCCTGGCCAAGGCTGCCGACGCTCCGCGTGGCTTTGCCAAGGCCCTGATCGAGCAAGCTGCGCGCAAGCAGCCGGCGGTAATTGCCGAAATCAAGAAGGCGTCGCCGAGCAAGGGCGTGATTCGCGACCATTTCGTGCCGGCGGAAATCGCCGTCAGCTACGAGAAGGGCGGGGCAACTTGCCTGTCGGTGCTGACCGATGTGGATTACTTCCAGGGCGCCGACGAGTACCTGCAGCAGGCCCGTGCGGCGGTGTCGCTGCCGGTGATCCGCAAGGACTTCATGGTTGACCCGTACCAGATCGTCGAGGCCCGGGCCCTGGGCGCGGACTGTGTGTTGCTGATCGTGTCGGCGCTGGATGATGTGAAAATGGCCGAACTGGCGGCTACGGCCAAGGATGTCGGCCTCGACGTGCTGGTGGAAGTGCACGACGGCGATGAACTGGAGCGCGCGTTGAAAACCCTGGATACCCCGCTGGTGGGGGTGAACAACCGCAACCTGCACACCTTCGAGGTCAGCCTGGAAACCACCCTCGACCTGCTGCCACGTATTCCGCGTGATCGCCTGGCGATTACCGAGAGCGGCATCTTGAACCGGGTCGATGTGGAGCTGATGACGATCAACGAAGTCTATTCGTTCCTGGTGGGTGAAGCGTTCATGCGCGCCGAGCAGCCAGGGCTGGAACTGCAGCGGTTGTTCTTCCCGGAACAGGTGAAGAAGACTGTTCAGCAACTGGACTGATCAAATGAAGCCGGCGTTTTTGTCGGCTTTTTTGTACTCCTGCCATGGTCCCATTCGCGGGTACTCCACAGGTCTTGAACACCGTGGTTATCCTGTGGGAGCGGGTTCACCCGCGAAGAGGCCCTCGAAAACAATATCAAAGGTGGATCAATGACCGATCACCCCCTGGCCCTGACCGTCGAACAAGGCCTGCACGCCGAACAGGAACTGCTGGCCGCTGTCTGTCGCGGCGAACGCGACAGTGGCGTGCTGTTCTGGCGCCCGACCGACCACGCACTGGTCATGCCCCGGCGCATGAGCCGCCTGGACAATTTCGAAGCCGCCTGCGCGGAGCTGGCAATTGCCGGCTGGCCGGTGCTGCTGCGTGAAACCGGCGGCGAACCGGTGCCGCAGTCACACGCCACGGTGAACGTCGCCCTGGTCTATGTAGCCCCCCGCAGCGAAGGCGATCACGGCCGTATCGAAAATGCCTACGAGCGCTTGTGCCTGCCGCTGTGCGATGTGCTGCGCGAGTGGGGTGGGGTGGCGTCGGTGGGCGAAATCGACGGCGCTTTCTGCGATGGTCGCTATAACGTCAACCTTAATGGCCGCAAGCTGGTGGGCACTGCCCAACGCTGGCGCCAAGGGCTGGGCGGCAAGCGCCCGGTGGTGCTGGTGCACGGTGCGCTGCTGCTGGACAACGAGCGTGAATCGATGGTGGCGGCGGTCAACCGTTTCAACGAGTGCTGCGACCTGGAACAGCGCTGCCGCGCCGATGCGCACATCGCCCTGCATGAGGTAGCGCCCGCGGCCCCATGGTTCGAGCGGCTGTCGCAGGCCTATGCCACGGTGCTGGCTGACCTGCCCAAGGACTAGCGGGTACCGTAGACCACCATGGTCTTGCCTTTGACCTGCACCAGGCTGCGTTCTTCAAGGTCCTTGAGGACGCGGCCGACCATTTCCCGCGAGCAACCGACGATGCGGCCGATTTCCTGACGAGTGATCTTGATCTGCATGCCATCGGGGTGGGTCATGGCGTCGGGTTGCTTGCACAGCTCCAGCAGGCAACGGGCGACACGCCCGGTAACGTCGAAGAACGCCAGGTCGCCGACCTTGCGCGTGGTGTTGCGCAGGCGCTGGGCCATCTGGCTGCCCAGGGCGTAGAGGATTTCCGGGTCCTGGCGCGCCAGTTCGCGAAACTTCTCATAACTGATTTCGGCTACTTCGCATTCGGTCTTGGCGCGCACCCAGGCACTGCGTTGCTGATCGCCTTCGGCCGGTTCGAACAGGCCCAGCTCGCCGAAGAAGTCGCCACTGTTCAGGTAGGCGATGATCATTTCATGGCCGTTGTCGTCCTCGATGAGAATGGTGACCGAGCCCTTGATGATGAACGACAGTGTCTCGGCCCGGTCGCCGGCGCAGATGATATTGCTTTTGGCGGTATAGCGACGGCGCTGGCAGTGCACCAGCAGCTTGTCGATGTTCTTGATCTTGGCGGGTAGGGCAGAAGCAACCATCACGAAATCCTGTTCGATATGACGCATAGGCTTTTTTATAAAGGTTGGCTGGCGGTGCGCGCCAGTCATTTGGCGCCAGCTTATCAGACACTACAGGATGTTTCGGTACTAAACCGACACGACTCGTACTTTTCCCACAGCCGCACAAGGTCTAAGCTGACACCCTTTTCCGTAAATCAGGAGTCCGGGTAGATGAAGGCACGTATCCAGTGGGCCGGTGAGGCGATGTTCCTCGGCGAATCGGGGAGCGGCCATGTCGTTGTGATGGACGGCCCGCCCGAGGCCGGCGGCCGCAACCTGGGCGTGCGCCCGATGGAAATGCTGTTGCTGGGCCTGGGTGGCTGCAGCAGCTTTGATGTGGTCAGCATTCTGAAGAAGTCCCGCCAGGCGGTGGAAAGCTGCGAGGCGTTCCTGGAGGCCGAGCGTGCCAGCGAAGACCCGAAGGTGTTTACCAAGATCCACATGAACTTCGTGGTGAAGGGGCGTGGGCTGAAGGAGGCCCAAGTCAAGCGTGCGGTAGAGCTGTCGGCGGAGAAATATTGCTCGGCTTCGATCATGCTCGAGCGTGCCGGGGTTGAGATTACCCACGGCCATGAAATCGTAGAACTGGGTTAAAGCCATGATTGTTGGGCTGCTGCGCAGCCCATGTGGGAGCGGGTTTACCCGCGAAGCAGGCGACGCGGTGGGTGGCACCGGCTGCGCCGGTGTTCGCGGGTAAACCCGCTCCCACATACGGCCCTGGCAATTTCAGCTGCGAAGCGCCGGCAGTGCGGCCCTCACCCATCCTGGCAAGTATCCACGCATCACCCGGCTCAACCGCTCTCGCCGCTTCTGGTAAACCAGCCCCAACCCGATAACCCCCAGCCCGATCAGGGTTACCACCACTGGGAACAGCAGCGACTCGGCAAATACCTCGTACGACAGGTACCCCAGGTAAGCCGCCACGCCCAACGCCCCGAACACCATGAACACCGGCCGGCGCAGCAGCACCGCCATGCCCATCAGGGCAATGTTGATCAGGCAGTACAGGGCCTTGCCCAGCTCACTGCCGCTGTCCATCAGCGTCAGCCCACCCCAGAATGCCGCCAACCCGGCCAGGTAACCCCAGCGGGCGTAATCGTCGCGAGTGCGCCCGTCCACCACCAGGAATACTACAAGCAACCCCAGCCCGAACCACAACGAAACCTCGCGGCGTTGCTCCCAGCTGAATGGCGAACCGAAGAACCATTCGCTCAGGTCCATCGACATGAACCACAAAGCCACGGCAATCGGCATGACGATGAACGGGTAGGGAATCAACCTCAGCATCAGCAACCCGGCGAGCACCGTGGCCGCTTCCATTGCCAGCCAGCCGCCCTGCACGTAGGTGTAGTACTGGTGGTAGTCGGCCTGCGCATCATCCATCGGCCACCAGCCGGCCAGCCGTTCGATGGCGAATACCACCAGCGGCACGATGCTGACCGCGACCGCCGCCAGTACCCCGGCCGCGACGGGTTGTGCGCGCCGTTGCAGGTTAACGGCGAACAGCGTGAGCAAAAGGAAATAGAGGCTGGCGATGACCAGCAGCGCCCAGTCGCCGATGCGCATCCAGGCTTCGGTGAGCAACCAGCCCATTGCAGCCATGATCAGCATGGCGCCAAAGTAAAAGGCGACATGGGCCAGCTGGAAGCTACCACGTTGTGCTGGTTGCTGGCGCAGGAAGGCCAGCAGGGCCTGGTCCTGGCCCGGCTGGAGAATGCCGGCTTGCACGGCGCGCGCCAGGTCCTTGGCGTCGAAACGGTCCGTCATGGCGATGCCTTCAGATACGGTAGGTGCTCTTGGTCATGACCTTGGCCAACAGGCTCATGCCAAAGCGGACAGGGGCAGGGAAACGATAGCCGCCGGCTTCCAGTGCGGACTCGGCGTGTTGCTCCTCATCGACGCGCATCTGTTCGAGGATGGCCCGGGACTTTTCGTCTTCCTGCGGGATCTGCTCCAGGTGTTCGTCGAGGTGCTTGCACACCTGGTGCTCGGTAGCGGCGACGAAGCCCAGGCTGACCTTGTCGCTGACCAGCCCGGCGAGTGCGCCGATGCCGAACGACATGCCGTAGAACAATGGGTTGAGCACGCTGGGGTGGCTGTTCAGCTGGCGAATACGCTGTTCGCACCAGGCCAGGTGGTCCACTTCTTCCTCGGCGGCGTGCTCCATGGCCTTGCGCACTTCGGGCAGCTTGGCGGTCAGGGCCTGGCCTTGGTACAGCGCCTGGGCGCAGACTTCACCGGTGTGGTTGATACGCATCAGCCCGGCAACATGGCGGGCCTGTTGTTCGTCCAGGTCGACGTCCGGCTGGACGATGGCCGGCGATGGGCGGGCGGGTTGGCCGCTGAAGGGCAGCAAGGTACGCATGGCCGTATCGGCCTGCAGCAACAAGCGGTCAAGCGGCGAGTAGTGACGTTCGGTAGCCATCGGGCACCTCCGCAAGAATGTGCCCGATAGTTTACCGCAATAGTGGCAGGGTCGCTTGCCGTGGATCAGCCCGGCGGCCAGTGCATCTGGCGCTGGCCAAGCACGTGCATGTGGATGTGGTAGACGGTCTGGCCGCCTTGCTCGTTACAGTTCATGACCACGCGGAAGCCGTCCTCGCAGCCAAGTTCCTTGGCCAGGCGCTGGGCGGTGAACAAGATGTGGCCAGCCAGGCCTTTGTCTTCTTCGGTCAAGTCATTGAGGGTGCGGATGTGCTTTTTCGGGATGACCAGAAAATGCACGGGCGCCTGGGGGGCGATATCGTGGAACGCCAGGACCTGGTCGTCTTCGTAGATGATCTTCGCCGGGATTTCCCGGTTGATGATCTTGATGAATAAATCGTCCACAGCACTTGCTCCATGGTGAGGGTCGGGCCGAGTGTACTCAGCCGGGCGCCGCTCGCCCAGTAGCTATTCCATGCCGACCGGGCAATAGCGGCGGTGGATGGCCCCGGCCAGCTTGCGCACCAGCCAACGCGGCAGCAGGCGTGGGGCGAACGCCAGCCAACGGTTGCGCCGGCCGGGCAGGATAAGTGCGCGGTTCTTGTCCAGCGCGCGCACGGTATACAGGGCCACCTCCTCAGGGCTGAGGCAGCGCGGCTTGCCATCCAGCCGTGGAATGCGCCGGCGCGAGGAACGCACCGGGCCGGGGCACAGTACCGAGACCTTGATGCCGGTGCGTTTGAGTTCTTCGCGCAAGGCCTGGGAGAAGCTCAGCACATAGGCCTTGCTGGCGGAATAGGCGGCCATCCACGGGCCAGGCGCCACCCCGGCCAGGCCGGCGACATTGAGGATTTGCCCGCCGCCCTGCACGGCCATCAGGTTGCCGATGGCGTGGCACAGGCGGCTCAGGGCCAGCACGTTGACTTCCAGCAGGTCCTGCTCGTCGGCCCACTCATGGGCCAGGAATGGCCCGTAGGTGCGCAGGCCGGCACAATTGACCAGCAGGTCGATGCGCCGCTCGCCTTCTTCCAGTTCCAGCACGAAGCCCGACAGGCGCAACGGTTGGCTGAGGTCGCAGGCACGGAACAGCACCTCCACCCCGAAACGTTGGGTCAATTCGATGGCCACCGGCTCCAGCGTTTCACGCTGGCGTGCCACCAGGATCAGGTTGCGCCCGCGCCGCGCCAGGGCTTCCGCCAGGGCCAGGCCCAGGCCGCTGGAAGCACCAGTGATCATGGCGTAACGGGTCATGCAAGGCTCCTGGGGGCTGAAGAGGGCGCCTAGTGTACAGCTTGGCCAGGCAAGGTGTTGCCTTTTGCTACGGGGTACGGGTGCGCAGGGCCTGACAGCGTTCCAGGGCGTCCCGGTACTCGTGATGCAGCCGCTCGATCAGCGCGCTGGCGCTGGGCAGGTCGTCGATACCGCCGACGCCCTGGCCCGCCGACCACACGGTCTTCCAGGCCTTGGCTTCGTCGTCGATCGGCTTGAGTTTGCCTTGCTCGTGGCCTCCCTTCAGGGCTTCCATGTCGTAGCCAGCCTGCTCCAGGCTCGGGCGCAGGAAGCTGGCAGGGACGCCGGACACCGCCGGGGTGTGAATGATGTCGGCGGCATGGGAATCGAGCAGCATCTGCTTGTAGGCGCCCGGAGCCTGGCTTTCTGCGGTGGCGATGAAGCGGGTGCCCATGTACGCAAGATCCGCCCCCAGCATTTGCGCGGCGAGGATCTCGTGGCCGTGGTTGAGGCAGCCGGCCAGCAGCAAGGTCTTGTCGAAGAACTGACGAATTTCCGCGGCCAGGGCGAACGGGCTCCAGGTGCCGGCATGGCCGCCTGCTCCTGCGGCGACGGCGATCAGGCCGTCGACACCGGCTTCGGCGGCTTTCTCGGCATGGCGGCGGGTGGTGACATCATGGAACACCAGGCCGCCGTAGCCATGCACGGCATCGACCACTTCCTTCACCGCGCCGAGGCTGGTGATGACGATTGGTACGCGGTGCTCCACGCACAACGCCAGGTCGGCCTGCAGGCGCGGGTTGGTCGGGTGGACGATCAGGTTGACGGCATAGGGCGCTGGCGCCTGCAGTTGCGCCAGGCCCGCCTCGATTTCCTCTAACCAGGCCTTGAAGCCGGCGCTGTCGCGCTGGTTGAGGGCCGGGAAGCTGCCGACCACGCCGCTGGAGCAGCAAGCCAGAACCAGCCTGGGGTTGGAGATCAGGAACATCGGTGCGGCAACCACGGGCAGGCGCAGGCGTTGTTCGAGGGAGGCAGGTAACGACATGGCAAGGCTCCTTGAGCGGGTGGCTATGTCAGAACGGTTTGACCACCACCAGAATTACGATACCCAGCAGGAACAGCACGGGCACTTCGTTGAACCAGCGATAGTAGACGTGGCTGCGGGTGTTGCTACCGCTGGCGAAGCGCTTGCGCTGGGCGCCGCACACGTGATGGTAGCCGGTCAGCAGGATGACCAGGGTCAGCTTGGCATGCAGCCAGCCCTGACTCAGCCAGCCCGGGTTGAGATAGAGCATCCAGGCGCCGAACACGTAGGTGGCGATCATTGCCGGGTTCATGATGCCGCGGTACAGCTTGCGTTCCATGGTCACGAAGCGGTCCTGGCTGATGCTGTCCTGGCTCTGGGCGTGGTAGACGAACAACCGCGGCAGGTAGAACAGGCCGGCGAACCAGCAGACCACGCTGACGATATGCAGCGCTTTGATCCATAGGTAAAGCATGGGGGGAGTTCCTTCAGGGATTCACGGTCGTCAGATAGTAGTGGTCAAGCGCCCGAAGGGTCACCCGAAGAGTTGTTACAGGCGCCTTGCGCCCCTATTATCGTGCGCTTTCCAGACGGCTCGTTGATAAGGGGCAAGCGTTATGATCAAGGTCGGTATCGTCGGCGGCACGGGTTACACCGGCGTCGAACTGTTGCGTCTGCTGGCACAGCATCCACAGGCCGAAGTGGCGGTCATCACTTCGCGCTCCGAGGCGGGCGT
>Ga0247818_10000934_pt1 | contig 18379 bp, 17 predicted proteins | sample 13C_Glucose_Day1_FD_192424 | JGI IMG/M metagenome (GOLD analysis project Ga0247818, IMG submission 192424) | Soil microbial communities from agricultural site in Penn Yan, New York, United States - 13C_Glucose_Day1 | ecosystem: Environmental > Terrestrial > Soil > Agricultural land | place... | reverse complement strand
GGCGAGGTGGCGGAGCGACCTGCCGCGCTCGAGGACCGCACCGACCGCTGGGGCGTGGCCGACCGGCAGGCGTACGACGCCGACGCGGCGCTGCGGGCCGCTGCCGGGCGACCGGAGCCCGGGCTCGCCGACCTGGTCGGGAGGCTGGTCGCTGGGCTCGAGCCGGCCGACCTCGGGCGCGAGCAGCTGGTCCACGCCGACCTCGCCGGCAACGTCCTGCTCGACGCCGCCGGGATCCCGTTCGTCATCGACCTCTCCCCCACCTGGCGCTCACCGTTGTGGGCGGAGGCGGTCTGCGTGCTCGACGCGGTGCTGTGGCTCGGCGCGCCTGCGGACGCCCTCGGCGACTGGCGGCACGGCCAGCAGCGCCAGGCGATGCTCCGGGCCGCGCTGTTCCGGGTGCTGTCCGACGAGCCGTGCGACGTCGCGCGCTACGCCGCGCTCGACCTGGCCTGACCTCCCGACTGGGTCCCGTCGCTAGATTGACCCCGTGACCGTCGCCCGCACGCTGACCGCCGTCCGGCGCACCCTGATGGGACTGTTCGGCCTCCAGCTCACGGTCGCGGTGGCGCTCTCCCTGGTCGACTCCTACCGGCGACGTGGCAAGCGGCCGAAGCCGTTCCCGGTGACCCGACCCGGCAGCGTGCCCGTCGGCGACGGCGAGATCACGACGTACACCTTCGGCCGCGACCTCTACGACGACATGCTCGCCGCCATCGACGGCGCCAAGAAGCAGATCCTCTTCGAGACCTACATCTGGAAGGGCGACGAGATCGGCTGGAAGTTCAAGACCGCACTCGCCGCCGCCGCCGACCGCGGGGTCGACGTGCACTGCATCTACGACGGCTTCGCCAACATGGTGGTCTCGCCGGCGTTCAAGCGCTTCCCGCCGTCGCTGAAGGTGCTGCGCTACCCCGTCTGGACGGCGGGGTTCCGCATCTGGGACCTGCGCCGCTACGGCCGCAACCACCGCAAGATGCTGGTGGTCGACGAGGAGGTCGCCTTCCTCGGCGGCTACAACATCGGCTCCGCCTACGCGACCGAGTGGCGCGACACCCACGTCCGGATCACCGGCCCCGGCGTGTGGGACATGAAGCGTGCGTTCGCCGACTTCTGGAACCTCAACCGGCACCACCGGCTGCGGCGCAACGACCGGCCGCTGCTGCTCGAGACCGCGTCCGACTGGGACCCCCAGATCCGGATCCACAAGAACATCCCGCGCCAGTGGAACTTCCCCATCCGCAGCATGTACCTCGAGGCGATCAACCGCGCGAGCCTCAACATCTGGCTGACCACGGCCTACTTCCTGCCCGACCAGGACTTCGTCGACGCGCTCGCCGAGGCGGCGCGGCGCGGGGTCGACGTGCGCATCCTGCTGCCGCTGAAGTCCAACCACATCGTGGCCGACTGGATCTCACGCGGCTACTACGGCCAGCTGCTCACCGCCGGCGCCCGGATCCTGCGGTTCAAGGACGCGATGGTCCACGCCAAGACCGCGACCATCGACGGCAACTGGTCGACCGTCGGCACCGCCAACATCGACCGCCTCAGCCTGCAGGGCAACTACGAGATCAACCTCGAGGTCATCGACCCGGAGTTCGCCGCGGTGATGGAGGCGGTCTTCGCCACCGACGAGTCGAACTGCCTCGAGCTGACCCTCTCGGAGTGGGAGGCGCGCGACCTCAACCGGAAGTTCACCGAGAGCTTCCTCGCGCCCCTGCGTCCGCTGCTCTGAGCGCCAGGATCCAGGCGGACACGACCGCGATCCACACCAGGCCGGCGACGTACGCCAGCGCCTGCCAGCCCGACGGGTCGAGCGCGTCGCCGTACCGGAGCAGCGCGACGGTCTCCAGCGCCACGAACGCCGCCCCCGTGAGCCCGACGGGCCGCACCGAGGCCACGTCGTCGACCAGCCGGGCGTGGGCCGAGGCCCAGCCGAGGCCGACCAGCCACGCACCGATGGCACGGGCGGTGAGCGGGGTCAACGGCCACGCCCACGCCTCGGCGGCCCGCTCGGGCGCCACCAGCAGGGCGACGCCGGCAGCCAGCAGCACCGTGGCGAGGCCGACGAGCAGCCACCGCAGGCCCACCGGCAGGCGTACGACGTCAGCCTGGCGCGCGTCGTCGGCGCGCGCCTGCAGCACCAGCCCGGCCACCATGGCCACCGGCACTCCCGCATAGATGCTCAGCCACCCCGCAGCGATCGCTCGGGCTGCGGCGGGGTCAGCGGCTCCGAGGTGGAACTTGTCGAGGTGGACCAGGGTGACGACGAGCGTGAGCACGGTGAAGACCAGCACCGTCCACACCGTGAGGCGGGCGCGGCCCCACGTGTGCGAACGCGCACCGGCGACCTCCAGGACGGCGCTCGACCAGTACGCCGCGCCGAGGAAGACCGCGGTCATCGGCACGTCGATGGTCCAGGCGAACCAGTCGGCCGTCCGGGTCGGGAAGACCGTCAGCTGGAGCCCGGCGAGGAAGACGAGCACGGCCGCGACGACGAGGATCCGCCGCATCCCGCGCGTGACCGGCGCCCCGGTCCCGGCCTGTCGCCGGCTCATGCAGTCGGAGTGGCCTGCGCGTGCGCCGCGAGGTAGCCGTGGAGGGTGGCGATGACCGTCGCGCCGTCGCCGACGGCCGTCGCGACGCGCTTGATCGAGCCGGCGCGCACGTCGCCGACGGCGAAGACCCCCGGGAGGCTCGTCTCCAGCGGAAGGCGCCCCTCGCCTCCGGTCACGATGAAGCCGGCGGGGTCGCGCTCGATCTCGGCGGGCAGCCACTGCGTGCGGGGCACCGAGCCGATGAGCACGAACAGGCCACCGGCCGCCACCTCCTCGCCGCCGCCCGGACCGCCGTGCTGCTCGGCCAGGGTGAGCGCGGCCAGGCACCCGTCCTCCTCCCGTCCGTCGAGGACCGCCGTGCCGTAGCGGATGCCGACGTTGCGGGTGGCGTCGAGCTGGGCGATGAGGTACTCCGACATGCTTGCCGCGAGCGACGCGCCGCGCACCAGGAGGGTCACGTGGCGGGCGTAGCGGGCCAGGTGGAGTGCGGCCTGCCCGGCCGAGTTGCCGCCGCCGATCACGTAGACCTCCATCCCGACCATCGACGGCGCCTCGGCGACGGCCGCTCCGTAGAAGACACCGCGACCGACGAGGCCCTCCAGCGCGGGCACGCCGAGTCGGCGGTAGTCGACACCGGTGGCGATGACGACGCTGCGGGTGCGGATGACGCTGCCGTCGGACATCGAGACCGTCCGCAGGTCGCCGTCCGTGCCCAGCGCCTGGACCTCGCGGAGGAAGGAGTACTCCGTGCCGAAGGACCAGGCCTGGTGGAACGACCGGAAGGCCAGGTGCGCGCCGCTCACGCCGCGGGAGAAGCCCGGGTAGTTGCGGATGAGCGACGACGTGCCGGCCTGACCACCCACCGCCTGCTGCTCGACGACCATCGTCGACAGGCCCTCCGAGGAGGCGTAGACCGCGGCGGCCAGCCCGCTCGGGCCGGCGCCGACCACCACGACGTCGTACACGTGGTCGGCCGGCAGCGGTCCCATGAGCCCGAAGGCGTCCGCGATCTCGAGGTCGGTGGGCGCGACGAGGGTCGTCGGCGGGTTCGTGAAGGCGAGCTGGATCACGGGGAGCTCGGGGTCGGTGAGGCCGAGCCCGGCCAGGAGACGGTTGGCCGACTCGGTGCCGACCTGGTGGAAGCCGACGGGGATGTGGTTGCGGCCGAACTGGTCGCGCAAGGCGTGGGTGCGCTCGTCGCGCTGCTCGCCGATCATCCGCACCGCCTCGAAGCCGATGCCCTGGGCGAGGTGCCAGTCGTCGAGCGCGTCGGTGATCGCCCCGTGGAACTCCTCGTCGCGCCGGCGCTCGGGCCGCAGCAGCACGAGCTCGGCGTGCCCGTGACTGATGGCGGCGAAGACGTCGTGCGTGCTGGCGAAGTCGCCCCAGATGGCGGCCACGGCCCTCTTGGCGGACGGGTGGAGCGAGTAGGCACGGCGCAGGAAGTCGAGACCACCGCGGTCATCGGGCCCGTAGCCGGCGATCACGAGTGCCACCTGCCGTCCCCACCGGCGCAGCCCCTCGAGCACCGCGCGGGCGTGGTCGTAGTCGGCGCAGACCACCACCTCGTAGTCGCCTCCGTAGCGGCGACGCAGCTCCGATGCCAGTACGTCCCTCGACGCCACGTCGGTCGTGGCCAGCAGCAGCACAGGTTCGACGTCGCCCATGTCGGCCTCCCTCAAGCCTCGCGCCCCCGTCGACGCTACTCCGCGGCCGCGACGGGCGGCGACCTCATTTCTGGGGGTCTGGACCGGACGCGCGGGGCGAGTCAGCGAGCCCGTCAGCGGGTCGGGAGGTGGGTGGGGATGCTCATCCGGGGACCGCGCCGCGGCCGGGCCGGGCCACCCGCCATCGCCATCGCGGCCGCCCGCCCCCGCTGGGGGCGGTAGGGCTCGAGCAGCTCCCCCATCTCCTCGTCGGTGATGTCGTGACCCAGGAGCGCCCAGCCGACCCAGTTGGCGAGGTGGTAGTCGCCGAAGCTGACCGCATCGGGGTCGCCCAGCGCGCGCTGGCGCACCTCGGCGCTCGTCCACACGCCGACACCGCGGACGGTGCGCAGCCTCCGGTCGGCCTCCTCCCCCGACGCCTCGGCCACCCGCTCGAGCGACGATGCCAGTCGGCAGGCCGTGACCATGGTGCGCGACTGGGCCGGCTGGACGCCGAGGCGCAGCCACTCCCACGACGGGATCGCGGCGATCGTCGCGGGGGTCGGCTGGAGCATCAGCCGCAGCGGCGCGACGGGACCGGGCGCCGGCTCGCCGTGGCGGCGTACGAGCTCGCGGAACGAGCCGAACGCCTGCTTGCCGGTCACCTTCTGCTCGAGGATCGAGGGCACGAGCGACTCCATCACCAGCCCGGTGCGGCCGATCCGCCAGTGCCGGTGGGTGCGCCAGCCGGCGGCGACCTCGGGGTGGTGGTGCGGCTCGAAGGCGGACGGGTCGTCGTCGGCCCCCAGCAGCGCCGGCATCCGGTCGAGCGCCCACTCCGCGCCCGGGCCCCAGGCGCGCCCGAGCACCTCCCCGGCCGACGCGCGCGGCTCGACGCACAGCGACGCCGGTCCTTCCGGGGTGCGCATGGCGCGCCAGATCCGGCCGGACTCCTCGTGGCGCTGCGTCGGGTCTCCGGCTCCGCGGCGCTGCGGCCGCAGCACCTGGGCGGGCGCGCACGGCCAGCCGGGCACCCACGTGCGGGTGCGCGCCCGGGTGTCGGGGCTGGTCGTGGGGGCCATGGGTGCGACGGTAGACGAGGGCACCGACTACCTTGCAGTCCATGGCACAGGGAACGGACGGCACATCGAACAAGCGCGACCTCGAGGAGGGCATCCAGCGCGACTTCTCGCAGTCGATGTCCTACGGCGACTACCTGCGCCTCGACGTCCTGCTCTCGGCCCAGCAACCGCTGTCGGACCCCCAGCAGCACGACGAGCTGCTGTTCATCATCCAGCACCAGACCAGTGAGCTGTGGCTCAAGCTCCTGATCCACGAGCTCCGCTCGGCCCGCGCCCTGCTGCGCACCGACGACCTGTCCCCCGCGCTGAAGCGGCTGGCGCGGGTCAAGCACATCCAGCACACGCTCACCGACCAGTGGTCCGTGCTGGCGACGCTGACGCCCTCGGAGTACGCCGAGATCCGGCCGTTCCTGGCCACCAGCTCGGGCTTCCAGTCCCACCAGTACCGCGAGGTGGAGTTCCTGCTCGGCAACAAGAACGCCGACATGGTGAAGGTCTTCTCCCACGACGAGGCCGCGCGCACCGCGCTCGACGAGCTGCTGCGCGAGCCGTCGCTCTACGACGAGTTCCTCGCCTACCTGTCCCGCCAGGGGTACGCCGTACCGCAGCGGCTGCTCGACCGCGACTGGACATTGCCGCACACCACCGACGGCGAGCTGGTCGACCTGTTCGCGTCCGTCTACGCCGCGCCCGCCGAGCACTGGGGCATCTACGAGACCTGCGAGGAGCTCGTCGACGTCGAGGACGCCTTCCAGCAGTGGCGCTTCCGCCACCTCCAGGTCGTCCAGCGCACGATCGGGCACAAGGTGGGCACGGGCGGCTCGTCGGGCGTCGACTTCCTCCGCCGCGCGCTCGACCTGACCTTCTTCCCCGAGCTCTACGAGGTGCGTACGCGCATCGGGCAGTAGCGGCCACCGCTCGCCACAGTCCTGTGGCCGCCGAAGCACCCCTGCTCCCGCGAGCAGCACCGCTCTAGGCTGCGAGCGGCGACATCGCCGCCCACAGCACCCGACCTCGAGTGAGGACCACACCCGTGTCCGTCCGCAGCCTTCGACAGGAGGAGGCGATCGAGCGCGCGGCCCTGCTGTCGGTCACCTCCTACGACATCGCCATCGACCTCACCGACCTGCCCGAGGGTCCCGCGTTCCGGGCCGTCAGCACGGTGCGGTTCACGGCGACCGAGGGGGCGTCGACGTTCGTCGACTGTTGCGCCGAGGTCGAGTCGGCGACCCTCAACGGCACGCCGCTGCCGGCGGCTGAGGAAGGGCGCATCGCCCTCGACCCCCTCCAGCAGGACAACGAGCTCGTGGTGGCCACGGTGCAGCGCGACACCAAGGACGGTCGCGGCGTGCACCGCGCCGTCGACCACGCCGACAGGAACGTCTACCTCTGGACCAGCTTCGAGCCCGACGAGGCGCGCTACGCGTGGGCCTGCTTCGACCAGCCCGACCTCAAGGCCCCACACGCGTTCACCGTCACCGCACCGGAGTCGTGGACCGTGGTCAGCAACTCGGGCGACCCGGCCGTCGACGACGTCGGTGGCGCCCGCCGGTGGACGTTCGCGCCCACGCCGCCGCTGTCGACGTACAACCCGGTCGTCGTGGCCGGTCCGTTCGTCGAGCTGCGCAAGGAGGCCGGCGGCTACGACATGGGGCTGTACTCCCGCCAGAGCCTCGCGTCCGTGCTCGAGCGCGACTCCGAGCAGCTGTTCACCCTCACCGAGCAGGGGCTCGCGTTCTTCGGTGACCGCTTCGGCATGCCGTTCCCGCAGCGAACCTACGACCAGGTCTTCCTGCCCGAGTTCGGTGGGGCCATGGAGAACTACGGCTGCGTCGCGTGGAGCGACGACATCCTCCGCCGCCACGAGCCGACCACCGGCGAGTGGCAGTGGTTCGCCAACGTGCTGCTGCACGAGATGGCGCACATGTGGTTCGGCAACATCGTCACGATGCGCTGGTGGGACGACCTCTGGCTCAACGAGGCCTTCGCCGAGTTCGCCTGCATGTGGGCGGCCGAGCGCGCCACGTCCTACGGCGACACCGCCGCGAACAACCTCGTGAACGAGAAGCTGCTCGCCTACCTCGCCGACCAGGGCCCCAGCTCGCACCCGATCCGCCAGCCCGTGCCGACGGTCGAGGACGCCGAGTCGATCTTCGACTCGATCACCTATCCCAAGGGCGCCGCCGTGCTCAAGCAGCTCATGTACTTCGTGGGCGAGGAGACGTTCAGCAGGGGCATGAGTGACTACTTCGCCGAGCACGCCTGGGGCAACACCACCCTCGACGACCTCATCAGCTCGTTGGAGAGGGCGAGCGGGCGCGACCTGCAGCCGTGGCGCACGGCGTGGCTCGAGACCGCGGGTGTCGACCGGCTCGGCGTCGAGCAGACGGCCGACGGACTGGTGCTGACCGCGGCCGGCGCGCACGGGGCCCCGCACCCCCAGGTGGTGGGTGTGGGCGCCTACCGTCGCGCGGGCGACGCCCTCGAGGAGGTCGGCTCCGTCCTCGTCGAGGTCGACGGCGAGCGCACGTCGGTCGAGGGCCTGCCCGCGGCCGACCTGTACCTCGTGAACCACGACGACACCACCTTCGCCACGACGCGCCCCGACGCTGCCGGCCGGGAGGTGCTGGTGGGACGCCCCTCCGGGCTTCCCACGACGCTGACGCGCGCGGTGGCGGTGGCGACCGTGTGGGACATGCTCTCCAACGGTGACGCGACCGCCGCCGAGGCCGTGGGAGCGATCACCGACGTGCTGTCGGTCGAGACCGTCGAGACCGTCGTCGACCCCTGCGTGGACCTCGCCCTCAGCGCCGCCCAGCAGTGGGCGCCCGAGTCGGAGCGGGCGGGCCTCGAGGCCCGGGTCGCCACCGCAGCGCGCCACCTGGTCGATGCGGGGGTGTCGCGTCAGACGGCCCTGCGCGCACTGGTGCGCACGGCGGCGGGCGAGGGTGACCTCGACGCGCTGCTCGACGAGGTCGGGGACGACATCGACCTCCAGTGGTACGCCCTCGAGCGTCGCGCCCAGCTCGGCACCGTGGACGCCGACGCGATGCAGGCGCTGGAGGACCGCGACCCCGACCCCGACGCGTGGGTGCGGACGCTGCGGGTGCGCGCGAGCTCACCCTTCGCGGACGCCAAGGAGGAGGCGTGGACGCAGGTGGTGGACCGCACGGTGCCGGTGCAGTCCGCGCGCGTCGTCGCGGCTGCCCTCTGGCGGCCGGGTCAGGAACGGGTGCTGGCGCCGTTCCTCGACCGCTACCTCGAGGCGCTCCCGTCGCTGCACGAGGGCGGGATGATCCCCGGCCTGGCGCTGACCGCGACGCTCTTCCCGGTGTACGCCGTCGACGAGGCGTGGGTGAAGCACGCCCGCGAGGTCGCTGCCGCGCAGGCCGCGCCGGTCGTGATCAGCGCGCTGACCGAGCGCTCCGAAGAGGTGCTGCGCATGGTGCGTGCCCGCGGCCTGTGAGGCTGTCCTCGCCCCGGTGAGGGCGTCACGTGCTCAGAGCAGGCGGCCGCAGTTGGGCCACGGGGAGCGGCCGCGCTGCTGGTACAGCAGCTTGGCGCGGTAGGTCTGCTCGGCGGCCGACGCGGCGGTGGGCACGCCTGAGCCGCCCACGCTGCGCCAGGTGCCGATGTCGAACTGGTACAGCCCGTAGTAGCCGGCCGGGTTGACCGCACGCGGGTTGCCACCGGACTCGCAGTTGGCGAGCGCGGCCCAGTTGAGGCCGTCGGCGCCGGCGACCGAGGAGGCCTTGCGGCCGACGAGGACGCGACGCGGGCGCGGGTCCTTGACGAGCTTGCGCTGGACCACGCGGTACTTCACCGGCTCGCCGTTGTGGAGGGTCTTCACCGCGACCACCTTGCGGACGCCGGGACGGCCTTCGCGCACGACCTTGCGGCGGCCGGGCTTCAGCTTGGTCGTGGGCACCTCGACGACGCCGGCGCGGACGCGCTCGCGCTTGGTCTTGCGCTCCTTGACGACGTCGGTCAGGCGTACGACGTCACCCTGGCGCAGGCGCTTGCGGGGACCACTGACCTCGCGGCCGTCACGGACGACGTCGACGAGGTCGTTGCCGTCGACGGGGACGCCCTGGGTCTCGAGGAGCTCGCCGGGCCAGGCGCGCGGCACGGTCGCGACATCGACGGGCGCCTGGTCGGCCACCTTGAGGCGCACGGCGACGGCCTCACGGCTCTCGGCGGCCGCGGCGCTGCCCGGCGCGAGGGTCAGCGCGAGGGCGGCAGCGGCGGTCCCGGCGGCGACGCGTCGCAGGGGGGCGGACAGGACAGGTGTGGTGGTGGCACGCACGTGCTTCAGACCTCACGGGTTGTGCGCCTCGATGGCGCTCGGACGCGACGCCGTCGTGTCGGGCATCGAGGCCGCAGCGGGCATCACCTCGCGATGGGAGGCGCCCCGTTCACGACGGGGACCACTGCCTGCGGCTCTTCCACCAGAACACGATCCGGCAGGCATGTCGAATCCCCGGGGCCACGGCCGCTCGGATCTCGCGCACCGCTGTGAGGGATGTCACCCGGTCGTCGCCTGCGTTCCCGGGGCCCCCTACGGTGCTCCCATGGACGTACGCCGCCTCGTCGTCGCCCTGGAACGCGCGTGGGACGGTGCCCGTCTGCGACGCGCGCGGTCCCGGACGCCCGAGTTCTTCAGGATCGAGCCCTACATCGGCCACGGTGGCCCCGCCGGCGTCGTCGTCCGGGGGCGGGTGCTGGACGATCCGCTCGAGACCGAGGCCGTGGACGGCGAGGGGGTCTGTGCGAGCGTGCGTCGCACGATCGGCAGCTTCCTCACCGACGAGCTCCCGGGGGTACCGCTCCTGGTCCGCGTGGGAAGCACCAGCGTCGAGGCCGCCAGTGACCCCGAGGGCTACTTCGTGGCGCGCGTCCCCGTTGCCCCGGACGACCTCACGAGCCCCTGGACCCAGGGCACCGTCGCACTCCACGGGGACTACCGCGGCACCACCGGGCACTCGGCGTCCGTCGAGGTGCGCGTCCCTGCGGGCGACGCGCGGTTCGGCATCATCTCCGACGTCGACGACACGATCCTGCAGACGGGTGTCCAACGCGTCGGGAGGATGATCCTCCAGACCTTCGCGGGCTCGGCGCTGACCCGTACGCCGTTCCCCGGCGCCGTCGCCCTCTACCGCGACCTCGCGGCAGGCGGGAACCCGGTCTTCTACGTCTCGTCGAGCCCGTGGAACCTGCACTCGTTCCTGCTCGGCTTCCTGCGCCACCGCGGCTTCCCGCTCGGCCCCGTCCTCCTGCGCGACCTGCTCGGCACCTGGGGCGGCCACGAGCAGAAGCACGACCGGATCCGGGAGATCCTCGACCTCCACCCCGACCTGTCCTTCGTCCTCCTCGGCGACTCCGGCGAGCACGACCCCGAGATCTATGCCGACATCGTGCGGGAGCACCCCGGGCGGATCCTCGCGGTCTACATCCGCGAGGTGCGGCTCGACCCGGGCGACGGCCGCGTGGAGAAGGTGTCCGACGCCTGGGGTCCGGACGTGCCGTTCGTGCTGGCAGCGGACACCGAGGCCGTGCGCAGGCACGCGCACGGCCTCGGGTTGCTCTGACCGTCGTGAGGTGACGCCGAGTCCCCGCTGACGACGGGTCGGGGCTCTCGTCAGCCGCGGACGCGCTTGGTGGTGCGTGTCGTCACGACGAGCTTGGTGAGCTGCGGCGCGGTCGCGACGACCCGCACCGAGAGGCGCTTGCCGACCAGCTTCGCGGTGACCCGGAGACGGGTCTTGGTGGCTCCCTTGATCCGCTTGCCGTTGGCCAGCCACTGCACCTTGCGGGAGACGGTGGTGGGGTTCCACGTGCCGCGGGTCACCCGGAGGGACTTGGTGACCGCCGCGACGCCCTTGATCCGAGGCCGGGTGACCATCACGACCTTTGTGGCGGTGGTCGTGGGCGCGGTCGACGTGGCCGGCGTCGGTGCCGCCGGTGCGGACTGGGTGCTCGTCGTGGTCGGCGTCGGGTCGACCGACGGCGTCACGGTGGGCTCAGGGGTCGGCTCCGGGGTGGGTACCGGCAGCGGCGTGGCGAGCTGGGCGTCCAGCCCGTCGTTCGCGCCGGCGCTCTTGATGGTCAGGGTGTTGGCCTCGGCCAGGGACGCCTTGTTGTTCCAGTACTCCGTGACGCCGGAGACCGGGTCGCGGAAGCCGAGCGTGTACGACCCGCCGGGAAGCAGGCCCAGGTCGTACCGGCCGTTCTCGGCGGTCTCGATCGTGGTGAGCGGCGTCCACGCGCCGTCCTGCTGCACGTACGCCGTGACCTGCGCCCCCACGATGCCCGAGCCCGTGCTGCCGGTGACCAGGCCGGACAGGTGCGCGCCGCCTCCGAGGGCGACGTCCGCGATGGCGAGCTTCCCGTTGCTCACGTCGAGGACGTCGGCGTCAGCGGGACGGAACGCGTCGTCGTAGAACTCGGTGGCGTAGTTGCCCGCCGGGTCGTCGAAACGGACCTTGTAGTTCCCGTCGGAGAGCTTGTTGATGTTGAAGGCGCCTGCGGCCCCGGTCGTGGCTGTGCCGACCTGGACCCACTGGGTGACGCCGCCGACGAGCCTCTCCGCCAGCGCGGTGACGTGGATCCCCGGAAGCCCGGTACCCCCCGCCGCGGTCACGACGCCCTGGATCATGTTGGGCTGTGCCGCCTCGACCGGGCTCGAGAGGACGGTGGCCGACGTCAGTCCGACGGTGGCGGCGAGCAGGGTCCCCACGACCCGCTTGTCTCGAGTGCGCATGACGCTCCCCCTGTGCTGATGGGGCATCGCCTCCCGACGCCCTGCAGTCGGAACGTAGGTCGACGGCCTCGCCACCTATCCACAATTGGGTATGCCGTTCCCATCCCGTGGTCGGATGGTGGCCGATCGGAGGACAACTGGTCTGGGCCAGCGAATGGCCCGGACGGCCGTCACGACGGGGTGGTCGGCCTGACCACCTCGCCGCGCACCACCTGCGTCAGGGCCGCCCGCAGGCGGTTGCGACCCGCGACTGCCAGCGTGTCGGTGCCCGCCGTGCTGCTCCACAGACCGGCGAGCTCCTCCGGCGTCGGGCCGCGTCCGTGGCGCCGGATGAACAGGTGCACGACACAGTGGTCGTCGTCGAACTCGTCGGAGAACATGGGGGTGCTCGGCGACATGTCAGCCTCTCGGGTCTCCTGCGCCGAGGCCGGTTCTCGACGCGTCCCCACCCGTACCCGGAACGGCGCTGCTGATCCGCCTCCGAGGCCACCGAGGGCTACGGTCCGGCGCGCTCGATCGTCGTCACCACGCTGGTGACGGACGGCCGCTTCGGCGTGCTGGAGAACCCGAACCGGCAGGGCGGGTCGACGGGTGCGAGCGTCCCCAGGTCGTCACCGCGCCAGCGTCCGGTGGCGGCGGTGACCGCCACGACCGACGTCGCGCCGTACCACTCGCGCCGGTCGTTGCCGGCCGTCCCGCGGGTGCGTACGCCGCGCAGCACCACGCGCGCGACGGGGTCGACGACGGAGCACCACGCCGGTGACGTCGCGACCCGGTCGGGCACGGCAGCCAGCAGCACGCCGAGGGTGGTCCGGCCGCCGGTCCCCAGTCGCAGCGACAGCCCGGGAGCCGTGACCGACCACCCGTCGTCGGTGTCGACGACCGTGACCGGCCCGAGGACGTGCTCGTCGAAGGCGTAGGTGGCGGCGACGAAGTCCCGCACCCGCTCCGACGGAGCGAGCAGCACCCGGTGGCCGCCCGTGTCCTCGACCATGACGTCGGCGAAGGCACCCCAGGGCGACTCGTCCCACCGGCCCACGACGACCCGGACGCCACTCGTGCTGCCGATGCCGGCGATGCGGCCGGTGAACCGCTCCCGGACCAGGGTCACGGCGCGACGAGCCCCTCCGGCGCGCGCCCGTCCGCGGCCAGGCCGGCGGCGACGCCGGCGCGGTCCTCCTCGGAGCGGTTCTGGCTCAGCTTGGCCTTCGCCTCCACCGACGACACGACGAGCTCGACGCCGACGATCGGGCGGAGGTTCTTGTCGACGTAGTCGGCCGGGGCGTCGTCGACCGACCACGGCTGCGCGCGGGGCCGTTCGTGACGGTCGGTCAGCCGGGTGACGAGGTCGCGCACCCATCCCGCGTCGTCGTGGACGGTGACCTCGCCCCGCAGGTGGACGACCGAGTAGTTCCACGTCGGCACGACCTTGCCGTGCTCGGCCTTCGTGGCGTACCAGGACGGCGAGACGTAGGTGTCCGGACCGGTGACGACCGCCAGCGCCCGCGACCCGTCGACGATCCGGCGCCAGTGCCCGTTCGCGCGGGCCAGGTGGCCCACGAGCCGGTCGCCCTCCCACAGGACGGGGAGGAACGTCGCGTCCGGCGCCCCGTCCTCGCCCACGGTGACGAGCTGCGCCGTCGCGACCGCGTCGACGAACGGGCGGACCTCGTCGGGGTCCATCAGGTTGAAGCGGGGCACGTAGAGCGAGGCGGGAGCGACAGGCGGGGTGGTGCTCATGGGGCCCATCCTGCCCGTTCGGGTGGCACCGCTGTCGGTGGTGGGCGGCAGGATGGAGCCATGCTGCTCGCCGAGCTCGTCGCCACCTCGACGGCCGTGGCCGCCACCCGCTCCCGCAAGGCCAAGGTCGCCGCGCTCGCGGAGCTGCTCGGCCGCGTCGGTGCCGACGAGCTCGAGGTCGTCGTGTCCTACCTCGGCGGTGCGCTGCGCCAGCGGCGTACCGGCCTCGGCTGGCGCGGTGTCAGCGACCTGCCCGCTCCCGCCGACCACGCCTCACTGACGGTGCTCGAGGTCGATGTCGCCTTCGAGGCGATGTCGCGGTTGGCCGGTGCCGGGTCACAGCTCGCGCGCAAGGAGGCGGTGGCGGAGCTCTTCGGTCGCGCGACGGCCGCCGAGCAGGCGTGGCTGCGCGCGATCGTCACCGGCAACGTCCGCCAGGGCGCGCTCGACGCCGTCACCCAGGAGGCGGTGGCGCAGGTGGCCGACGTGCCGCTCGCCGCCGTACGACGGGCCGCGATGCTCGCCGGGTCGACCGTCGCCGCCGCTGGTGCGGCGTTCGCGGGCGAGGAGGCGCTGGCGGCGATCGTCCTCGAGGTCGGACGTCCCGTGATGCCGATGCTCGCCTCCAGCGCCCCCGACGTCGCCGCCGCGATGGCCGGCCTCTCCCCCGACGGCGAGACCGACGTCGCCATCGACGCCAAGCTCGACGGCATCCGCATCCAGGTCCACCGCGACGGCGACGAGGTGCTCGTCGTGACCCGCAGCCTCGACGACATCACCGGACGGCTGCCCGAGGTGGTCGGCGTCGCCCGTTCGCTCCCTGCCGAGCGCTTCGTCCTCGACGGCGAGGCCCTCGCCCTGTCCGACGACGGCCGTCCCCTGGCGTTCCAGGACACCGCGAGCCGCACCGCCCAGGACTCCGCCAAGGACGGACTGCGGGCGGTGACGCCCTACTTCTTCGACCTGCTGCACGTGGACGGCCACGACCTGCTCGACTCCCCCGGTCGCGAGCGCCTCGCCGCGCTCGACGCCCTCGTCCCGGAGCAGCACCGCGTGCGTCGCCTCGTGACCTCCGACCCCGGGGCCGCTGACGCGTTCGCCGCCGAGACCGTCGCGGCGGGCCACGAGGGCGTGGTGCTCAAGGACCTGTCCGCCCCCTACGCCGCCGGCCGGCGCGGCTCGGCGTGGGTCAAGGTCAAGCCGCGGCACACCCTCGACCTGGTGGTCCTCGCCGTCGAGTGGGGCTCCGGGCGCCGTGAGGGGTGGCTGTCCAACATCCACCTCGGCGCGCGGGACGAGTCGTCCGAGACCGGCTTCGTCATGCTCGGCAAGACGTTCAAGGGCATGACCGACGAGATGCTCGCGTGGCAGACCGAGCGGTTCACCGAGCTCGCCGTCTCCCCCGGGAGCGTGCGCGACAGCTACGTCGTCGAGGTGCGGCCGCTCCAGGTGGTGGAGATCGCCTTCGACGGCCTCCAGCGCTCCACCCGCTACCCCGGCGGAGTCGCGCTCCGCTTCGCGCGGGTGCTGCGCTACCGCGACGACAAGGGCCCCGACGAGGCCGACACGATCGAGACGGTCCGCTCGCACGTCACCGCCTGAGCGGCTGCTCCAGCCCTCAGCCCCGTGGCTCGGCCAGGCGGCAACCCGCCGCGTCGATGTCGAAGGTCCGGCCGGCGTCCAGGCAGCCGAGCAGCCACGACGTCTGCTGGCCGTAGTTCATGTGGCGCCGCATGACGACCCGGCCGCGGCGGTTCTCCTCGCAGGCGGAGTCGATGCAGCGGCGGCCGCCGACGTAGCCGGTGTTCGCGACGCCCACCACGAGACCGGTGTCGCGCGACACGATCGGCGAACCGGAGTAGCCGCCGCGGATCGCGCAGCCGTCCCGGGCGGGCAGCCGGATGGAGTCCCACCAGTCCCAGTCGCGCTCGTGGAGGCGGTACGCCGTCCCGGTGGTCGTGCACGCACGCTGCTCGGTCCAGTAGCCGGATGGGATGCGGATCCGGTCACCGCGCGACGGTCCCTCGGCCGCCAGGGACAGCGGCGTGACGCCGCGGCCCGCCAGGTCGGCGTACGTCTCGCGAAGGGTCAGCAGGGCGATGTCCGTGCGGTACATCGAGGCGTACTGCAGCCGCACCGCACGCGCCTCGAGCGCGACGCGACCTCTGCCGTCGAGGAGGTCGACGCGGGTCCAGCGCCTCTCGTCGGTCAGCACCTCGCGTGCACCGAGGAACGGCTGCCGCACGCAGTGGCCGTTGGTGAGGACGACGGCCCGGTCGGTGTCGAGCGCGGCCGGCCACCGCACCACCGCCCCGGAGCACCCGGGCAGCCGCGCCGTGCCCGCGAAGCGGTCGTCGCCGGCCGCGGCCGATGCCGGGACGGGGCTGACCAGCGCCCCGAGGAGCGCCACGACGAGGGCGACGCCCAGTGCGGCGAGGGGGCGACGGACGGGGGCGGGCGGCATCCCCGCATCGAACCACAACGGTTCGCGGCAGGCGACCTACCTAGACTGGCCGCCATGAGCACCGAGCCGACGCCTGCGAACGCGCCTGCACGGGGCGGCACCGCGGCGTCCCGGCGCCGGCGACGCGAGGCCGAGATCATCTCGGCCACCCGCCGGCTGTTCGACGAGCGTGGCGTCCGCGACGCCCAGATCGAGGACATCGCCCGGGCGGTCGGCATCAACCGCGCGATCATCTATCGCCACTTCACCGGCAAGGAGGAGCTCTTCAGCCTCACGCTGGCGCAGTACCTCGACGAGCTGCGGGTGGCGCTGGAGCAGGCGGCCACCGTCACGGACGACCCGCGGGAGCAGCTCGTACACCTCGTGGAGGCCTTCGTCGACTACGGCCTGGCCCACCCCGCGTTCGTCGACTGCGCGCAGGCGATCATGCGACGACCCGGGGGCGACCTGCTCGAGGAGGTCAGCGAGGGCGCGATGTACCGCCTCGGTCAGGCCATCGGCGGGTGCCTGTCGGTGCTGACCCGCACCATCACCGCCGGCGTGGACAGCGGCGACTTCCACGTCGACGACCCCGGCCTGCTCGCCAACATGCTCTACGCGAGCGGGCTCGGCACCCTCCAGCTGGGCCGCGTCGCGATGCTCGTCTCCGAGGAGGAGCCGGGCGTGCCGCGGATCAGCCGCGTCACGGTGGAGCAGGTGCGCGACCACATGGTCGCCTCGGCGCTCGCGGTCGCCGCCGGGTCACCCGCGAGCGCGGGCAGCCCGGCCCCCGGCCGTTAGCGCGAGAGGTGCTTGGCGCGCGCGAAGCAGAAGACGCCGTAGGCGGCGATGCCGAGCGCGATGGCCGTCAGCAGCGCCTGGCCGAACGGCTGCTCGAGGACCGTCTGAAGCGCCTGGTCGAGCCCGCCCGACTTCTTCGGGTCGTGGGTGATCGCGGCGTAGCAGAACAGACCTCCCACGATCGCGATCGCGACGCCCTTCGCGATGTAGCCGATCTTGCCCATCAGGACGTAGGCCGAGCCGTCCTTGCCGGACTGCCCCTGCGCGTCGAGGTGCTCGCGGAACTTCTCGGTCCACCCGCGGTAGACCAGCGAGCCGCCGTAGCCGATGATCGCCAGTCCGACCACGCCCACGATGAGCTGCCCGCCGGGCAGGTCCATCAGCTTGGCCGTCGTGGAGTCGGTGCCGCCACCACCGCCGCCGGACCCGGTGGCGACCCGCACCGCGCTCCAGCCGATGGCGCCGTAGATGATCGCCTTGAACAGCGACGTCCCGCGCTTGCGCCACCGCTTGGAGTCGTCGGACTCGTCGCGGAACCCGAAGGCGAACTCCAGCAGGCGCCACAGGACCAGCAGGAACATGCCGACCGCGATCAGCCACACCAGCACGCCACCCATGGGCTGCTCGGCCAGGTAGTGGAGGGCGCCCGAGTTGGAGGCGCTGTCCTCCTTCTCGCCGAAGGCGAGCTGGAGCGCCAGCCACCCCACGAGCAGGTGGACGACGCCGTAGGCGATGAGACCGGCACGGATCGCGTGGTCCATCCAGTCGCTGTTGTGGGCCTGCTCGGCCGTGTTCGTGGTGGCGTTCATGGTCCCAACCTAGGACCTCGCGCACCGGCACCGCGAGGGGTTGGACCCCTGCGGGTGAGGGCGGTCGGACCGGCCGTCAGACCAGGCTGGCGCGGTCGCGCTGGATCGAGCCGAGCAGGCCGTTGACGAAGGCCGGCGAGTCGTCGGTGGACAGGTCCTGCACGAGGTGGAGCGCCTCGCTGACGGCCACGGTGTCCGGCACGTCGTCGTCGCCCCACAGCAGCTCGTAGACGCCGATGCGGAGCACGTTGCGGTCGACCGCGGGCATCCGGCCGAGCGTCCACCCCTTGCTGTAGGTCGTCAGCACCTCGTCGATGCGCTCGCGGTGCTCGACCACGCCCCGCACCAGCGTCGTGGTGTAGTCGTTGGTCGGACCCTCGCCGGCCTCGATGGCGCGCTCGAGCGCGACCACCGGGTCCTCCGAGCGGAGCTCGGAGGCGAACAGGATGTCCAGCGCGCGCTTGCGCGCCTTCGAACGGGCTGCCACCTGGTGTCAGGCCTTGACGCGGCCGAGGTAGGACGAGTCGCGGGTGTCGACCT
>Ga0247818_10000932_pt1 | contig 18414 bp, 13 predicted proteins | sample 13C_Glucose_Day1_FD_192424 | JGI IMG/M metagenome (GOLD analysis project Ga0247818, IMG submission 192424) | Soil microbial communities from agricultural site in Penn Yan, New York, United States - 13C_Glucose_Day1 | ecosystem: Environmental > Terrestrial > Soil > Agricultural land | place... | reverse complement strand
CCAGTTTCTCGCCTTGCTGGCGCAGGCCAGGATCAGGCTGGAACGTGTGGTTATCCACGGGCGTCTGGCGGGCGTAGTAGTTGGTCAGCTTGTCGATTTCAGCGTCACTGAGGCTCATCGCCAGTGGCTGCATGTTCGGGAAATGACGGGTGCCATTGGCAAAGCCGTGCAACTGCGCCTTCAGGTAATCGGCGGGCTGCCCTGCCAGGCTGGGATAACCCTGGTGCTGCGAGCTCCCGCGCTGCCCATGGCAGCCGTAGCAGGCATCGGCCGTCTGGGGCCACGGCCCGTCCGCTTCATAGGCCTGGGTGGTGCTGTCGATATAGGTGACGAGATGGTAGAAGCCCAGCAGGTCACGCCCGAACAAGGCCAGCAGGGCGACCAGCAACACTGCCGTACCCCACAACAATTTCTTTTTCATCACTGCCCCCTATGCCCGACGCAGCGAAGCAAGCGCCTGCAGCGCACTTTGATGACCTGAACGCACGGCGCCATCCATGTATCCGGCCCAGATATCGGCCGTTTCAGTGCCCGACCAGATCAGGTTGCCGCACGGCGGACGCAACGATTCGCCATGCTCGCTCCAGAAACCGGGCGGAATCGCCGACACGCAGGTCAGGCTCCAGGGGTCTGCCAGCCCCCAGTCATGATCGTGGTAGGCGACCGGCTGCAGGGCTTCATCGCCCAAGGAACGGGCGTAGATTTCGGTGAGGACCTGCTGCGCAGCCTGGTGATCGGAGGGCAGCATTGCATTGACGACGAAGGCGTTGATCACACCGATTTCGCCATTGGGTGGGGAATTGTCCCAAGCCCATAGCAGCGGCCCCTTGACCTGCATGGTGTGGCCGTTCAGGCCCTTCTCGCGCCAGAACGGCCGCTTGTAGACCATCGCTGTCTTGCGCGCCGGGCTGTGTGCCGGCCAGGCGCGCTGCAGCGCCGCGCGCCCTTCCGGCAGCGCGGGCTCGAAGCGTACCTGGTTGCACAGGGCTGGATGGATCGCGACGATAACCCGGCGGGCGCGTATCAACCCTTGGTCAGTGTGCAGCGTGACGACGTCGCGGTCCCACTCGCTGATCGCGCGCACCGGGCAGGCCAGGCGCAGCCGGTCGCCCAACTGCTCGGCCATGCGGGTGCACAGGATCTGCGAGCCACCAACGAAGCGGGTGCCCTGGGCGCTGTCCTTGATCGAGTCCAGCTTCATGTAGTCGCAGCTTGCCGAATTGATCATCGACAGGAAGTGCAGCAGGCTCATCTTGGCCGGCGCCACGCCACAGGTGAGCATGAAGCTTGTGTCCCAGCCAGACCTGTCCTCGGGCTTGATATCCTGTTGCGCCAGCCAGTCACCCGCCGAGAGCTTGTCCAGTTCGTCGACCTTGGAAGATGCCCAGGGTTTACCGGACGGTACCAGCCTGGAAAGCTCACTGAGCTTGGCACCAATGCGTTCATCGGTGCCGAAGGTGCCGTGCAGGTCGAGCTCCAGTCGCCCTTCCCCGCCTAGCACCACGGTCTTGCCCTGGTAGTAGGTCGGGAACGTGTCCACCTCAAGCTCACGGGCCAGGTCGGCGACGGCCGTCTGGCCGGGCCCGATCCACTGCCCACCGACCTCGGAGATGTAGCCCGAGCCCAAGTCGTAATTGAGCACCCGCCCGCCGACCCGCTCACGGGCTTCCAGCACCTGGAACGAGCGGCAGCCGGCGTTCAGCAGATCACGGGCCGCCGTGAGCCCGGCCATGCCGGCGCCAATGATGGCGACATCCAGGATGCCCTCTTCGTCGCCATGCGCAGCCGCCACAGGTTCGGCGGCGCTGGCCAGGCCGACATGCAGGCCGAGGCCGCCTACGGCGGCGGTGGCGCCAGCAAACTTCAGCAACTGCCGGCGCTTGAGATCCAGTGAATTGGAGGTAGGCTTTTCAGCCATAAAAGGAGCCTCACGCTATTGTTGTTCGATTGTGCTGCGCCACTGCGTGGCGCTTCAGGTCCAGCGAGCAAGGGGTGGAGCGTTATCGTTCAGGCGCCCAGCGGCAGGCGCAGGGCCCGGCGTCGCAACTGCAACCCGAACAACACCAGCCAGAACGGGAAGATCAGTACCACGAGCACCAGCAGGGCATTGGTCAGCGGATCAAGGGCCGCAAAGAAGCCAGAAACGAAGTACAGGCCGAAGCACCAGCCCACCACCTTCAGCGGCAGCAGGACCGAGCTGCCCCAACCGGCATTCTTCAAATAGCGCCCCACGACGATGCCCCAGAACAGGACGACAGGGCCTTCGCACCACCAGAGCCCGCGCTGGCTACCCACGGCAATGGTCGTCCATGCTGCCTCGGCGCCAGCACGCAGGGCCTCGCTGCCCGTCAGGTGCAATTGCGCCAGTGGATCGAGCACCGAAAGCTGCAGACCCGCACCGGTTACGCCAAGCACCACATAGGTGGCGATGGCCAGGAGGGCCATGTCCCCGAGCGCCCCCGCCTCATCGCGAAACTCGCGCCAGAAATACGCCCCTACAGCCAGCACTGGCAGGTAGAAACCCAGGATGTCGGCGAACATCGACAGCCTGAAGTACTGCCTGGCTTCAGCCGGCAGGGTCAGCATGGTCGCACCCTGCAACGTCACGGCCATGTCACCCTGAGTGACCATGAGCATGAAACCGACATTGAGGTAGGCGAACAGTCCGCCGATGATCGAAGCCCACGCGGTGAATCGCATGGCCTCATTCGAATAATTGTTCATTGCAACTCCGGGGTGATAGATCGGCAAGGCGCCGCGCCGCGAGCGGCCAGCGCCTGATCGCAGTTACGACGCTCGTGCCCGTCGATTGAGGGCGTTGTCGAGCAGGTTTACACCCGCAAGGGCGGCCTTCACCGCGCACCACTGCAAAGGTTCGGGAAGCGTCGAGGGGGTCTTGTGGCGCAGCGCCGTGAGCAAGGGCTGCTCGATACCGCCGATACGTTCCGCCAGCAGGAAGCCGATCAGCGATTGGGTGCCAACGCCATGTCCCGAGCAACCAGCCGTGTAGTAGATGTTGCTGTGCGGTCCGGTTTCACCCACCACCGGCAAGGCGTCGTAAGCGAGGCTGATGTAACCGCTCCAGCACTTGTCGATCGCCACGTCGCGCAATGACGGGAAACGGTCGTCCAGGGCTTGCCGCAACGCGGCGTACGCCGTCCGGTCCGGCTCGTTCGGGGTCTGCGAGCCGTAGGCGTAACCCAGTTGCTTGGTGGTTATCAGGAGGGTGTTGCGCGCGGTCAGGCGATGGCTTTCCATGGTCCAGTGGGGGGTCACGATGCCCTCCCGGCCCTGCCAACCCAATGACTGCAGTTGCGCAGCGGACAGCGGCTGTGTCTCGATGGCCGAGACCCGCAGTGGCGTGACCTTGTCCCGCAGCAAACCCAGTTGCGGCGTGTAGGCATTGGTGGCCAGGACCATGACCGGCGCGCTTGCCGAGCCTTTCCTGGTTCGGCAGGTAACTGTTGGGCCGTCACTGTAGGACAGCAGCTTGGTCTGCTCGAACAAGCGAACACCAGCCCGCAATGCCGCCCGGCGCAAACCCATCACGTACTTGCCGGGATCGAGCGTGCCACCGTGCTGGATGCAACCGAAAAGGAACGCAGGCGGGATACCGCGAGCACGCATTTCATCGCGATCCACAAACCGTGTGACCGAACCCAGCTGCTGGCCCAGCGCCATGCTGTGGCGCAGTCTCTTTTCCTGCGAGGGATGGATGACGGCACGGATGACACCGCTGGGCAGGTAATCGCAATCGATGGCCAGCTCACCCAGCCGTCGTTCCACGTAAGCCACGCCTTCATCGTAGAAGGACACGACCTTGCTGGCTTGGTCCGCGCCGAGCCGTTTGTGAAACAGTTCGAACTCGACGCCCATGCTGCCGGCAAGGTAGCCGGCATTCCGACCACTGGCTCCGAAGCCTGCAAAAGCCTGTTCGAGCACCACCACGCTGGCACCGAGCGCGGTGAGCTCCAGGGCAGTGGACAGCCCGGCGAAGCCCGCGCCCACGATGATCACATCGGCATCGATGTCATCCTCGAGCTCCGGCTGCAGATCGTCTGGTTGTTCGACCCATCCGCCGAGAAGGCGGAACTTGTCAACGTTGCTGCTGAGCTCGGACATGGTTTGCCTCCGAAATCTGTTGTTGTTTTGGCAGACTCTACTGCTGCGCCCTATTTAACGCAACATCTGTTATGTTGTTTTTTACACGTATTCGTCATCACATATGGAACGCTATTCGCAGGCTTGAATAAGCCCGGCCGCACCACTTGAAGACGATGCGGCCGAGCGGGTCAGCGAGGGTTTCGACCTGCAGGAGGTTCGCTCACGCCATGGCGGGAAAACAGTAACGGCTGGCCGTCACCCTGTAGCAGCGCAGCAGTCAGCGAGACGCCGTCGCCACTGCGCGTCTCGTCGAAGCTGGCGCCGCCGTCCTGGCTGTTCACCAGCAGGCCATCAAGACCTGCCACCAGTACGTGCTTGCCCTCTGCCTGTATGGCGGTAATCGAGCTACGGCTGGTCAGAGGTATGCGCTGCCAGGCACTTGCGTCCGGTGTGCCGCGCAACAAGGTACCGCGTTGCCCGCCTACCAGCAGACGGCCATCCGGCAGCACGGCACCACTCCACAGCGAGCCCTGGTAGCCGGTGTCCAGGTAACGCCAGGTCTTGCCCCGGTCATCCGAACGCAGCAACTTGCCACGCTCTGCGGTGGCATAGACTGCCCCCTGCCCATCACTGAACAGGCTCAACAGGTTGAGGTCGGCGCGACTGGCTCCAGGCTGGGGTTGCAAGGTGCGTTCGGTCCAGGTGACCCCGCCGTCGTTGGTTGTCAGTATCAACGACCACAGCCCTACCGCCACGCCCTGCTGGCGATCGAAGAAGTGCACGGCGAACAGCGGGCGATCGACATCGCTGTCGATGCGCTGCACCGCCCAGGTTTCTCCGCCATCACCGCTGGCCAGGATCGCGCCCCAGTGGCCAACGGCCCAGCCGTTGCTGGCATCGACGAAGCTGACACTGGTCAACGTGCTCGACAAGGGTACGCCGCGGGCCTGCCGGTAGCTGCGGCCCTGGTCGTCCGAAAGCAGCACGATGCCATGGTCGCCAACGGCCACCACCCGCTCCCCCGCTTTGCCCGCACCCAGCATCATGGCCTGCACGGCATTGCCAGCAGGTGCCGCCGGCACCGCTTCCAGCCCCGCGGCCCAGGACGCGGCCATTGGCATGGCCGCTAACAGGGCGATGCCCATGACCCGTTTCAGGTAGTGCATGTCATTCTCCTCAATGGGTCAGCGCGCCGACCATGCGCACCGGGCGCTTGCGTGGGAACACCCGTTCCAGCCAGACGGCGAACGCGGGCAGCACCGTCATGGCCATGACCATGTTGACCATGAACATGAAGGCCAGCAGCTTGCCCATGTCGGCCTGGAACTTGAGTTCGGAAAACGACCAGGTCGCCACGCCGACTGCGAGCGTGAGTGCGGTAAAGATGGTCGCGATACCGACTTCGCGCAGGGCACAGGCCACAGCGGTGGCGATGGGCTGGCCATGGGCCTGGTGCAACTGGATGCGGTTGTAGATGTAGAACGCGTAGTCGACACCGATGCCCACCGCAAGGACCATCACCGGCAGGGTGGCGATGGTCAGGCCGATCTGCAGCTCCTTCATGAACCAGTAACCGATGAAGGTACCGAGCGTCAGCGGCAAACAGCACACCAGCACCGCCCTCAGGTCGCGATATACGATGAACACCAACAAGGCGATCGCGGCGTAGACATAGAGCAGCATTGGCGTTTCACTCTTCTCGACCTCCTCGTTGATCGCCGCAATCACCCCGGCATTGCCTGACGCCAGGCGCACGGCAATGCCATGCTGTGGGTAGGCAGTGCGAAACGCCTTCACTGCATCGATCACCCGGGAGATGGTGGTGGCCTTGTGGTCAGCAAGGTACAGGTGTACCGCGGTCATGCTGCAATCGGTGCGCATCAGGCCGGGCAGGCGCCCCACCTCGGCGGCCAGAGACGAATAGTTCATCGGGTCGATGGGCACCGCGCTCATCTTCGGGTTGCCCTCGTTGTAGCCCTCGTTGAACTGGCGCATCGCTGATGAGAACGACGCCACCGAGAGCACCCCGGGTACCCCCTCCATGGCCCAGACGAAGCGGTCCTGGTACTGCCCCAGCGCAACATCCTCACAAGCGTTGGCGCTGCCATCCGGCCCTGGCCGTACCTCGAAGACCACGCTCAGCCAGTCGAGGCCGATGTCATAATTGCTGGCAATGGCCACTGCATCGCGATTGAAGCGTGAGTCCTCCCGCAGCTCCGGCGCCCCTGCCTGAAGCGAGCCGACCACGCGATCATGGCTTTGCCACACAGCCATGACGAATACGGTCACGGCAACCAGCAGCACCCAGCGGGCGTTGCGCCACTGCGCCAACCTCGCCAGGCCTTCCAGCCAGCGCGACCGCCGTTGGCGCGACACTTCCTCGGCAGCGGCATAGCGGGCATCGACCTTCAACATCGAAGCCACCAACGGCAGCATCACCAGGTTGGTGACGATCTTGTAGGCGACGCCGAGAGAGGCGGTGATCGCCAATTCACGGACCATGGGGATCGGGATCAACAGCAGGGTGACGAAGGACACGAGGGCGGTAACCAGCGCCAAGGTGCCCGGTATCAGCAACCCGCGGAAGCTGGAGCGGGCAGCCTGCGCGGCTGGCTTGCCATCGGCGATCTCGCGGACGATGTAGTTGATCTGCTGTACACCATGGGAAACGCCAATGGCGAAGACCAGGAACGGCACCAGCACCGCCAGCGGATCGAGGCCATAGCCCAACAGGCGCAAGCTACCGAATTGCCAGATCAGCGAGGTCAACGAGCAACCCAGCGCGAGCAGCGTGAAGCGCACCGAGTGGCAGTACCAGTACACCGCCGCCGCCGTCAGTAGCAGGGCCAGCAAGCAGAACTCCAGCACCGCTGCCGCACCATCGGCGATATCGCCAATCTGCTTGGCGAAACCGATCAGCTGGATCTCGAAGTCGGCATCCTCGAACGGCTGTCGCAATTGCTGCTCCAGCACGCGGTTGTAGGCCACATAGTCCAGGCGCTGCCCATGGACATCGTATTCGTTGAGCTCGGCAGTGATCATCGCACTGGTCTGGTCCCTGGAGACCAGGGTGCCGATATAGCCGCCCTGAGCGGTGGAATCAGCAATGCGCCCGATGATGGCGGCATCCAGCCGCTCTGGGGTCACCGTTCCCGGCACCAGCGGATCGGCACGAAAGCCCTCCTCCGTGATTTCGTTGACAAAGGCGTTCGGTGTCCAGAGCGAACGCACACTGCTGCGCGAAACACTGGGCAGAAACGTGACTGCCTGGGTCACCTCAGCCAGCCGCCGCAAGCCTGCTTCGCTCCAGATGGTCCCGTTGCGCGCCTTGACCACGATGGTGAGACGGTTCGCGCCAAGCAGATCGGCGCGGTATTGCTTGAATGTCTCGACGTACTCATGGCCAATCGGCAACTGCTTCTCGAACCCAGCGTCCATGCGCAGTTGCACGGCGAACCAGGCCATACCCAGGGTAAACAGCGCGAGTATTGCCAGCACCCAGCCGCGGTGCCCGAACAGCCAGGCCTCGGTGCACGCCAACGGGCCGCGCGATTGTGTTTCCTTGATTTGAATAGACATGTTCACAGCAGGCCTCACAGGGTGCGCGAAACGACGACACCTACGTAATCGCGATCACGGAACAACTGGTCATAGGGGGTATCGCCGCCCATGAACTTGGCGTAGTTGAACGACACCTGCCAACTGGCCGGGTTACGCACGAAGTTGAGGTAAAGGTTCATGCTGCTGGCGTCTTCGGTGAACGTCGCCGAGAGGTTGGGAGTCCGCCCCCCGAGGGAACGCGAATAGAAGACCCCTGGCGTCACCTGCCAGCCTGGAAGCAAGGTGCCGTCGTAGGTGAGGCTGAAGTCCAGGTTGATTCCGGATGAGGTCTTGTCACCGTGAGCCTTCGGCGCCGTCGCAGGGTCCAGCTGCCAGGTATTGCCACCGGCGGCGATGATTTCACCGTCATAGCTGCGGTGCAGCCCCGGGTACTTGATGACCACCAGCTCGGTCAGCAATGTGCCGGTGCTGGCGCCGGTGAAATCGAGCAGTGTGGGCGAGTTGGACGGCGTCATGCTGTAAAGCCCGGTGAGGTGCCACTGGAACTTCTTCTCGTCCTTCCAGCACTTGCCGCGATTGTTGCTGCACAAATCCAGCACCGGGTTGAGCGGCACTGCGTCCTTGGGCCGGTAGGACAGCTCGGTACCCACCGCCCAGTCGCCGATCGGCATGTTCGCGCTGATGCCGTAGAGCATGCGGTCTTCCGGATACTCCCACTTCTGCGCCACGGCGAAGGTGTCCGGGTCCAGCAGACGCATCGTCAGCGATGGCAGCTTGTCGTGGTAGCGCATCACGTACAAGCCGACGTTCAGGTCGCTGTCCTGTGGCTGCCAGCGTAGCGAAAGGCCCCATTGCCCGCTGTCGCGGGCGTCCTTGTCATCGAACCCGTAGGTCTTCATCCCGCTGCCCAGCGCCGAGGTGTAGGACCAGTAGCTGCCAACCGGTGGCACCTCGCTCTTGTTCCAGGCGAACTGGTAATAGGCCTCGATGTTGACCCCGCTACCGAGGCCCGATGCCAGGCTCAGCATCGGTGCCGGAAGCACCGCTTCCTTCAATTGCACGCCCGGGCGCGAGAGCGCCTGGATGTCGTAGGCGTTGGTGTTGTTGATACCGCCGAGCACGAACAGGCTCTCGCCCCAGTTGATCACCTGGTTACCCAGGCGGGCGCGAACCCGCTGCTCGCCGACATCGAAGCCCTTGCTCACCCAAAGGTCGAGCAGGCGCGCCTTGAATTCCAGGTCATCGCGTGCAGCGCTGGTCAGCCCGTCCTTGCCGACGCCATCAGGGGTGTAGAACGACAGAGCGCCGCTGGTATCGGTGGCTGCGAAATCCCGGATCCAGCTGCCGCGAGCCATGAAGGTAAAGTCTTCCGGCATCTTCAGCAGCAGTTCATGGGTGCCTTTGAGGTAATGGGTAAACAAGTCACCCTTGTCGTAGTTGAGGTCGCCCTGGTCGCCGATACCGGAGGTCTGTGCCAGGCACCCGCTGGGCGGATGATGCCCGCTGGTACCCTGGTTGATCAGATTGCAACCCTGGGACTCGGTGCGGATACCCATACCGTAGGAAATCGTTGAATCGAACGAGCCCCTGATGGACTCGGTCTCGAAGGTGAACCCCATTGCCAGGGGAGTCATGCACGCAATAGCAAGGCCTGAAGCTTTTGTGATTGTTGTTTTCATGTCGGCGCTCGAAGTGGGAAAGTTCAACGTTCGCTGATGGCACGCAGGTTGTCCGAGGTGTAGAAGTCACGCTTCAGACGTGGGTTGCCAGCATCCTCGGTGAGCCAGCGATGATCTTTCTTGCCAACGCCGATGGAGGTCATGTCGTAGAGGTAGCGGCCGTCGACCAGGTTGTACTGGACCTGGGCTTCCATATCGCAGGTGCCGGTCTCGTAGACAGGGATGGGGTAGCCCTCGCGAACTTTCCAGATCTGCCCCTGCTTGTCGTAGTCGACCGCAACCAGACCGTTCCAGCTGTCCTCGTCGATGTAGAACACACGCTTGGGTGCCTGGTGGCGCATGCCCTGGCGTACGGTCGCCTCAACGACCCAGACCCGGTGCAGCTCATAGCGACGATACTGCGGCGCAAAGGCGTTCTGCTGCGCAACATCCTCGATACGGGCGGATGAGTCATAAGCACCGAACGAGTTGTAGGGCACCAGAAGCTCCTGCTTGCCGACCAGCTTCCAGTCGAAGCGGTCCATCGGGCCGAAGAAAATGTTCGACTCGTCGATGGTGTACTGGTTGTCCAGGCCGATCTGCGGCGAGTCATAGGAATAGGACGGCATGCGACGCACCCGGCGCTGGCCTGGAAAGTAGTAGAAGGTGCTCGCCTGCTCGCCGGCCTTGGTCGTGACCACCCCGGCCTGGCCAGCCAGTGCAGCCGGCTCGTTGTAGGAGAAGTAGGTAGCGACCTCGAGTCGGTCGAACGAGGAGAACAGCGCACTGCCCTTCTGCCCCCACGGCGTGTACATGAACCAGTCAGTCGAGGTCTGCAACCAGCTCCCGCCGCCGGGACGCGGTGAAATGCCGGACACCGTCTTGGCCATGTCGAAGCCTACGCCGCGGTAGCGCATCTTCATGTTCCACATGACCTCGGCGCCGGTGGTCGGCATGGGGAACGGAATACCTGGAACATGAGCGTCCTGCAGCGCAACCCCGTCGGCGTCGAGCGTGGCGAAACCGACATTCTTGCGCGTATTGTCGACGACGAAGTCCGGTGCACCGCAGGTGCGTCGGGTCGGATAGACATCCATGCGGTAGTCGGGAATTTTCTTGAACAGCTCCAACTGCCCTGGAGAAAGCTGCTTGGCGTACTGCGCTACGTTTGCTGCGGTAATGCTATAGAGCGGCTTGTCGTCCTTGAACTTCCAGGACTGCCCACGCACCTGCCCATGACTCCAGCCTGTGTCCTGCTTGCCAGGTGGCGCCCAGGCGGGAATCACGCCATCGGCGCTGGCAGCGACTTCAGCGCCCAGGGGCGTCAGTTTCGTTCCCAATTGCGAAGCATCGTTCTGCGCAGCCTGCACTGCGCCACAGGCGGCCAGCGCCGCAAGCGCCAGTGCCAATGACCTCCCTCTGCAGGCAATGGAAGTTCCAACATCAAGGCGCTGATTCACATCTTTCATGCGAGGTTCCTCACGAGCTCTTGGCGACCGCTCGGCGTGCCTCGTTCGAGGCAGGACTGACGGCTGGGTTTGTTTCGAAGGCATGGTCAGATGACGACCACGCAAGGGTAAAAAAGCAATTTACTTGCCAATATTTTTTTACGTTTACTCTCAATATCTTACAATTTTTATAACAACTGATATGTGCTACCTGGCGACTCAAATGCCCTCCTTTGCAGCAGGCAGAACGGCGAGATGTGCAATTACGGAACACTTGTTACTTTAAATCAATGGAGGATGATTTCGCCCGCTGCCCCAGGGCGAGTCCGAGCCGGGGCAGGCAGCGTTATCGAGAAAAGAAGAACAGCGGATGCACGCAATGGACGCTGAAGTACGTAGACAGGCTTTGGTCAAGGCAACGTTGAACGAACCTGTTGCCCTAATGCCGAAAGACATCGCCGATGCCGGCAACGGGATGAACGTGAGGGGTAATGCCTGGGCTCGCATTGGCGCGCACAGTCGACAGGTAGACACTGCCTGCACCCAGCACAACGAACACAATGACAATAAGCATTCGAGTCATGACGATCTCCGTAATCGGCGCTTCGCCGCAGCAGAGTTTGTTTTTGTTGGTGCGTCCTCTCCGAGTCTGACGGCCGGCATGCTCGAATGCTTCACATATCGCGCCACTAAACAGGCTTTTCATGACACCCTGGAAAGCCATGTTCCAGGGTGGTGGACAGCTGTTACGATGACTCATCACCACCCCGGCCACTGCATGCGCACTGCCAGACCAGAACCTTCGACATGACTTCTTTCGTCCTCGACATCGCCCTGCTCGGTTTCGACGAGTTTTCGACCCGCCAGGGCCTGGATGCCCGCACACTGCTCGAAGAGGCAGGCGTGATGGAAGGCCGGACCGACCTGCCGCTCAGTGGCGAGCGCTTTGCCGCACTCCTGGAGCTGGCGTCGCGCAGGTCCGGCAATGCGCTGTTCGGCCTGCAGCTTGGATTGCAGCAAGGGCTTTCAGCGCTGGGCACGCTGCACTATGTGATAAGCAGCGCTCATACGGTCGGTGATGCGTTGCAAGCTTTGATCCGCTATTTCCCTACCCACAGCAATGGCGCAGAGCTCAGACTTGAGCAACGGGGTAACCAGGCCTGGCTGCTCTATGATGTGATAGACGCAAACGTGTCAGTCACCCGGCAGACCGTCGAGCTTGCCATGGCGCTCGGCACCAAGATCATGGAGAGCCTCTTGGGGCGGGCCTGGAAACCCCAGGAGCTTCTGCTTCGCCACGCTGCCGGCGCCCGTCTGAACACATACCGTAGCTTGCTGGACATCACTCCGCGCTTCGACAGTGCGGTCAATGCCTGGGTATTCGATCACGCTCTGCTGACCCATTCACTCGGTGAGCGTGATGCTGGCCTGCAGGTGTTGATGAAAAACCATTATGACGAGCTTGCGTACCTCACCCTGCGCGAGCTACCCGCCCATGTACAACGGCTAATGCGGCACGGCCTTTGCGATGGGCAAGCCAGTGTTGAACACATAGCCGGGCAGCTTGCGCTCAGCCCGCGCACTCTGCAGCGCTACCTGCAAGCCGAGGGTACCCACTTCCAGGCTTTACTGGACGATACCCGGCAGGCCATGGCCAAGCGTTATCTCTGTGATTCCACCTTGAACCTGACACAGCTTTCCGCGTTGCTTGGCTACACCAGCCTGGGTGCCTTTTCCCGCGCATTTACACGCTGGAACGGCATCAGCCCGCAGAAATGGCGGCAACATCATCGCAATGGGCTACTGGCTGCACCGCAAACCCACGAGGTTTCGCCGCCATGAAAGCGGTATCCACCGCGGCCAGCGAGCGCAGCACGACCACTGGCTCGTTCATCCGTGCGCTGGCGCTCAGCAAATTTACCGAATTCGCCAGCAATGAAGGGCTCAGGCCAACGGCGATGCTCCGGCTGATGGCTTTGCCTGTGGACGTGGAACAATTCCCCCAGCGGATCCTTGCCTACCAGCGCTACTGCGGGTTGCTGGATTTGTGCGCACAACAGGCCGAGCAGCCGCTGTTCGGTTTGCGGTTCGGGATGCACCAAGGGCTGGCAGTATTCGGTGACATGCTCTATCTGGTCGGCAGCACCCACTCGGTAGGCGAAGCGCTGCTGGAGCTCAAGGACAACTATGCAGTCTTCAATGGTGCGGTCAGCATGCAGCTCATACCTGCACGCGATCAGGTCTGCCTTGAGTTTTCAACGCCTCGGCAGTACGGCCCCGGGCAGTTCCACGCCGCAGAGCTGATGTGCGCCGTGGCCCTGAAGCTGTTGCGCGCAATGATCGGTGACGAATGGCAACCTGATCATGTGGCCTTCTCCCACGCGCCACTTGGCAGCGAGCTGGACTACAGGAGCATCCTTGGCTCACCTGCGATGTTTTCCTCGGCGTTTACCGGCCTGGTCTTTCCACGGGATGCCCTGTCGCTGCCACTGAACGCCAAGGACACAACGTTGCACCAGCTGCTGGAAACGCACATAGGCCGGATGGAGCGGTTGTCCAGCGCGGCACTCCCTGGATCCATCAAGCAACTGCTTCGCCACCTGCTTCCCAGCGGCCGTGCGACAGTGGACAAGGCCGCCAGCTGGATGGTCGTGAATCCACGGTCGCTGCAACGCCAACTCTTCGCCGAGGGCACGTCATTCCAGCAGCTTCTGGACGAAGTGCGCCAGGAATCAGCCCAGCACTACCTGCAGGATCCTGCCATCAGCATGAGCAGGCTGGCGAAGCTTCTGGGATATGCAGACTCGAGCGGCTTCAGCCGCGCCTTTCATCGCTGGTTTGGCCTCACCCCGCTCCAATGGCAACGAAAAACCGGGCTGGCCAGGCAACCGCGCCTGCTCCGAGGTCGAAAAAACTACAACGGCCTTGCCGAGTAATGCTGCCTGGCAACAAGGTTGCCAGGCACATGGCTCAAAACTGCGAACTGTCCAGCAGATACAGCGATTCACTCCCGGCTTTCACGGAGGCTATCAATGAATGGATCCGAGGTAGCAGGCGGGCGAAGTAAAAGCGCGCGGTACCCAGCTTGCTGGCGTAGAAGTCGTCTTGACCTGCCTTGGGCAGCGCCGCATGAGCCATTCGCGCCCACATATAGGCGTAGACGGTGTAGCCGAACACATGCAGATACTCGACCGAGGCAGCACCCACTTCGTTGGGATCGCCCTTGGCGCGGTCAAGGATCCAGGCCGTCAATTCCTCAAGATTGAGGACCGCAGCCTTCAATGGTGCGGTAAATTCGGCCAGTGCTGGTGGCGCCGAATGGATGAAACCCAGCACCTCGTCGATCAAGGTTTTCGCGGAGGCACCACCCGTTCCCAGGACCTTGCGGCCGAGCAGATCCAGCGCCTGAATGCCATTCGTACCCTCATAGATCTGGGTGATACGGCAGTCACGTACCAATTGTTCCTGGCCCCACTCGCGAATATAACCATGCCCGCCAAACACCTGCTGGCCGTGCAACGTGGCTTCCAACCCCATGTCGGTCAGGAATGCCTTGGCGACCGGCGTCAGCAAAGCGACGAGTTCTTCTGCACGCTTGCGCGCCTCGGCGTCTTCGCTGTACCTGGACGTGTCCAGTTGCATGGCGACATAGCTGGAAAATGCACGCCCGCCTTCGTTCAAGGCCTTCATGGTAAGCAGCATGCGGCGTACATCGGCGTGGACGATAATCGGATCGGCAATCTGCTGCCCTTCGGCAGGTCCACTCGATGCCCGTCCCTGGACACGCTCACGGGCATAGCTGATCGCACTCTGATAAGAACGCTCGCCGGTAGCCAACCCTTGGACGCCCACTCCGAGCCGTTCGTAGTTCATCATGGTGAACATTGCAGCCAGGCCTTTGTTCGGCTCGCCGACCAACCACCCCGAGGCACCATCGAAGTTCATCACACAGGTCGCTGACCCCTTTATGCCCATCTTGTGTTCAAGGGATCCGCAGCTCAGGCTGTTCTTCTCGGCCAATGTGCCGTCGTCATTGCTCAACACCTTGGGTACCAGGAACAGCGAGATACCCTTGGGACCGGCAGGGGCGTCAGGCAGCCGAGCCAATACCAGGTGCACGATATTTTCGGTCAGGTCATGCTCACCGCCGGTGATGAAGATCTTGGTGCCGCTTATCGCGTAGCTGCCATCCGCTTGCGGCTCGGCACGAGTACGGATGATGCCCAGGTCAGTTCCGGCATGCGGTTCGGTCAGGCACATGGTGCCTGTCCACTGACCGCTGTACATCCTCGATAGATACTGGCCCTTTAGCGTTTCGCTCGCATGCGCATTGATTGCCATGCACGCACCAGCGGTGAGCATGGGGTACAGACCAAATGACAGGTTGGCCGCATTGACGATTTCATCGACCAGTGTCGAGAGCATCTTCGGCATCCCCATCCCGCCATGGCTGGCATCGCCGGCGACCCCGCCCCACCCGCCCTCGGAAAAGGCCCTGTAGGCTTCCACAAACCCTTGAGGTGTCGTTACCCGCCCGTCTTGCCACTGGCAACCTTGCTCATCACCGGGACGATTCAGCGGTGCCAGTACCTCGGCTGCGAGCTTGCCTGCCTCGTTCAGGATCGCCTCGGCTGTTTCCGAGTCGATAAAGTCGTGCAGAGCAGGAAACTGGCCCCACAGTTTACTGGCCTCGAATACTTCATTGAGGATGAATTGCATATCCCGCAGGGGTGCTTGGTAATCAGACATGGCATTTCTCGAAAATGAGTTGGGTGATGCGCATCCCGGGAGCGAAGTGCACACAGGGCAACCGGATTACTGCTATTGCTGGAACGGGCGACAATTAAAGAAAACCATCGTTATGCTAATTCGTGGAATTGCTCGTTGGCAATGCCCTTTCGGCTGTGCTGTCGCTGCCCCATTGGTGTGCAGGCTCACCGCCCTGACGTGTAGAAAGCCGTCGGCGCCTGCCTGAGAACGGCAATGCGTGCCGCGATTCAGGTGTGCATCACACAGCCAGATCGATGGCCAGAAAGCCCCACGGTGCCTCAACACCTCGAACGCAAATTCATGAATTGCACATTTTCTGGCGTGATCTGTTAAATCTCTGCCGCGCGGAGCCTTTAGACTTCAAATCACCAACAACAAAAACCGGCAACCAGCCAATCGCTGGACTCGGAGAGATTCATGCGCCGAATTGCGTTCATCGGCACGGTCACGCTTTTGCTCACAGGCACGTTGTATGCGGCAGAGCAAATCGTGCAGACCAGCCCCCTTTACCCTTGGCCTGTCTACCTGATGTCCAGTTTCGCGGACATCCTCAAACCCCTGCGCGATGCATTGGCAATCTAATGCTGATGTGCCCACATCCTTCATCCGACAAGCACGACTTCCAGTCGTCAAAGCCAGGGGCTTTGCGGTCGGTAATGCACTGGCGCATGAACCCTGCCCGCTTCCAACCCCCGTCAACGCAACACGCCCCCGCGTCCTATCGAGGAATACAGCATGCACTTTGAATACAGCCCTAAAGTTCGAGACCTTCTCGGGCGGCTTGAGCGTTTCATGGAAGATCACGTATACCCGGCCGAGCACGAATACCACGACTTCATCGAGCGCTCCGAAAACCGTTGGGTCATTCCTCCGGTGATGGAGCAACTCAAGGCGCGTGCGCGCAGCGAAGGCCTGTGGAACCTGTTTCTGGCGAAGTTCGACGACTACGGCTCGGGCCTGACCAACCTGGAATATGCGCCGCTGGCCGAGGTCATGGGCCGCTCGTTCATCGGCCCGGAAGTGTTCAACTGCAATGCGCCGGATACTGGCAACATGGAACTGCTGGCCCGCTATGGCAGCGAAGCGCAGAAACAACAGTGGCTGCTGCCGCTGCTCAACGGTGAAATCCGTTCAGCGTTCGCCATGACGGAGCCAGCGGTCGCTTCCTCCGATGCCACCAATATCGAATGCCGCATCGAACGGGACGGTGATGACTACGTGATCAACGGGCACAAGTGGTGGACCACCGGCGCCCCCGATCCGCGTTGCGCGTTCCTGATCGTGATGGGCAAGACCGATCCCGATGCCCCGCCTCATCACCAGCAGACGCAGGTGATCGTGCCGATGGATACCCCCGGCCTCAAGCTACTGCGCCCCCTGCGCGTGTTCGGTGACGATGATGCCCCGCACGGGCATGCCGAGATCCTGTTCGAGAATGTACGCGTTCCGGTTGGCAACCGGATCGGCGGCGAGGGGCAAGGTTTCGAAATTGCGCAAAGCCGGCTGGGTCCAGGCCGGATTCATCATTGCATGCGCCTGATCGGATCCGCTCAACGTGCATTGGAATTGATGTGCGCCCGGGTCGAGCACCGGGTAGCGTTCGGCAAGAAGCTCTCCGAGCAAGGTTCGATACGCGAGGACATCGCGCGCTCGCTGTGCGAAATCGAGCAGGCACGCCTGTTGACCTTGAAGGCTGCCGACAAGATGGACCGCACCAGCTACAAGGACGCGCGCGATCTCATCGCGATGATCAAGATCATTGCCCCGACCATGGCGCAGCAGGTCATTGACCGCGCCATCCAGGCCCACGGCGCACTGGGCCTGTGTCAGGACAGCTTCCTGCCGCGCGCCTTTGCCAATGCCCGGGCCATTCGCCTGGCCGATGGCCCCGATCAGGTGCACATGGCCTCACTGGGCAAAGCGGTGATCAAACGCTACACAGCTTGAGGAACGACTACATGACCCACATTGAAAACCTCGACAGCGAGCGCCTGGGCGCCTATCTGGAAGCCGTTCTGCCCGGTTTCAACGGCCCCGTCGCATTGGAAAAGTTCGCTGGCGGGCAGTCGAACCCGACATACCGGCTACGCGCTGGCGGTACCGATTACGTGTTACGCAGCAAACCACGGGGCGCACTGCTGAAGTCCGCTCACGCGATCGACCGTGAGTTTCGCGTCATGCAAGCCCTGCGCAACACCGAGGTTCCGGTAGCCCACCCGTACCACCTCTGCGAGGATGCCAGCATCATCGGCAGTGACTTCTACATCATGTCCTTCGTGGAGGGGCGGATTTTCTGGGACCCTGCATTGCCCGAGATCGAGCAAGCCCAGCGCGCTGCCTACTACGACGAAATGAACCGCGTACTCGCAGCTATGCACCGCCTGGACGTCGAAGCCATCGGCCTCGGCGATTATGGTCGAGCGGGTAACTATTTCGAGCGGCAACTCGTGCGCTGGACCCAGCAATACCAAGCCAGCGAAACCGATATCAACCCTGCCATGAACCAGCTCATCGAGCGGCTACCGGGGCTGCTGCCACCAGACGACGGACGCGTCAGCCTGGTCCATGGCGACTATCGCCTGGACAACTTCCTGTTCCACCCTACCGAGCCGCGCATCCTCGCGGTAGTCGACTGGGAACTGTCCACTCTAGGCCATCCCTTCGCCGACCTGGCCTATCAATGCATGCAGTGGCGCATGCCGAATGACGGCCTGATCCGAGGGTTGGGCGGCCTCGACCGCCACGCATTGGGCATACCAGACGAAGATACCTATGTCGCCGACTATTGCGCGCGCATGGGACTGGAAAAGATCGAAAACTGGAACTTCTACCTGGCATTCAGTTTTTTCCGGCTTGCGGCGATCGCCCAAGGT
>Ga0247818_10000931_pt1 | contig 18427 bp, 13 predicted proteins | sample 13C_Glucose_Day1_FD_192424 | JGI IMG/M metagenome (GOLD analysis project Ga0247818, IMG submission 192424) | Soil microbial communities from agricultural site in Penn Yan, New York, United States - 13C_Glucose_Day1 | ecosystem: Environmental > Terrestrial > Soil > Agricultural land | place... | reverse complement strand
CTCGGGAGGACGCGGCCTGGCGAACGGGCGCATGTTCGCCCCCGACGGCACGCTGCTGGCGACCGTGGCGCAGGAGGGCATGCTGCGCATCAAGGAGTCCTGATGGGCGCCCTCCTGCCCGAACGCGGCTCGGGACGCCTGCCCGAACGCGACTCGCGCCACAGGCCAGGGCGGGACCCGGGCCGCTGGCTCGTCGTCGACCTGCGACCTCAGGACCGTGAGGCCTGGGCTCGGCTGCACCGCGGCTACCTGCGCTCCAGCAGCGCTGCCGCAAGCGCGGCTGGAGCCATGTCCGCTGGGTCACTAGGGCGTCCAACACCACCGCACAGTCGACCTACGAGCGGGCTGGCCGTACGCACCGACCTCCTGACCTACGACCTCGAAGCGGCTCCCTAGCGCGTCGACGCCGCTCCGCGTCGGAGCCGCACCACCGCGACGCCGTGGCCGGGCAGCCGCAGCCCGCCGTCGGCAGGCTTGGTGGCAGCGGGGTCCCAGGCCAGGAGCACGGTGTCCACATCCGGGCCGAGCGGGACCACCTGCGCTTCGCCCTTGAGGTTGGCTACGGTGCGCAGGCTTCCGCGCGACATCACGAGCCACTGGTCGTCGTCGTGGCAGGCGACCTCCACGAGGTCGAGGCGGCCGCTGCCGAGGTCGGCCTCCCCCCGTCGCAGGGCGATGAGGTCGCGGTACCACGCGAGCATGCGGGCGTGGTCGCGCTCGGCAGGCTCGGCCCAGTCCAGCTGGCTGCGCCGGTAGGTCCTCTCCTCCTGCGGGTCCGGGACATCGTCGAGTGCCCAGCCGTGCGGGGCGAACTCGTTGCGCCGACCCTCGGAGACGGCCTCACCGAGGACCGGGTCCTCGAAGTCGGTGAAGAACTGGAACGGCGTCGTCGCGGCCCACTCCTCCCCCATGAACACCATCGGGGTGAACGGTGCGGTGAGGTAGAGCGCCGCGCCGATCGCCTGCTGGCCAGGCGTGATGCTGGCGCTGATCCGGTCGCCGACCGCCCGGTTGCCCACCTGGTCGTGGGTCTGCAGGTAGGCGACGAAGCGCCGACCATCGGTGGACGTGCGATCCACGGGCGCGCCCCACTCCCGCTCCCGGAAGCTCGACCAGCGTCCGTCGTGGAGGAAGACCTCCGTGAGGGCCTTGGCCACCACCGTCAGGGCGCCACCCTCGCGGATGGCGTCGCAGTGACCTGCGAAGTCGGCGTAGTAGCCCTGCCGCTCCCCCGTCAGTGCGACGTGCAGGGCGTGATGCACGTCGTCGTCCCACTGCGCGCTCATCCCCCGGCCGCTCTCCGTCGTGGGGGTGACCATCGTGGCGTCGTTGAGGTCGCTCTCGGCAATGAGCGTCAGGGGCCGCCCGAGGCGGCGCTCGAGGTCGGCGACCTCGTCGGCGAGCTGGGCCAGCAGGTGCCGGTCGGAGTCGTCGTGGATCTCGTGCACCGCGTCCAGGCGCAGCGCGTCGACGTGGAACTCCTCGAACCACCGGAGGGCGTTGTCGATGACCCAGCGGCGCACGGCCTCACAGCCCTCACCGTCGACGTTGAGGCCCTGGCCCCACGGCGTGGCGTGGGCATCGGTGAAATACGGCCCGAACTCGGCCAGGTAGTTCCCCGACGGGCCCAGGTGGTTGTAGACGACGTCGAGGCAGACCCCGAGTCCGCGCGCGTGGCAGGCGTCCACGAACCGCTGCAGCGCCGCCGGGCCCCCATAGGCGTCGTGCACGGCATACGGCGCGACACCGTCGTAGCCCCAGTTCCAGCGGCCGTCGAAGGCGGCGATCGGCATCAGCTCGACGACGTCGACGCCGAGGTCGACGAGGTGGTCGAGCCTGCTCACGGCGGAGTCGAGGGTGCCCTCCGCCGTGAAGGTGCCCACGTGCAGCTCGTAGAGGACACCGCCGAGCGTGCCGAGACCCTGCTGCGGGCCTGCCCAGACCGCGTCCCGCCACTGGTGGCCCCCAGCGTCGAAGAGCCGGCTCGGGCCATGCACGCCATGCGGCTGCCAGGGCGTCCGCGGGTCGGGGCGGGGGTCGCCGCCGTCGACCCGGAAGGCATAGTCCACCGGCACGCCGGCAGGCACCTCACCGTGCCAGGTCCACCACCCGTCGCCGGTCGGCTTCATGGGGGACGTGAGTGGTGTGCCTCCGGGCCCTCCCGTCTCGATCTCGACCCGCTCGGCGCGCGGCGCCCACACGGAAATCTCTTGGCCTGCCTGGTTTCTGGGCTGTTCAGCTCTCATCACGGACCAGCAAAGCGACCGGCAGCGCGCTGAGCAAGTTCGCCACGCGGACCCCCTCGGACCCGACGCTCGTGATCTGCCCACCCGTGAGCAGGTCACGCCAGCGGCCGGTGGGAACGGCCACGTGGTGGGCTCCCCAGCCGCCGGCGCCCTCCAGGCCGACGGGCAGGCGGGTGACGACAGCCACGACCTGCACGAGCCCCGCCTCACCGCGGCCGAGGGCCAGTGCATGGGGCGTTGTGACTGCCAGCGGCTCGTACACGGCGTCCTCGCCGGTGAACCAGGCAGCATGCTCCCGACGCAGCCTGAGCGCGCGCGATGTCACGAGCAGCTTCTCCTCGTCCAGGCCCGTTGCCGGCTCCCCCGCATCGAGCCGGGCGAGCACGTCCCTGCGAGCGGTGTAGTCGACGAGCCGTCGGTTGTCGGGGTCGACCAGCGACAGGTCGATGAACTCGCTGCCCTGGTAGACGTCGGGGACACCCGGCACCACGAGCTGGAGCAGTTTCTGGCCCAGGTGGGCCACACGCGCCGGCGGCGCGGTCTGGGCCACCCAGGAGGCGACATGGGCGGCGACGGCGTCATCGCCCACGATGCCGTCGACGAAGCGCGCGACGTCGGCCTCGTACGCCCCGTCCTGGTTGGTCCAGCTCGTGTGCAGTTTGGCCTCCCGGATCGCCTTGGTGGCGTAGGCGTTCAGCCGTTCCCCGTCGATCGGCCAGGCACCGACCGCTGTCTGCCACAAGAGGTACTCCGTCGCGGCGTCGAGCCGCTTCCCGCGGTGTGGCCGCCCCAGGCGGCGCGCCTCGTCGAGCCACAGGCCCCAATCGTGCGGGAGCTCCGCGACGACGGCGAGGCGGGCCCGGACGTCCTCCGAGCGCTTCGTGTCATGGGTGGACAGGGTTGTCATGGCCGTGGGCCAGTGCTCGAGCTGGCGCCGGGCGTAGTCGTGGAGCTCGGCGGGCTCGATCCCGAACTGTCCAGGGTCCCCGCCGACCTCGTTGAGGGCCGTGAGCCGGCCGTAGCGGTAGAAGGCCGTGTCCTCGATGCCCTTGGCCATCACCGGCCCACACGTCTGCTGGAAGCGGACCATGAACTCACGGGCCGCCTCGACGTCACCGACCTGGGCCTGTGGGAGCCGCCCACCCCGGGCGAGCTGCGCGAGGGCCGCCACCGCGTCGCGGTCCTCCGGGCCAACGGCGGCGCTTGCTCGTGCCTCTGCCGCGTTCAGCGTCCTCGCGGCATCGTCGGTCATGCCCTCGCCCGGGACCACATACGCGCGATACCGGTCCATGGCGACCAGCAGGGCCTCGAGTCCCCGCCGGAGCTGCTGCAGGTCCTCGCCGCGCAGGACGCGTTCCACCAGCCGCAGCAGCCGGTTGACCTCGGCCGCCTGCACCTCGCGCACCACCAACTCCTTGGCCTCGGCCACGTACTCCGCGAGGGGCCGCCGATCCCGCGTGAGCTCCTCCCAGAGGGAGGTGAGCGGCCGCGCGCCCGACGGGTCGACGAAGACGCCACCGACCCGCAGCAGGGTGTCGTACCCCGTCGTGCCGGCGCACCGCCACTCCTCCGGGAGCTGCTCGTGGCCCTCGAGGATCTTCTCGGCGACCACCCAGGCGTCGCCCGTCGCGTCCGCGAGCCGGGCGAGGTAGCCGCCGGGGTCCGCCAGGCCGTCGGGGTGGTCGATGCGCAGGCCGTCGACCGAGCCGTCGTCGACGAGCTCGAGCAGCAGGCGATGGGTCGCGTCGAAGACCTCAGGGTCCTCCACGCGGACGGCCGTCAACGTCGTGACGTCGAAGAAGCGCCGGTAGTTCAGCCTGCCGCCGCCCTCCCGCCAGTGGCAGAGCCGGTACGCCTGCGCGTCCACCAGCTCCGGGAGCTCGAGGCCCTCGGTGCCGGGACGCACGGGGAACTCGTGGTCGTAGTACCGCAGGACCGTCTCGTCGCCCTCGGGGCCGCCGGCGCCGTCGACGGACAGCTCGGCGTGGGACAGGCACTCCTGCAGGTCCCCACCGAGCACTGGTACGAGCACCCTGCCGTCCTCGGCCGGCCAGTCCACGTCGAACCAGTGGGCGAACGGCGACTTCTGGCCGTCCCGCAGCAGCGACCACCACTGCGTGTTGAGCCAGGCCGGTGTCGGGGTCGTCATGTGGTTGGGCACGACGTCTACCACGACGCGCACCCCCGCGTTGTGAAGGGCAGCGACCATCGCGTCGAATGCCTCGCGCCCGCCGGCCTCCTCGTTGAGGCGGGAGTGGTCGACCACGTCGTACCCGTGGGCCGACCCGGGCGCCGGCTTCAGCACCGGCGAGAGGTAGGCGTGCGAGACACCAAGGGCGGCAAGGTAGTCCGCCTGCGCGGCCGCGTCGGCGTAGGTGAACTCGGGCTGGATCTGCAGCCGGTAGGTCGCGGTCGGTACCACCCGCCCTCGGGCCGGCCTGTGCGGGACGGGGCGGCGCGGCATACCGGTGGTCACCGGCGGGCCACCGCCCCAGCCGGGGCTCCGGCCTGCCGGTCTCGTGGACAGCGCAGCACGACCACGCTTCGCGGCTGCGACACCATCGCGGAACCCGGTGTCAGCACGAGCTCGGGGTCGATCTCCTGGGCTGCGGTGTCGATCTCGATGAGCCACTCGCCGCCGTACTCCTCGTCGGGGAGGGTGAAGCGCAGCTGGTCGTCGTGGCCGTTGAAGAGCACGAGGAAGCTGTCGTCGACGATCCGCTGGCCCCGGGTGTCCGGCTCGGGGATCGCCGACCCGTTGAGGAACACCGCCATGGAGCGCGCGAAGCCGTTGGCCCAGCTCTCCTCGTCCATGTGCTGGCCGCCCGGCTCGAACCACTCGATGTCGCCGACCTCGGACTGCCCGCCGTGGTCGGCGCTGCCGGCGAAGAACCGGCGACGCCGGAACACAGGGTGCTCCCGGCGCAGCTCGACGAGGCGCCGCGTGAACTGCAGCAGCTCGACCTGCTCCTTGTCGAGGTCCCAGTCCACCCAGGAGATGTCGTTGTCCTGGCAGTAGCCGTTGTTGTTGCCGCCCTGGGTCCGCCCGAGCTCGTCCCCGTGCAGCAGCATGGGCACGCCCTGGGAGACCAGGAGCGTGGTCAGGAAGTTGCGCTGCTGGCGAAGGCGGAGCTCGCTCACCGCCGGGTCGTCAGTCGGTCCCTCGACACCGCAGTTCCACGAGCGGTTGTGGCTCTCGCCGTCGCCGCCCCCCTCGCCGTTGGCGTCGTTGTGCTTCTCGTTGTAGGACACCAGGTCCCGCAGCGTGAAGCCGTCGTGGGCGGTGACGAAGTTGATCGAGGCGATGGGGTGCCGGCCGTCGCCCTGGTAGAGGTCCGAGGACCCCGTGATGCGGGAGGCGAACTCCCCCAGCGTCGCGCTCTCACCGCGCCAGAAGTCGCGGACGGTGTCGCGGTACTTGCCGTTCCACTCGGTCCACAGCGGCGGGAAGTTGCCGACCTGGTAGCCGCCCTCGCCGACGTCCCACGGCTCGGCGATGAGCTTGACCTGGCTGACGACCGGGTCCTGCTGGACGAGGTCGAAGAACGCGGACAGCTTGTCGACTTCGTGGAACTGGCGGGCCAGGGTGGCGGCGAGGTCGAAGCGGAAGCCGTCGACATGCATCTCGGTGACCCAGTAGCGCAGCGAGTCCATGATCAGCTGCAGCACGTGCGGGTGGCGCATGAGCAGGCTGTTGCCGGTCCCGGTCGTGTCGTAGTAGTGGGCCCTGTCCTCGTCGACGAGGCGGTAGTAGGCCGCGTTGTCGATGCCGCGGAAGCACATCGTGGGTCCCATGTGGTTGCCCTCGGCGGTGTGGTTGTAGACCACGTCGAGGATGACCTCGATGTCCGCCTCGTGCAGGGCCTTGACCATGCCCTTGAACTCCGCCACCTGCTCACCGCGCGTGCCGTAGGCCGCGTAGCCGTTGTGCGGCGCGAGGAACCCGATCGTGTTGTAGCCCCAGTAGTTCGCCAGCCCTCGGTCGAGCAGGTGGAAGTCCTGCACGAACTGGTGCACCGGCATCAGCTCGATCGCGGAGACGCCGAGGTCCTTGAGGTGCGCGATCATCACGGGGTGCGCGATCCCGGCATAGGTGCCGCGGATCTCCTCCGGGATCTCGGGGTGCAGCTGGGTCATGCCCTTGACGTGCGCCTCGTAGATGACGCTCTCGTGGTACTCGTGCCGGGGCTGGCGGTCCTGGCCCCAGTCGAAGAACGGGTTGATGACCACCGACAGCATCGTGTGGCCCAGGCTGTCGAGCGTGTTGAGCTTCGCCGGGGCGCCGTCCTCGCCTCCCTCGCCTCCCTCGCCATCCTGGCCGCCCTCGCCGTCCTCGAAGTGGTACGAGAAGAGGGACTCGTCGCCGTCGGACATCCCGTCGAAGGCCTTGGCATAGGGGTCGAGCAGGAGCTTCGAGGGGTTGCACCGGTGCCCGTGGGCGGGGTCGTACGGTCCGTGCACGCGGAAGCCGTAGCGCTGGCCGGGCTGCACGCCCGGCAGGTAGCCGTGCCAGACGAAGCCGTCGACCTCCGGCAGGGGGAGACGCGTCTCCTTGCCGTCGTCGTCGATGAGGCACAGCTCGACGCGCTCGGCGACCTCGGAGAACAGGGCGAAGTTGACGCCGGTGCCGTCGTACGTGGCACCGAGGGGGTAGGCGCTTCCGGGCCAGATCTCCATGGGTCCCTTCCAGTGGGGTGTGGGCGGCAGGGTGCCGCCGGGATGGGAACGGCGTTGGCCCCAGTCGGCCCATTGTGCTGTATGCCGTGGCGCGGCACACACCGCCGGCCCACCAGCGGTAAGCGCACGCTTAGTAGACTCGCCCGGAGGACGTCCCTGATCAGGAGGATTGATGACTAGCTCCCGCGTTGCGATCGTCACCGGAGCGGCCCGCGGCATCGGTGCCGCCACCGCCCTGAGACTGGCGAAGGACGGCCATGCCGTCGCCGTGCTCGACCTCGACGAGTCCGCCTGTGCCACCACGGTGTCGGCCATCACCGAGGCCGGGGGGCGCGCCATCGCGGTCGGGGTGGACGTGTCCCGGGCCGACCAGGTCGAGGCTGCGGTGAAGCGGGTGGCCGAAGAGCTCGGCGCCCCCACCATCCTCGTCAACAACGCCGGCATCATCCGCGACAACCTCATCTTCAAGATGACCGAGGACGACTGGGACGCCGTCATGGCTGTGCACCTGCGCGGCGCCTTCCTCATGACCCGGGCCGTGCAGGCGCACATGACGAAGGAGAGGTACGGCCGGATCGTCAACCTCTCCTCGAGCTCCGCGCAGGGCAACCGCGGTCAGGCGAACTACTCGGCCGCCAAGGCCGGGCTCCAGGGGTTCACGAAGACGCTCGCGATCGAGCTCGGCAAGTTCGGCGTCACGGCCAATGCCGTGGCCCCCGGCTTCATCCAGACGGAGATGACCCGGTCGACGGCCGAGCGCATGGGGGTGTCGTTCGAGGACTTCATCGCGCACTCGGCGTCGCAGATCCCGGTGCAGCGGGTCGGCCAGCCGGAGGACATCGCGGCGACGATCTCGTTCCTCTGCAGCGAAGAGGCCGGCTTCGTCTCGGGCCAGGTCGTCTACGTCGCCGGCGGCCCGCTCGACTGAACCTCCGCCACCGGTTCATCCAGGAGACGGCCCTTGCGGTCGAGCGGTGTCGAGGGGCCGGAAGGCGATCATCGGGAGCTGCTCGGCCATCCGGCGCACCGCCTCCGGCGAGCCGTCGAAGCTCCAGCCGAGGAAGTAGCCCATCATCGCCCGCACGACCGGCAGGACCAGGCGGTACCGCCGCTCGTACCCGGCATACACCTGTGTCGCCTCCTCGATGCGGAGGAGGCGGTATGCCGCGGGGCTCGGACCCCGGCCGAGGTCCACCTCGACCGGTCCCCCGGCAAGGACGTTGCGCACCCAGTCCGCCTCGTGCCCGTAGCCCGCGACCACCGTGGCCTCCCCCGCCACCTGGTCGTAGCGGGCGACCTCGAGGACGGTGTGGAACGTGCGCCCCGAGCGCCGGCCGACGTGGGTGAGCCGCAGGAAGCGCCGGCCGAGCACCCAGCCGAGCCGCGCGGCATACAGGTGGTTGGGCGCGGCGTAGAGCCGCCGCAGCCAGGGCGGGATGACCGGAGAGGTGGCGGCCACCGCACCAGCACACCACACCGCGGGCGGCGGTGATGTCGCTGATTCGCGCCGCCCCAGCCCGAGAGGAGGGGGTAGGCGGGATCGCCTGCAGGCCGCTCGAGAGGTCTCCGGGCCCGTCGCGAGGACCCGTGACGGCTAGAGGGCCCCGCCCAGGGTGACGCCGCCGTCGACGACGAGGGTCTGACCGGTGATCCAGCCCGCATCCCGGGAGAGCAGGAAGGACACCGCGCCGGCAACGTCCTCGGGGGCGCCCAGCCGTTTCATGGGGTAGGCCGCAGCGACCGCCTCCTCGCGTCCCTCGTAGAGGGCCTGCGCGAACCGGGTCTTGACCACCGCCGGGGCCACCGCGTTCACCCGAACGTCCGGGCCGAGCTGGTAGCCCAGCTCCACGGTGAGGTGGATCAGGGCTGCCTTGCTCACGGCGTACCAGCCGATCGACCCCGTGGCTCCCAGCCCCGCGATGGACGCGACGTTGACGATCGCCCCAGGGTGCGCCGAGCTGCCCAGCCCGGCGCGGACTGCCTTCTGCGTCCAGGCGAACGCAGCCAGGACGTTGACCTCCATGATCTTGCGCGCCGCGTCCAGGTCGGAGTCCAGGATCGGACCGTAGACCGGGTTGATGCCGGTGTTGTTGACCAGGTGGTCGAGCCCGCCGAAGGTGTCCCTGGCGGCCGTGATGACCTCGTCCTGGTGCGCGGGGTTCGCAGCATTGCCAGCAACGCCAAGGGCTTTCGTCTCACCGCCGAGCAGCTGAACGGCGTCCGCCAGCGCCTCCGGCTTGCGGGCGGTGATGACGACGCGAGCGCCCTCGTCGACGAGCCGCTGGGCGATGCCGAGGCCGATGCCGCGGGAGGCGCCGGTGACGATGGCGACCGCGCCGTCGTGGGTCCCCATGCGGCTAGAGACCGAGGTCGCGGCCGATGAGTTCCTTCATGATCTCGTTCGACCCTGCCCAGATCTTCGAGACCCGGGCGTCCCGCCACGCCCGCGCAACGCGGTACTCGTTCATGAAGCCGTAGCCGCCGTAGAGCTGGACGCACTCGTCGAGGACGTCGTTCTGCACCTGCGCCGACCACCACTTGGCCTTGGCGGCGTCCACGGGAGTGAGCTTCCTCTCGGCGTGGGCTGCGATGCAGTCGTCGACGTAGGCCTGGGTGACCTCGAGCCTGGTCTGGAGCTCGGCGATCTTGAACTTGTTGTGCTGGAACGAGCCGACCGGCTGTCCGAACGCCTTGCGCTCCTTGGTGTACTCGATCGTCTCGCGCAGGATCTGGAAGGCGTGCGCGGTGTTGGCGACCGCAGCGCCCACCCGCTCCTGCGGGAGCCGCTGCATCATCGCGATGAAGCCCATGCCCTCGTCGCCGAGGCGGTTGGCGTCCGAGAGCCGGACGTCCTCGAAGAACAGCTCGGCGGTGTCGGACTCCTCCTGGCCGACCTTGTCCAGCTTGCGGCCGCGGCTGAAGCCGTCCATGCCGGCCTCGACCATGAACAGCGTGATCCCCTTGGCGCCCTTCGAGGGGTCGGTGCGCGCCGCGACGATCACGAGGTCTGCCTGGTAGCCGTTGGTGATGAAGGTCTTGGAGCCGTTGAGCACCCAGTCGCCGGACCCGTCGGCAGCGCGGACGGCCGTGGTCTTGAGGGCGGCGAGGTCGGAGCCGCCCGACGGCTCGGTCATCGCGATGGCGCAGATCAGGTCGCCGTTGGCCATCCCCGGGAGCCAGCGCGCCTTCTGCTCCTGCGTCCCGAGGTCGACGATGTAGGGCGGGCACACGTCGGAGTGGATCCCGAAGCACGAGGAGACCGCGAAGTTGAAGGCCGCGATCTCTTCCGCCGCGATGGCGTTGAAGCGGTAGTCCTCGGCGCCGGCTCCGCCGAACTCCTCGGGGATGTCGAGGCCGAAAAGGCCCTGCTTGCCGGCCTCCTTCCAGATGTCGCGGTCGATCGACTTGACCTCGAGCATCTGCTCGGCACGCGGCTTCAGCGTGCGCTCGACAAACTCGCGGACGGAGCTGCGGAAGGCCTCGTGGTCGGGGCCGTAGACGTTGCGGGGCATTCGGGTTACCTCCAAGTAACTAAGCGCTTGCTTAGTTTCGGACGGCTCGGGCATGCTGTCAACCATGTCGATCCCCGGGCGCGCTGAGCTCGCCCCCACCGACGCCGCGGCGCGGCTCATGGAGGCCGCCGCCGACGCCTTTGCGGCCAAGGGCTTCCACGCGACCACGACCCGCGACATCGCCTCGCGCGCCGGGCTGTCCCCCGCCGGGGTCTACGTCCACTTCGCGTCCAAGGAGGACCTGCTCTTCCAGCTGAGCCGGGAGGGGCACGAGGCCGCCCGCACGATGCTGGTCGCCGCCGCGGAGGCCGCCCACTCCCCCACCGACGCGCTGCGGGCCATCATGCGGCAGTTCGCCCAGTGGCACGCCGAGCACTTCCGGGTGGCGCGGATCGTGCAGTACGAGTTCCAGAACCTCACGCCGGAGCACCGTGAGACGGTCCTCGCCCTGCGCAAGGACATCGACCGAGTGGCCCAGGACGTCATCCGCGCCGGCGTGGCCACTGGCGAGTTCGTTGTCGACGACGTCCCCGAGACGGCCCTGGCCCTGCTCTCGATGGCCGTCGACGTCGCCCGCTGGTACGACCCGGAGATCAAGCGCACTCCCGGGGCGATCGGCCGCGCCTACGGCGAGCTCGGCCTGCGCCTCGTGGGCGCGGGTCACTGCGCGCGTCGCGACTCGTCCTCGTAGGCGCTCGTTCGCGCACTCTTACAACCACGCCGCGGGGCTCGCTGCCACGCCATTCAGCGTGGGCCTTGGTCATCCTCACGGCGTAGTGGTTCGTCCGAGCCAGCTGCGCGTCGGGGACTAGTCCGAGCTCGGCTGGACATCTCTACGGCATAAGGGTGATCTTCGGCTGACCTTCCGCGATATCACCGTCGGCCGCGAATCTCGCCCCCATAACCTGCGCCGGTGGGGGTGGCCGTGCCTGCGGCCCGTCCGGCCGACACGGCCGCGCTCTTGGGGGGTACTTATGGGTGTTCTGAAACGACGGGGTGGGCGCGGCCTGGCCCTGGGTGTCTCCACCGCGTTGGTGATCGGCGGTTCGGTGATGCTGACCGAGCCGGCCTCCGCGGCGCTGCCTCCGGGGGCCCAGCCAGTTCCCAACCACACGAACCTGGTGCCCGGGACCCCTCGCATCAACACCCCTCGCATCAGCAGCGGGGAGATATGGGACCTCGAGGTCATCGGCAACCGCGTCTTCATCGCCGGCAGCTTCACGTCGCTGCAGAACACGACGGGCAACCTCGCCACGGTGAACCAGCCGCTGCTCGCCGCCTACAACCTCAGCACCGGACTGATCGACACGACATTCCGTCCGGTGATCGGCGGAGGGGGGGTCACGTCAGTTGAGGCGACGCCGGACGGCACCAAGCTCTACATCGCGGGCACCTTCAAGACGATCAATGGCGTCGCGAAGAAGAACGTGGCCTCGGTCAACCCGTCCACCGGCGCTCCCGTCGCGGGGTTCACGGCCAACGCCAGCTCGCAGGTCGACTCCCTGGCTGCGACGAACACCACCGTCTACGTCGGTGGACGATTCTCCAAGATCAACACCACAGCGATGGTCGGCCTTGCGGCGGTCAACGGCGTGACCGGCGCCGTGGACACGGCATTCGACAACCAGCTCTCGGGCGGCATCGGCGTCGATGGCACGCTGAGCGCGCGCGAGCTCAAGCTCACCCACGACAACTCCAAGCTGCTCGTGGTGCACAGCGCCCGGCGCATCGACGGCCAGGACCGCTACGGCGTGGGCCTCATCGACACCCAGACCAAGCAGCTGCTGCCCTGGCGGACGCGCCTGTGGGAGGACAACCTGCCGTTCATCGGTGGGATCCAGCGGATCTACGCGGGTGACGTCTCCCCCGACGACTCGTACTTCGTGGTCTCCAGTGCGGACGGTGGCGACCGGCCGCCCATCAGCGACACCGCGGTCGCCTTCTCCGTCGACGGCGGGGACAACATGCAGCCGCGCTGGATCCACCGCGCCTTCGACAGCATCTACTCCCTGGCCATCACCGAGCGGGCCGTGTACATCGGCGGCCACTTCAACTGGAACGAGTCGCCCTCGGCACCCGATCCGTGGCCGGGCCTGGACAACGTCGGCTACGGCAACGGCCAGGGCCTGTCGGGGTACGCGCTCGGTGACGCCGTGGTCCGCCGCGACCACGTCGGCGCCCTCAACCCCGTCGACGGCAAGGCGCTGGAGTGGAACCCGGGGAGCAACGTCTTCGAGGGGGTCAAGGCGATGAAGGCCGTCCCCCAGGGCCTGCTCACGGGCGGCGACGGCATGATCAACGGCGGCGTGCGCACCGGCCGCGTCGCGTTCTACGACTTCGCCACCGCAGCAGCGGCGTCGAGTGTCGACACCACGATCTCGGCGCCCATCGAGGGTCGGGTCGTGACGGCGGGGCAGGAGTACGTGTTCCAGGGACAGGCCACCGCTCCGGGAGCGCTGCGACGCGTCCAGGTCGAGATCCAGGACCGGGACACCAAGCGCTTCCTGCAGGACGACCTCGTGACCTGGAGCACGACCAACAACAACGTCTATGCGACCCTCGGCACCACCTCGGGCGGGGCCACGCCCTGGTCCCTCCCCATCACGTTCACGGGCAGCCGCAACCTGCAGGTGATGGCCAAGGCCTTCGCCACCTCGGGGGCCAGCGACCCGGTCAAGGCAGTCAAGAAGTTCGAGACGTTCAGCTTCGACGACCAGACGCCCTCCACGAACATCAGCGGCCCCAGCGGCGGGGTTCTCAACTCGACGACCTTCACCGTGACGGGCACAGCGACCGACGACCATGGCGTGACGGGCCTGACGATGTGGGTCCGCGACGAGAACCTGCGGTACCTGCAGGAAGACGGCAGCGCGTCGTCGACCTTCAACACCTTCCGCATCGAGCCTGACGTCGTCGGCGCGCTCAATGCCACCTGGTCGTGGGAGATCACCGTGCCCTACGAGGCCACGTGGCGGGTGTCGGCAGCAGCCATCGACACGGCCGGACAGTCAGACCTCCGCGGTGTCGTGCGCGACTGGACCGTGACCAGCAGTGGCATCGCGCCGACCGTGACCCTGACCTCCCCGCAGGCAGTCACTCCTCCCACCGCCGCCCTGCCCATGACGGTCACCCCTGGCGGCGGCATGACCTTCGCCGGGACCGCGCAGGACGACCAGCAGCTCAAGACCGTCGAGATCCAGCTCCGCAACTCCACCACCGGTGAAGACCTGGCGTCGGACGGGGCATGGGGCGTCGACGTCACGCCCGGCTGGTACCGGGTCTCCCCGCTCAACCTGTCCGGGACGACCTACAACTGGAGCTACACCACGCCCTTCACCCTCACACCTGGCGTCTACTCGTTCACGGTGCGGGCGACGGACAACCTCGACCTCAGTACCTCGGGGTCCAACCAGGGACGCCTGACGATCACGGCACAGGTTCCCAACGACGCCTTCCCCAATGGCCTGGTCGACGTCACGGGCACCATCCAGACCGTTCAGGTGCTCCACCTGGACCTCACCGGGACGGCGACGGACGACATCGGGGTGGACAAGGTCCTCGTGTCGCTGCGCGACAGCGACACCGGCCGTTTCCTCCAGCCGAACGGCTCCCTGTCGAGCGCGTCGGCCTTCATCCCCGCGAACCTGGCGACGCCAGGGGGGACGTCCACCACGTGGAGCCTCCCGGTCGACCTGCCGACGGCGGGCACGTGGAACGTGACGGCTGTCGCCGTGGACGCCTCCGGCCAATCCGACACGTCGACCACCGGCGCCACCGCCCGCTACATCATCTTCCCGGGCGACGCCGTGCCGTACCTGAGCACCACTCTCAATGCGCCGGTCGAGGGCGCGACCTTCAGCGAGGGTCGGATCTTCGTCAGCGGGCGGGCCTTCGACGACGTTGCCATGGCCCGCGTAGACGTGGGCATCAGCAACAGCCTCGGTCAGTTCATGTCCTCCAGCGGCACGTTCAGCACCGGTGAGCGCTACGTGACGGCCTTCCTGACGAGCCCGGGCACGCCCGGCTCGCAGTACTCCTACACCTCGCCGGCCCTGCCCGCTGGCGCCTACAAGGTCCGGGTGCGGCCCGTGGACAACCACGGCTTCATGCCGGCGGTGCCCCAGGAGGTCAACGTCACCGTCTCGATCCCATCGAGCAACCAGGCGCCGGTCGCACAGGCAACCGTGTCGTGCGCCGAGAACGTGTGCAGCTTCGACGGTCGCGGTTCGACCGACGAGAACGCCGCGACGCTCACCTACGCCTGGAACTTCGGCAACGGGCGCACGGCCACCGGTTCGGTGCCCAAGCTGACCTACACCGCTGTCGGCACCTTCACCGTGACGCTCACGGTGAAGGACGAGTACGCGGTGACGGCGACCACCACCCTGCCGGTGACCATCGTGGAACCAGCAGGGAACGTGGCTCCCACGGCCGTCATCAGCCCCCCGAACTGCAGCGGCCTCGTCTGCAACGTCAGCGGCCAGACCTCGAGTGACCCGAACGTCGGCGACGCCCTGACCTACTCGTGGGACTTCGGCGACGCCACGGTGCCCAGCACGTCCTCGGCAGCCAGCCACACGTTCCTCGCCGCAGGCACGTACGTGGTGACGCTCAGGGTCACGGACGGGTGGGGCAAGAGCACCACGGCCACGGTCTCCGTCACGGTGGGGTGAGGCAGCCGTGGGCTGAGGCACCAGCCGCGCTCACGTGAACGACACGACGACAGGCCGGAGAAACGCGGTCCCGCCAGGACACGGGCCGCCGCGATCCCCGGCCTGTCGGCGTGATCGGCCGGACCTCCCGGGCCGCGTCGTCCACCGGCGCATATCCCGCGTCGTCCACCAGCGCGTATGCCGCGTCGTCCACCGGCGCGTAGCCGCGTCGTCGCCGTCGCGGGCGGGCCCGCAATGACCGTGTCGGTGCCGCGGCTGCGTCAGGTGAGCGAAAGACGCATCACCGGGCGCGCCTGCGATGTCCGACCGATCTCCTCGAAGCCGCACGCCACGAACGTCGAGGCCACGCCGTGGTAGAGCTCGGCGTTGGACCTCCTCCCACCCTGCGAGACGTCGACCGGATGACCTTCGAGGACGCGCGCGCCATGGGCACGGGCGACGTCGGGCGCAGCCCTGAGCAGCGCCGTGGCGATCCCCTGCCCGCGCCGCCCGACGCGCACCACGAAGCAGGTGACTGCCCACACGCCGTCGTCCTCGAGGTCCGCGCCCGCGACTCGGGCGAGGTTCCGACTGCCCCGCAGCCTGGCGTACCCCGGCCGAGGCCCGAGGGCCAGCCACCCGACGGGCTCACCCTCGAGGTACGCGAGCAGCCCCGGAGGCGGTGAGCTGCGGGCCTGTCCCGACAGACGGTCCCGGTTCTGCTCGGGCGTGGATGCCCGCCACGCCGTCGGGTCGAGACGGAAGAACTGGCACCAGCACCCGGCGGGGTCGCCGCGCGTGCCGAAGACGGCGACGGCGTCGTCCCATCGACCCGCGGTGAGCGGTTCGACCTGGACGACGCCGTCGTTGTTCATGCGCCAGGGACCTCGGGGTCAGTCGCGGGTCAGCTTGCGGTACGTGACACGGTGCGGACGCGCCGCCTCGGCCCCGAGACGGTCGACCTTGTTCGCCTCGTACGACTCGAAGTTGCCCTCGAACCAGTACCACTTGCTGGGGTCCTCCTCGTCACCCTCGTAGGCGAGGATGTGCGTCGCCACACGGTCGAGGAACCACCGGTCGTGGGAGATGACCACGGCGCACCCGGGGAACTCGAGCAGGGCGTTCTCGAGCGACCCGAGCGTCTCGACGTCGAGGTCGTTGGTCGGCTCGTCGAGCAGCAGCAGGTTGCCGCCCTGCTTGAGCGTGAGCGCGAGGTTGAGGCGGTTGCGCTCACCGCCGGACAGGACACCGGCCTTCTTCTGCTGGTCCGGGCCCTTGAACCCGAACTGCGAGACGTAGGCGCGCGACGGGATCTCGACGTGCCCGACCTTGATGTGGTCGAGCCCCTCGGACACGACCTCCCAGATGTTCTTGTTGGGGTCGATGCCGCCGCGGTTCTGGTCGACGTAGGAGATCGAGACGGTCTCGCCGATCTTGACGTTGCCGTCGTCGGGCTCCTCGAAGCCGACGATGGTCTTGAACAGGGTCGTCTTGCCGACGCCGTTCGGGCCGATGACACCGACGATGCCGTTGCGGGGCAGGGTGAACGACAGGTTGTCGATCAGGACCCGGTCGCCGAAGCCCTTCTTGAGGTCCTTGACCTCGATCACCGTCGAGCCCAGCCGGGGGCCCGGCGGGATCTGGATCTCCTCGAAGTCGAGCTTGCGGGTCCGGTCGGCCTCGGCCGCCATCTCCTCGTAGCGGGCGAGCCGCGCCTTGGACTTGACCTGGCGGGCCTTGGCGTTCGAGCGCACCCACTCCAGCTCGTCCTTGAGCCGCTTCTGGAGCTTGGCGTCCTTCTTGCCCTGGATCTGGAGCCGCTCGGCCTTCTTCTCGAGGTAGGTCGAGTAGTTGCCCTCATAGGGGTAGAGGCGGCCGCGGTCGACCTCGGCGATCCACTGCGCCACGTTGTCGAGGAAGTACCGGTCGTGGGTGACGGCGATGACGGCACCCGGGTAGGACGCCAGGTGCTGCTCCAGCCACAGCACCGACTCGGCGTCGAGGTGGTTGGTGGGCTCGTCGAGCAGCAGCAGGTCGGGCTTGCTCAGCAGCAGCTTGCACAGGGCGACCCGGCGTCGCTCACCACCGGAGAGGACCGTGACGTCGGCGTCCGGGGGCGGGCAGCGCAGCGCGTCCATGGCCTGCTCGAGCTGGGAGTCGAGGTCCCAGGCGTCGGCGTGGTCGATCTCCTCCTGGAGCTTGCCCATCTCGGCCATCAGCGCGTCGAAGTCGGCGTCCGGCTCGGCCATCTCAGCAGAGATCTCGTTGAAGCGGTCGACCTTCTGCTTGATCTCGCCGAGGCCCTCCTCGACGTTGCCGAGGACGGTCTTCTCCTCGTTCAGAGGCGGCTCCTGCAGCAGGATGCCGACGGTGGCACCCGGCGCCAGCCAGGCCTCGCCGTTCGAGGGCTGGTCCAGGCCCGCCATGATCTTGAGGATGGTCGACTTCCCCGCTCCGTTCGGGCCGACCATGCCGATCTTGGCGCCGGGGTAGAACGACATCGTGACGTCGTCGAGGATGACCTTCTCGTTGTGCGCCTTGCGGGCGCGGGTCATGACGTAGATGAACTCGGGCATGGGGGCAAGGCTATCTGCCGCAGCCCCCATGACCCGAATCGCATTTCCCACCCGGGCGGCTCTGAGTCAGCCGCCTCAGGCCGGGGTCAGCGCGTCTGCGTGCCCGGCCACCTCGTCCTCCCCCTCGCGCACGAGGTACTCCCCCGTCTCGACGTCGACAGGCTCGAAGCCGGCGTGCACCTCCTGGACGTTCTCGTCCGCCATCCGGTCGTTGCGGTCCACCTGCGCGCGGGTGACCTTGCTGAACGTCGTCGTGCCGTACGACAGGTCGTGCCCGACGTTGTAGGCGTCGATCTCGACCGAGGTCGCCGGGGTGTTGTCGGCCCGCATCCACTGGTTGACCCGCATCCGGCCGTACACGATGACCGGGTCCCCCTTGCTGAGCGAGTTGGCCAGGTTCGCCCCGAGGGAGCGGAAGGCCGTGACGTTGACGAAGCTGGTCGCGGCGTCCTCGAACTCCCCGGTCTCGCGGTTGACCCGTCGCACGGTGGACGCCAGCCGGAAGGCGGCGAAGGGGACCCCGCCGGTCTTGGTGGTGCGGGACTCGGGGTCGGCCACCAGCCGCCCGGACACCGTCACGTAGATCTCGTTCACAAGCTCACCTCATCTGATCGTGTCGCTCCCCCTTGGGAGTGGGATCAGAGTGCGGCCGCGCTCGCCAGCCCGGGGAGTGGCCCGGCGAACGCTGTTGACGGCGGGACGTGCTCAGACCGGCCTGTGGAAAGCGCGGGTCAGCGCCGGACAGCGCGGGTCAGCGGGGGGTG
>Ga0247818_10000929_pt1 | contig 18438 bp, 17 predicted proteins | sample 13C_Glucose_Day1_FD_192424 | JGI IMG/M metagenome (GOLD analysis project Ga0247818, IMG submission 192424) | Soil microbial communities from agricultural site in Penn Yan, New York, United States - 13C_Glucose_Day1 | ecosystem: Environmental > Terrestrial > Soil > Agricultural land | place... | reverse complement strand
CCACCGACTTCATCGCCAGTGTTCCTGAGCGGCATACCGCCAGCCTTCGAGAAGGGATGCACAGCTTTGCATTACCCTTCGCGGTGCCGACATTCACCGTGGCAATGCTGTGGCACCCACGACTGGATAGCGATCACGCTCACAGGTGGTTACGCAGTTGTGTTCGCGAGGTATGCACACAATAAGGACAACCCGTTATCAATTTGACAGCTGTACATATGTTCATTAGTGTTAAGGTCATGTAACGCTTGCGGCAATCTTTAGTATATAAGGAAATAACGGCAAGTCATTTTGCTATAACACTGTTTTGAACTTATTAAACAAGAGGAGGTACAGTCTGCGCCAGATGGGAAACTTTCTCCTTTGTGGCTGTGTAAGTAACATGGCGCGTCTATCGATGATGGCCATTAACTAGTAGGGTTTAATAATTTCTGAATCATAATGTGCTTCTTGTATAATTGTTTGATTTGAAACAAGTATATTTATCCTGCGGGTTGAATTCGCAGATCGGCTTGTGCGCCACGGTGTGCCTGGCTTTGCGCGTTCGTCGAATCATGGGAATAAACAACGCAATAACAGATGCATTTTCTCCGCGCAGTGCTAGTGTTGCTTATCCTGCTGTTTAACCATGTGCCTGTCTATCGGTCGAGGCGAGCGTCATGCCGACTCCACACCCCCGGATTGCGATACTCGGTAACAGGGTTTCAGAACTGAACCTTGTGCAGCTTGAACACTTCACCGATCTCGGCGACCTGCTGGCGGTGGCCGTGTTTGATGTACTACTGCTGGACATGCCTGGGGCCTATGCCGGACGAGTGCTGAGCAAGTTACGTACGCTGCCCTCGTATCGCTACCGACTGATTTACTGTTGCCGCGATCAGGACAGCTGGTGCGAAGCCCTGGGCGACGGCGTCTGTCCTGTAGAAGCCAGCGAAATAAAAGCCCGCTGGGAGGTTTGGCAGGAGCGTTTCAGCTTGCTCAGGCAGGCACCGGAGCGCTTTGAAAGTCGGGTGCTCGCCTGGCTATGGTTGCGCGATCACGCCCAGGTGTGTGCCCTGCGGGATCCGGAAGTGCCCCAACACTATCGCTACCCATTGCTCGAAGCCCTGGCTGACAGCGAGCAGATCAATTCATTCGCCTGGCTCGCCTTGATGGTGCAGCAGGATTGGCTGGAGGAGGGGGTTCTGGTCGATCGCGTCCGCCTGTGCCCGGACTGTGGTTCAGGTCGGCTCAACTTCATTGACGTGTGTACCGAATGCCAGGCCCTGGACATCGCGCGCCAGCCGTCCTTGCACTGTTTCACCTGCGGGCATGTCGGCGCGCAGGAGTCTTTTCTCAAGGACGGGGTGTTGCTCTGCCCCAACTGCCTGAACCGCTTGCGCCATATCGGCAGTGATTACGATCGGCCGATGGAGAACTATCGCTGCCGCTCGTGCCATGCATTTTTCGTCGATGCCGAGGTGCAGGCGCGTTGCCTGGACTGCGGCTTGTCCCACACCCCTGACCAGTTACGCGCACGGGAAGTCAGGGATTTTCGCCTGGCCGAGGCGGGTCGCTTCCGTTGTCGCCAGGAATTCAGCGATCATTCGGGCCGGCACTTTGGTCGGCTCAGTCTGCTCGGCGGCAAGGACTTCTATGATCTGTTGAGCTGGCAGATCCTGCTCGCGCGGCGCTACTCACCGCCGGCTTTTTCCCTGATCGGCCTGCGCTTCGTCAACCTGCCCGGGACTTTGTCCCTGCTTGGCGAGCACCGCGGCCATGCCTTCATCGATAGCCTGGCGGACCGGTTAAAGGAGTCCGTACGGGAAACCGATCGGTGTTCGCGCAGCACCGAGGAATTCTTCTGGATCATGCTCCCGCATACCGATGCCAAGGGGCTGGAGTGCGTAAAACAACGCCTGAGCCGGGTAGCCGAGCTGTTTTCCGCGCCGGAAGTCAGCGACATTTCCCTGCGCGTCATCACCCTCACCGCACCCCAGGACCTGCTCGACCAGGAAAATGGCGAACTGTTGCTGGCCCGTCTTGCCAGTGAGCTGGAGTAAGGGGCATGGGCCCCTTACTGGAGCAGCTCTACTACGCACTCGGCGAACTCGCGGGGCCGGACGGCTTGAGCCGTTTGTTCTTCATGCTGTTTCCCTTGTTCCTGATTTTTGAATTGCCCATGACGATCATGGTACTGCTGGGGGTATTGCGCTGGTTTGCCCGACGGCGCACCAGTGTGCCGATGATCAGTACGTACCGCCCCAGGGTTTCTTGCATCATCACCTGCTACAGCGAGGGGATGGACGTGCAGACCACCCTGTTGAGCCTGTGCGAGCAGACCTACCCGGGCCACATCGAAATGATTCCGGTGGTGGACGGGGCCACGATGAACCAGGCGACGCTCAACGCCGTGCGCCGTTTCCACGTGGATCCGCAGCTGTACCCCAAGCGTCATCTACGCCCGATCGCCAAGTGGCAGCGGGGCGGGCGCGTGTCGTCCTTGAACGCCGGGCTGTCGCTGGCCAGCGGTGAAATCGTCATGGCGCTCGACGGTGATACCTCCTTCGACAACAACATGGTCAGCGCCATCGTGCGCCATTTCGAAGACCCCTCGGTGCCGGCGGTCGCCGGTAGCCTGCGCGTACGCAACGTCTGGGCCTCCTGGGTCACGGCGATGCAGGCGCTGGAATACCTGTTGTCGATCCATTTGTCGAAAATCGGTCTGGGCGAATGGAACCTGGTCAACAACGTCTCGGGGGCCTTCGGCGCCTTCCGCCGCAGCTTCCTGATCAACATCGGCGGCTGGAACACCCACACCGCCGAAGACCTGGACCTGACGTTGCGCATCAAAAGTTACTTCAAACGCCACAACCTGCGGATCCCCTTCGAGCCGGAAGCGATCGGCCATACCGACGCACCGGTCACCCTGCGCCAGTTCCTGATGCAGCGACTGCGCTGGGATGGCGACCTGTTTTTCCTGTATGTCAGGAAGCATAACCACAACATCGACCCCAGGTTATTGGGCTGGCCGAGCTTTGTGATGATCCTGGTCAGCGGCTTTTTTTTTCAGTTGGTGCTGCCGTTCATCATCTTCAGCTACACCTTGCTCGCCTTGTTCGTACTGCCGGGCAGGACGCTGCTGTTCCTGTTCGTACTGATCTATCTGCTGTACCTGCTGATCACCGTGCTGATGTTCGGCACCATGATGTTGCTGGTGTCCGACCGGCCGCGACAGGACATGACCCTGGGGATGCTGGTGCCGGTCTTTCCGCTGTTCATGCTCTTCATGCGCTGCTGGAGCGCCGTGGCCATGCTCAACGAGATGTTTCGTCGCGGCCATGAAGAAAGCTCGATGGCGCCCTGGTGGGTGCTTAAACGAGCCACGAGGTTTTGATATGCGCTCGCTGCTGCTGGTGCTGACGCTGACCCTGTCGCCGGCGATGCTCGCACTGCCGCTGGCACATCAGTCGCCGGGCGCGGACAAGTGGTCCCAGGCCAGCTATGTCTGGGACAGCGAAGCGCTGCTCGATCCCGGCCAGCGCCAGGCGGAGCTCGAAGCACTGCGCAAGGCCGGAATGGACAAGATCTACCTGGGCCTCAAGGCCGCACAGATCGATGACCTGGTCGCCACCCGCCGACAGCTCGAACAGTTGCTGCAGGAAGCGGCCAGCAAGCAGTTGCAAGTGAGCCTGTTGCTCGGCGATCCGGCCTGGATAGAGCCGCAGGGACGCCATCAGCTCACCGATTTATTGAGCAAGCTCAAAGGACTTTCCTTCGCCAGCCTACACCTGGATCTGGAAGTCGAGCAGTTGGGCGTGCCAGTGCCGGATCAGCACTTGAAGAACTGGCTCGATACCTTGCGTGCGGCTGCCAAGGCGAGCCCATGGCCGGTGGAGATTTCCAGTCATCATCGCTGGTTCACCGAGACCCGGCCCGGAGGAACCTGTGTGCCCTGCGCGCTTCCCAAGGTGGGCGTGCATCGGGTCAGCCTGATGATCTACACCCGCAATCCGCACAACAGCGCGCGCAAGGCCGAGCAGATCGCCACGCGCTGGCCCGACCTGCAATTTCGCCTGGCACAAAGCACGGAGCCACAACTGGATGCCACTGAATCCTGGGCCGGCGCGTCGACCGAACAGCTGCAACGCCAGACCAGCGCCTGGCGCGAACAATTGCACCCACGAGGAATTGCCGGCATCGACTGGCAAGCCTGGCGAGACTTTCCAAAACGGTGAGCCGTCATGAAAATCCGATTTGACAGTCGCAAAGAACTGCACCCGACCCAGGAACAGGGATTGACCGTGCTCTACGCGCCGAGCAAACGCGCGGCGTTTCGTGTGCGTTGGTATCTGATCCTGTTTCTGGTGGCCAGTCCCTTGATCTGGCTGGGCGGCAAACTGGCTTACAGCCTGTTGATGATCGACGCGCCGGCGCAACTGCGCCTGCAGATTCTCGAAGTGCGCGCGCGGGAAGCCGGCCGGGTCGAGCAACTGTTTGTCATGGCCGGCGATCAGGTGCGGGTCGATCAGCCATTGGTGCATCTGGACAATCCGGAATGGCGTGCCCGGCTGTCGCAACTGGCGGCGATGCCCAAGGACACGACGCGCGCCGCCAGCACCCAACTGGAGGCCAGAGAGCGCCAATTGCTCAGGACCCGGGTGGGCAGGGCGGAGCAACGGGTGCAGACCCTGCAAGAGCTGGTGTATCGCGGCGCTGTCTCCCGTGGTGAAGTACTGGCGGCCGAGTCCGAACTCGATGCCTTTCGCGCCGACCTGCTGGCGCTGGAGCGCCGCGAGCAACTGGCGCGCCAGTCACCCTTGAGCGTCGAGCGCGAAATCATTCAACAGAACGCCGAGCAGCAATGGCTGAAAACGCGCCTGGCGGCGTTGTCGATCAATGCCGCCCAGAGCGGGCGGGTTGCCGAAGTATTGGTCAATCCCGGCGAAAACGTCGGTGCCGGGACCTTGCTGATGCGCATCGAGCGGCTGGAGGAGCCGCTACTGTGGATCTATCTGGAACCGCTGAACATCAGCTACGCCGCGATTGGCCAGCCGCTGCGTGTACGCATGCCCGATGGCGAATGGCTGACGGCCCATGTGGTCCAGACCGTGGACAGCGCCGGGCGTACGCCGACGGTGTTGCGCGGGCCGTTCGCGGCCAGCGAAATGGGCTTGCAAGTCGCCGCCCGGTTCGATCGACCGCTGTCGCTGCGCTGGCGCATCGATCAACTGCCGTTGAATGTGCGCTTTCCTACCGACTGGCAGCAGATGTTCAGTGACAGCCGTGAATTTATCGAACAGTTGAACGGGTTCATCGCAGACCGAACCACCCGCACTGCACCGGAGAGTCAATGAGCAAGGCTGTCGACGTGGTATCGAACCGATCGATGCCCTGCGACCGCTGAGCGGTGGACTTCATGACCTTATGGAACTGATGCAGCGAGGTGGCCGTCAATCGAGGGAAAGGTCACCGTCCGCATGCCGAGGGCGCAAACCGACGCGCGGCGAGCCGTTATCCAGCAAGTCATCTGCCGGAGGGTTTGTTCATGAGGATCGCACAGATTGCGCCGCTCGCCGAACGTTGCCCGCCCCATCTGTACGGAGGCATCGAGCGCATCGTGTCGTACCTGACCGAAGAACTGGTCCGGCAGGGGCATGACGTCACGCTCTTCGCCAGCGGCGATTCGCAAACTTCGGCACGCCTGGCGTCAGGATCGCGGCAGGCGCTCAGGCTCGATCCCGACGTGAAGGATACGATCCCTCACCATATCCTGATGCTGGACCAGGTTATCAGGCAGGCCGATCAATTCGACATCATGCACTTTCATGTCGATATCTTTCATTTTCCCCTGATCCGTCATCTGGCCGGGCACAGCGTGACCACGCTGCACGGACGGCTGGATATCGCCGACTATCAATCGTTCTACGGTCACTTTCCCGAGGTGCCACTGGTCTCGATATCCAAGGCGCAACGGCTGCCGCTGATCGGCAACGTCAATTGGGTGGGCAATGTCCATCACGGTATTCCGGCCGATCTACTGGCGTTCAATCCGCAGCCCAAAGGTGATTACCTGGCTTTTCTGGGGCGTATTTCCCCCGAGAAACGCCCGGACCGGGCGATAAAGCTTGCGTCGATGGCTGGCCTGCCCCTGAAGATCGCAGCCAAGGTGGACAAGGCGGACCAGGCTTATTGGGACGATGTCATCGCGCCATTGATCGCGACCCACCCCAACATTGAATTTCTTGGCGAAATCGACGAGTGCCAGAAAGCGGACTTCCTCGGTAACGCCAGGGCGCTGCTGTTTCCCATCGACTGGCCTGAGCCTTTCGGCCTGGTCTTGATCGAATCCATGGCCTGCGGCACGCCGGTCATCGCGTTTCGTCATGGCGCGGTGCCGGAGGTGATCGACGACGGCGTGTCCGGCTACATCGTCGACGACATGGAAGGCGCATTGAAAGCCGTGCAACGCCTGGGCGCGCTGGACCGGGGCAGGGTACGGGCCGCGTTCGAGCAACGGTTCACGGTCGAACACATGACCGAGCACTATCTGGACCTGTATCGCCATCTGACGGCGGGCAACGGCGTCGCGCAACCGGGCAGTACCTTCGATATCCCGGCCTCGGCGTCTTTGCAGGAAATGCGCCTGCGCACGCTCAAACACAACGACACGTTCGGCGTATTCGATCCCAATGGCGACGTGTTGGTGACAGAGGACAGCCCGCAGGGACTGTTTCATACCGACACCCGGCACCTGTCGGGACTCTACCTGACGATCAATGGCGCGCGCCCTCTGCTGCTCAGTTCGACACTGCGTGACGACAATACGATGCTCACCTGCGACCTGACCAACCCGGACCTGTTCGATGCCAAGGGCAAGCGAATCCTGCATCACGACTTGATTCACCTGCGCCGCTCGCGTTTTCTATGGGACGGGGCCTGCTGCGAACGCATCACTGTGCGCAATTTCGACGAGTACCCGCAACGCCTGCAGTTGCGCATCCAGTTCGTGGCCGACTTCAAGGACCTCTTCGAAGTTCGCGGCGCCCGCCGCTCGCAGCGCGGAGAAACCCACCTGGCGGAGATTGCCAACGAACAGGTGCTGCTGTCTTACACCGGCCTCGACCACAAACGGCGTACTACCCGTTTGCGCTTCGATCCGGTGCCGGCCAGCCTGACGTGTGACCAGGCGCTGTTCGAGGTGGAGTTGGCGCCTGGGCAGATCCAGTCGTTCTTCATGGACATCAATTGCGGGGTACAGAACCCGCCTTATTCGGTGCGCCACGGGTTCTTCGTGTCATTGCGCGACGCCCGTCGTCAGTCCCGGGCGTTCTTTGCCGGTGCGGCCTCTGTCACCACCTCCCATGACGTGTTCAACGAAGCGGTGAACCGCAGCATCGCGGACCTGAACATGCTGATGAGCAAGACACCCCATGGCCTGTATCCCTACGCGGGCATCCCCTGGTTCAGCACGGTATTCGGGCGTGACTCCTTGATTACCGCGCTGCAAATGCTCTGGGTCGATCCCGGGATCGCCTGCGGCGTGCTCAAGTACCTGGCCGCCAATCAAGCGACCAGCGTCGACCCCGTCGCCGATGCCGAGCCCGGAAAAATCCTGCATGAGGTTCGCTTGGGAGAAATGGCCGAGCTCGGTGAAGTGCCCTTCAGGCGTTACTACGGGAGCATCGATTCCACGCCGTTGTTCATCATGTTGGCCGCCGCCTACCTGGAGCGGACCCAGGACCTGGATACCTTGCGCGAGCTGTGGCCAAACATCGAGGCCGGGCTGAACTGGATCGATCAATACGGGGATCGCGATGGTGACGGTTTCGTCGAATATGGCCGGCAATCGAGCGAAGGCTTGATCAATCAAGGCTGGAAAGACAGCCATGATTCGGTATTTCACGCGGACGGGCGCCTGGCCGTGGGCCCGATTGCCATTGTCGAGGTTCAGGCCTACGTCTATGGCGCCTGGAACGGTGCGGCACAAATTGCCCGCCGCTTGGGCGATCCAGAGCGGGCGCAAGGCCTCAAAGAGAAAGCCCGGCACCAGCGGCAACGGTACGATGCGCAGTTTTTCGACGAAGCATTGGGCACCTATGTGTTGGCGCTGGACGGTGACAAAATGCCTTGCCGTGTAAGAGCCTCCAATGCGGGCCATGCCCTGTTCGCCGGCATCGCGCTCCCGGAGCGCGCGCCATCAGTGGTAGCCGCGTTGATGGACCGTTCATCTTTCACCGGATGGGGGGTGCGCACGCTGGCCTCCTCGGAGGTCCGCTATAACCCGATGAGCTACCACAACGGTTCCGTGTGGCCCCATGACAATGCGCTGATCGCGGCCGGATTTGCCCGCTACGGTTACCGGCAGGAAGCGGCGCGGATTTTCGAGGGCCTGTTTGCGGCGTCAACCTACATCGATTTGCGCCGTCTGCCTGAATTGTTTTGCGGCTTCCGTCGGCAGCGCAACCAGGGCCCGACCTTTTACCCGGTGGCCTGCTCGCCCCAGGCCTGGGCGGCCGCGGCGCCACTGTCATTGATTCAATCCTGCCTGGGCCTGAACTTCAATCCCAAGAAACGCACCATCATGTTCGATGAGCCGGTCATGCCTGCCTTTCTGAACACAATTGCCCTGCGGCGTCTGGTCATCGGCACAGAGACGGCCGATGTGATGCTCCGGCGTGCAGGTGAAAACGTCATGGTCGAAGTGCTCAATCGCCAGAGCGGGGTACGGATCATGAGTACCAGTTAGTAACGCATGGCAGCCGGATGCCGAGTCAGTTCGGCGTCCAGCAGATGCTCGACCAGCACGTCATTCAGGAAGCGGAACTGATCGTTGAGCCCGACCACTTCGTTGTTGAAGTGATGCGTGGCGGCCGGCAGCAGCAAGGCCTCGAAGTCCTGGTCGAACACCAGCGACAGCTCTTTGCGCGAGACGACCTGCTGGGCGTAATAGTTGTTGCCGAACACCGGAAAACTCACGGCCAGGGTGACGGAGTGGATCATGACGTGCGCTCCTCGGACAGGACGTACCAGGAAAAAATGCTCAGGGTGACGGCGGTCAGGGCCAGGCAGGTCAGGAGATGGATGATCATGATATGCCCCTCCGGTTCGGGGTTTGGGGTTGGGGGTGAGATTGATCCTACGCTGACGGGTATTTTGCGGAAGGCATTCGTGGCGATGGTGGATATCGATGTGAGTGATGGTCGGGTTTTCATGGTGTTTTTGAGGGCCTCTTCGCGGGCAAGCCCGCTCCCACAGGGGACTGTGTCGTGCCACGAAACAATGTCACACCGCGGAACCCTGTGGGAGCGGGCTTGCTCGCGAAGAGGCCCTGAGGCCCGGCCACAACATCCAGACGAATGGCCAACCACTGCCACCTATACTCAAATCAGAAGCCTTTCAATCCCCGGATATTCTGTCCGGGGAAGTCTGTAGGACACCGCGATCTTGAACCTGCGTTCGCTGATCGTCGCCGTGCTGGTGGTGTTGGCGGGGTGCGTCACGCCTGCGCGTGCGCCGGTGCCAGCCCCGCCGGTCGTGGTATCCCAGAGCACCTGGCAACAGGTGGACCGGGAGATCCTCGCGGCGTCGCAATCGGCCACCGAGCAGGCGAAAATCTACTCGCGCGGTGCCATGGATTACTGGCGGACCCGGGTCTATCAACTGACCGAAGAAAACTTCATCCCCTGGTTCAGCAGTTACTGGACCCAGGAATGGCTATCGGTGAAGGTCAGTTGGTACAGCCTCAGCGCCAAGGGCGAGCAGGATGCCTCGGTCAAGCGCCTGGCGGCCTACCTGCTGGAGGAATACCAGCAGCGGGTGCTGGCGCCGGTCGCGGTGGAAATCGATCCCGACCAGGTTCTCAGCCTGGCTATGGCGTTCTACGTGGACATACTCCAGGAAGAGCTGCAGCGCATCTCCCAGCGCCATGGCGTGCCGATGGCCCAGCTCAATGGCCGTATCCAGAAGATCCCGGCCATCGCCCTGGGACCGCCTCCGGCACGGAACGCTTCGCTGTATCAGGTGGTACACACCCAGCCATTGAACACGTTGCCGGCGTATGCAGCGCTGATCGACAAGATCCACAAGGCGGGCGGCGACAAGGGGGTGGAAAATACCGATACCGCCATGGCGCCGGTAGCCAGGCGCGCCAGCAAACGGATCGAAGCCGAAATGGCCCCGCGCGGGGCGGCCAGTGCCGTGGCCGCGGCAGCGGGAAAACTGGCAGGGGCCTTGATTTCCGTGGGGGTGGCGGGCGTCCGGGCGATTATTCAGGCCAATGACCGGCCCGACAGCGAGGCGCTGATTCGCAGCAGCCTGGGCAATACGTTCGACAAGGCCTGGGTGAAGCTGGTGCAAAACCCGACGACCGGCGTGATGGCGGGGACGCTGTACATGGCGGCGCAGATCGAAGGCAACCTGGCGAGCAGCGCCGAAGTACCGTCGGTCAGTTCGGGCAGCGGATCGGTCGATTGGACCGCGACCCAGTCGACTAACCGGCAGATCGCCCCATGACCCAAGGAGAACCACCATGTCCTACGTAGATGGTTTTGTAATTGCCGTACCCACCGCCAACCGCGAGCAATTCAAGAAACACGCCGAATCCGCCGCCGCCGTGTTCATCGAGAACGGGGCGCTCAGCCTTGCCGAATGCTGGGGCGACGATGTACCTGATGGCAAGGTGACGTCATTTCCCATGGCGGTGAAGCTCAAGGACGACGAAACCGTGGTGTTTTCCTGGATCGTCTGGCCCGACAAGGCCACCCGGGACAAGGGCATGGAAAAACTCATGGCCGATCCGCGGCTGCAGCCTGACGTCAATCCGATGCCGTTCGATGGCCAGCGCATGATCTTCGGCGGTTTCGACATGCTCGTGAAGGCTTGATACCACGGCAGGATCACTCCGGCGTCGGGGTGATCCTGCAACTCTTGCGTTGACGGATCTCGCTGTCCGACGGCCGCTCCCTGACAAACTCGAAGCGCGGCTCACCTTCGTTGTAATGGACCAGCCAGCCCCATTCCAGCTCGGTCTCATCCTGACCGGGTTTCGGTGGCACGGCCCACCATGGCTCCTTGCTGATGATTTCTCGCATGGCCCCCTCCAGTTGAATCCTGTGCATGAACTATAACTTGGATGTCAGGAGGTGCCACGCATGAGCGACGAATCCCACGAGCCGTTGAAACGACTGTTCTTTGCCCTGGACTGCGCGCCTGCACAACGCAAGGCGATTGCCCAGTGGCGCGGGGACCTGCAGCTCAGGAGCGGACGCCCGGTGCCGGCGGAAAACTTTCACCTGACGCTGTTGTTTCTGGGCGCGGTTGGCGTGGCGCGGATTGGCGAAATTTGTACGGCCGCCGCGAAGGTCCGAAAACCGGGCGTGCCTTTGCGGGTTGTGCTGGATCGTCTGGAGGTCTGGCGCAGGGCAGGGGTTATGGTGCTGGCACCCGATCAGGCACCGCCGGAGTTGTTGCGCCTGGTTTACTCGCTGGAACAGGCGATGCTGCCGTTCAGGATGGAAGATGCCCCGAAGGAGTTCCGGCCGCACCTGACCTTGATGCGCGACTATCGAATGCCGGTGCCTGAATCCGGGACGCCACCCGAGTTCTTTTTGCGGGCGGAATACTTCACCTTGTTCGAATCCCATAAAGGGCGTTATCGGGCGTTGGCGCAGTGGCCGCTGGGACCGTCGTAGCCCACACAAAAAAAGGCGCCCGAGGGCGCCAAACTTCACCTGAACCGAGGACGCCAGGTGAGGCCGTTCGTCAGAGAGGAGGGCAGCGGTGGTAAGGCGCTGCGTGAACGGAAAACGTTAATGCTGATATTTATGTGGGCTGTTACGGCCTCATCGCGGGCAAGCCCGCTCCCACAGGGTTTATGGTTGAGCACGGATTTGTGAACGACGCTGATCCCTGTGGGAGCGGGCTTGCCCGCGATGGCAATTTCAAATTCAGCAAAGATGCCAAGTGAATTACTGACCGAGCTTCACCCGCGTCCACCCCCGGGTCATCACCCGCTGCACGCCGATCGGCATGTCCGGAATCGCATACAAGGTCGCCATCACCACCTGCGACGGATACGACCCCGGGTCATCGCGGATCGCCTCATCCACCAAAGGCGTCGCCGCCGCGTTGGCATTGCTGTAGCCGATGTTGTTGGTGATCTCGGCGATGATGTCCGGGCGCATCAGGAAGTTCATGAACAGGTAGGCGTTTTCCACGTTCGCCGCATCCCGCGGGATGGCGACCATGTCGTAGAAACTGCCGGCGCCTTCCTTGGGAATGCTGTAGTCGATCTTCACGGTATCGCCGGCTTCCTGCGCGCGAGCCTTGGCTTGCAACACGTCGCCGGAGTAACCGACGGCAACGCAGATGTTGCCGTTGGCCAGGTCCGAGATGTACTTCGACGAATGGAAGTAAGCCACCGATGGGCGGATCTTCATGAACAGCGCTTCAGCTTCGGCGATCTGCGCCTTGTCCTGTGAATTGACCGGGTAGCCCAGGTAGTGCAGAGCGGCCGGGAGCATCTCGGTCGGCGAATCGAGGAAGCTGATGCCGCACGCTTTCAGCTTTTCCGCGTTTTCCGGTTTGAACAGCAAATCCCAGGAGTTGGTCGGCGCGTTACTGCCGAGCACTTGCCTGACCTTGTCCGGGTTGAAGCCAATGCCGATCGAACCCCACATGTACGGGAAGGCGTGAGCGTTGTCCGGGTCGCTGGCCGACGCATTCTTCAGCAGGACCGGGTTGAGGTTTTTCCAGTTGGGCAGCTTCGATTTGTCCAGTTCCTGATAGACCCCGGCCTTGATCTGCTTGGCCAGGAAACTGTTGGACGGCACGACGATGTCGTAGCCGGATTTGCCGGCCAGCAGCCGTGCTTCCAGGGTTTCGTTACTGTCGAACACATCGTAGGTCACGCTGATGCCGGTCTCGTCTTCGAACTTCTTGACGGTGTCCGGGGCGATGTAATCCGACCAGTTGTAGACGCGCAGTACCTTGTCATTGGCCTGGGCGCCGGTAGCGATTGCGCCCAATAAGGACAGTGTCAGCAGAGTCCTGCCAAACATTTTCATCGGTACAACTCCATTTCTCTTTTATTCAAAAATCACACACGCCCCCCTGTAGGAGCGAGCTTGCTCGCGAAGGACGTTAACGATGACGCGGGCTGCCTGGAAGTACGCGGCGCCCCCTGTAGGAGCGAGCTTGCTCGCGATGGACTTCAACGATGACGTGGGCTGTCTGAATTAACGCGGCGTCCTTGAGTCCTTCGCGAGCAAGCTCGCTCCTACACGGTGGCTTCTACCATTTGCTTTTTCGGTTGCTGCCAGGATTCGCTGGCGGTCTGGTCCATCGCTTCCTGAATCGCCCGTTTGCGAGTGGCTTCAGCACGGCGGCTGAAATACCAGACCATGAAGGTCACGATCGATACCGCCAGTAAAATCAGGCTGGCCACGGCATTGATCTCGGGCTTCACCCCCAGGCGCACCGCCGAGAACACTTCCATCGGCAAGGTCGTCGAACCCGGACCCGAGACGAAGCTTGCCAATACCAGGTCATCCAGCGACAGGGCAAACGACATCATGCCGCCCGCCGCCAGAGACGGCGCGATCATCGGGATGGTGATCAGGAAAAACACCTTGAACGGCTTCGCTCCGAGGTCCATGGCCGCTTCTTCGATGGACAGGTCCAGCTCGCGAAGGCGGGCGGAGACTACCACCGCCACATAAGCGGCACAAAAGGTGGTGTGGGCGATCCAGATCGTGACGATGCCACGCTCCATCGGCCAGCCGATCAATTGCGCCATGGCCACGAACAGCAGCAACAGCGACAGACCGGTGATCACTTCCGGCATCACCAGGGGCGCCGTCACCAGGCCGCCGAACAAGGTACGACCCTTGAAGCGCGTCACCCGAGTCAGCACGAACGCCGCCAGGGTCCCCAGCGCCACCGCTGCAATCGCGGTGTAGCAGGCGATTTCCAGCGAGCGCAGCACCGAGCCCATCAGTTGCGAATTGTCGAGCAGGCCGGCGTACCACTTGAACGACCAGCCGCCCCATACGGTCACCAGTTTCGAGGCGTTGAACGAGTAGATCACCAGGATCAACATCGGCAGGTAGATGAACGACAGGCCGAAAATCAGCATGAACTTTGAAAATCCGAAGCGTTTCATCCCCGACCCTCCATCTCTTTGGCCTGGCTACGGTTGAACAACAGGATCGGCACGATCAGGATCAACAGCATCACCACCGCCAGGGCGGATGCCACCGGCCAGTCGCGGTTGTTGAAGAACTCCTGCCACAGCACACGACCGATCATCAGGGTCTCGGGACCGCCCAACAGTTCCGGAATCACGAACTCGCCGACCACCGGAATGAACACCAGCATGCATCCGGCGATGATGCCGTTCCTGGCCAGCGGCACGGTGATTTTCCAGAAGTTGTTGAAGTTGCTCGAGCCCAGGTCCGACGCGGCTTCCAGCAGGCTTTGATCGTGCTTGACCAGGTTGGCGTACAGCGGCAGGACCATGAACGGCAAGTACGCGTAAACAACCCCTATATAGACCGCGGTGTTGGTGTTGAGGATCTCGATCGGGTGGTCGGTCAGCCCGGTCCACATCAGGAAGCCGTTGAGCAAACCGTTGTTGCTGAGGATGCCCATCCATGCGTAAACCCGGATCAGGATCGCGGTCCAGGTCGGCATCATGATCAGCAACAGCAGAACGTTCTGGGTTTCCTTGTTGGCCTTGGTGATGGCGTAGGCCATCGGGAAGCCGAGCACCAGGCACATCAGCGTGCTGAAAAACGCGACCTTCAACGAGCCGAAGTAGGCCGAGATGTACAGCTCATCCTGGGTCAACAGCGAGTAGTTGCCGAGGTTCAGCAGCAGCTCGAATTTCTGCTCGGCGAAGGTGTAGATCTCGGAGTAGGGAGGAATGGCCAATGCCGCTTCCGAGAAGCTGATCTTCATCACCAGGAAGAACGGCAGCAGGAAAAACAGGCACAGCCACAGGAACGGAATCCCGATGACAAGCTTTCGACCACTCGGCATCAGCCGCATAAATTGCTGATTGAGTGTGTTCATGAGCGCAGTACCACGCCGCTGTCGTCTTCCCACCACACGTAGACCTTGTCGTCCCAGGTCGGACGGGCGCCACGGCGTTCGGCGTTGGCCATGAACGACTGCACGACCTTGCCCCCAGGCAGTTCGACGTAAAATACCGAGTGGCCGCCGAGGTAGGCGATGTCGTGTACCTTGCCCTGGGACCAGTTGTAGCGGGTCTCGGGTTGGGTGGTGCTGACCAGCAGTTTTTCCGGGCGGATGGCGTAGGTGATCGACTTGTCTTGCACCGAGGTGCTGACGCCGTGACCGACGTAGATCTTCTGCTCCAAATCCTTGCTGTGGATGATCGCGTGACCTTCCAGGTCTTCCACCACCGTGCCATCGAAGGCGTTCACGTTGCCGATGAACTCGCAGACCATGCGGCTGACCGGTGCTTCATAGATGTCGACCGGGCTGCCGATCTGTGCGATCCAGCCCAGGTGCATGATCGCGATGCGCTGGGCCATGGTCATGGCCTCTTCCTGATCATGGGTCACCATCACGCAGGTCACGCCGACCCGCTCGATGATCTCGACCAATTCGAGCTGCATCTGCGAGCGCAGCTTTTTATCCAGCGCGCCCATGGGTTCGTCGAGCAGCAGCAGTTTCGGCCGCTTGGCCAGGGAGCGGGCCAGGGCCACACGCTGACGCTGACCACCGGACAACTGATGGGGTTTGCGCTTGGCGTACTGGGTCATGTGCACCAGGCGCAGCATTTCTTCGACGCGGGCATCGATTTCGCTGGTGGGCAAACGGTCCTGCTTCAAGCCGAAGGCAATGTTCTGCGCCACCGTCATGTGCGGGAACAGCGCGTAGGACTGGAACATCATGTTGATCGGCCGTTCGTACGGCGGCATGTCGGTGATGTCGACACCGTCGAGCAGAATCCGTCCTTCGGTCGGGCGCTCGAAGCCGGCGAGCATGCGCAGCAGCGTCGATTTACCCGAGCCGGAACCGCCGAGCAGGGCGAAGATTTCCCCTTGATGAATCTCAAGCGAGACATCGTCCACCGCAGTGGTTTCGTCGAATTTCTTGGTGACGCGGTCGATTTTCACCAGCACCTTTTTCGGTGCCTGGTGACCTTCAAGAGCCTTCCTGTAGACGCTGGAGGCGTTTGCCATGTGAAACTCCCAACAGGTTTCAGTCGTCGGGCCAACGCGGCCTGACTTAAGAGTGGATTGCAAGCCCGGGACACCCCCTGTAGGAGCTGGCTTGCCAGCGAAGGCGTCCTTTCAGCCAACAATGATGTCGACTGGAAGGGCCTCTTCGCTGGCAAGCCAGCTCCTACAGGGGAGCGTGTCGCCCTGGGCTTATTCGGCACCGCCATCCTGGCTGCCTGTTCGTACTTGTTGTTATTGCAGTGTGTCGTTGCGCAAGTCACGGACGCGCAAAAGCACGCCCGCCAGACTCACGGGGGCAGTAAATCGATGTTTCAGGTCAGCGGGTTCTACGCAACGCGGCCCGTCGCCGGCACGCATCACCAAACGCCTGGAAAATACTCAAATAAGGCGGATTCGAAAGCACCTGCCACTCCGGGTGCCACTGCACGCCGACGGCAAAGCCCGGGCTGTGTTCCACCGAAATCGCCTCGATCAAACCGTCCGGCGCCACCGCTTCCGAACGCAGGCCGGGCGCCAATCGATCGATGCCCTGACTGTGAATCGAATTGACCTGGAACACCGGTGGCAGCTCCAACGCTTCAAACACGCCACCCGGTTGCACCGTCACCCCATGCGCCGGTGCGTATTGCACCGCCAGCTCCGGACTGTCCGCTTCCCGGTGATCGAGCATGCCCGGCAGTTCATGCACCTTTTGATGCAGGCTGCCGCCGAACGCGACGTTCATCTCCTGGAAACCGCGGCAGATACCGAGCACCGGAACACCGGCGGCGATGGCTGCACGCAATAAAGGAAGGGTGGTGGCATCCCGCGCCGGATCGTGATCCGAGCCGGGGGCGCTGGCCGGGCCTTGATAGTGGAAGGGTTCCACATTCGACGGCGAACCGGTCAGCAACAGACCGTCGAGCTGCGCGAGCAAGTCCTCGATGTCGGTCAGATCGCCTAAGGAGGGAATGACCACGGGCAACCCCAATGCCGCGACGCTGACAGCACGCAAGTACTTGTCGCCGCTGATGTGGTAGGGGTGCAGGCCAATCTGTTTGACGCACGCTGTAACGCCGATCAATGGCTTGAGTGCCATTTTTATCACCTCGAAGTTTCACACTTGAACGAGCTTTTCCGGAGCTTAGCCTTGTTGATTTTAATTAACAACTCTCATGTAAAAAATTCTAAACGCCGCACGTCTGATCTTCAGGAATTACGTGGTGTGCGAGGAAGATCTGGCACTTGCGTGCCCATAAAAGGCCCGAAAATAAAGGTTGAAAGGCCAAGTGTTCGCTATTGACTTCACTTTGCCTTTCGGATTGACTGGGCTCGTGACAAGGTAGTGAACATAATAATTAACAGCTAATAGGTGCATCATGTCGGTCCCTCTGCGTGCCGTTCAACTCAACGAAGCAAACGCATTCCTTAAGAAATATCCTGAGGTTTTGTACGTCGACCTTCTGATTGCGGATATGAACGGTGTGGTGCGCGGCAAGCGCATCGAACGCACCAGTCTTCATAAGGTTTACGAAAAAGGCATTAACCTCCCGGCGTCGCTGTTTGCTCTGGACATCAACGGTTCTACGGTGGAAAGCACCGGCCTGGGTCTGGACATCGGCGACTCGGATCGAATCTGTTTTCCCATCCCCAATACCCTGAGCATCGAGCCTTGGCAGAAGCGCCCCACCGCGCAGCTGTTAATGACCATGCACGAACTCGAAGGCCAGCCGTTCTTCGCTGACCCGCGCGAAGTGCTGCGTCAGGTGGTGAGCAAGTTCGATGACATGGGCCTGACCATTTGCGCGGCGTTCGAACTGGAGTTCTATCTGATCGACCAGGACAACGTGAACGGTCGTCCGCAGTCGCCGCGCTCGCCGGTGTCCGGCAAACGTCCGCACTCGACCCAGGTGTACCTGATCGACGATCTGGACGAATACGTCGACTGCCTGCAAGACATCCTCGAAGGCGCGAAAGAGCAGGGCATACCCGCTGACGCCATCGTCAAGGAAAGCGCCCCGGCGCAATTCGAAGTGAACCTGCATCACGTCAACGACCCTATAAAGGCCTGCGACTACGCGGTGTTGCTCAAGCGTCTGGTGAAGAACATCGCCTACGACCACGAGATGGACACCACGTTTATGGCCAAGCCGTATCCGGGCCAGGCGGGCAATGGTTTGCACGTACACATTTCGATTCTCGACAAAGAGGGCAACAACATCTTTGCCAGCGAGGATCCCGAGCAGAACGCCGCACTGCGTCACGC
>Ga0247818_10000928_pt1 | contig 18448 bp, 11 predicted proteins | sample 13C_Glucose_Day1_FD_192424 | JGI IMG/M metagenome (GOLD analysis project Ga0247818, IMG submission 192424) | Soil microbial communities from agricultural site in Penn Yan, New York, United States - 13C_Glucose_Day1 | ecosystem: Environmental > Terrestrial > Soil > Agricultural land | place... | reverse complement strand
GGTGAGGAGGGCGCCGCGCTGGCGGTGCCCTGCGCGGGCGCGAGCGAGCAGGAGATGAAGCAGCTGCTGGCGGCCGCTGGCATCCCCGTGCCGGGTGGCCGGGTCACCACCTCGGCCGAGGACGCACTCGACGTCGTCGCGCGGGTCGGGGGCCGTGCGGTGTTCAAGGCCGTGGTGCCGGGCCTGCTGCACAAGAGCGACGCCGGGGGCGTGATCGTCGGCGTGACGGCCGAGGACGCAGCTGCGACCTGGGAGAAGGTGTCCTCGCTCGGCGGCGACGTCCTCGTCGAGGAGCTCGTGCCCGGTGGGATCGAGGCGCTCGTGGGGGTGACGCCCTCGCCCCTCGGCCCGGTGCTGGCCGTCGGTGTCGGGGGCGTGCTCACCGAGGTCCTCCAGGACGTCGCGCTGCGGGTCCTCCCCGTGAGGCGCGAGGACGTCGAGGCCATGGTCGACGAGACCCGGCTCGGCGTCCTGCTCGCCGGCGTCCGCGGCGCGGCACCGGCCGACCGGACCGCCCTCGTGGACGCCGTGATGCAGGTCTGCGACCTCACCGCGGACTGGCCGCAGGGCTTCGAGCTCGACCTCAACCCCGTGGCGGTGCTCGCCGCCGGCAGCGGCGTCAGGGTGCTGGACGCGGCCTACGTCGCCCCGAACGCCCCCCAGGAGGACTGACGGATGGACATCGGCACACTCGTCACCCGCGCCGCGCAGCGGTTCGGCGACCGGGTCGCGGTGGAGGGGCCGGATGCCGACCGGACGTTCGCCGAGCTCGGCGACCGCGTCACCCGGATTGCGAACGGCCTTTTGGCACAGGGCCTGCAGCCCGGCGACCGGGTGCTGGACCTGCAGCGCAACTCCACGGCCTACCTCGAGACCGACCTGGCCATCCGCGCGGCCGGGCTGGTCCGCGCCGCCCTGAACCACCGCCTGCACCCCAGCGACTGGGAGCGCATCGCCACCGACTCGGGCGCCCGCGGCCTCATCTACGACCCCGCCTTCGAGGAGCAGACGGCAGGCCTCCGCGACGGCATCGAGGTCGTCGTCTGCACCGGGGACGGCCCGGGACGCTCCCTCGAGACGCTCATCGCAGAGGCCCCGTCGGGGCGGATCCCGGCGCGCGGGCCCGACGCCTTGTGCGGTCTGCACTACTCGTCGGGCACCACCGGCCACCCCAAGGGCGCCCAGCGCACCCACCGCAACTGGATGGCGTCCGTGGTCAACATGACCCAGGACGTCCTGGGTGGCCCACCGGCGACCGACGACTGCTACGTCCACGCCGGCCCGATCACCCACACGTCAGGGCTGTTCGTGCTGCCGTTCCTCGTCGCCGGCGCCCGGCAGGTCATCCAGCCGGCCTGGGACCCGGAGGAGCTCGTGGCTGCAGTCCAGGAGCGCGGCGCGACGCACACCGCGATCGTCCCCACGATGGTGGCGCGGCTGCTCACCTCCGGAGCCGACCGACACGCCCTGCGCGGGCTGAAGATGCTCGGGTATGCCGGCGCACCCATGCCGCCGGAACAGATGCGTCAGGCGCACGAGCGCCTCACCCCGAACCTGGTCCAGTACTACGGCCTCGTCGAGGCCATCCCTCCCGTGACGGTGCTCGACGCGACCGACCACGCGCGCGGCCTCGCGGGCCAGCCCGACCTGCTGACGTCGGCGGGCCGCCCCGCCCTCGGAGTCGAGATCGCCGTCGTCGACGAGAAGGGTCGCGAGGTGCCGCCCGGCGAGACCGGCGAGGTCGTCACCCGAGGCGACCACGTCATGGCCGGCTACTGGAACGCCGAGCAGCGCACCGACCTGTCCAAGTCGGTCGTCGACGGCTGGCTGCACACCGGCGACCTCGGCCGGATGAGCGCCGACGGCCACCTGTGGCTGGTCGACCGCAAGGGCGACATGATCATCAGCGGCGGCTACAACATCTACCCGCGCGAGGTCGAGGACGTCATCGCCGAGGTGCCCGACGTCGCCGAGGTGGCGGTCGTCGGAGTGGCCGACCAGGACTGGGGCCAGCGCGTCGTCGCCCTGGTGACCGCCCGACCCGGCACCACCGTCGACACCGACACCGTCCTGGCGCACTGCCGCGAGCGCATGGCGTCCTACAAGAAGCCCAAGGAGGTGCGGGTGGTGGCGGAGTTCCCGCTCAACTCCACCGGCAAGATCGCCAAGAAGGTCCTGCGCCAGCAGCTCGACGCGGAGAGCGCGGCGGGCGGCCACAGCACCGCGGAGGTGTCCCAGTGAGGGGCGAGGACCCGCAGCTGAAGCCCGACTACGCCCCCGACGGTGCAGAGCGGCCCGGTGAGTTCCCCTACACGCGCGGGGTCTCCGCCGAGCCGAAGCCGTGGATCATGGGCCAGTACGCCGGCTTCGGCACCCCGCGGGAGTCCAACGAGCGCTTCCGCCGACTGCTGGACGCCGGCGTCACCGGGTTCTCGGTGGCGATGGACCTGCCGACCCAGATGGGCATCGACAGCGACGACCCGCGAGCAGCCGGCGAGGTCGGCCGGGTCGGCGTCGCCATCGACAGCCTGGCCGACATCGAGATCCTCATGGACGGCATCCCCCTCGAGAAGATCAGCCAGGTCCGCACCACCGCCAACTCCATCGGCTACGTCTGGGCGGCACTCTTCGTCGCCCTGGCCGAGAAGCGCGACGTCTCCCCCAACGAGTTCGGCCTGTTCATCCAGAACGACGTGCTCAAGGAGTTCATCGCCCGCGGCACGCAGATCTTCCCGCCGGAGCCCTCGCTGCGCCTCGCCGTCGACTGCATCGAGTACTGCGCCGAGCACGTCCCGAACTGGACGCCGCTGGCCATGAGCGGCTACCACATCCGCGAGTCGGGGGCCTCGGCCACACAGGAGATCGCGTTCACCTTCGCCAACGCGCGCGCCTACCTCGACGAGTGCGTCCGGCGCGGTGTGTCCGTCGACGCCGTGGCTCCGACGCTGTTCACCTTCCTCGCCATCACCACCGACGTCCTGCAGGAGGTCGCCAAGTTCCGCGCCGCCCGCCGCGTGTGGGCCCGGCTGATGCGCGACCACTACGACGCCGTGGACCCCCGGAGCCACCAGCTGCGCATCTTCGCCTTCACCGCCGGCTCGTCACTCACGGCGCAGCAGCCTCTGAACAACGTCGTGCGCGCCTCGGTCGAGGCCACCGCCGCCGCTCTGGCCGGGGTGCAGACGATGCACGTGTCCGCCTACGACGAGGCGCTCGGCGTCCCGACCGAGTCCGCGGCAACGCTGGCGCTGCGGACCCAGCAGGTGGTCGCCTTCGAGACCGGCCTCACCGCGACCGTCGACCCCCTTGCCGGCTCGTATGCCGTGGAGCAGCTCACCGACGAGCTCGAGTCCTCGATCTGGGGCCTCCTCGAGCACATCGAGGAGCGCGGTGGCGCGCTGGCGTGCATCGAGTCCGGTGAGTTCGCCCGCGAGCTCAGCGACGCGGCATACCGGCACACCCTGGCGGTGGAGTCGGGCGAGCGCACCGTGGTGGGCGTCAACCGCTTCCCCGCCGAGGCCGAGCCTCTCGAGGTGTTCCGCATCGACCCTGCCTCCGAGGCCGCCCAGGTCCAGGCGGTCCAGGACGTGAGGGCCAGGCGTGACGCGGCGGCTGTCAAGACGGCGCTGGAACGGCTTCGTGGTGACGTCGTCGAGGGCCGTTCCGTGATGCCCGCGACCGTCGAGGCGGTGCGCGCCTACGCCACCATCGGCGAGATCGTCGACGTGCTGCGCGAGACCCACGGCGGGTGGGTGCCGAGCTCCGCTTTCTGAGGGCCGGCGTCAGAGGTCTCGACGGGAGACGATCCCGAGCGCGAAGGCACGCTCGACGAGCTTCGTGCGCTTCTGGTTCTGGGGGAGGTCCTCGATGTGGAACTTCTGGAACAGCGTCCTCAGGTGCGTCTTGACGGCGTCGACGCTGAGGAACACCTCCGCGGCGATCTGCAGGTTGGAGGCCGGCGTGGCGTAGTGGGTGTCCTGTTTGTAGGGCCGGCAGAGGGCTGTGAGGATCTGCCGCTGCGTGGCCGACAACGACGAGACCGTCATGACCTCGTCCTGGACCGTGGTCAGCTGCGAGGTCTTGCCCCGCACGTCCCTGAAGCTGAACGACGTCTCCCCGAGCACGAGGGTGTCGCCGTCATGGAGTCGCCTCCGGCCGCTGACGCGCTCACCGTTGAGGAAGGTCCCGTTGCGGGAGAGCCCGTCGTCGACCACCGTCCAGTTCGGGCCGACACGGTCGAGCTGGGCGTGCAGCCGCGAGACCTTCTCGTCCCAGGGAAGCCTCAGGTCGCACCCGGAACCTCGGCCGATCGTGACGGACGTGAGGGACTCGAGCGGGACGATCTGCAGCGACCCCTCGGCGTCGCGATAGATCAGCGAGGACCCCTGCGCCCACGACTCCGCGGGCCGTGCCGCACCGTCGGCCGACCCCGGCAGGGGTTCGGGACCGGTCATTGCCGACCACGCTCCATCCACCCACGATACGGCGTGCCCCGGGCCGGAGGTCAGCATGCGGCCAGCTTCAGGGACGTGACGCTCGAGGCGGCGCGCAGCGCGGTGCCGGCCAGGACGACGTTGTCGGTGATGACGGCATCGACGCCCCACTCGGCCACGCGGCGGAGGTCGTCGCAGCCGTTGACGGTCCACGCCGTCACCGCGACGCCGAGCTGCCGCGCCAGCCGGACGGCATGCGGCGTCCGCCGCAGGGCAGCCAGGCTCAGGTGCGCCTCCTGGTGCCCTGCGTCGAGGGCGTGTCGCAGCACTGCGTGCGCGGAGGTCTCCGCCCTCCCCAGCACAGCGGTGCGCACCCCGCCACCAACGGCGCTGCGCACCATGCCGAGCAGCCGCCAGTCGAAGGAGGAGACGGTGACGCTGACGCTGACGGCGCGGGAGACCCCACCGAGGGCCTCCACGAGCGCCGCGGCCGTGCGTGCGGCCCAGGCCTCGTCGACAGCGGGCTTCACCTCGATGACCACGTGGCACGGCCCTCGTCGGCCCACGGCGGCGAGCACCTCCTCCAGCGTCGCGAGCCGCTCACCCACCCGAAGGGCCGCTCGGCGCAGCTCGTCCCAGGTGTGCGAGGCCACCTGCAGGCTGCCACCCAGGACCGTGTGGAGAACCGCGTCGTGGCTGCAGACCAGCACCCCGTCGGAGGTCAGCCGCACGTCGACCTCGACGCCGTCGGCCCCACTCTCCAGGGCGGCCTCGACAGCCCGCACGGTGTTCTCTCCGCGCTGCGGCCCCAGGGAGCCACGGTGACCGAGCACGAGCACCCGCCGCTCCGGCCGGACACCGGCGGCGCCCAGCAGGGCAGGTCCTGGCACCAGTGAAGCCCCCAGCGTCCCTGACACGACCGAGTGACCTGACCGACCCCGCGTCCCTGACACGTGACATGACGTGGGACCACCGTCCACGGTGCCCGCCCCCGGCGACGAGGTGGCCGGCTGGAACCTCGCGAGAGCTGTGTGCGTGTTCATCACCCTGGGCTCCTTCTGGTGCGGCGTGTGTCGAGGCTGGTTGTCCTCGCCACGAGACTGCCGGGAAGCCGGGGGCCGGGGTAGCCACCGCAGGTGTCGCGGCAGGACCTCGCAGGTGGTGCCGTCCTCCCCCCTAGGTGGCAAGGGCCCACCTTGGTGGCGTCCAGCCACACCCTCGGCGGATGCCACCCACCCCTGGGGTGCCTACCTGCGGCCTCGCGGCGAGAGCACAGTCGAACCAGTCGGCAACGTCGCCGGCGGAGTCACAGAAGTAGGTGGGTTGGATGTCAGGTCCCGGCAGGCACGGCACGGGGACGCGGAGCTCGATCTCGACGGTGATGCACACCGTCACCGGCCCGGCGCTCACCCGTCCCACGCGGCTGTGCTTCATCGTCGAGGAGAAGTACGAGAACGACGTCATGCCGGCAGTGGTCGCAGACGCCCTCACCTCGTGGGGGCACGAGGTGGACATCCTGCGGCCGCACTCGACCCTGACCGACATCTCGGCCCTGCTGGGCAAGGCCTACGACGCCTACGTCCTGAAGACGGTGTCCTCCGGCCCGGGCCTGAGCATCCTCGAGTCCGTGGGTGCCGCGGGAATGGCGACTGTCAACGACTACCGGGCGATCCGCCTGGCCCGGGACAAGGCCGTCGCTGCCACGCGGGCCCAGGCGGCCGGCATCCCCTTTCCCACGACCTTCTTCGCCTCGCGGGCCAGCGTGCTCGCCCAGGTGCCGCGGGGGCAGTACCCCCTGGTCATCAAGCCCAACAACGGCAGCTCGTGCGAGCAGATCTTCCGCGTCAACAGCCCGCAGGAGCTCGAGCACCTCGAGCTCGACGACAGCGGCTTCCTGCTGGCGCAGCCGTACCTGCCCAACCCCGGCTACGACGTGAAGCTCTACAACACCGGCGACGAGGTCTTCGCCGCCGTCAAGCGCTCACCGCTGCACCCCGGCGAGGACGTCGTCGAGGAGCTCATCCCGGTGACCCCCGAGCTGCGCGCCCTGACCCTCGCCGTCGGCCGCGCCTTCGGCCTCGACATCTACGGCATCGACGTCGTCGAGACCCCCCGCGGGTGGGTCGTCCTCGACGTCAACGACTTCCCCAGCTTCGGCAAGGTGCCGGACGTCGCCTGGCGCTTGGCCCGCACCGTGCTCCGCCTGGCCCACAGCCGTTCCACTGCAGGACAGCTCCCCGCCACCGCCGTCCACACCACTGCCGCAATGGAGGCATCCGCATGAAGATCTGCCTGCTGGCCGAGTCCGCCACCAACCCGGTCCTCAGCTCCGTCCTCGACGCCCTGGCCGAGCGCCACAGCGTCACGGTCTCCGACCCGCGGGCGATGGCACCCGCGCTCGCCCGCAGCGCCTTCCCCCCGGACGACCTCGCGGACGTCTACCTCCTGAAGTCGCGCAGCCCGGAGGCCCAGGCCGTCGCCTACAGCGCCGAGCGCGCCGGCGCGGTCGTGGTCAACGGTCCTCGTGCCACGGGCGCGGCGCTCGACCGGTGGGCCATGGCCACGATGCTCGACCTGGCGGGGGTCCCCGCGCCGCGCACCTGGGCCTTCCCCACGCTCACGCTGATGGCCCGCGACGTCCTCGCCCAGCGGTTCCTGCCCTGGCCCCTGGTGGTCAAGAGCCGGACCAGCTCCCGCGGTGACCTCGTGACCCTCGTCCGAGACCTCCACGCCCTGCTCGAGCTCGTGCCGGAGTGGGGTGACGAGCCCGTCATCGCGCAGGAGTTCATCGCCAACGACGGCTTCGACATCAAGTGCTGGGTCATCGGCGGTGAGCTCTCCGCGGCCCGGAGGCCCGGAGCGCTGGAGGTTCTCGACAAGACCTCTGACGTGGCCCTCGACCCCGACCAGGTCCCTGCCGAGTGGTCACGTGTGGCCTTCGCAGCGGGGGCGGCCCTTGGCCTCAACCTCTTCGGTGTCGACCTGCTGATCACGGACCGGGGGCCGGTCGTCATCGACGTCAACGCCTTCCCCGGCTTCCGCGGGGCACACGACCCAGCAGCCTCCATGCTGCGCTTCCTCGAGAGCCACGCGGCTGAGAGCATGGTGGCGTCATGAGCACCGTCGACACGACGCAGTGGCCGAGCCCGACCGGAGTCGCGGCAGCGCTCGATGACGCACTGCGCTCCGCCGGCAGCCCCAGTGGCGTCACTGGCCGGCCCCCACTGACCTACCTGCGGCGCAAGCCCGGGCGCGGTCTCGTGGCGGTCTACGGCACCGCGGCCCGCGCGGACTCGATGTACACGGTGTCCGTCGACGAGTCCGCCGTGGCCGGCGGGTCAACGGTTGACTCGGCCGCCCCGGGCACCTGGTCGAGCGAGGAGAAGGACCTGTTCGAGGCGCCCGCCCTGGGACTGACCATCGAGCGGTTCCCGCACGACGCACGGCTGGGCCACCTGGCCACGGCCATGACACCGGCCGAGGGCGGCCCGGTGTGGCAGGCGCTCGAGAGCGCCGTCGGCCGCACCCTGCGGGCCGTCGAAGCGGCCCCGGTGCGCTACAAGCCGGGCGACCGGTGTGTCATCCGGTACGTCCTGGAGGCCGAGGGCGGGAGCGGAGAGCAGGAGCGTCACACGGTCGTGGGCAAGCTCTACGGCGACCTCGAGCAGGCACGAGCAGCGGCTCACCTCATGCAGGGCCTCTGGGACCTCCAGGGCGACGAGCCCTGGGCGCCCCGTCCGCTCGCGGTCGCCGACCCGGTACCGCTGGTGCTGGCCGAGGACCTGGGCAGCCGCCACTCCGACCCGGCCACCCTTCCCGGCACCGACGTGATCCGGTTCGGTCCGCGCCAGCCCACGGAGGCCCTGCGCCGTGCCGCGCGAGCGCTGGCCGACCTGCACACCAGTGCCGCGGCACTGCCCGCAGGTCCGGTGCGCACCGGAGCGGACGAGGCAGCCAAGGCGGCCAAGAGGGCCACGACCCTGGGGGGCTATGCGCCCGAGCTCGCCGACGACGCAGCGCGAGTCGCCCAGTCGATCGGGCACGCGCTGACAGGAATGCCCTGCGGGCGCCTCATGACCTCGCACGGCTCGTACAAGCCGAGCCAGCTGCTGTTCCGGTCGGACTCGGTGTTCGTCATCGACTTCGACCAGTTCTGCGAGGCGGACGGGGCGCTGGACGTGGGCTACTTCCTCGCCTACCTGCGCCCGCCCGGCCTGTGGTACCGGCGAGCCGGCACCCGCACCTGGTTCGACGAGGCCGCGGCGACCTTCCTCGCCGCCTACGACACACGGCTCGCGGAGCGGGATGTCGACGCCGAGACCAGGTCCGGGATCCAGCGCCGCTCCCACGTCTACGAGGCTGCCCTGCTGCTCAAGATCGCTGCGCGCCGGGCGAACCGGCTGCACAGCCCGCGGCCGGGCGAGGTGCGGGCACTGCTCGACGAGATGAGCGCCTGCCTTGCGACGGCCGGCAGCTGATCAGCCCGGGAAGGTGACGCTGTCCCGGATCTTGGTGAAGAGCTCGCGGTTTGCCTCGAAGTCGTCCGGAGCGGCGAAGAAGGTCAGCAGCGCCAGGCCGCCGCTCTGGGGGAGGACGACGTCGAACATCGCGGACAGCCGGGTGCCCGCGGCCTGGGGGTCCGAGACGACGCCCTCGAACTCGTGCCCGTCGGCTCCGCCCACCCGCAGCTGGCGGTGCGTGGAGCCGAGGTCGACGATCACTCCCTGTCCCAACAGGGAAGTGATGGTGCGGCGAAGCCCCTCGATGGAGGTGTCCGACCCCGAGGCCTGGGTGTACACGTACACGCCCATCGCGTCCTGCGGTGACGCCGCGAGGACCTGACGAGTGGCACCCCACCTCGCGGTGGCATCGGAGAGGAAGGCGTCACCCACGGTCTCGGAACGAGGCGACAGCACGACATCGCTCGCGGGGCCGGTCCGTTCCGTCCAGCTCTGGGGGTGGCTCAGGGTGAACGGGACGATGGCGTCCCGGTCTGCGAAGGAGACGAAGGGCTCTTCCTTGCGGAACTGCAGGAAGGCGACGACCGCGACCACCGCGATGACCGCCACGGCAGCGACCACGACGAGGATCGTTCGACGTCGTCTGCGCGCGACCGGCCGTGCCGCGGCTTCCTCAGCCCAGGGCTCGCTCCCCTCTCCCCCGGGACCCGGTCGCAGGTCGTCCTCCTCGAGCCCGTCGTCATCGGGGGCGTAGCCCCCAGATCCGTAGTCGTCGGCGTCATAGTCCTCGGACGCGTAGTCATCGTCCTGGTATCCGGGCTCATCGCCGGAGCCGGTCGACTCGTCGACATCCAGGTCCGCGAAGGCCGCCACCTCGTCAGCGAACCCCTCCCCGTCGTCGCGCTCCTCAGGCGCAGCGCGATCCACATCGCCGGCGGGAGTGACCGGCCCCGCTCCGGGGTGTGCCGAGGCCGCGGCACCCCAGCTGGGAGGCTCGATGGCCCCCGGGGGCAGGGACGGGTGCGACACCCACCCCACGGTCTCGCCGGCGTCGCCCGACCCCTCGTGCGGCTCGTCGTCGGGAAGGGCGGCCGGGGCCGTCCCCGCAGGGGTGGGCGCCAGGTCACCCGTCGGTGGCGCGTCGTCGAGCGCGGAGCGGCTGTGCCGGGCACCGCCCTGGCGGCCTCCGGCATGGGTGGCGGCCGGCAGGTCCACGCTGGCGTTCAGCGCGTACTCGAGGTCCCGAACGAGGTCGCGGCAGGAGTCGTACCGCTCCTCCGGCGCCTTGGCCATCGCCTTGGCCACCACGTCGTCGACGGCAGGGGGCAGATCGGGGCGCACGGCGGTGACCGGAGGCGGCATCTCGACCAGGTGCGCCCACAGGACCGCCGCGTCGTCGTCGCGACTGAACGGCAGCCGTCCGGTGAGGCACTCGTAGAGCACGCAGCCCAGGGCGTAGATGTCCGTGCTCGGCCCGACGGGCGCGCCCTGGATCTGTTCGGGGGACACGTAGTCGACCGTTCCCAGGAAGTGCCCGGTCCCGGTGAGCGAGCCGGACAGGGAGGATGTTCGCTTGGTGAGCCCGAAGTCGGTGAGGTAGACGTGGTCGGGGTGAGCGTGTCCGGAGTGCTCCGTCACCGACGTGATGAGGATGTTTCCCGGTTTGACGTCGCGGTGGACCAGACCGAGCACGTGAGCGGCGTCGAGGGCGTCGCCGATCTGGACGAACAGCCGCAGGATCCGTGCGGGAGGCAGGGAACCCTCCCGGGTGAGCAGTGCCTTCAGGTCGCTGCCGGGCACGTAGCGCATGGCGATGAAGAGGTGGCCGTCGGCCTCGCCGGCCTCGTAGATGGGCACGATGTTGGGGTGGTCCAGGGAGGCCGCGAGGCGGGACTCCCGGATGAACCGCTGTTGGAACTGCTCGTTCTCGGCCAGCGCAGGGGTGAGCAGCTTCAGGGCGACCTTGCGGCCGAGCCGGGTGTCCTCGGCCCGGTACACGACAGCCATGCCGCCGCGACCGATAACGGACTCGATGCGGTAGCCCGCGATCTCAGTTCCGGGATCGATTTCCGCCACGGTGCCCCCTCCCGCGGTCAGCTGACCGGCTCACCACACCACCCGCAGAACTGGTGCTGGGCCGCCAGGCGGCCTCCGCAGGCCGTGCAGAACCGGAAGCCGGCGGTCGAAGCGGTGGCCGCGGAGGCCTGCTGCACCGATGACGCCTGGGGTCCCCGGGCGACCGGTCGGCTCGCCTGTGCGGAGGGCCTGGGCTGGGTGCCGGGTGCGGGCACCGCCTGCCGACCACCCTGCGGAGCGGGACCACCCTGCGGAGCGGGACCACCCTGCGGAGCTGCGCCCAGCGGAGCGACGCGCGCAGCACCGGGGCCCGCGGTGCTGGCGCCGGGACGCCCGGAGGCAGCGGGCTGGCCACTGGCGCGACCAGCCGCCTGACTCGGCGCCCCGGGGGGCGCTGACCCCGCGGCGCCGGCGCTGGGTCGATGTCCGGAGGGGCCGGGCGCAGGACCGGGCCGAGCGGTGCCGGGGCGTGCTGGCCCGCCACGAGCCGCCGGACCAGCCCGCGCGGCCGCCGCGCCGGGGGGAACGGCGTGCGCTGCACCCACCGGGACGGGCGCACGCGGTGCCGACGGACCCGCCGCGTCGGCCTCGGCGGAACGCGACCTGCGCACCAGTGCCAGGACCACGGCACCCAGCATCAGGGCTGCGAGACCGGCTCCGGCGACCAGCAGCCACGGGAAGCCACCGGCGGACGCGCCCTGGTCGTCAGACTGCCCCGGCACCGGTGCGGCCTTGCCACCGCCCGACTTGACGCGCTCCTCCGCGATCGCGAGGTTGGCGCGCGCCCGTAAGTGCCCGGGAAACACCGAGAGCGCCTGGTTGAAGTACGGGATGGCTTCCGCGTACCCGCCGTTCTTGAAGGCGTGCATCGCCCTCTCGTAGCTCGTGTCGACCGGTCCGTTCTGAGGGCTCACGCCCGCCTTCTTGAGCACAGCGAGGATCGAGGCGACACCCACGAGATCCGGTGCCGGCGTGCCCGCACGTGGAGGCCCGGTGAGCAGGCCCACCACCTGGCCGCTCTCGGCCACCACTGGCCCGCCCGCGAAGCCCTGGCCCAGGGCCTGCTTGAGGGCCGCGGCATCCTTGACGTCCTGGGCGTCGAGGTTGGCCGTCCTCAGCTCCGCGGCGCCGGGCTTGGCAAGGTGCTGGTTGATCTCGATCAGGGGGTACTTCGCGCTCGGGACTCCCGTGAAGCCGAGTACACCCAGCGCGCTTGCGCCGGCCACGGACTGCGCGACGCGAACGGTTGGCCACCCGTTGGCGCCCCGGACCCGCAGCGTTGCGACGTCTCGGCTGGCGCTCAGCACCTCGGCGCGCAGGTTGCCGTACCGCTGCTGCGAGCTCACGTACGGGTAGACCACCATGTCGAGAGTCGTCCTGACGATGCACCCGCCGGCATCGTTGATCTGGTGCGGCGGGTAGCACGCCTGCAGCCGCTGCTCGTTGCGGTCGCTCGCGGCGCCGATGTGGTGCTTCGTGAAGGGGTCCTCGGTGAGCGCAGCACGACCGTACTGCTTGGCGAAGGCGTGGTTCACCGCGTAGATCTTGGCCCGCTCGAGATCCGGCGCGGCAACCGCGCCCGAGGTGACGATCGCGCCGTTGGGGTCCACCACGAACCCGCTTGCCGCGTCCAGCACGGGGTTCCACGTGCTCTGCGCCACCCCGATGTGGACACCAGCGGCATCTGGACTCGTGCGGTGCTCGATGAGCGCCACCTCGACCTTGGCCCGGGCCTCCACGTAGACCACGGCCGGCGCAGCGCGCTCGATGGGCGTGGGGTGGGTGTGTGCCAGGGCTGCCGGGGCACCACCGGCCAGGACGGCCAGAGTCACGGCAGCGGCTAGCGGGAGAGTGCGACTGCTCCGGTGACCAGACATTGTTCGCTCCGCATGACCGAGATGGCGGAATCGCTGCTCTCGGCAACCCCATCCACCGTCCATGGAAGACCCCGGCACTCGGCATGTCAACGGCCCTTGAGCGTGCTCATCCGACACCTAGGTGTACTCCCGATGACGCACCTGCTGTGCTCTCTCGAGCAGTGACATCGCCAGCTCCAGCCGCTCCGGCTTCAGCTGGTGCCAGCTGCGCACGGCGACCTCGAGCACGGTGAGCACCCGGTAGGCGGAAACCCTGTCCAGCACGGCGTCGGGGTCCAGGTCCGGACGCGCCCGGAGGTACTCGCTGAGGAACAGGCGCTGCAGGACCCCGCCTCGGTCTGCCCGCCCGTGCTCGACCCGCGCCGACTCCCTGGTGGCGACCAGCGCGAGGTGTGCGACGAAGTGTCCGAGGTCCAGCGCCGGCTCGGCGACGCAGGCCGTGTCCAGGTCGAAGACTCCGCTGATCGGGCCGTCGACGAGGACCTCCTTGGGGGTGAAGTCGCCGTGGGCGATGAGGAGCGGGAGCGGTTCGCGCTGGGCTGCCTCGGCGATGGTCTCCGAGCCGCGGTGCAGGGCTGCCGCGACGCCCGGCGCGTACGGGCGCAGTGACTCGATATCGGCTCTGACCCGGTCCAGCTCGGTGGCCAGGGTCCTGGCCCTGCCCTGGTTGACCGCCATGCCGGGGAGGACGAGCGAGCGCGGGACGGACATGTGCAGGGATGCCGCGATCCGCGCGCAGGTCTCCAACGCACCCTCGGCCGTGACGGAGCCCGGCACTGGACCTTGTCCGCCCCGCCGGCCATCGGCAATCCAGGCCCGCACCAGCCCTTGGACGTCGGGGGTTCCGGGAAGGGCCTCGAGGACCGCCAGGCGCAGCTCGGGCAGGTAGGTCTGGAACCGGGGCAGCAGGAACGGCGCCGACGACGCGCGTTCCGCCTGGAGGCGGTCGCGCAGGACCTCGAGGGTCGGGCGCAGGTGCTCTCCCCGGTCGTCGTGGAAGACCTTGCCGTAGACGACCTGGCGCACGGTCCGGCGGCTGGGCGAGACCTGCCAGAGCAGCTCGTACCGCAGGACGCAGTGGTCCCCCACGGCGTACTTCACCACCTCCGGTCGGCAGGCCTGGAGCTCGAGACCGTGCAGGGCACTCGGCAGGACCGGCTCGAGCAGCGCTGCCATCCGATCGGGTTCCACGGCCTCGACCAGGCCGGGCAGCTCGGCGTCCACGGGGAAGGCGTGCAGGACGAGGTGCAGCGGCTCGACGACGTCGACGAGCCGGGCGAAGACGCGCGGGGTCTCCCCCGCCACCTGCGCGGCCCGCGGAGCCAGCTCCGCGGCATACCTCTCCGCCTGCTCGGCCGCGGGGAAGAGCCGCCCGGCGACGAACCGCTCGGCCACCTCGCCGCTGCGGCGCCCGCGCAGGTGCAGTCGGTAGCGGAGCCTCGTGCCGCTCTCGACGGCGAGGCGAACCTTGTCGACCCGGCAGGACTCGAGGTCCCACTCGGACGTCAGCAGCCCCTGGAGGTGGCGCGCCGCGACCTCGAGGTCGAGGGCCCCGCCGAGTCCGGGCAGGGCCCGGGCGAGCGCGGGTGACTGCCGCGCATCGAGGTCCGGCCCGGCGGGGACGGGCGGCGCGCCGGCTGCGGTCCAGCCGCGGAGCTGCCGGAACTCCTGCGGGGACGCGGCGCGCGGCACCGCGTCGAACAGCACCGTCTCGAACCTCGTGTCCGGCGCGCCGGCGCCGTCCTCGCCGACGTCTCCGGCGGACCACGCCTCCATGCCTGTTCCCCCTGGGGTGGACGCCCTCTCCAGGAGGAGCTCGGGCTCGAGGGCCTCCTCGTCCCGTCGCCATGGCTGCGGCACCGCCTGGGAAGCCACGAGCTCCGGCTCCTCCCTGCCCGCCACCGCCTCGGCCATGGCCTCCCCGAACTGGCTGGCGTACAGGTCCGCGTAGAGGCCACCGCGTTCGAGCAGGTCTGCCGGGGTGCCCTCCTCGAGGATCCGGCCACCCGACAGGATGAGCACCCGGTCGACGTTGCGGATCAGGTTGAGGTCGTGCGAGACGATCACCGCGGAGCGGCCCCTCAGCAGGGACTGCAGCGCAGCAGCCACGGCTGCCGAGGCCTGGGCGTCGAGTCCGGTGGTGGGCTCGTCGAGCACGAGGATCGGCGTGTCCCGGATGAAGGCCCGCGCGATCGCGAGCCGCTGGCGCTGTCCGCCGGAGAGCGTGGCTGCCCTCTCGCCGAGGACGGTGTCGTAGCCCTGCGGCAGCGCCATGATGAAGTCGTGGGCGTGGGCCCGCTCCGCGGCGGTGACCACGTCGTCGAGGGTGGCGCCCTCCCTTCCGTAGGCGATGTTCTCCGCGACCGTGCCCCGCAGCAGGATGGTCTCCTGGAGCACCATGCTGATCTGGGCGCGCAGGGAGTCGACGGTGAAGCTGCGGATGTCGTGGCCGTCGACGAGCACGGCGCCGGACTGCGGGTCGTAGAGCCTGGGAAGCAGCTGCGCGATCGTGCTCTTGCCCGCGCCGCTGTGACCGACCAGCGCCACGACCTCGCCGGCCTCGAGCGTGAAGCTGACCGACTGCAGCGTGAGGCGCCGCGGCTCCCCGTCGGGATCGTCCTCCTCGGCCTGGGGCTGGTACGCGAAGCTCACGTCCCGGAACTCGATGGCCCCGGAGAGCGGAGGTGCCTCCCGGGCGTCCGGGGCGTCCTGCACGCCGGGCTCACGGGCGAGCAGCTCGTCGACCCGCTCGACGCTCGCGTAGACCTTGGCGACCCTGTTCCACTGCTTGATGATCCGCCGGGTGGGCTTGAACATGTTCTGGATCAGCAGGATGAAGGAGACGAGCACGCCGGCGCTCAGCGTGTTGGCCTCGACGAGCCGGGCACCGAGCAGCACCAGGAGGGCGATGATCGTCGCCTCCACGACGCTCACGGTGAAACCGAAGAGCGCCTCGAGGCGTGCCGTTCGCAGGATCGCGCCCATCGCGGAGCGGCTCTCGCGGTCGAACTTCTCCTGCTCATGGACGGCCCGCCCGTAGGTCTGGACCACGCTGATGGTGGTGAGCATCTCCTGCGCCGTGTTCGCGAGGTCGCCCTCTCGGGCGCGCATCTCCTTCGAGGCGGTCTTGATGCGCCGGGCGAAGTAGCCGGAGACGCTCGCCAGCACGGGCACGATCACCATGGCCAGCAGCGCGATGCGCCAGGACTTGGAGAACAGGTAGCCCAGCGTCCCGGCCAGCAGCATCACGCTGCCCACGAGGTCCTTGACGGAGTCGGTGACGAACTCCTCCACCGCCTGGACGTCTCCGGTGATCCTCGTGAGGACGTCGCCGGTGCTCCTCCGCAGGTGGAAGGCGAGGGAGAGCCGCTGCAGGTGCGAGAACAGCGCCGTGCGCAGGTTGTAGCCCAGGGTCCGGCCGGCCTTGGCGAGGGAGATCTCGGACAGGGCGTCCGACAGGCTGTTCACCGCCGTGAACGCGATGATGGCCGCGGCGAACAGCGGGATGGTGATGTCCTCCGGTGCCGTCAGGCCCAGATGCTCCCAGGGCTTGCCCTTCACGAGGAATTCCGTGAGGTCGCCGATGATGATCGGCACGACGATGGCCGTGGCCGCCTCGACCGCCATGAGGAGGATCGCCCCCACGAAGCTCTTGCGCTGACCTGCGGAGTACTGCCGGAACATCGTCAGGGTGCGCCGCGCGTCACTCCGGCGCTTGACCGGCCGCCCCTCGCCGCCGCCGCGCCTCGCCGCCCGAGCCTCGCCGCCGCGGCGCTTCGCCGCCCGAGCCTCGCCGCCGCCGCGCTTCGCCGCCCGAGCCTCGCCCCGGCGCCTCATGGCTGGACCGCCCCGGTCATCCCGCCACCCGCTCGATGTCCTCGGCCATCTCCGCGGCGGTCTGGAAGCGATCCGCCGGATCCGGCTGGAGAGCCCTGACGACGATGGAACGCTCGCCATCCGCGAGGTCGGCGTCCGGCTCGGGCTGGCTGCGCAGGTACATCCGCACCGCCACCATGGGATCTGCCGACGTCAGCGCCGGGTAGAGGCCGCCGCCGGTCAGGACGAGGTGCAACGTCACCCCGAGGGACCAGACATCGCTCGCCCGGCCCGCCTCGCCGCCCTGCATCAGCCGCGGGTCGACGAACTCGAGGTCCCGGGCGTCGCCGCGGGTCCCGACCCCGGTCAGGGGCTGTCCACGGGAGAGCAGGTGGGCCAGCCCCGGCTCGGCGAGCAGCGCACCCCCTCGGCCCACGAAGATGTTGGACGGCTTGATGCCGCGGTGCGCGATCCCCGCCTCGTGCAGGTCGTGTGCCGCACGTGCAGCCTGGCCCACGGCCAACAGCAGCTCCCGGCGCGGCGTCCCCCGGCCCGGGGCTGCGAGCGAGCCCAACGCCTCGTGGTGCATGGAGTAGAAGACGGTGCTCCCGTCCATGGCCAGCTCGTACAGCTCGAGGAGCCGGCTGGACTCGACGTCCGCGTAGGCCATCAGCTCCTCGGCCAGGGCGCTGAAGCCACCGTCGGTGCCCGGCACCGACAGCACCTTCACGGCAACCGGCTCGCCGTCGACGCCCAGCCGCGCGGGCGCCCGGGCGAGGAACACCCGCCCGTGGACGCCCCGGCCGAGCTCGCGCAACAGCACGTAGTCACCGATGCGGTCCACCGGATCCCTCTCTCCCTGCCGCCTGCAGCGGGGTCGAGGGCAGGTGGTACCTGTCGAAGAGCAGCTGCCGCTTGCCCAGACGCACCCGGTCCCCGGGCCGCAGGGGCGTCCCCGGCTCCCGGTACACCGCATTCCACGGCCCAGCCTGCCCGCCACTGCTGACGAAGGTGCCGTTCGCCGAGCCGCTGTCGGCGACCAGGACCTCCCAGCCCGACACGCTCAGCCGCGCGTGGACCCGGGAGGTGCTGTTCTCCGCGTCCCGCAGGACCAGCGCCCGCGCCCGGCCTGCCACGACATCAGGAGCATGCTCCGGGTCACGGCCGATGACGTAGTCCGTGGTGACCGTGTAGACCGCTCCCTCGTCGGTGACCAGGACGCCCAGCGGAGGCCGGGGCTGGGTGACCCGTGGCGCCTCTCCACCGATCGGGGCACCGCAGGGCGCACAGGTCCCGGCGCCGGGCTCGTTGAGGTGGCCTGCTGGGCAGAGCACGCCCTCGATGAGCACCACCTGGCCGTGCGCCGCCGTGAACGAGCCCCCGGCCGCGGCGCCCACCGGCAGCGGTGCCCGCCGAGCACCCCCGGCTGGGCGTCCGTGCCGGGCCAGGGACACCCTCCTCACCTGCACGGTCTGCCGCAGGACGGTGTGCCCGTCGGTGCCGTCGCTCGCCTCCCGTGCCGGCGGGGCCCCGTCCGGCCTTGGCACCGGCGCGGCGGTGACCGGTTCTGCAGCGGTGGCCGGTTCCGCGGCAGTGGCCGGTTCCGCGCCGGTGGCCGGTTCCGCGGCGTGGCCCGGCTCACGCCCGGCTTGGGGGGCCGCGCTGGCACCGGCCGGGACGGGTCCGCTGACCTCGGACTCGGCCGGCCCCTTGGGGGGTCCGCCCGTGCCAGAGCGCAGGTATGCCGGTCGCTCCAGGACCCGGGCCTGCTCCTGCGCGCCCGGCT
>Ga0247818_10000927_pt1 | contig 18450 bp, 18 predicted proteins | sample 13C_Glucose_Day1_FD_192424 | JGI IMG/M metagenome (GOLD analysis project Ga0247818, IMG submission 192424) | Soil microbial communities from agricultural site in Penn Yan, New York, United States - 13C_Glucose_Day1 | ecosystem: Environmental > Terrestrial > Soil > Agricultural land | place... | reverse complement strand
CAGACCGGACTTCTCCGGGCCGGGGGACGGCCCCTCGGCCGGCCCCCGCCCCACCTTCACCAGCCCCGACTTCACCAGCCCGGACTTCGGCGGCCCCGAGCACCGGCCGGAGTGACCCGCCGGGCCGGTCCGGCCAGGGTGACCCGGCCGGACAGGCCCCGTACCAGGAGACCCTGGTGTCAGTCCGCGAGCGGCAGATAGACCCGGTTGCCCGCCGCCGCGAACTCCCTGGACTTCTCGGCCATCCCCGCCTCGATCTCGGCCTGCTCGGCCCCGTGCTCCCGCCGGATGTCGTGAGAGATCTTCATCGAGCAGAACTTGGGCCCGCACATCGAGCAGAAGTGCGCCGTCTTCGCCGGCTCGGCCGGCAGCGTCTCGTCGTGGAACTCCCGCGCGGTGTCGGGGTCGAGGGCCAGGTTGAACTGGTCCTCCCAGCGGAACTCGAACCTGGCGTCCGACAGCGCGTCGTCCCACTCCTGCGCCCCGGGGTGCCCCTTGGCCAGGTCCGCCGCGTGTGCGGCGATCTTGTACGTGATGACGCCGGTCTTCACGTCGTCACGGTTCGGCAGCCCCAGGTGCTCCTTGGGCGTGACGTAGCAGAGCATCGCCGTTCCCCACCAGGCGATCATCGCCGCGCCGATGCCGGAGGTGATGTGGTCGTACGCGGGGGCCACATCGGTGGTGAGCGGCCCCAGCGTGTAGAACGGCGCCTCCTCGCAGATCTCCTGCTGCAGGTCGATGTTCTCCTTGATCTTGTGCATCGGGACGTGGCCCGGGCCCTCGATCATCGTCTGCACACCGAACCGCTTGGCGACGGTGTTGAGCTCACCGAGCGTACGGAGTTCCGCGAACTGCGCCTCGTCGTTCGCGTCGGCGATCGAACCGGGACGCAGGCCGTCGCCGAGCGAGTAGGTCACGTCGTAGGCCGCGAGGATCTCGCACAGCTCCTCGAAGTGCTCGTAGAGGAACGACTCCTTGTGATGCGCCAGGCACCAGGCCGCCATGATGGACCCGCCGCGCGAGACGATCCCGGTCTTGCGGCGTGCCGTCAGCGGGACGTACGGCAGCCGGACGCCGGCGTGCACCGTCATGTAGTCGACGCCCTGCTCCGCCTGCTCGACGACCGTGTCCTTGTAGATCTCCCACGTCAGTTCCTCGGCCCGGCCGTCGACCTTCTCGAGCGCCTGGTAGAGGGGGACGGTGCCGATCGGCACGGGGGAGTTGCGCAGGACCCACTCGCGGGTGGTGTGGATGTTCCGGCCGGTGGACAGGTCCATGACCGTGTCCGCACCCCACTTGGTGGCCCAGGTCATCTTGTCCACCTCCTCCTCGATGGAGGAGGTGACCGCGGAGTTGCCGATGTTGGCGTTCACCTTCACCAGGAATCGCTTGCCGATGATCATCGGCTCGATCTCGGGGTGGTTGACGTTGGCCGGCAGAACCGCCCGGCCTGCGGCGATCTCCTCGCGCACGACCTCGGGTCCGACGTTCTCCCTGATCGCGACGTACTCCATCTCCGGGGTGATCTCGCCCCGGCGGGCGTACGCGAGTTGGGTGACCGGCCGGCCGTCGCGACTGCGGCGTGGCTGCCGCGGCCGGCCCGGGAAGACCGCGTCGAGGTTCCGCAGCCCTCCGCGCGGTGAGGTGTGCTTCAGCCCGTCGTCCTCGGGCCGGGCGGGCCGGCCCGCGTACTCCTCGGTGTCTCCGCGGGCGATGATCCAGTTCTCCCGTAGCGGGGCGAGGCCCCGGCGCACATCGGTGTCGACGGCGGGGTCGGTGTACGGCCCGGACGTGTCGTACAGCGTCACGTCGTTGCCGTTGGTGAGGTGCACCTGACGGACCGGCACCCGGAGGTCCGGGCGTGAGCCCTGGACGTAACCCTTGTGCCAGCCGATGGACTTCCCGGCCTCGTCGTTCTCCGTGCCGGCGCTGACCGCCGGGTCCACGTCGTCCGTCGGTATCTGCGCATTCCGCATCGAGGCAGGCGTGCGTGCGTCCGCTGTGGTCATGAGACCTACTCCCTACGCCGGCATTACCCGGTAACAGGTTCGGCGGTCGACGCAGCGTGTCCCGTATGGATATACGGAGGTCAGCGCCCTCTCAGCCCGGTGCTCCGAGCTCCCGCGTGTACAGATGTCGCTCCACGCTAGCCTCCTTTCTGGCGTGCTGACCAGAGGGCCTCCGCAGTTCTTGGGATGATCGCCGGGTGACGTCCCCCGGAAACGCCCCCGAATCCCCCGGCCACGCGACAGGCAGCACTCAGAGCCATGTGCACGCCCACAGCCACAGTCACGGCCCGGCCGCGCCCGTCTCCAAGCACCTGCGCAAGGTCATCGCGGCCGTGGTGATCCCCTTCGCGACCGCCGTGCTGGTCGGCCTCGTGGCGTTCTGGCCCGGCGGCACCCCAGCCCATGAGCGCACAGGTGTCGGGTTCGACCGGCAGACCCAGGACGGGCGGGTGACGAAGGTCGTGTCGGTCGACTGCGCCGACGTCAACGCCTCACAGGTGCCTCCGACCGGCGACACCTCGACGCCGTCGGGACGGGAGGCCGTCAACGAGCAGACGGGCCAGTGCAAGAAGGCCACGGTCGAGGTGACGACCGGTGAGGACAAGGGCCGTACGTTCGTCGAGGTCGTCCAGCCCGATGCCCCGCGGCAACTGCACGAGGGCCAAGGCGTGGTCGTGGCCTACGCACCCGACGCACCCCGGGATCTGCAGTACTCGGTCACCGACGTGGACCGTACGGTTCCGATGGCAGTGCTCGCCGGGCTCTTCGCCCTCGCGGTGGTCGTCGTGGGCAGGCTGCGCGGACTGATGGCGCTGATCGCCCTGGCCGTCTCCTTCGCCGTTCTGACCCTGTTCATCCTGCCGGCGATCCTCCAGGGGTCGAATCCCCTGGTCGTGGCAGTGATCGGGGCCAGTGCGATCATGCTGATCGCCCTCTACGCCTGCCACGGACTGACGGCCCGCACCTCGGTGGCCGTCATCGGCACGCTCATCTCGCTGGTGCTGATCGGACTGCTGGGCTCCCTCTTCATCGGCTGGGCCAGCCTGTCCGGGAACACCGATGACAACACCGGGCTCATCCACGGGCTGTACCCGGACATCGACATGAGCGGCCTGCTGCTGGCCGGTGTGATCATCGGCTCGCTCGGCGTCCTCGACGACGTGACGGTCACCCAGACGTCGGCGGTCTGGGAACTGCATCAGGCCGACCCGACGATGGGCGTGCGCCGGCTCTACCGCGCGGGCATCCGGATCGGCCGCGACCACATCGCCTCGGTCGTCAACACGCTCGTGCTCGCCTACGCGGGCGCGGCCCTTCCGCTGCTGCTGCTCTTCTCGATCGCGCAGAGCAGCGTGGGCACCGTGGCCAACAGCGAACTGGTCGCGGAGGAGATCGTGAGGACGCTGGTCGGATCGATCGGGCTGGTCGCCTCGGTGCCGGTGACGACGGTGCTCGCGGCCCTGGTGGTCTCCGCGGACCGCACGGGGCTCGGCGCGGAAGCCGGAGCTCCAGCACCCGTACGGACCGGGAAGGGCCGACGCCGCAAAGCATGAGCCGGGACACCGGACGCGTGGCCGGTCGCCGGCGCTCGGTGTTCAGCCGGATCCGCCCGATCAGCCGGCGTTCTGTTCCTTGGCGAGAATGCGGCCCAACGCCTCTTCCAGATTGCCGTCGAAGTCACCCAGCGTGTGCTCCTGCCCGAGTGGCACCAGCTTGTCCGTCCGATCGAGGAAGGCCACAAGAGGTGCCGTGCCGGCCCTGAAGAGCGCTCGGTCCGCACCGACCTGAAGGCGGATGTGTACATCCGACAGCCCTTCGGGCTCGATCGGGCCGATGTGCACATCGCCGTCACCACTGGGGCTGTTGAGACCGTCGAGCAGCAGCTCACGGCCGAATGCCCAGGTGACGGGGGCGTCACCTGGCAGGTGGAAGGTCATCCGGATCGCATACGGATCACTGACCTCGTACCGGAGCTCCACAGGAATACGGAAGGAGAGCTCCTCGGAGACGAGGAAGCTCATCATGACCTCTGCTTGAACCGACTCGCGCATCGTTCAACCCCGCAGTAGATGAAACTGGCCAGGAATGATCCCCCATGGCCCTATTGACGCCATCGTGATGCACGCGATAGCAGATCACAAGGAGTGATTTTTCAGATACTGATAGAGAACACGAACGAGCGCAAGAGGGTGGTCACTTCGCAGCGTAGTTGTTCGACTGCGGGGAGCAACCGTTCTTCCTGATCCAGGGGGAGAGAAACAGCCATGGCCGCGACGGCGGAACCGACAGTGATCGGAATGGCCGCACAGACCGTGCCCATGGCGTACTCCTGCCGTTCGACGACGGGTTCCGTACGTTTCATCGCTCTCAGCCGGCACAGCAGCGCCTGACGGTCCCTTACGGAGTAACGCGTCAGCGGCCGGACGGGGTGCCGGTCCAGGTGGTCCTCGCGCGCACGCTCGTCGAGCTGCCCGAGAAGACACTGCCCGAGGGCGTGGGCGTGACCTGTCTCCCGGAACGAGGCCCACTCGCGCACCGCGGGTGCGGCGGGAGTGTCGGCGACGGCGACCATCTCGATCTCGCCGTCCTTGTAGAGGGCGCAGTACACGGGGGCGCCGATGACGTGCGCCCAGTGCGCGAGGGAGTCGACGATCACTCCGGGACGTGGAGTGGCGGCACCTCCGCCCAGCCTCTCGGCCGCGGCCCCGAAAAGGAAGACGCCGTTCTCCCTGCGGAGGTATCCCTCATGGGTCAGGGTGCGCAGCAGGTGGTAGGCGGTGGGGAGGGGAAGACCGGCCTCCCGGGCGAGCTGCTTCGCCGGCGCCCCGTCCCGATGGGTGCCCACAGCCTCCATAAGTCTCAGCGCCCGCTGAACAGAACCGATCAACGTCGGGACAGCGGTACTCGATGCCGTGGTCACAGGTCACCCCCAGGCATGGTGACGGGCTCTCAGCCCTCCCGCGGGGGCCGCCCCCACGGGCCCGCCGCGAGCCTGGGGTCCGGAGACCGGACGGTCGCACGAACCACTGGGCAGGATGGTGACAGACCGTCATTTCCCAGCTGGCGGCAGCGGTACGTCACTGTATCCGCACGTTCAGTCACGAGGGGGGTTTCGTCCTGGACTTAGCTCAGCTGGGCTAATCGCCGAATGTGTGACCCGTCCCCCGCTCCGCGTACACGCTGTGACCGCGTGTCCGCGCCGTCCTCCTACCAGCCCCCGCGCTCGGACGAGGACATGAACTTCCGGACGACAAAGATCAGGCCACCCACGAGGACGACGAACACCAGCAGCTTGAACAGCAGCCCGATGACGAACCCGACCACGCTGGCGATCAGGCCACCGAACACGACGATCGCGATGAGAGGCACCGCGACCCACTTCACCCACCAGGGCATCCCCGCGAAAATCTCCCGCACCGCCATCACCGTTACCTCGTCTCCGTGAGTTCCTGCTCCGATGCTAAGGGCGCGGGCATGGCCTGCGGGGGGCCGGGAGCCCTTGAAGTCCCCTGAGCGATCCCCTAGGGAACATCAAGATCCCGGACCACGGGTACCGGTGAAAACCCGGAGGCCGACCGCTCAGCCCTCCGGCGGGGAGAAGACCACCATCACCCGGAGGTCCTCGGTGATGTGATGGAACTTGTGGGCGACCCCGGCGGGTACGTACACGACGCTTCCCCGTCCCACCTGCGTGGTCTCCGTACCCACCGTGATGGATGCCCTGCCGCTGACGACGAAGTACACCTCGTCCTGCTGATGGGGTTGCTGGGGGTCGAGCGCGCCGGCGTCCAGGGCGTACAGACCGACGGACATGTTGCGTTCCCGGACGAACTGCAGATAGGCGCCGTCGTTGGCGGCGCGCTCCGCCTCCAGTTCGTCCAGCCTGAATGCCTTCATCGTCCGTCCGCCCCTCGCGCATGTGCTCGTACACCCGGCCGGTGCCGGCCACGGATCATGTCTGCAACGATCAGACACATGAAGAATTTCGTAGTCAAGACGATCGCCAACGCGGGTGCGCTGGCCGTGGCCATCTGGCTGCTCCAGGACATCACGCTGACCGGGGACAACACCGGCCGCAAGACCCTCACCCTGATACTGGTGGCCCTGCTCTTCGGCTTGGTGAACTTCGTCGTCAAGCCGGTGGTGAAGCTGCTCACCCTGCCCCTGTTCATCCTGACGCTCGGGCTGATCACCCTCGTGGTCAACGCGCTGATGCTGATGCTGACCTCCTGGCTCGCCGACGTCGTCGGTCTGAACTTCCACGTCGAGGGCTTCTGGACCGCGGTCCTGGGCGGCCTGATCATCTCGGTCGTGTCCTGGGCGCTCAATGTGGTGCTCCCCGACGAGGACTGAACGGTCCCCTGATGACACAGTGCGGAGCGGACCGGTGAGCACCGGGGAGAGACGAGGTAATGGGAATGAGCACCATGGGTGACGGGACACGCGCCGTACGAGCGGGCCTGCCCGAACCGGAACAGTACGAGCCCACTCTCCCCGGTCCGGTCTTCGCCGCGCACTTCCATCTGTCCGGCGAACCCGTCGGTCCTTACACGTACGGCCGGGAGACCAATCCGACCTGGACCCACCTGGAGCGGGCCATCGGCGAGCTGGAAGCGCCCGGGCAGGAGGTGGAGACGACGGTCTTCGCCTCCGGTATGGCGGCCGTCTCCGCAGTGCTGCTGTCCCAGGCTCGTACCGGCGACGTCGTGGTCCTGCCGAACGACGGATACCAGGCGCTGCCCCTGGTGCGCGAGCAGTTGGAGGCGTACGGCGTCGAGGTCCGCACCGCGCCCACCGGTGGCGATGCCCAGCTGGAGCTCCTGGAGGGCGCCAAGCTCCTCTGGATCGAGACTCCCTCCAATCCCGGGCTCGACGTCTGTGATGTGCGCCGGCTCGTCGAGGCGGCGCATGCCGCGGGCGTCCTGGTAGCGGTCGACAACACTCTGGCCACCTCTCTCGGCCAGCGTCCTCTGGAGCTGGGCGCCGACTTCTCGGTGGCCAGCGACACCAAGGGCATGACCGGGCACGGGGACATCCTTCTGGGGCACGTGAGCTGCCGGGACCCACTGCTCTCGGCCGGGGTGCGGCGCTGGCGCAAGGTCGTCGGCGCCATTCCCGGCCCCATGGAGGCCTGGCTCGCACATCGCTCGCTGGCGACTCTGCAGCTGCGGATCGACCGTCAGTGCACGACGGCTCTGGCCTTGGCCGAGGCCCTGACCGCGCGTGCGGACGTGTCGGGGCTCCGCTACCCGGGATTGCCCACGGACCCCTCGTACCCGATCGCCGTGCGACAGATGCGGCGCTTCGGCTCGGTGGTCTCGTTCGAGCTGGCGGACGAGCAGACCGCTGAGCGTTTCCTGGGCGCGCTGCGGCTGGTGGACGACGCGACGAGCTTCGGCGGCGTCCGTTCCACCGCCGAGCGGCGTGCGCGCTGGGGCGGTGACGCGGTACCGGCGGGCTTCATCCGGTTCTCGGTGGGCGCCGAGGACCCCGAGGACCTGCTGGCGGACGTGGCACGGGCGCTGGACGCCTCGGTGCGCTGACGCCCCGCGCATACGGTCCTGGCAGGACCGGTCCGGGACAGGCGTCCCCGTCCACCGGACCGGCCCCGCTCGGGACGAGCGGTCCGAGCCTCCCCCCTCGTGGCTCGGACCGCCCCGGTTCCTGCGCCGAGAACCGTCTGGACAAGGCTAATTGACTGTGCGTCAGTGTCCAATCACAGTAACGACAGCCAGCTATCGACATATTTATAGTTGAGGCGGTCGTAAGGGACGGTGCGGTCCGACGCAGCGTCAGCCGGAGTGGAGAGGGCGGACCGTGGACCTGTCCCTGCTGCGCACGTTCGTGACGGTGCACAGGGCCGGATCCTTCACCCGGGCCGCCGCCCTGCTCGGACTCTCACAACCCGCCGTCACCTCACAGATACGCGCCCTGGAACGGCAACTGGGCCGCCCGCTCTTCCTGCGCAGGGCCCGCGGGGTCACCCCGACCACGGTAGGCGACGAACTCGCCCACCGCGCAGCCCCTCACCTCGACGCGCTGGTCGACATCGTCGAGGCGGGGCTCGACGAGGAGTCGGGAACGCGGACACTGCACCTGGCCGGTCCGCCCGAGTTCACCTCCGTCCGGGCGCTGCCGGCCCTCACGCCGCTGATCTCCCAGGGGCTCGCGCTACGCAGCACTTTTGTCACGAACGCCGAGGACATGTGGGAAGGGCTGGCGGCCGGGCACCACGATCTGGCCATCACCACGGCCCGTCCGCGAGGTGGACTGATGACATCGACCACCCTCTGCGACGAGGAGCACGTCCTGGTCGCAGCGCCGCGCTGGGCGGGGCACCTGGGGCCCGGAACGCTGCGACACAAGGGGTCCGTGCTTCTGGAGCAGCTTCCGGTGGTGGAAGTGCACGAGAGTCTCCCTCTGATCTCGCACTACTGGGCCACGGTCTTCGACAGCAGCCCGGCCGCTGCGGCCGCCGTGATCGCACCGGATCTCCGGGCTGTTCTGGAGTGCGCGGCAGCGGGCGCGGGCCTCGCGGTGCTCCCGCGCTATCTCTGCAAGGGCGCGCTGGAGCGGGGTGAGGTCGTGGCGCTGCTCGACCCACCGGTACCGCCCCTGCGCACGTACTTCCTCATCGCGAGGACCGGCACACTCGGGCTCCCGCACATTGCGCGGGCGCACGAGTGGCTGGTGCGTGCTGCCGTGGACTGGTGACCGGACGGCCGGCAGGCGTTTCAGACCGGGTTTCCTGGGCCACGCTCTTGCCATGACCGAACGCCCCGTGGTCAAGCGCACAGCTCGCGCCGTCCTGCTCGACGGCGATGACCTCATCCTGATCAAGCGCACCAAGCCAGGTGTCGACCCGTACTGGGTCACACCGGGTGGTGGCGTGGAGCCTGAGGACGCCACCGTCGTCGAGGCGTTGCACCGCGAGGTCGACGAGGAGCTCGGCGCCAAGGTCGTCGACGTGGTGCCCTGCTTCGTCGACACCGTCGAGCACATTGCCGGTGGCGGCGTCAAAGGTGTGAAGGTGCAGTATTTCTTCGTCTGCCGACTGGCGTCGATGGATCTCTCGCGTCGGCACGGACCGGAAATCGACGAACCCTGCGGAGAGTACGACGTCGTCCGTGTGCCCTTCAGCCGCGTCGGAATCGCAGCCGTACACCTCGTGCCCCTGTCGCTTCGGCACTACCTGGACGCCAACATCGAGGGTGTACGGGCGCTGCATGCGCCCGATCTGGGCTGATCCCCGGTTCGGGTCGGGTCCAGGTGGGGTGTACGGCGGACGGCCCTGGCTGCCCGCGTGCACCTCGGCGGGCAGCCGTGGACGAACGCACTGTCGCCCGGCCGTCCGATTCCCGCGTGACACCGTGTTTCACGTGAAACCTCTGCGGCGCCTCTTCGTCAACGCGCCATCGGCACCGAAGCCGTGGGGGCGGACTCGCTGAGGCCGGCGTCCGCGACAGGCACGGAAGCGTGTGCCGCAGCCGGATCACCGGCGAACGTCCGACGCTCGATCGAACCGGAGATTACGGCCAGCAGCAGCGCCGAGGCGGCGAGTGCAGCACCGACCCAGTTGGGCGCGGTGTACCCGAACCCGGCTGCGATCACGATGCCTCCGAGCCACGCCGAGAGAGCGTTCCCGAGGTTGAAGGCTCCGATGTTGACCGCCGAGGCCAGCGTGGGAGCACCGGCCGCCTGGTCGAGGACACGCTTCTGGAGCGGCGGCACGGTCGCGAAGCCGAGGGCCCCGATGAGAACGATGGTCACCGCTGCGGCGATCTTGTTGTGCGCAGTAACGGTGAAGAGGGCCAGGACCGTGGCGAGCGCACCGAGCGACACGTACAGCATCGGCATCAGATGGCGGTCGGCGAACTTGCCGCCGAGCAGGTTGCCGCCGACCATGCCCAGGCCGAAGAGGACCAGGAGCCAGGTGACGGACGACGTGGCGAAGCCGGCAGTGTCCGTCATCATCGGCGTGATGTAGGTGATCGCCGCGAAGACACCGCCGAACCCCAGCACCGTCATCGCCATGGCGAGCAGCACCTGGACGTTGCGGAACGCAGCCAGCTCGTGGCTGATGCGCACCCCCTGAGCCTTCGGCTGCTCCGGCACGAGCTTCGCCACACCGAGGAGACCCAGGACTCCGAGTCCCGCGACGACGAAGAACGTCACGCGCCAGCCGAGATTCTGACCGATGAAGGTTCCCAGCGGAACTCCGACGACATTGGCGACGGTCAGGCCGGTGAACATCATGGCGATGGCACCTGCCCTCTTCTCCGGAGCGACCAGATCCGCGGCCACGACCGATCCGATACCGAAGAAGGCGCCGTGGGCGAGTGAGGCGATCACTCGCCCGGCAAGCATCACGCCGAAGACGGGGGCAAGGGCGGAGACCACGTTCCCCACGATGAAGAGCCCCATCAGGAGCATCAGCATGCGCTTCCTGGTCACGCGGGTGCCAAGCACGGTCATCAGGGGAGCACCGAGGACCACGCCCAGGGCGTAGCCGGTGACGAGGAAGCCGGCAGTCGGAATCGAGACCTGGAAGTCAGCCGCGACATCGGGAAGCAACCCCATGATCACGAACTCGGTGGTGCCGATACCGAAAGCCCCTATGGCGAGGGCGAGGAGCGCGAGCGGCATGGATGTCACTTCCTTAAGGATTGCATGTGCCCGTTACGAGCGTTCACAATAATTGCAGACGCCTGTTAATTGCAAGCGCGGGCTATTGCGTCCGTGCCCTATCCTGGAGGCAAGCAGCTCCCGTACGGAGGAGAGACCCGTGACCGCGACAGATCCCGCCCTGACGTCCCTCGCGCAGAGCTGGTGCGCCCTCTCCCTGCTCCACGGGAAGATCGAAAGTCGTATCGAGCGGGCCCTCCAGTCCCGCCACAACCTCAGCGCGCGGGAGTTCTCCCTGCTCGACGTCCTGAGCCGCCAGCACAGCGGAACGGGTGGGCACCTGCAGATGAAGCAGGTGGCGGACGCTGTGGTGCTGAGCCAGAGCGCCACCACCCGACTGGTCACCCGGCTCGAGGACCGTGGGCTGCTCACCAGGTACCTGTGCGACACGGATCGCCGGGGTATCTACACGGACGTCACAGAAGCGGGTCTCACGCTGCTGAACGAAGCCAGGCCCACCAATGACATCGCGCTCCGCGCCGCTCTCGACGAAGCTGCCGAGAACCCGGAGCTCGCTCCCCTGGTCCGGACCGTCGAGGCGCTGAAGATCCCCGCCTGAGCCAACGGGGTTGCGTAGTCTGCCGATCATGAGCGATCTCGACATACGTCCCGCCGCACTCGCCGACATACCCGCCGTCGTGGCCATGCTGGCCGACGACCCGCTGGGCGCGCAGCGCGAGTCCCCGGACGACCTCGCGCCCTACCGATCCGCGTTCCGGCGGATGTGCGACGACCCGAATCAGCATCTGGTGGTGGCCGTGCGCGAAGGCCGCGTCGTGGGGAACCTTCAGCTCACCGTCATTCCCGGGCTGTCCCGGCGCGGCGCGACGCGCTCGGTCATCGAAGGCGTCCGCGTCCATGCCGACGAGCGGGGCAGCGGGCTCGGCACACAGCTGATCCAGTGGGCGGTCGACGAATCCCGGCGCCAGGGATGCCAGTTGGTGCAGCTGACGTCGGACAACACACGTACCGACGCCCACCGTTTCTATGAGCGGCTCGGCTTCACCGCAAGCCACGTGGGGTTCAAGCTTGCCCTCTGAGCGGGGCATCACCACCCAGTTCCGCACCTCGGGAGGTTTCGCGTGTACCGCATCGATGACGAGCAGCGCAGGCTCAGGCTCGGCCGGCGGCATCTGCTCGCTCCCGCTGCCCGGGCCTCCTCCGTCGTCGCGGTGGCGGACGCCGTCGTCGCGCTGCACGCGACGGACGCCGCCACCGTCTTCCTCTCCGCCTGTGCACGGCTCACCACCCCCGACATCGGTGCGGTGGAGCGAGCGCTCTACGAGGACGTCTCCTTGGTGCGTCTCCTCGCCATGCGGAACACCCTGTTCACCATGTCCCGGGCCGTCGCGGCTTCCGTCGACGCGTCACATGCACGGCGCGTGGCAGCCAAAGAACGGCAGAGGCTCCTCAAGCATCTGAGGGAAGACGGGAACGGGCTGGACGAGCGGTGGCTCGCGGCGGTCGAGCAGCAGACAATCGCGGTTCTGTCCCTGCGGGGCCGTGCGACGGGGAGCGAGCTTTCAGCAGCCGTACCGGCATTGCGCACCAAGATCACTGTCTTCCCCGGGACGAGACAGGAGACGGTGCAAGGCGTAGCGTCCCGGGTGATCCGTGTGCTGGCCGCCGAGGGCCGCATCCGGAGGGACCGGCCACGCGGAACCTGGACCTCCAGCCAGTTCCGCTGGACGGCCTCGGAGCCTTTGCCCCCATCGGATCCCGCACGGGCTCGGGTGGAAGTGGCCCGGCGCTGGCTCCAGTCCTACGGTCCCGCGACCGAAAAAGATCTCGCGTGGTGGACCGGCTGGGGCGTACGCGAGACACGCGAGGCCCTGGCCGCGATCGCCCCCGAGGAAGTACTGCTCGACAGCGGGGCAGCCGGCTGGGTCATCCCGGGAGATCTCGCCGCAGAGCCTCCCTCCGAGCCGTGGGCTGCTCTGCTCCCGGGCCTCGACCCCAGTGCGATGGGGTGGGCCGACCGCACGTTCCAGTTGCCCTCGAACCACCGCGCCGCCCTGTTCGACCGCGCGGGCAACATCGGGCCCACGGTGTGGTTCAACGGCGGGATCGTGGGTGGCTGGGCCCAGCGCGCCGACGGTGAGCTGGTGTGGCGCCTGCTGTCCGACGTAGGCGGGGAAGCCTCAGAGCTCGTCGCCTCCGAGGCGTCGCGGATGTCGGCATGGATGGGCGACGCCCGGATCACTCCGCGCTTCCGTACGCCTCTGGAACGCGAGCTGACTGCCTGAGCCTGCGCCGACGCGCAAGCCGATGGCCTGTTGCTCGGCAGAGTAGGGCGAAGTCGGCCCGGCGTTGGTGTTTCACGTGAAACGCCGGACCGGCCTCTCCCTCATGCTCCCCATCGTGCGCTCATCGCGAGCTTCGGGCCGCTCCTCGGCTGCTCAGAGGTCGAGACCTCGCCAACCCTCCGCGTCCACACCGCCGGGGATGGCCGCACTCCTGTCGTACGGCTCCCGGGTGAAGACGAACGACCCCAGGTCGAGATGGTCGACCGTGCCGTCATCCGCACGCACCACTCGGAGCGTCTCCCCCGCGTAGTAGCCGTTGAGTCCCACCCACGTGCCGTCGGGGCGTGCCCGGAACCGTGCAGCACGGCCAACGCCTCGCAGCGGCTGGAACTCGAGACCCCCGTCGGCGAGCAGCTTCAGGGCGTGTACCTGGGTGCCCCAGTACCAGGGGCCGGTCAATGCCAGCAGCCCTGCGTCGACCTCGGGCAGCGGCCGCCACGGTTCCGGCATCCTCGGTTCCGCGTCGGCGACGATCTGGATGAGGTCCGCGGCGACCGTGCCGGTCAAAGGGCCGGAGGTGGCGTTCGAGAGCACGACGGCCGCCACATCGTCCTCGACGCTGAACAGCAGAGTGGCCAGGAACCCGGGCAGTGATCCGGAGTGCCCGAAGAGCGTGCGGTTTCCGCGGCGCAGGGCCTGCAGACCGAGGCCGTACGCTCCGGCCCAGTCACCCGTCTCGGGCGGGGCAGCGGGGGCGCGCATCTCCGCGACCGAGGCCGCACACAGCACCCGCTCATCGCCCTGCGCCAGGAAGCCCGCGAAACGCAGAAGATCGCTGGTGGTCGACCAGAGCTGACCGGCCGGTGCCATCAGTCCGAGGTCCTCCGCCGGCTCCGGCAGCATGACGTCGGCCCAGGGATGAACGGCCCAGCCTCCGGCATGCGGAGCACTGGCCTGCGGAGTCGTACGGTCCATCCCCAGAGGTTCCAAGATCTCGCGGCGCAGCACGCCGGCCCAGGAGTCGCCGCGCAGTGCCTCGACCAGGGAGCCGAGCAGCGTGTAACCCGGGTTCGAGTAGTGGTGGAGATGACCGGACGGGTGGATCAGGGGCTCGTCCCCGACCACATCCGCCAGTTCCGCACGCGTGGTGCCCGGTGTCCTCTCCCACCAGGGGGCAGGTGTCTCGGCCCGCAGGCCACCGCCGTGACCGAGCAGCTGGAAGACGGTCAGCCGCCCGACGTCCTTGCCCGTGCCCGGCAGGTGCTTCTCGAGGGCGTCGTCCAGATCCAGCAGGCCTTCGTCGCGCAGGCGCATCACCAGCACGGCGGTGAACGTCTTGGTGATGGAACCGATCCTGAACTGCGTGTCCCCATCGGGTGCATGCCCGTCCACACACGTGCGCGCGCCACTCCACGCGGTCTGTCCGTCCCGTCGCACCGCGGCGACGAGAGACGGGGCCCGGCCTTCGGCTTGCGCTGTCGCGACGCGATGGAGCAGGGCACGCCGGGTGCCGGGGAGCAGGTTTTCGGAAGAGGTCATGCCCAAGGATGACCTGCCCGGCCACCGCCTGACGAACGGTTTCGCCGCGGTTCCGTCCTCGGCGCGACCGGTACGTTTCAGGCGCCGAGGCGACGTTCCTCAGTCCCTCAGGTCTGGGCCATGTCGACGAAGCGCGAGTAGTGGCCCTGGAAGGCCACGGTGATCGTCGCCGTCGGACCGTTACGGTGCTTGGCCACGATCAGGTCCGCCTCGCCCGCGCGCGGTGACTCCTTCTCGTAGGCGTCCTCTCGGTGCAACAGGATCACCATGTCGGCGTCCTGCTCGATGGAGCCGGATTCACGAAGGTCGGAGACCATCGGCTTCTTGTCCGTGCGCTGTTCGGGTCCACGGTTCAGCTGGGAGAGGGCGATGACCGGCAGCTCCAGCTCCTTGGCGAGGAGCTTGAGGTTTCGGGACATGTCCGATACCTCCTGCTGGCGGCTCTCGGCCCGCTTGGCTCCGCCGGACTGCATCAGCTGCAGGTAGTCGATGACCACGAGCTTGAGCTCGTTGCGTTGCTTGAGGCGACGGCACTTCGCCCGGATCTCCATCATGGACAGGTTCGGCGAGTCGTCGATGTAGAGCGGAGCAGCCGACACATCCGGCATCCGCCGGGCGAGGCGCGTCCAGTCCTCGTCGGTCATGGTGCCGGAGCGCATGTGGTGGAGGGCCACGCGAGCCTCGGCCGACAGGAGACGCATGGCGATCTCGTTCCGTCCCATTTCGAGGGAGAAGATCACGCTGGGCAGATTGCTCTTGATGGAACAAGCGCGTGCGAAGTCCAGGGCCAACGTGGACTTGCCCATCGCGGGTCGGGCGGCGATGACGATCATCTGGCCTGGGTGCAGTCCGTTGGTCAGGGCGTCGAGGTCCGTGAACCCGGTCGGCACACCGGTCATCTCACCGCTGCGGGAGCCGATCGCCTCGATCTCGTCGAGAGCGCCCTCCATGATGTCGCCCAGCGGCAGGTAGTCCTCGCTGGTGCGCTGCTCCGTGACGGCGTAGATCTCGGCCTGGGCCGAGTTGACGATCTCGTCCACGTCGCCGTCGGCCGCGTATCCCATCTGCGTGATCTTGGTGCCGGCCTCGACGAGACGCCGGAGCACCGCCCGCTCGTGAACGATCTCCGCGTAGTACGAGGCGTTGGCAGCGGTCGGGACGGACTGGACCAGCGTGTGGAGATACGGCGCCCCACCGACCTTGGTGATCTCGCCCCGCTTGACCAGCTCGGCAGCCACCGTGATCGGGTCGGCCGGCTCCCCCTTGGCGTAGAGGTCGAGGATCGCCGTGTACACGGTCTCGTGGGCGGGACGATAGAAGTCATGGCCCTTGATGATCTCCACGACGTCCGCGATGGCGTCCTTGGAGAGCAGCATTCCACCGAGCACCGACTGCTCGGCGTCGAGGTCCTGCGGAGGCACCCGCTCGAAGCCGGACGAGCCGCCGTCCCAGCCGCTCTCACGACCGCGCTCGTGCTGTTCCTCGCGCCCCTTGCCCTCTCCGCGGCGCTGACGGGAAACAGGCAGACGGTCACTGGGACCGACATCGGCCCAGGGGTCGTCCAAAGGCTCGGGAATGCTCACCGGGCCACCTCCTCCCGTCCGCTTCGCGGACCTAGCCGTGCCACTCTTTCTTACGGCACGGCACCGACAAACAAGACGCCCGACTCCGGTTCCGGCGCGTCAAGTTCTGCGGACTTCCAAGCCGGAACGGAGTGCGGGCGCCGCTCCACGGTAGGCCGGTCCGCACCGTCAGCCAATCTGGTTATCCACAGGGCATGTGGACGACTGACCAGATGCTGTGGAGAACTCCTCGGATCCTGTGCACGGACCGGGGGACAGCACTGTGGACAAACTCATAGGGGTCACCCAAAGACCGCCCTGACCTGGCCTTTCTCCATCCACGGGTTGTGGGAGAGAAAAACTTTTACCCTCCGCCCAAGATCACCGCGATCACTCCATCGCCGAACGTGAAAACCCGAAGGAAGTAAGACCCTCAGGCGCATTGCATCTCTTACCTGTGGAAGATTAGATTGACTCTCATGACCCAGGCACCGACGGATCAGCGACCCTCACGCCGCCGACACGACCGAGAGATCATCGCTCTCGCCGTGCCGGCCTTCGGCGCCCTGGTGGCCGAGCCACTTTTCGTCATGGTCGACAGCGCCATCGTCGGTCATCTCGGCACACCGCAACTGGCCGGCCTGGCGATCGCAGCGGCACTTCTGACGACCGCGGTCAGCGTCTTCGTCTTCCTTGCGTACGCCACCACAGCCGCCGTCGCTCGTCAGGCAGGAGCAGGAGATCTGGCCTCCGCCATCCGCCAGGGCATGGACGGAATCTGGTTGGCGCTGCTGATCGGTGCCGCTGTCGTCGCCGTCGCGCTGCCACTGGCACCGTGGCTGGTCGACGTCTTCGGAGCGTCCGACACCGCAACCCCCTACGCCACCACGTATCTGCGCATCTCCAGCCTCGGCATCCCGGCGATGCTCGTGGTGCTCGCGGCAACGGGAGTTCTCCGGGGGCTGCAGAACACCCGAACGCCGCTGTACGTGGCGATCGGTGGATTCGCGGCCAACGGAGCGCTCAACGTCGGGCTCGTCTACGGCGTCGGGCTGGGGATCGCAGGGTCCGCGTGGGGCACCGTCATCGCCCAGGTGGGCATGGCGCTCGCGTACCTGGTCGTCGTGGTCCGTGGAGCCCGGCGGCACGGAGCATCCCTGCGTCCGGATGCTGCGGGGATCCGGGCCTGCGCCCAGGCGGGCGTACCTCTGCTGATTCGCACGCTTTCACTGAGGGCGGTCCTGATGATCGCTACCGTCGTCGCCGCCCGCCTCGGCGACACCGATATCGCAGCACACCAGATCATCCTCTCGCTCTGGAGTCTCACGGCCTTCGCGCTCGACGCGATCGCCATCGCCGGGCAGGCCATCATCGGCCGTTATCTGGGGGCGAACGACGCCAAGGGCGCCCGGGAGGCATGCCGCCGTATGGTCCAGTGGGGAATCGCCTCCGGGGTGGTCCTCGGGGCAGCGATCATGCTCGCCAGGCCGCTCTTCGTTCCGCTGTTCACCAGTGACTCCTCGGTACAGGACACTCTCCTGCCCACGCTCCTGGTCGTCGCGCTCTCCCAACCGATCTCCGGTGTGGTCTTCGTTCTCGACGGAGTGCTGATGGGTGCCGGAGACGGCCGCTACCTCGCCTGGGCCATGGTCCTGACCCTGGCGGTCTTCGCCCCGGTCGCACTCCTCGTGCCCAGCCTCGGTGGAGGCCTGACCGCGCTCTGGGGAGCGATGACGCTGATGATGACCGTCCGGTTGCTGACGCTGTGGACGCGTACCCGGTCAGGCCGCTGGGTCGTCACCGGAGCCACGCGCTGACTCGTCCGGCAGAGCCCCGGCGCTGCGTTTCACGTGAAACGACGAAGGGCCGCACCTGGTGGGTGCGGCCCTTCATCTCACACTGCTGTGCTGTGCCCTTAGGCAGCAACGACCTCGATACCGAGCTTCGCGGCAACCTCGGGGTGCAGACGGACGGACACCTGGTGTCCGCCCAGCGTCTTGATCGGCGAGCCGAGCTCGACGCGACGCTTGTCGACGTCCGGACCACCAGCGGACTTGATCGCCGAGGCGATGTCGGCCGGGGTGACGGAGCCGAAGAGGCGGCCGGCGTCGCCGGAGCGAACAGCCAGACGGACCTTCACGGCCTCGAGCTTGGCCTTGATCTCGTTGGCCTGCTCGATCGTCGCGATCTCGTGGATCTTGCGGGCGCGGCGGATCTGCGCCACGTCCTTCTCGCCACCCTTGGTCCAGCGAATGGCGAAGCCACGCGGAACCAGGTAGTTGCGGGCGTACCCGTCCTTGACGTCCACGACGTCGCCGGCGGCACCGAGGCCAGTGACCTCGTGGGTGAGGATGATCTTCATGATTCGGTCACCCTTCCCTTATCGCGCGGTGGACGTGTAGGGCAGCA
>Ga0247818_10000925_pt1 | contig 18488 bp, 32 predicted proteins | sample 13C_Glucose_Day1_FD_192424 | JGI IMG/M metagenome (GOLD analysis project Ga0247818, IMG submission 192424) | Soil microbial communities from agricultural site in Penn Yan, New York, United States - 13C_Glucose_Day1 | ecosystem: Environmental > Terrestrial > Soil > Agricultural land | place... | reverse complement strand
GTCATGTCCCCGATGAAGCCGACGTCGGCTTCATCGGGGACATGACCGCGGTGATCCTGACGGTCGACTCGGTCAAGGCCACGCAGATCGACGCGACCGGCGGCATCACCTCCAAGCACACCATCACCGGCGCGACGATCCAGACGCTGACGACGGCGAACCGCGGGATCAAGATCAGCGGCGGCAACTTCTCGGTCTACGACGCGACCGGGACCGGGAACAAGACGTTCTCCATCACCGGGTCCACCGGCGCTGTGACCGGGACCGGGGTGTGGAAAACGGGGTCGGCGGGCAACTACATCGAGATGACCGCCGACGCCGGGGGCGGGCTGCTGCGGTTCTGGACCGGGTCCGGGACCGGGCGCGGGAACATCTACGCCCGTGACGACGCCGGCGGCAAGCGCATGACGATCACGTACTCGGACCTGGACAACCCCGGGTACACGGTGCCGCTGCTGGCGCTGTGGGACGACAAGGTGTCCCTGGACTACGGGTCCAAGCACATCCGGGTCGGGAGGACCTCGGGCGGCGGGGAGGAGCTGGTGCTGGACGCGACCGGCGCCGACGTGCTGATCAAGGGCGGGCTGGAACTGTCCGACTCGTCCGCCCGGGTCCGGTGGCGGTACAGCTCCTCGAACTTCACCCTCGGCTACCTGGGCCAGCGGCCGGAGACGAACTCGGGGATCGCGGACTTCGAGCTGCGGGCCGCGGCGAACGGGGTGCGGATCTCGGGTACGGAGCTGATCGCCAACCCGATCTACAACAACACCTCCTCCTCGGCGGCGAACGTGTACGTCGATTCCAACGGCAAGGTGTGGCGTTCGACGTCGGCCTCGAAGTACAAGGCGGACCAGCGCGTCCTCACGGTCCCGGATTCGCTGCTGGACATCCAGCTCAAGGACTGGGTGGACAAGAACCAGCTGGCGCTGTTCGAGGAGATGAGCGCGCGGGCGCCGTTCGCGGATGAGACGGACCAGTCCCGGTTCGATGCGATCAACCTGACCCGTGAGCCGGGTGTGATCGCGGAGGATGTGGAGGCGCACGGCGGGGAGCAGTTCGCCATCTACGGGCCCGACGGTGCGATCGAGGGTGTGAAGTATGAGCGCCTGGCGCTGGCGCAGATCCAGATCCTCTACCGCAGGCTCCTCGAAGCGGAGCAGAAGATCGAAGAATTGCAGCGCGCGTGAGGGCTTATCCTGCACGGTGATAGCCGTTTACTCCCATACCATTGTTCAAGTACCGAATACTAGAAGGAGACACACATGACAGCCAAGGAATCTGCAGCAGAAGCGAAGGACCCCGTCGTCGATCCGGCGGTGGAAATCGCGGAGCTGAGGCAGCGCGCGGAGAATGCCGAGCAGAGCGCCCGGGATTTTGAGGAAACTGCCACCACCCTCAACGGGATGGTCAACCAGTACCAGCAGTGGCTTGCCGACGCGCAGCTCGAACTGTCACAGACCGCCGCCAAGTACACGACCGCAGTCCGCAGGCTCAACGCAGCCTCCGGCGCGCAGTAGGTCTCAGGCATCATGTGGTGGACTGAATCCCCGATCTTGATGACTGGCGCTCTGGAGACATCCATCGCCGTCGAGGGATTCGGAATCCCCACCAACCTGATCGACGCCGGCCCGTGGGGGCTCCTGGTCGGCGTCGTCGCGTTTATCTTCTACGGGGTGTTCCGCGGCTGGATCGTGCCGAAGCCGCACTACGACACCCTGATGGCGCGGGCGCTGGCCGCCGAAGCCGCCAACGAGAAGCTGTCCGAGCGGGCCGCGAAGCTGACCGAGACGAACTCGGTGCAGGCCCGCACCATCGACACCCAGGCCGCCGTCGGAGACACCGTCACCAAGCTCGTCGACGCGATCCAGAACGCGCGGGCCACGCCCGGAGGTTCCGCATGAAGTTCTTCAAGAGGCTCCGGGACCTGCGCGAGGCGGACCACGCCGCGATCCGCAACTCCCGCGCCGTGCTCGCCGAGATCGAACGGACCGAACCCGAGGTCGACGAGCAGCACGAGACGGCGCTGGCCCGGCTCAACGAATCCGCAGAACAGGCCCGGCGCCTCAAGGACGCCGACCGCCGCAACCACTACTCACAAGGTCTTACCGAATCTTTTAGGGGGAGGACGGCATGACCGCTCCACTGATCAACGTCATCTTCATCGGCATCGTCTCCGCGCTGGCGCTGGAGACGGTCTGGTACTGGCACCGCTCCACGCGGGGCACCTGGCGCGAATGGCCCGCCGGCAGGTCCCTGATGTACCTGCTGCTGATCATCGGGTTCGGCTTCGGCTACGGGATTATCAACCAGTTCCTGGGCCAGTATCCGGCCCGGGCGTTTGTCGGGTTCGGGCTGTACCTGCTGTTCATCGCGGCGCTGGTGATCATCCGGCTCACGATCCGGGCCGAGATGCGCCGGGGCAAGAACCGGCTCAAGGCCAAGCTGCCGACCGCTACCGGCCCCGTGGACGTCACGGTGGCCACTACCAATGAGGAGTCCCCCCATGACTGATCCGATCCATGTCCCGCTGACCGAGCCCGAGGTCCCCGGCCCGGACCACCGCGCCGAGCCCACCGGCGCCGCGGCCCCGAACAAGGCCTTCTGGCGCACCGCGCTGCAGGTCGGCCCGGTCGCCGCGCTGGCCCTGCTGGGCTTCCTGCCGGGGCTGCTGCAGTCCATCCTGGACGGCTTCGGCCGGGAACTGCCTCCGGAGGTCTACGCCGTGCTGGCGGGCATCACCGCCACCGTGACGCTGATCGCGGCCATCGCCGCGAAGGTCATGGCCTACCCCGGGGCGGTGGAGTGGTTCAAGAAGTACGCGCCGTTCTTCGCCCCGCAAAAGAGTTCCTGACGAACGTCTCCCGTCAGGGCACAAAAAAGCCCCCCACCTCCGGGGTCTCATCCGGTGGTGGGGGGCTTCTTTGACGCTATTGGGGGAATAGCTGTTTACAACTATAGGGGGTCGGTGTGCCGACCCCCTAACTCAGAGGTAGTGCGGGCGTGGCGGCAGCACCCACGGGTCCAGCTCGGTGATGCGGATCCGGAACAGGTACCAGCCGGGTTTGTCCGTGCGCCAGAACGACGGGGTCAGGAACGGGCCGAGCAGGAACTTGTCCGAATCGTCCTGCAGCAGCCCCAGCGCCTTCACCCGTTTCCCGGTCGGGTTGACCATCCCGTCGATGTAGGCCTTCATGGTCGGGACCAGGTTGGCGTGGTCGGGGGTGGACTCGGGCGGGTAGGAGACTTCCACGTCCATCCTGATCCGGGTGTAGCGCGGCAGCTCCCGGGACTTCGCGGCCCCCAGCGCCTTGAGGTTGCGCTTGATCGGGGTCGTGACGTGGTGGTGTTTGCGGTCGTTGGAGTTCAGGATGTTGGAGCTGTGGATCAGCACCGACCATTCCTCACCCATCACTTGATGATCACCGCGCCGCACCGGGTGCAGTCGGAAGTGTTCAGGTCGAACATGCGGTGCGGTTTGCGCTCGACCCAGCGGTGCCCGGATACCCGGCAGATCCAGCGCCTCACTTGCAGTCCCCCTCATGGTTGGCCGGCAGCCAGCAGCGGATCTCGTTGCGCCCGTCCATCAGGTGCTTGGAGCAGCGCTGGTCCAGCTGTTCGGGCGGGACGCCCTGCATCAGCAGTTCCTTCTTCGCCTGGCTCATGGTGAAGTCTGTGCCCGGCGCGGTCGGGTGCCCCAGCCGGGCCCTGGCGTCGTCGAGCCAGCCCGGGGTGGACTGCAGGGCGATGATGTTCGCGGTGCGCAGCTCGTGGGCGATCACCAGCAGCGCGTCGACCTGGCGCAGCTGCACGTCCCGATCAATATAGACCGCGTTCTTGTAATGCGGGTTGCCGTTCATTGTTCTCCTTCTTGGATGGATTTGCGGACGATCCATTTGGGGCAGCGGAAGATCGCGGCCAGGTGTTTGATACCGGCGCCGTCCTCCCGGTGCACCATCCGGATCGCCCGGTCCCGCCGGTCGCGGGCCTCCTCCAGCGCGGCCTTGGCGCTGGGAATGGGGACTGCCTCAAAGTTGGCCAGCGCCTGGGCGTAGTCCTGCCGGATGATGTGGATGTCGGCCATGTGTTCCTCGGGCAGCCGCGGCATCAGGCGCTGGCCTTGGTCGCTGCTTCCTCGGCCTCGACGGCGAGGAAGTATTCGGAAAGCTTCGCCGGAGTCCACAACCCCGGGTCAACCTCGCGGAGGCTGCGCTGGCGCTCCTCCCCCTCGGGCAGGGGCACCGTGCACCAGGCGTACCAGACCCCGCCCATCTTGCGGATGCTGAACCCGCCCATAAAGCCTTCGCCGAGGACCATGTCCGGCAGGCCGGGCTTCTTGGGCGGCTCGTAGGCGACGTCCTTGAGCCGCGCGGCGATCTCCTTCCCGGCCTTGGTGCGCAGAGCCGGCTTCATGTAATCGGAGTGCGCCTCTCGGCGGAACCCGGGCATGGGAGCCTCGGTGCGGGTTTCGGCGACGTAGCCGGTGATGAACTGGCCGCGCCTGCCGCTGGAGCACAGTAGCTGCTCGGTGCCCCATTCCTCCTGCAGGGTCTTGATCTTGGCCTGGTACTGCTCCCACAGCTCGGTGGTGTGTGCCTCATAGGCGTCGATCTGCTCGGGCAGGTGGCAGGTGTAGACGGCGGTCGGTGTCTTGGTCATGAGTGTGTGTCCTTCGGGTAGGTGGTGGCGGTGTTCTCAGTCGTCATGGCGGTTGTCCCATCCCTCGTCGGGGTCACGGTCCTCGGGGATCGTGTCGGAGACGCGCTCGGTGCCGCAGACGGGGCAGTCCCAGTGTGCCTCCTCGGAGACGACGGTATCGACGTAGTCGTTGAACGGGCACTCGTAGCCGCCTTCCTTCTCCAGCTCCTCGACCTGTTCCCGCAGGGCGGTGATCCGTTCCAGAACGCGCGGCAGCCGCTCCAAATCCCGCATCGTACCGACAAGCATTCCTCTGATGGTCTGCTCCAGCCGTCCCAGCTCCCCTTTGACGGCGAAGGACGGAACGACCATGACCTCGTCGGCGCCGCACTCCAGCCGCTCGGTGGTCTCGTTGGGGTTGAAGTGCGGGTGGGCGTCGGTGACGCCGGCCGGGTAATTGTCGTTGCTCATGGTTTACTCCGTTTCGATGACGATGGTGTCGGTGTCCGCGTTGTAGCAGACGCTGGTGATCATGCCGGTCGGGTCATACGGGGACGCGACCAGCACCTCGCAGTCGGGATGGTCCCGGCAGATCAGCGCCAGTTCCCCGCCGGTCATGCCTGCTCCAGCGCCGTGATGTGTTCGGGCAGGACGTGGACGGGCACGCGCTGGCCCAGCGCGAACTCCCCGCTCACCGCAGGCCCCGCATCAGCTTCTGCATCTTGATCCGCTCCATGTTGTCGGTGATCACGACGTCGGTGATGCCGTCCCAGTCGCAGACCTCGAACGCTTCCCTCGCGGTCTTGACCTCGATGGTTCCGTCCGCACCCAGCGGGAGAACCTCGATGTGGGCGGCGGAGATGAACCCGGCGCCGGTCACGTAGTAGCCCTCGGTCCCGCCGATGGTGGCCAGCCCGGTGCGGAGCTTCCCGAGCTGGGAGCGGCCATCCCGAAAGCCGGGGAAGTAGCGGACGGGGGTGCCTTCGGTCAGTTCGGTGCTCATGAGTGATCTTCCTTGTTCAGTACGGTGGCGAGGACGGCGGCCGCCTCCTCGGTGGGGAACCCGTAGTCCCGGGGGTTCTTGGCCATCTCGTCCAGCGTCACCCCGACCGGGGATTTCAGCACCGTGGGCGAGGAGATGGATTCCTCGTCGAAGTACCGGCTGGTCGAGTGGTACCAGGCGAGGAGCTTGCCGTCGCGCCGGGCGACCTCGTGGACCAGCAGCTCCTCCGTCTCCCAGCGCTGGGTCTTGGTGGCGCACTCGCAGGACTCGAACGCCTCATGGCCGCGGGGGGTGGTGTAGCGCAGCTTCCGGTCATCGTCGCACTTGCCGCACTTGGGTCCGAGGTCCCAGGTGCGCTCCACCCGGTAGCGGGGTTCGCGGAGCAGCTCCAGCAGCTTGACCAGCCCCTCCTTCTGCACGGTGCGCCGGGCCGTGGCCTCGACGTTGCGGAGCTTGTTCTCGTAGCCGACGCGCTCGTTGAACGCCGCCCGCTCCAGCGCCTCGAGGTTCGCCAGCTTCCCGGCCATGTCACGGTTCTCGGTGCGGAGCTTCGCCAGTTCCTGCTGGGTTTCCTCCTTCACCGCCTTGCGCAGGTGCTCCTTGATGCGTTCCATCTCCTGATCGAACTCGGAGGTGGTCTCGTAGTAGTCCTCGTAAGCCATGGTGTGTGTGCCTTTCTAGTTGGGTGTGATGGTGACGTCGAACAGGCGCTCCAGCGCCAGGAATAGCGCCTCAACCTTGATGTCGGCGCTGGACTGGAGCACGCCGCGGCGGGTGTAGTTCAGCTGCACCAGCCCGTACTGCGGCTGGATGTTGGAGATTTGCAGCTTTCCGTTGAAGCTGAAATGGTCCCGAAGGCGGATGCGTTTGGCTTTCACGGGTCTCCTTAGTTGAGTGATTCGGCGGCGATCAGGCCAAGGTCCCGGGCGTTGGGCGGGCAGACCGCGTTCCCGGCCTGCTTCACCTGCTCCCGCTTGGTCCCGGTCATCGTGTATGTCTTGGGGAACGCCATGCCCCAGGTCACCTCGTGCGGCTCCAGCATCCGGAAGGTGCAGTCCTCGACCTTCGGGACCACCCCCATGAGGCCGTGATGGTTGCCGTTGGCCGCGAACGTGTCGAACGGATCCCGGACATCCTTCGGGGCGTTGGTGCCGCGCAGGGTGATCATGGCGTACCGGTCGGTCGCGGTCAGGGTGTTGATCGGCCGGGTGACCGGGGCGGTGACGCCGGTGCCGTAGTAGGGCATCAGCAAAGCGGTCTCGTTCCGGGTGGTCTGGGTCCGCAGCGCCTGCTCGATGCGCTGGGCGTCCTTCCCGTCACGGCCCTCGACCGGGACCAGCAGCCCACGGGTGTAGGAGGTGGTCTGGGTGCGGAACGGTTCGGAGACGTCGGAGATGATGTCCGCTCCCCGGACCGCGTCGATCACCAGCCCCTTGGACGCGGTGGTGTGCAGGGTCCGGTACGGTTCCGACGTCGGCCAGATCCGGTAGTAGTCCCCCTCCCCCGTGGTCGCGGAGTCGTAGGTGTTCCCGGCCGCCTCCAGGTGCAGGGAGCCGGGGCCGTACTTGGCGAGCCCGGCCTCGATCCGCGCCATCGTCTTGGCCGCGAGCGGCTTGTCCCGGTCCCCGATGCGCTGGCCCTGGATGGACCAGTCGATCGCGTCAGACGCGGGCCGCCAGCCCGGTTCGATGATCCGGTTCCGGCAGGTCGCCTTCGGGCAGCGGTAGACGTACTGGGCTTTGTACCGGCCCCAGCGCTCGTTCTTCTTGAACACCTGCAAAGCGCGGACCGTCTCGTCGCAGGACGGGCAGTACGCCATGGGGCGGAGCCGGTCGAAGTCGGGGCGCTTGTTGCCCTTCTTCCAGAACATCACGTACATCCGGTCCCGGGACTGGGGTGCCGGGGCGCCGCCGAGCTGGGCGTGCATGGAGTTCATGTACACGATGTGGTGTTCGTACCCGAGGGCCTTCATCGCCGCGAGCCAGGCGTCGAACATCACCCAGCGGGCGGCGTCGACGACGTTCTCGGTGATGATGATCTTGTAGTCGTGGATCTCGGCGTAGGCCGGGATGTCCCACATGGTGGCGCGGGACCGGGTGGCGGCCTCGTCGGGTGCCTTGTCGCCGAACAGCGCACCCTGGTTGGTGATGCGCTTGCGGCCCTTGGCCACGGAGTGGTTGGTGCATTCCGGGGAGCCCCACAGCCCGACGGTGGTGGGGATGGAGCGCGGGTCGGTGACGGAGATGTTGGCGCAGAGGTGGTCGACGTCGGGGTGGTTGGTGTTGTGGGTCTCGATGGCGCGGGCCCAGTGGTTCATGGCCAGCTTCACCGTCACCCCGGGGACTTCGGAGAGGCCGGTGGAGGAGCCGCCGGCGCCGCAGAACATGTCGGTGAAGTCGATGTCGCTCATTTGGCACCCCGGGCAACGACGGTGGCGGGCAGTTCCTTGGCGATTTCGCGCCGGTCTGCCGCCGTCATCTCGAAGTCCTTGGAGCTGAGCGTCAGCCAGCCGTCCCAGCCGACGATCTTGAGGACGTGGAAGTCGTATCCCTCCTCGTTGTCGATCTGCGCCGCCTTGCCGTCCTTGGTCCGCAGGATGGTCTCGTGCGGCAGCTCCACCAGCTGCTCGATGGTGACGATCAGGTCCAGCGCCTCGTAGCTGGGGGCGTCTCCCGGGTCCGGCACCACCGGGTTCATGGTGGTGTTGTCATCCTCGCGGAGGTCGATGTCGGCCCACTCGCTGTAGGCGTCCAGCAGGTCAAGCTCGTGCAGCTGGGTGAGCGCGGTGACCACGTCGTCGTCGTGGATGTTGCGGCGGTGCAGCCGGTCGAACTGCTCGAACATCTCGTCCTGCTTGGAAGAGATGATGTGGGAGACGGCGAGGCGGATGTTCGCGGCGCGGTCCTCGATGGGTGCTGGTGTCTCGGTCATGGTGTGTGTCCCTCACTTGGTTGATGGATCGTTGACTGGAAGGGGGGTCGGTGTGCCGACCCCCCAGTGTTCTAGAGGATTTCTTTGTTGATCGTGCCGTCCGGGTTGAGCGAAACGACGCGGCGGCCCTCGGTCTTTTCGGCCATCACCAGCCACAGCATGGCGACGGCGGCGGACACCGCGCGGGTGCCGGAGAACCCGGTGGCCTGGCGGATGAAGTGCAGCCCGGCCTCGGTCGAGTCATCGACCCAGACCCGCAACCGGCCCATGGTCCCGATCCTCGAGTCAGGCATTACTGCAGCTCCTTCGCTTCGCCCAGCGGGCACAGGTCGGTGTAGGCGCCCTCGTCCCACAGCCCCGTGACGTTGACCAGCGCGCCGGAGGATACCCATGCGAACACCTCACGGCGGGCGTTGACCACCAGCAGCACCGGGCCCCCGCCGGCCGAAGCCCGGTAGGTGCCGGGCTCCGGGCGCCGGGCCAGCCGCTCCTCCCCGTTCTTGATCCGCCAATACAGGGCGAGGGCGTTCAGCGCGTGGTTGTACAGCCACGCCGGGTTCTCGTGGCCCTGGGCGCTGCACTTCTCCGGCCCGTCCCCGGCGTGGAAGGTGCCGCGGTGGACCTCGCGGATCTCGACCGCCTCGATCTCCTCGATCGGGAAGAACAGGAACTTGGCCTGCAGCTCGGAGTCGATGTCGACGGCGGCGGCGGTGTTGTCGAAGTCGATGTCGCCGTTGTCCCGGATCTTCCCGAGTCGGGCGTTCAGGACGTCGAAGGGCATTTCAGCCATGGTGGGTCTCCTATACTTAGGGGTTCAACTATCAATTCAGTTCTTGGTTGAAGCGCTGTCACGGTGCACCGAAGGCGGGGGGCGGGCGCCCCCCGCCTTCACTCATGTCCGGGGTTACTTGAAGTCGGAGGCGCTGCCGCCGAAGCGGGGCCGGTCATCCGGGTCCTCCCCAGCACCCTCCTCCTTGCCCTGCTCCTTGTCCTGTTCCTGGCGCATGGCGTCCTCGATGAACTGGGCGAAGGACCCGTCCGTGATGTGGCCGAGCAGGTGCTCGATGTCCTCCTGCGACGGCGCCACCCCATCGGGGGCGACGACGGTGACGTTGGTGATCTTCTTGATCACCGGGCGGCGCTTGCCCTCCGGGTGGGTGTCGCGGTAGTCGTGGCCGGTGGTGATGTATTCGGCCAGGCGGAGCATCTCCTCGGTGTCCGGTGCGTACACCGTCTCGACGGAGCCGCCGCCGAAGATCGCGGGCTTCGACTCGCCCGGGGTGGCAGTCAGCAGTTCCTTGGCGGTGCGCAGCGCGGCGATCCGCTCGACGGGGGTGGAGGTTTCGATCAGGGGAAGCTCGGTGTACATGTGGTGCCTTTCCTTGGTGGTGGGGGGTCGGTGTGCCGACCCCCTCATTGGTGGTGGGGAAACTTAGAACGCGGCGCCGGCGAGCAGCGAAGCGAACCCGTCCGGGCTGGTGTTGTGCAGGTCGATGTGGCCCTCACTCTTGAGCCTGACCCGCAGCACCGTGATGTCGGTGCGGGTGTCCGGGGAGTAGACCGTTTCGGGTCCGGCCCAGGCGATGTTGTCAACGGGGATGACCTTGTCCTCGACGAGGATCACGGTCACGGTCGGGGAGAGCAGCTGGATGGTGCCTTGTGCCATGGTGTTACTTCCTTTTCTTGAGAGGTGGTGCTGGTTTGTCGCCGCGGGCCAGGTACTCGGACTTGTGGTGGTAGCACAGGACGCGCTTGTCCTCGCCCTGCACCCGCATCCAGGACGCGATGCCGATGGAGACCCGCAGTCCTTGCGGGTACTCCACGGTGCAGTCCACGCACTGGACGCCCGGGACCTTGTAGCGGGTCCAGACGATCTTGTTCAGCGCGTCGTCCTTGTCCTTGGCCGACTGCTGGCGCTGGACCTTGGGCGGGTCCGGGTCGCCGAACAGCGGCACGTCGTAGGGCTGGCTCACACGCTGGCCTTGCGCCGGTCCGGGCGGCGGGACAGGAACCGGTCAAGGCCCGCGGCGATGTGCCGGATGCGTTCCTCCTCCAGCTGGGCCGGGTCGGGCCGGGCCGTCTCCGGCCGCGGCTTGGACTTGGCGACGATCTTGGCGGCCTCGGCCCGTGCCTTGGCGGCCTCGGCGCGGCGGATCACCGAGTAGCACTTCTGGCACAGCCCGCCCCGGGTCCGGGGGAAGGTCTCCACCGACGCCAGCGGCAGCATCCGGGAGGGCCGGGTGAGCCGGCCGCAGGTGCCGGTGCATTTGTGGATCTTTTCCATGTCCGGTTTGCGTGCCGCCATTACTCCTGTACCTCCGCCAGTTCCTCCGGCGCCAGACCCATATCGGCGGCCTTGGCTTTTTTCTTCCGCGGCGCCGGGGGTTTCTTCGGCCCCGGGATGGGGCGGATGTCCAGCTTGCGGTAGCCCAGGCGGTGCTGTTCCTTCACCACGGTCGGGCCGACCTCGACCCAGCGCACCGTGTGGGTGCCGGTGGTCCCGGACAGGTCCGCCGGGATCTGCGGCTTGAGCGATTCCTTGAGCTTCTTCGCCGCCGTCTCGGCCTTCTGCGCCTCGGCGTAGAGGTTGACCGTGGACAGGATCGCGGGGTCCTCGATCAGGCCCTCGGCGTCGGTGTCGTTGCCCCGGCACAAGGTGGCGTACTCGCACCAGTTCCAGCACCACTCACGCGGCTTGTCCTTGGAGCCCTCCTGGTTGTTGACCACGGCGTACTTCACGTCGTGGATCCAGTCGTCGATCTCGTTCAGCACCGCCGGGTCGTACCACCAGCCGAAGCTGTACGCCTCGTGCTGGGAGCCGGAGCGGTCGAAGTACGCATCCGTGAGCCAGATCGGCTGGTCGCCGTCGAGCAGTCCGGCGTCGATGCAGGAGCTGGCGTAGCCGGTCAGCTGAAACACCTGCTGCCGGGACGGGCCGTACTTCTTGATCACGTCCAGTTTGTCCTTGGACTTGAGGTCCCACACCCCCTGCACATACTTCCGGGGCAGCGACGGGTCCTCCTGCCGGGCGGCGACGTTGGCCAGGAACTCGCCCTTGGACACGGCGGCGCTGGCCGGGATGACGATGTCGGGGTGGGCGCCGAGTTCGCCACCGGAGGGGATCTTGAACACGGTGTCGGACTGGAACAGCCAGTCCGGGTGCGTCTTTTTCAGCTGCTCCTCAATCGCGGCGCCGGCCACGGTCCCGAAGAACGCCGCGGACTTGTCCCGCACATCACTGGGCGGGGTCTGCCGGATCATCAGCACCGCCGCGTTCTGGCAGTGGCCGATGTTGGACATCCCCAGCCGGAATGCCTGCTGCTGGGCGGAGCGTTCGGTGCCGTTGGAGGCGTCCTGGATCGCGCCGTAAACCTCGGCGGCGGCGGCCTCCTCGAAGTCGTCCATGGTGTGGTCGATGACCTTGCTGTATTCCATGCGCTGGCCTTTCTGGTGTGTGGTTTGAACGTAGCGCCGGGGGCCGACATTCTCTGTCGGCCCCCGGGGGGTTAATCGGCAGGGCCCGCAGGGCGGGTCGCTGCAGCCTCGCTAAAAACTGCTCTCCTCCCTTCACTCCCGACACGGCGGGTGCCGGGGGAAGCGGGCGGTGTTGACGGGCCCTGCCAAATCTGGGGAGGGGGTCGGTGTGCCGACCCCCTCAGTTCTTATTCGTCGCGGTCCCCGGCCAGGACCGCGGGGGCACCCTGTTCGGCGGCGGCGACGGCGGCCCAGTCGACGTCCTCTGCGGACTCCGGCTGGGTGCGGGCGTCCCGGCGCTCGGACTGCTGCTTGGCGACGGCGGCGGACAGGGCACTGTTCAGCAGCGCCTTGTTCTCCTCGTGCTTCTCCGCGCTCACATCCTCGGGCTTGAGGTGGTCGACGGACGCACCGGCGCTGGCCGGGCGCTGGCCCTCCCCGGCGGTGATCCGCTCCAGCGCCTCCCGCTCGGCGGACGGGATGACCCGGGCGCCCTTGTTCCACTCCTGGCCGGGCGCCACGATGGTGCGGATGATCTCGTTCTGGTTGCCCTTGTCGTACAGGGACAGGCCGAACTGTGTGCCGAGCATGGTGGCGCAGCGCTTGAGCGCATCGGAGGTCGCGCCCTTCACGGCGTTGTCCGTCGCCTCGGCGCGGGAGCCCTGGGAGTTGGAGCCGACGGCTGCCTCGTCCCAGTAGGCGCCAAGCTGGGGGATGATCAGGCGCAGGCTGACCTTGTAGCCGATGGACCAGTTGGTGCCGCTGCCGGAGGAGCGCGGGACCTGCTCCTCGAACATGATCTGCTCGGAGAGGATTTCGGTGGAGAACCCGCCGAAGCCGAACACCCGGGTCAGGGTGGCTTTGACGTCCCACGCCTCGACGTAGGACAGGCCCTTGAGTTCCTTGACCCGATGGTCGGGCAGGGCCTGCATCAGCTGCCAGAGCTGGGCGTTGGTGAGTGGTTTGATGCGGTCGGGATCGAAGATGGGGGGTGTGTGTGTCATGGTTCTATTCTCTCATTTTGTAAACGGATTGTCAAGTTAAAGTCCAGAGAATGGGAAGTTCAGGGGGTCGGTGTGCCGACCCTCTCCAGCCCGCAAGCCTCGTAAAACTTCTCGAAATTGAACATCGCATTCTGGACCGCGAGGGCGTTCGCCGTGATGACGACCATGTGCGCCCACACCGCCACCTCGGTGGAGTCCGGGTGGGACTGCGGCTTGGCTTCGCGGTACTTGCGGGCCAGGTCGGTGAAGAACCGCCGGGTCAGCGCCATGGTCAGAACTTCCGTCCGTGCTTGTAGGGGCGGGTGACGTTGTACTCGCGCTTGACCGAGTCGGCCTCGGCGAGCAGCCGGCCATCCTCATCCCCGACCAGGAACGCGAGGTCCTCGATGCGGATCTTCGCGTCCGCCAACTCGACCAGGAACCCCTCCGGCTTGCAGGTGGGCACGCCGTGGACGTCGTACTGCTGCTCCTCGTACTCCAGCCCGGTGCCCTTGGAGACGTAGTAGATCTCCAGCGGGTCGCGGCCGGAGCGGATCTCCCCGAGCGCCTCGGAGACCTCCTCGTGGATCAGCGCCAGCTTCTCCGCGATGGCCCGGCGCACCGCGGTTTTGGACGCCTCGGTCTGAGTGATCAGCTGCTCGGGCCAGTCGTCGTGAAAGCCGTGGTCCCGGGAGTTGGTGCCGGAGGCGACCACGGACTGGCGGATGCCCTCGTCGATGACGACTGCCTGGCCGACGGAATGGTTCTTTACGTTCTCAAGCATGATGCTCCTTATGGATGGTGTGTTGTTTGTTGCGGATGGTGCGCCGCCCCGGATACGCAGGGACCGGCGCACCGTCATCGGCAACCTTCTAATTATCCTCTGCGAAGTGGATGCCGCCGACGTCGTCGAACAGCACCCGCCCCATGAAGGACTTGAGCGGGACGGTGCAGATCGCTGCAACGTCCACATGGGTGGGGATGATGTAGCCCTGCTCCTGCGCCAGCCCAGGGTGGGCGTGGACCCAGCGGTGGTCGGTCCGGCACAGGTAGACGATGTTCGCCTTCCCGTGCCCGCCCTCCCGCCGCCGCATCCGGTGGTGGTGCTCGGCGCCGGCCGCCCCGCAGCGGGCGCACTGGTCGTTCTGGCGCTCCTTCACCGCTTTCCTCACGGCGGATGGGATGTCGCTCACTACGGCAGCGCCTCAAGGAACTTGCGGATGCTGTTGTACGTCTCCCGGTCGGTGCGGAGGTTGGCCTCCTCCATGGCCTTGAGCACCGTGGCGTCGGCGTAGAACTTCGGGTGCTTTCGGTTCAGCCGCGGGTTGTACGGGGACTCCTTGCGGCCGTTGACGTAGTCGGGGACCACATAGAGTTCCTGCTTGTTGCGCCGGTCCCGGAGCCGCACCACCTTCTGTGCCCGGTGCAGGTGGGACAGCGCGGAGGATGCCTGGCCGTGGCCGACGGCGAGGATCAGTTCCAGCTCGGAGACGACGAGGCCGTCCGGCCCGGCCGCGGTGACCGCGTTCAGCGCCATCTTCTGCCGTCCCTCGGTCAGGCCGGAGGCGTCCTCGATCTGCTGGCGCTCCCGGCTGGTGGCGTTCCCGGCGTGCCCGGAGCCGTGCCCGTTGGGGTACTCGATCATCATCTCCCCCATCAGAACGGCATCTCGTGCTCGGTGATCCAGGACCCCTTGCCGGTGACCTGCAGCCGCTCCACATGGGAGTGCCAGGCGGTGGAGTTGATCCATTCGCACAGCTTCTCCCAGCTGGCGAACACCTTCTGGTCCTCGGCGGTGCCGGTGGTGAACCAGCGCCCGTCTCCGACCCGTGCCAGCAGGTAGGTGTAGTTCGGGCCCTGGGTGGAGAACCGGATGATCACCCGGAACATGTCCCCGGCGGACTCCGGCGGCGCCGGCGGGACGTCGGCCCGTTTGATCTCGGCCCGGAGCCGAAGCTCCTCCTGTTCGAGGACTTGGCGGAGGGTGAGGTTGGCGTCCAGTTCGGCCTCGAGCTTGCGGACCTTCTGGGCGGGGGTGAGTTTCTTCGGTGTTGCCATGGTGTGTGTCTTTCTGTTCGGAGGGGGTCGGTGTGCCGACCCCCAAATGGGTTAGAACTTCTTGGAACCGAAGCCCATCATCTCGGCCTCGGGATCCGTGACCGGCATCCACGGCCATTCGAGGGTGTTCGGCTTGCCCCAGCGCATCCAGCCGGGGAAGTACCGGGACCGGACCCGGGGGAACCGGGTTTTCTGCAGCTCGTAGTAGCCCTCGACCTCCTCGGGCTTGAGCCCGTAGCCGAAGTCCGGCCACTTCAGGAACGTGCTCGACCCATACGGGCGGACGCTGCGGTCCTTGTCCCCGTTGCCGCGGTGCGGGGCGTGGTGCTCCATGATCACGGCGGACCCGCACACGCCCCGGGCCTCGTTGATCGCGGTCTTGACCTCGTGCACGGTCGGGGTCTCGGCGAGGTCCCGGGAGGAGAGGTTGTACAGCGGGCCGATGCAGATCAGATCCGGCTGGTGGGCGTTGGTCCGCTCGATCAGCCAGCGCCGCCCGGAGGCCTCGTTGAGGTTGATCTCGTTGTCCCACTCCTCCTGCAGAATCAGCATCCCGCGCTGGACCGGCCGGTCCAGCCGCTTGGCCCGCCCGATCATGTCCTGCCAGGACTCGAGGACCTGGTCCGGGTGGTTCTCGGAGTCCACCATCAGCACCTTCTGCGGCGGCATGTCCTTGCCGGTCCACGGGTGGATGCCGGCGGCGCACATGATGGCCAGCTGGCGCAGGAACGTGGACTTCCCGTGCCCCTCGAATCCCGTGAGGAGCCAGCGGTCACCCTTGGCGAGGACGTTCGGGATCACGAAGGCGTTGGGTTTGATCTCCCTCTCGATCGCGTCGAGGATGTCCATGCCGTAGGACTCTTTGCCCTCGACCACCGCCGGGATCGTTTCGATGAACGACTCCGCGCTGCCGCCGGCGTTGAAGTGGTCGGTCGAGTCCTTCCCGACCGCGGCCTCCCACACCGCCACCACAGACCCGACCTCGTCCAGGAGTTCCTTGACCTTGCGGGCATGTTCCCGGCCGGGGTCGTCGGCGTCGGCGATGATGACCACGTTCGCCGCGGTCAGCGCCGCGGTGTACTCCGGCTCCCACTTCCCGGCGCCCATCGCCCCGCAGGTGGCGATGAAGCCGCGCTGCCGCCACGACTCGACGTCCTTCTCGCCTTCCACGACGTACACGGTCTCCCCGTCGTGGACCGCCTTGAGCACTTCGGGAAGGTGGTAGAGCACCCGGCGCGCCCCGTGGAGGTTCCACTTGTACTTGCCCGGGTTCGCCGGGTCGGGCTGGCGCTGGACGAACGTTTTCTTGCCGTTCGGTTTCATGATCCGCAGCACCTCGTAGAGGACCTTTCCGCCCTCGTCGGTGTAGCGGTAGACGTGGCTGGGCGGGATCGGCCGCCCGGCCTCGTCCTTGATCGGGGTCCAGATGCTCTCGGTGTTGCGGCCGTAGTTGTGCTCGTCCTTGGGGGCGAGCAGGATCTGGAAGTCCAGGTTGGCCGCGGCGAGGATCTCCGGGGTGCCGCAGGTGGCGTGGCACATCATCACCACCGGCTGCTTGGTCCCGGGGGAGACGTGCAGCGAAGCGTCGTTGTCATCGTGCGCCGGGCACCGGGTCATGGACTGGTGCCCGTGCTTGGCCTGTTCGATCGCTTCCATCAGCGACTCGGTCTGCATCATGGCTTACGCCGTTTCCCACCAGCGTTTGGTGTGTCCATTTTCCTGTGCCTGCTTTCTTTCTTCGGCGAGGATCTTCTGTTCATCCTCGATCAGCCAGCGCAACCACTCGCTGGATTTGGGTTCGCGGTTCATTTCCTTCATGCGGATCTCATACTTCGTCAGCGACAGCGGGAGTTCCTGCAATTCGATTTCCCGGTGCGCCGTCTTGAGCGCCGCGGCACTGAGCCAGCCGTGACGGGTCAGCAGCCATTCGAGGTGGGTCGGCACACCGACCCCCTGGACTACTCCCACCACCTCACGGTCATCCCCGTAGGAAGTCCGTGATGAGGGGGTAGTTGATTCCCCTACGGTAGGTGGGTTAACCACACCCCCAGCCAGAAGATAAGTGTTATTAGGTTCAGTGTTGTTAATATCGGGCTGTTTTCCACCGGTGCAAAACGTACCGGTGGTGGGTTCATAAGGTCCAGACGTTTCACCGTCGGTGCAAAACGCACCGGTGGTGTCCACTTCCATGTCCTCGGGGACCAGCGCCGGCTGGTCGGTGATGATCTGGTTGTGGATCCAGGTCCCTGCCGGGTGGGCGGGGTCGCTCCCGTCGGCGTGGGTCCGTGTCCGTTTCAGGTAGCCGTGTGCCTCCAGCTCCTTGAGCCCGGACTTGACGGCGCGCTCGCCGTCGATGCCGGACTTGGCCAGTTTCTCGGCGGAGGTTTTCCAGCCGGGGGGCCGGGAGAGCAGGAAGGCGAGGATGCCGCGGGCCTTGAAGCTGAGCCTTCCATCGGCCAGCGCGGCGTTGTGGATCTGCGCAAAATTATCTGCCGGCCGTGGGCCTCTTACGATCAATGGTGTCTCCTCACAGTGGGGACGACACACACGCCAAGCTGTAGACTTGAGACTGCAAGCGGGCCGCTAACCTGCTGCAGATGGTGTGTGTCATCTGGTGTGAAGCGCCCCCCGACGTAAGCCGGGGGGCGCTTCTGTGTTCCGGGTCGATCCTAGCCCAAGGAAAACCGAAGCTCTCCGGGGTAAGATCATCGTTTTGTCATTCGCCCTCGCGGGCCTCGACGTCGCGGAGCGGCCAGCCTTCCTCGTTGCGGGTGTATGTCACCGGGCCTCCCTCATGGTTCGCCTCACGGAAGGTCTGCAGCGGGCCGCCAGGCACGGCCTGGACCTGGGCCGGTGCGGCGGGACGCAGGTGGGGGAACTTCTCGTACAGCTCCTCGATCTGCTTGGCCGCCTTCTCCTCGTCCGTGAGGCGCCGGACGTACTCGAGGTTGTGCGCCTTGTACTTCGCGGCGGTACGCTCGATCACCTCGGGCCGGTGGTTGTCGAGGGTCTCGCGCTCGGCCTCGTTGCGCAGCTTGTTCTTGAGCTGCTGCACGGTCAGGCGCTTGCCCTTCTCGTCGGTCACGTCGGTCAGGTTCTCGTCCTGCTCGGCCGGTTCCGCCTCGGTGTTGGGGTAGCTGGTTTCTGCTTCGCGCTCGGCTGCCTCGGCGGCTTTCTGAGCGGCGGTCTTGCGTGCTGCCATGATCATGTCTCCTTCATTGGTGATGGTGTGTGTCCGGAAGGGGGTCGGCGTACCGACCCCCGGTGCTGCTTAGAACGGCGGCTCACTGTCGGGACCGTTGCCCCAGCCGCCGCCCTGGCTGACGCCGGGGGTGGCCCACGGGTCCTCCTGCCCGGCAGGCTGGCCGCCCCACTGGCCGCCCTGCTGGCCGCCGCCCTGGGAG
>Ga0247818_10000924_pt1 | contig 18508 bp, 11 predicted proteins | sample 13C_Glucose_Day1_FD_192424 | JGI IMG/M metagenome (GOLD analysis project Ga0247818, IMG submission 192424) | Soil microbial communities from agricultural site in Penn Yan, New York, United States - 13C_Glucose_Day1 | ecosystem: Environmental > Terrestrial > Soil > Agricultural land | place... | reverse complement strand
GCCCCCTGCACCGGCCGAGACGGCGGTGCCGGCGGCGCAACCGGAGCCGGCGGAGAAGGCCGACGGACGCACCGTGCTGCGCAAGACGGTGCAGATGAAGCGGGTGTCCCTGTCCCGTCGAGGGCGCAACCGGACGGGGACGCGGCGGCCACCGCTTCCGGTCGGCCCGGAGGCGGCCTCCTCGCTCACGGCAGCCCACCGCCAGGTCGTGGCCATCGAGGGAGTGCTCTGCCCGGCGGGGCACCTCAACGAGCCGGGGAGCTCGGCCTGTGGCCCCTGCGGTGCCGCCATCGACGCCGACGCGCCGCGGGTGACGCAGCCCCGGCCCCCGCTCGGCGTCCTCGTCACCGACGAGGGCGCGGTCTACACCGTCACCACGGACTACATCGTCGGCCGCGAGCCCGAGCACGCCCCCGATGTCACGGCCGGCCGGGCCAGGCCGCTGGTGCTCCGTGACGCCGAGAACAGCACGTCGCGGGTCCACGCGCGGCTGCACCTGTCGGGCTGGGAGGTGCTCGTGGCCGACAGCGGCTCGGCCAACGGGACCTACGTCAGCCGGGGCGGGGCGGCCGGCCCGTGGGACCCGGTGTACCGGGAGCCCGGGACACGCCTGCACCCGGGGGACCGCGTCCGGCTCGGGAAGCGGCAGCTGCTCTTCGACAGGTACCACCTGCCCTCGAGCCGGCTGCAGGCCCTCGGGAAAGAGGGATCCAGTGGACCGCGTCGGTGACTACGTGCTCCTGCGAGAGCTCGGCCGGGGCGTGCACGGCCGGGTATTCCTCGCGCGGGCGCCCGCGCGGCTGGGCCTCGACGGAGACCCGGTGGCGGTGAAGGTGCTGTCGGTCCCGGGCACCGACAGCGGGTTCACGGCGGTGGCGGAGGAGCTGACCGCCTACGTCGACGTCGAGTCCACGCGGCTCCTCGAGATGTTCGAGCTCGCGATGGACGGGGACACCGTCTTCTACTCCATGGAACACGAGTCACTGGGCTCGCTGGCGGCACCGGCACGGGGGACCACGCGGCGCCAGCTGCTGGCCGCGGTCGGCCAGGCGGCCCGGGCCGCCCACGACCTCCACGAGGCGGGGATCGCGCACCGCGCCGTCAAACCGGCCAACGTCTTCCTCGGCCGCGCGGGCGCGGTCCTCTCCGAGCCCGGACTGGCCCACCTGCTCTCTCGGGGTCAGCCCCTGACCGGTGTCGGGACCCGCGGAGACGCCCGTGACCTCGAGTTCGTCGACCCGCGACTCATGCAGGGCGGCGACGCCGGGCGGGCCAGCGACATCTGGTCGCTCGGCGTGACGCTGCACGTCGCGCTGACCGGAGGGGGTCTCTACCCGGCGCTGATGTCAGCGGACCCCATGGTGGCCGTGCGGATGTATTTGCGCAGCCAGCCCGAGCCCGACGCCGACCTCTCGGACGGGGAGCGGTCCATCGTCGTCCGGGCGCTCCAACCGGACCCGGCAGCCCGCTACCAGAGCGCCGAGGAGATGGCCGAGGACATCGAGCGGGTGGCGGGATGAGCGGGGTCCAGCCATGAGGCGCCGTGTCGCAGGCAGAGCCGGGCGGCCGGTGGAGCCCGTGAACGCCCGAGCCGGGAAGCCGGCCCAGCCCGGGAAGGGCGCGAAGGCCAAGCCTCCGAAGCGCCGAGGCGACGCGCGCCGCACCCTGGCGATGTTCCGGCAGTACTCCGCAGGCCAGCGCAAGAGCTTCGTGTGGGCGATCCTCCTCATGGTGGTCGAGGCGGCCACGGCCATCGTCGTGCCGATCGTCATCGGCGACCTCACGGAGTTCCTCGTCAAGGGCCGGCCCTGGAGCCACCTGGGCGTGCAGGCGCCCAAGGACATCACCATCCCGCTGTTCGCGGCGGCCATCATCGCTTTCACGGCGGTCAACAGCCTCGCCGACGCCCTCTCGGAGATCTCCCTGGCCAAGGCAGGCAGGACCTTGGGCTACAACCTGCGCACAGCGCTGTTCTCGCACCTTCAGCGGCTCTCGCTCGCCTTCCACCTGCGGCGGAGCACCGGTGACGTCCTGACCCGGATCACCGGGGACGTCCAGGCGGTCGAGGAGTTCGTCACCGACTCCGTCAAGGACCTCGTGGGCAGCGTGATGCTGCTGGCCGGGACGATGTTCTACCTGTTCTCCCAGTCCTGGCGCATCGCGCTGCTGGCGATGGTGATCGTGCCGCTGCTCGCCTCGGTCTCCGGATACTTCGCCCGCCGCATCAAGGCCGCCTCCAAGCAGATGCGGGCCGCCGAGGGCGACCTGGCCACCACGGCGCAGGAGATGCTGACCACGATCAGTGTCGTCCAGACCTACGGGCGGGCGGTCCACGAGCAGGAGAAGTTCGACCGTGAGAGCCGCTCGGCGATGGGGGCGATCCTGCGGACGGCACGCCTCGAGGCGCTCTTCGGCTTCACGGTGAGCGTCGTCGAGGCGACGGTCATCGCACTCCTGGTGCTCATCGGTGCCCGCCTGGTCGAGGGCGGGTCGCTCAGCGCCGGCGTGCTGGTGGCCTTCATCCTGCTGATCCAGAACATGTTCAAGCCCACCCGCCGGATCATCAAGCAGTGGAACAAGGTGGCCAAGGTCTACGCCAGCGTCGACCGGGTCGACGAGCTGCTCGCGCGCGAGCCCGGGGTCGAGGACGCGCCCGGTGCCCGCGAGGCCCCGCCACTGCACGGGACCATCGAGTTCCGAGACGTCAGCTTCGCCTACCAGCCGCAGACCGAGGACGACGACCCGGACGGAGAACCCCGCCGGCTGACCCTGCAGTCGATCAGCTTCACCCTCGAGGCCGGCGAGGTGGTGGCGCTCGTCGGGCACAGCGGCGCCGGCAAGAGCACCATCGCGCAGCTGCTGCCGCGGCTCTACGACCCGCAGTCGGGCGCTGTGCTCATCGACGGCCACGACATCCGAACCTTCACCGTCGACTCGCTGCGGGCCCAGATCAGCATGGTGCTCCAGGAGACGATCCTGCTGCGGGGCACCGTCGCCGAGAACATCGCCTACGGGCGTGCGGAGGCGACCCGTGACGAGGTGGTCACTGCGGCGCAGCGGGCCCAGGCCCACGACTTCATCATGGCGATGCCGGACGGCTACGACACGGTGCTCGGGGAGAGGGCGGCAACGCTCTCCGGAGGGCAGCGGCAGCGGCTCGCGATCGCGCGGGCCTTCATCCGGGACACCCCGATCCTCGTCCTCGACGAGCCGACGACCGGCCTCGACGCCGTGTCGTCGGCGGCGGTCGCCGAAGCCCTGCAGACCCTGCAGCAGGGTCGGTCGGCGGTGATCGTCTCGCACGACCTCAACCTCATCCGGACCGTCGACCGCATCCTGGTGCTCTCCGCGGGGCGCGTCCTCGAGGAGGGCACCCCGGCCGACCTGCTCGAGCGCGGCGGTCTCTACGCCGAGCTCTATGCCAGCCAGTTCGGCGAGGCGATGGCGGAGGTCGCCGGTGCGCCCGAGCCCCTTCCCACGCCGGCCTTCCAGCCGCGGCGCCTCGAGGAGGAGGCGCTCGCGCCCGAGCTCATCCTCGAGCGTGCGGTCCCCATGGGCACCGGGATGGAGACGTGGCCGGAGGCCGACGGCGAGGCCGCGCGGGAGGGCAGGTTCGAGACCGTCCTGCACGACGCGCTGCCCCTTCCCGCGTCGGAGCAGGAGTTCCGCGAGCTGCGCGGGTGGACCATGACGGGTGCCCCTGCGACCCCCGCCCGCGCCGACCTCGACGCGCGACAGGCGCCGGAGCTGGCCCGCGCCCTTCCGGGGCTGCGCGAGGCCCTTGACGCCGATGACATGGCGCGCCACCTCCAGCGAATCGTCACGACCGATTGGGAGCTCGAGTCGTGCCTGCCCGACAAGGTGATGCTGAGGCCTGAGGACACGACGTGGCTGCGCTACCGCCTGCGGCTGCGCCAGCGCCGCACCGGGGAGGTGGAGGAGCGGTTCGTCGCCGGGCGCCTCTTCCCCGGGGCCGAGCAGGCGCAGCGGTATGCCGCGGAGCTGGCTTCCGCGGCCGGCACCCGAGAGGCGGGGGGCCGGGAGGGTGTGCTCGCCCGGCACGTCGAGCTCCTGGGCCAACTCCACCTCGTCCTGCACGCCTTCCCCGTCGACCCCGACCTCCCCGGCCTGGCCCAGGCCATCGACGCCGACCGGATGGGAACGGTGCTCAGCCCGGTCCTGCCGAGCGCACTGCACGGACTCGAGCTGCAGGCCTGCCGGCCCGAGGTGGTGAAGTACACGGTGGGCGACCACTGCGTGCTGCGCTACGAGCTGCTGTGGCAGGTCCAGCCCAGCCGTCGCACCGTGCGACAGGTCATCTACGGCAAGGTCTTCCGCGACGAGCGCGGACAGCACATCGGGCCGACCCTGGGGGCCCTTCGCGATCGGCTGCAGGGGGAGCGCACGTCGTCGCTGCCGTTCCTGCTGCCGCGGTTCCAGGGCTACCTCCCCGGCCTGCGCCTGGCCCTGCTCGAGGCGCTGCCCGGCACCCCACAGGTGCGGGCCCTGGTGCGGGACTGGGTGGTGTCCGACGGGCGGTCGAGCAGCCAGGCCTCGCCGACTGCCGAGGGCGCGCTGGCCACCTGCGCGCGGATCGCGGCTGCCCTCCACACCCCCGCGCCGCAGTCCGTCGTGCTGCCGGGCACGGCGATGGCCGGCGGCATGGAGAGGACCTTGGCGGGCGAGCTCGACCGGCTGTGGATGGACATCGACGGCATCGCCCCCTATGCGCCGACCCTGGCCGCGATGCTGCACGGGCGCGCGGAGGCGCTCGCCGCCGCGGTCCATGCCGAACCCCTGCCGTTCCTGGTCGCCCATGGGGACTTCGCGCCGTCGGAGGTCCTCTTCGACGGGCCGATCAGTGGGGTGTTCGACCTCGATGCGGCCTGCGTCGCCGAGCCGGCGCTCGACCTCGGCCAGTTCGCCGCCCATGTGGCGCTGGTCGCGGCGCGGGCCGCCGCGAGCGCAGACCTCGGCGGCCCCGACCGCGGCGCGGCCCTCGAGCGCGTCTTCCTCGGCGAGTACCTGCGCGCGCGCCCGGACCTCGACCGCGACGTGCTGCTGGCCAGGGTCAGCGCCTACCGAGCGCTCAGCCTGCTACAGGTGGCGGTGCGCAGCTGGCGCCAGGTGAAGCCCGAGCGGCTGGATCTGGCAATTGCACTACTGCACGGGCCTCAGGCACTGCGCCAAAGGGAGTACTCCTGAGCCCTGCGGACCACGCCGATGGGTCGTTGACACGCCAGCGGCGGCGGGGCTTCCATGGACGGTGGATGGGGTTGCCGTGTGCAGCGTGCCCCGCCACCTCCCCTCGTGCGGAGCAAACATGTCTGGTCGCCGGAACAGTCGTTGCCTGTTGGTCGCCGCTGCTGTGACGCTGGTCGCCCTCGCGGGCGGTGCGCCGTCGGCTCTGGCGCACACCCACCCCACGCCCATCGAGCGGGCAGCGCCCGGTGTCGTCTTCGTCGAGGCTCGGGCCAAGGTCGAGGTGGCGCTCATCGAGCACCGCACGAGCCCGGACAAGGCTGGGGTCCACATCGGGGTCGCGCAGAGCACGTGGAACCCTGTCCTGGACTCGGCCAGCGGCTTCGTCGTGGACCCCAACGGGGCTATCGTGACCACCGGCAGCGTGGTCAGGCCAGACCTCGAGCGGGCCAAGGTCTACGCGGTGAACCACGCCTTCGCCAAGCAGTACGGCCGTACTGCCCAGCTGACCGGCGACCCCTTCGCCAGGCACCACATCGGGCCCAGCTCGGATCGGAACGACCAGCGACTGCAGGCGTGCTACCCGCCGCAGCGGATCAACGACGCCGGTGGGTGCATCGTGAAGGCGAGCCTCGACCTGGTCGTCTACCCGTACGTGAACTCCCAGCAGCGGTACGGGAACCTGCGCGCCGAGGTGCTCAGCGCCTCGCGTGATGTGGCGGCCCTGAGGGTCCGGGGGGCCAACAGCTGGCCCACCGTGGCGGTTGCCCCGTCCATGGCCGGGGCGAGCGCGCTGGCCGTGCTCGGCTTCACCGGAGTGCCGAGCGCCCAGAACCCCCTGCTCGAGATCAACCAGCACCTGGCAAAGCCCAGTGGGACGGTGCTGAAGACGGCTGACCTCACCGCTGACGACGTCAAGGCTGCTGCGAGGCTGAAGGCCGCGCTGGGCAAGGGGCTCGCGGGTGGGCCCGTCGTGGCCGAGCGCGGCCAGGTGGTGGGTCTGCTGCCAGGGCCCCCGGGCGCAGGCAAACCCGCTCCTGACCTGATCGGCGTCGCCGCGATCCTTCCCGTGCTGAAGTCCGCGGGCATCTCCGCTCACGGCGGCCCTGTCGACACCAGCTATGAAGCGGCCATGCACCTGTTCAAGAACGGTGCCTACGCCGCCGCGATCCCGAGCTTCACCAAAGCGCTCGAGCTGTTCCCCGGTCACTACCGGGCGCGGGCGAACCTCGCGATGGCCCAGGAGCGGGTGAAGAACGGTGGTGGCGGCAACGCGGCCCAGGTGCCGGGCGCGCCGTCGGGCACGGAGTCGACCTCCAGCAGCAGTGGCTTCCCGTGGCTGCTCGCGGCCGGGATCGGGCTCGGCGCCCTCCTGCTTGCGGCCGTCGTCGTGGCACTGGTGCGCCGGTCGCGGTCGGCCAGCGATGACCAGGACACGCAGCCGCCTGCCCCACCCCGCGCGCCGGTCGCGGTGGGTGCGATGGGGGCGGCGGCCGGACGCGCCTCAGCGACAGGCTCGCCCTCGAGGGCCAGCACCGGTCCCGTGGGACCAGCCCGAGCGGCGGGTCCGGGCAGTCCGGGCCCTGCGGCTGGATCTGGGGGTGGAGCGGGGGCTGGAACCGGGCCGCCTGCGTCAGGTGGCGCGCGTCCGGGGACCCCGGGGGCAGCCGGAGGGCCCGGGTCGCCGCCAGGCCCCGGAACCGGTCGTCAGCCGGCCCCGCCCGCGGGTGGCCGTCCGGGCGCCCCAGCGCAGCCGAGCCGTCCGGTTTCCAGAGCCCAGGCATCCTCGCTCCAGCAGGCATCGGCAGCCCAGGTCTCGACGGCCGGCTTCCGGTTCTGCACGTCGTGCGGAGGACGGCTGGCCGCCCAGCACCAGTTCTGCGGGTGGTGTGGTGAGCCGGTCAGCTGACCGCAGGAGGGGGCATGGTGGCCGAATTCGACGCCGGCACTGAGATTGCGGGCTACCGCATCGAGTCAGTCATCGGCCGTGGCGGCATGGCCGTGGTCTACCGCGCTGAGGACTCCCGCCTCGGCCGCAAGGTGGCCCTCAAGCTGCTGACCCCCTCGCTCGCCGAGAACGAGCAGTTCCAGCAGCGGTTCATCCGAGAGTCCCGGCTCGCGGCCTCCCTGGACCACCCCAACATCGTGCCGATCTACGAGGCCGGTGAGGCTGACGGGCACCTGTTCATCGCCATGCGCTACGTGCCCGGCAGCGACCTGAAGCAGCTCCTCAGCCAGGAGGGACCGCTGCCGCCCGCGCGCATCCTGCGCCTCTTCGTGCAGATCGGTGACGCGCTCGACGCGGCCCACGTGCTCGGCCTGGTGCACCGCGACGTCAAGCCCGGCAACATCCTGATCACCTCGGTCGCCGAGCACTCCGGTCACGCCCACCCCGACCACGTCTACCTCACCGACTTCGGGCTCACGAAGCGGACGTCCTCGCTGTCGGGGTCCCTCACCGGCACGGGGCACTTCCTCGGCACGGTCGACTACGTCTCGCCCGAGCAGATCCAGGGTGCCCCGGTGGGGCCCAGCACCGACATCTACGCGCTGGGGTGCGTGCTCTACGAGTGCCTCACCGGGCGGCTGCCGTTCAACCGCGACGATGACGCTGCGGTGCTGTGGGCGCACCTCGTCGAGCTCCCGCCCCCGGTCTCCGCCGTCCGGCCCGAGCTGCCGCCTGCCGTCAACGACGTGGTGTTCCGCGCCATGGCCAAGGCCCCGGAGGACCGCTACGACTCCTGCCGCGACCTCGTGCGCGACCTGGAGTACGCGCTCAACGCCAGCGTCGACCTGCCCGCCGCCAGCCACGCGGCGGGCCGCCAGGAAGGCCGGCACGGCCGTTCGGCATACCCGGTCGACGACGCCCCGCCGACCAGCGAGCTGTCCCGGTCACCGCAGGGGGTGGTGCCGGCCGCCCTGCCCGACCACGCACCCCACGAGGGCGAGGAGCCGGCTGCTGGCGCGGGGTGGGTGTCGCATCCCTCCTTGCCGCCAGGGGCCATGAACCCACCCACCTGGGACCCCAGCGCGCCCCCTGACGGAGACGAGCGCCTCGACCACGCGGTGCCGACCGGTCAGGACATGGCCGGCGAGGCAGACGAGTTCGGGCAGTTCGCGGACCTCGACACCGACGAGCTGCAGGAGGCCTACGGAGGCCCCGTCGGTGAGGAGCCGGGGGAGGACGACGAGCCGTGGGTCGACGAGGCTGTCCCGGCAGGGCGGCCCCCCGCGAGGGGCAGGCGACGGCGGGGGGCGGTGATCGCGGCCATCGCAGCGGTGGCGGTGATCGCGGTCGTCGCCGCGGTCTGGTTCCTGCAGTTCAACAAGGAGGAGACCCTTCGCACCTTCACGAGCGCGGACACCCTCGTCCCCTACTCCCTGAACCATCCCGAGAGCTGGACCACCCGCACCGGGGCGGCCAGCGACGTCGTCATCTCACCCCGCCCCGACGCCATGGGCGATGCCTTCCTGACCGATGCCACCGACCGGTGGGGCGCGCCTCGCGAGCTCCTGGCCTCGTCCCCGGAGGACGCGATGGGGGTCTACGTCTACACCCAGGCCTCCGGCTCCGACACCTCGGTCGAGGGCCTGCGCAGGACGATCACCGACCTGCTGGGCCGCCAGAGCGCCACTGTCGACCTCGGGAGCACCCATCGCATGCAGAGAGTCGGTGGGGCGCCTGGCCACGAGTTCGAGGGCTACCTGTCAGACCCTCAGGCTCCCGGCACCCGGCTGTACGCGATGTTCGACCTCGTCCTCCCCCAGTCGGGCGGGCTGGTGCTGCTCACCTTCTTCTCGGCTCCGGACGAGTTCGAGGGCCAGCGCGAGCTCTTCACCAAGATCCGCGACAGCGTCACGTTCCCTGGCTAGGCACGGCACCCGAGGGCCGGCGGGGCCGGCGGGGCAAGCAGGGTCGGCACCCGGGGCGGAGGCACGCACACACCACGCCGCCAGCGGGCCGGGAGTCCGCTGGCGGCGTGGCTGACCCGTCAGCCGAGGTCCCGGGTGGCCTCGGCGAGGCAGCCCTCCATCTCGTCGAGCAGGGCCTTGACCTCACCCGGCCGCGGGCTGTGCAGGCGGTTGGCCCGGCGGGCAGCCACCTTCAGCAGCAACGCGGCCTCGTAGGCGTGGCATCGGCGCTGGATTCCCGCCCGGGTCGCGGCGTCCACCCCGCGCTCGGCCAGTCGCTCGTCGTAGGCGGCCAGGAAGGTGGCTGCAGCCTCCTCGAACCAGGCCCGCGTGCCCGCGCGGTGGTACCACAGGCCCGGAGGCCGGAGGTAGGCCAGGAAGTAGCCGACGTCGAGGGCGCCGTCAGCCTCGCAGTACTGGTCGAAGTCGATGATGAAGACCGAGTCCGACCGGAACAGCAGCTGGCTGGGCTTGTAGGAGCCGTGCGAGCGCATGGGGCGCTCGGGTTCCATGCCCGTGAGCGTGTCCCCGATGGCCTGCGCGACCCGCGCGGCCTCCTCCGCGAGCTCGGGCACGTAGCCGCCGAGTGTCTTGGCCCGCTTGGAGGCCTTGCCGGCCTCGTCCGTGCCGGTGCGCGCCGCCGCGGCCGGCAGCGCGTCTCCGCTGGTGTGGAGGTCGGCCAGGGCATGGGCCGCACGGCGCAGGGCATCCGTGGGCTGCTGCTGGCCGAACCGGATCACGTCGGTTCCCGGCAGCGTGGGCGGCTCGGAGTGGCGGCCGCCGAGGTCCTCGGCGAGCACCAGGGGCAGCGGCTCTGCCACGGCGAGGGGCTGCGGCACCCAGGGCTCGTCACCCTGCACGTCCCAGAGCTGCTGCATGAGCTCGGCGGCGGTCCGGGCCTGGTCGAGGTCCCCGAAGAGCTTGCCGACGACGGTGTGCCGCTGCGGCTCTCCGGTCGCGCCCTCGGTGTGCAGCACGTAGCGGATCACGCACCGGTCGCCGGGCTTGTAGCGCACCGGCGTCGCGTCGACGGCCCGCAGGGTCTGCGCGCTCGTGCTCTCCAGGGCCCGCCACACCGGGCCGCCCTCGGCGGGTGCCATGGCCTCGGCCAGGTGGCCCAGTCGGGCATCGTGCGGGAACCGCTCGATGGTCAGCCCAAGGGCAGGTACCTCGAACAGGTCGAGCGCCTCGCCCGTCCACGTGCCCGGTGCGCCTGCCGGGGCCTGCTGCGGCGACCCGGTCATAGCCGACTCGTCGACGGAGACGGTGTACATCGAGGCGGCTCGGCTGGCGGTGCCGTAGACCGCCACCATCCCGCGCCCTGGCTTGCGCCGCAGGTAGGTCAGCGGGGGAAGCCCGCCCTGGCCGCCAGCGGCGCGCAGCGCATCGTCGAGCACGGCTGCCACTCCGGTCGGGCTCGGCCACTGCGTCGTGTCGACGGGGCTCATGACGCCACCATTGTCTCAGCCGTGTGGCTCTCAAGGAAGCGCAACATCGAGGCTGCGGGGTCGTGGGCGCCGCGGAAGCCGGGGAAGGCGTTGACGTCGATGACGACCGGGCCCTGCTCGGTGATCAGCAGGTCGACGCCGAAGAGGTTGAGGCCCAGGGCCGCCCCCGCTCCGAGGGCAACGCGCGACCACTCGTCCGGGATCTGGTCGGGGTCGAGCGCCACGTCGGACGTCTTGTCCAGGACCTCCAGGGCTCCGGGGCGCCGGGCCGCGGACAGCTCGCCACCGATGACCCAGCACTTGATGTCGAAGCCGTCGTTGTCGATGAACTCCTGGGCGATCACGGGCTCGTCACCCCACTCGGGCACGAGCTCGAGCAGGCCGTGGAGGTCGCGGACGAGGGTCACGAGATCCCCGCGGGAGCTGGTGCGGCTCTTGATCACCAGCGGCCAGGGCAGGAACTGCCGGGCCAGGGCGTCACGCGCCATCAGCGAGAGCGTGGGAAAGGCCCAGGTGCGCGGTGCGGGGATCCCCGCAAGGTCGAGCATGGTGGCCATGGCCCAGCGGTCCAGGGCCGCGCCCGTGGCGCGAGGACCGTTGACCACGAGAGCCCCCGCGCGCTCTGCGCTGTAGGCGACGGCCTGGGCCTCGGGGCTGCGGGACTTCAGCAGGTAGACGTCCGCGAGGTCCGCCCTCGGGAAGGCACTGCGGGCCAGGCGGGGGGCCATCGCCTTCGGGTCGGACACCGTGACGGTGTGGTGCTGGGCCAGGGTGTCAAGGACGGAACTGAGAACCGGGTTCGTGGCGGACTCGGCCAGCAGGCAGATCTTCATGCTGATGCCTCCATTGCGGCAACGTGGTGGACGGGGGTGGCGGCGGCGGGCGTCTGCCCGGCGGCGGAGCGGCTGTGGGCCAGGCGGAGCACGGTGCGGGCGAGACGCCACGCAACGTCGGGCACCTTGCCGAAGCTCGGGAAGTCGTTGACGTCCAACACGACCCACCCGCGGGGGGTCTCGACGACGTCGATGCCGTAGATGTCGAGGCCGAAGGCGCGGCCGACGGCGAGCGTGAGGGCGCGCAGCTCGGGGGTCACCGGGATGAGCTCCTCGACGACGTCCTCGCCGGGGTGCAGCGGTGAGCGCTTGACCGCGGCGAAGACCTCGTCGCCGGTGTTGTAGAGCTTGACGTCGTAGCCGGGGTTGGGCAGGTAGGGCTGGGCCAGCAGGAAGCCGCTGTCGTCGAGGTCGAGGTGCTCGAGCTCCTCGGGGCTGTTGACGCGGAAGATCTGCTCGCAGGAGCTCCCGTTGTTCGGCTTGATCACCAGCGGGTACTGGGCGCGCGGCACCTGGGCCAGGACGCTGCTGCGCGAGGCGAAGAACGTCGTGGGGAACGGTATGCCGGCTGCCCGGGCCCGGGTGGCGGCGACGGCCTTGTCGCGGGCCAGGCGGATCGCCCGGTAGTCGTTGACCGTGGTCATCCCGGCCGCACCGACGGACTCGAGGATGCTGAGCCCCGGACCCGAGGAGACCGTCTTCAGCACGTAGGCGTCGTAGGCCTTGCCCAGCAGGGCCGAGATGTCGGTCAGGGTCGAGTGCGGACGCAGGATGTCGACCTCGTGGCCCCAGGAGGTGAGGGCGTCCGCGACCACCGCCGGCATGACGTCGTTCTCGTACTTCTCCTCGACGATGAAGCACAGCCGGGTGGGCCGCGTCAGCGCCGGCCCGCTCACCGTCTGCATCACCGTGGAGATCGAGCTCCGCGTCCTCGTGCCGAGCCTGCCTGGACCTGACATCCAACTCACCTGTTCCTGGTCGTTCACCCGGCGATTTGCCGATAGGTACGACTGTGCTCTGGCCGCAGGAGCGCAGGTAGGCACCCAAGGAGTGGGCCGGGCACGCCGAGGGTGTGGCCGCACGCCACCCAAGGTGGGACCCGCCACCCGGGGTGGGACGCGCCACCTTGGGTGGCCGACACCTTGGGTGGGAGAGGGCGCCACCTGCGAGGCGGGCTGGCGACACCTGTGGTGGCTACCCGGGCCGTGTGGCCTCCGGGACCGTCGGTGGGGAGGACAACAGCCTCCCGCCGCCGCAGAAGGGTTCACGGCCATGAACACACGCACCGCTCTCACGCTGTCAGTGCCGCGCCAGCGGCGCACGCTCGTGTTAGGCCACCGCGGTGCCCCCGGCCCGCAGCGCGGCGAGAACTCCGTCAGGGCCGTCGAGGCCGCCCTCGAGCGCGGCGCCGACGGCGTCGAGGTCGACGTGCGGCTGAGCTCGGACGGAGTGCTGGTGTGCAGCCACGACCCGGTAGTCGAGACCGCCCTGGGGGAACGCCTGCACGTGGCCTCGCACACCTGGGGGGAGCTGCACCGGGCCGCTGCCCGTGCCGGCGACCGGCTCGCCAACCTCGAGCAGGTGCTCGCGGCCGCCGGGCGGCGGGGGCCGTGCCACCTGGTCGTCGAGGCCAAGCCTGCCGCCGGCCACGCCGCGGCCTCGGCCACGGTGGGCGCGATCCACGAGGCCCTGCGCGGAGTCCCCACGAGCGTGACGGTGACGGTGTCGTCGTTCGACTGGCGCCTGCTCGACCTCGTGCGCGGCTCCGGCAGCAGGGTGCGCACTGCCGTCCTGGGGGGTACGCACGCTCCGGCCCACGTGGTGCTGCGGCAGGCCCTGGACGCAGGCCACCAGGAGGCGCACCTGGGTCTGGCCGCGCTCCGGCGCGCACCGCACGCCGTCCGGCTCGCCCGCCACCTCGGTGTCGCGGTGACCGCCTGGACCGTCAACGGCCTCGACGACCTGCGCCGGGTGGCCGAGTGGGGGGTGGACGGGGTCATCACCGACAACGTGGTCCTGGCCCGGACCGCCCTGCGCGAGGCCGAGGCCGCTGCACCCCTGCAGTTGACCGCATGCTGACCCCCGGCCCGCACCACGCCGTATCGTGGGGTGATGGAGCGTGGTCAGCAATGACCGGTCAGGGGCCTCACGAGGTGTCGGGGGAGGCCGCCGCGCGGCCTGCCGACTCGTGGGCCCACGGCTCCTCGCTGCTCTACCGCGATGATGAGGGGTCGCTCCAGGTGGTCGCCCTCGAATCCCTCAGGACCCTCACGATCGGGCGGGGGTCGGGATGCGACCTGCGCCTGCCCTGGGACGACCAGGTCTCCCGGCTGCACGCCCAGCTCGACCGTGTCGGCTCCGACTGGACCGTGGTCGACGACGGCCTCTCGCGCAACGGCACCTTCCTCAACGGCGAGCGCGTCACCGGTCGACGGCGGCTGCACGACGGCGACACCCTGCTGCTGGGTCAGACGTCGTTCAGCTTCAGGGACGTCCGGGGCAAGACCTCACAGCTGACCACCGTGCAGGACGAGGTCCTCACGGTGTCGTCCCTGTCGAGCACCCAGCGCCTGATCCTCACGGCCCTGTGCCGGCCCTACAAGCAGGACACCCCCTACGCCACGCCCGCCTCCAACCTGCAGATCGCCGCCGAGGTGTTCCTCAGCGTGGATGCGGTCAAGACCCACCTGCGGACGCTGTTCCAGAAGTTCCACATCGAGGACCTGCCCCAGAACCAGAAGCGGACCAAGCTCGTCGAGCGCGCCTTCGCCCTCGGCATCGTCTCGCGCCGCGACCTCTAGGCCTGGTGGTCAGTCCCTGGCCGGGCCGGCTGCGACAGTGCGGCGCGCCAGGAGCGCCAGCCACAGCGCCGGCTGGCGCCTCGGGTCGGTGACGTCGTATCCGAGCCGGTCGCTGATGCGATGAAGCCGCTGGTGCACGGACTGGCGTCGCAGGTGGAGAGCCCTCGCCGTGGCTGCCTTCGACCCACCGGACGTGAGGTAGTGCTCCAGCGTGGCGAGAAGGTCCTCGCCGTTGGCCGAGCGCAGGAGCCCGCCGAGCTGCTCCTCGACCAGGTCGCCCAGACAGGCCGTGTCCGTGACGGCTGACAACAGGCGCTCGAGGGCGAGGTCCTCCGCCACCATGACCCGCTCCGGCCCCAGGCGACCCAGCGCAAGGGTCTGACGGGCCGCTCGGAGGCTGCGCCCTGCGGCCGAGGCGGCGACCACCGGCCCGAGGGCGGCGTTGGGGCCTCTCGTGTGCTTCAGGCTGGCCGCAATGCGAAGGAGGGACTCCCTGCTCGACCCGTCGGGCAGGGCGACGAGCGCATAGGTGACGTCGCCGATCTCCGCGGAGAGTGCCTGCACGCCAGTCACCCGTCCGATCTCCTGGACGAGGGCCAGGCCGGCGTGCTCGCTGACCGCGTCGACGGCGAGTCCGGCCCAGCGCGCGCTCGGGCTGATGTGGCTGTCCGACGCGTGTGCAGTCAGTGTGTCCGCATCCTCGGACGCTCCGGTGAGCAGCCGCTCGAGGAGGTCTCGGCGAGCGCGCCCGCTCAGCAGGGGCTGCTGCCCTTCCCTCAACACCTCGATGGCGAAGATCTCCGGTGCCCGGTCCACCGCAGCCCGGAGCAGGTCGTCCTCGGTGTCCCCGTCGCCGATGGCCAGGCTGCCGAGGAGCAGTCCGTCGACGGCGACCGTCGCCCTGGCGCTGGGGGCCCGCAGCACGGCGTCCGGGTCTTCGGCGGCAGCGGACAGAACGCTTCCCGTGGCGTCGGTGAGGACGACCGCCCGCTCCAGCAGGGTGGCGAGGGTGGTGGTGAGGCGGTCCAGCCCACCACGTTCGGCAAGGACCCGGGAGAGCGCCCTTCCGACATCGTCCGCGTGCCTGAGCCGCACGATCGACGAGTCGAGGATGGCGCTGTTGACCTGCTCGGTCACCTCGACGAAGGGATAGCGGCGCTGAAGCGCGACGAAGGGCAGCCCGAGCCGCTCGGCCTCGGCCACCATGTCCGCTGGGGGCTCGGGCAGCGATCCGGCGAGCTCGAGGGCGAGGCCGGCGACATCTCGGGCCGCCAGCGCCCGCACGTAGGCCCGCCGCTCCTCCGCGGTGCAGCCGGCCAGGCCCAGGCCGGTGGTGAGAAGAAGCTCCCCTCCCCGCAGCAGCGGCGCGATCTCATAGATCTCGCTGCTGTGCACCCATCGCACCGTGCGGGCTGCCGGGTCCCCGGCAAGGACCACTGGACGGCACTGCAGGACCGCTGGATGGGCCAGGACCGCGGCGAGGCTCAGTGCCATGGGGACCCTTCCGCGCATGTTCGTCCGCCTGGACCGGACGATGTGTCAAGAATCCGGCCCAGTATTGCGGTCACTGTGTCCATTGCACAGGGCTTTCGCAGCGAGAAGGCTGCAGCCATTCATCTGCTTTCCGACATGCTGGAGGACCCGTGAGCAACACCACCGACCGCACCGGCGCCGGTTCGTCAGACGTGAGCCACGGCGAGTGGGCGGGGGAGCACAGCCTGGCTCCGGTGCCCGAGGAGGCGAAGTCCTCCACCCCGGCGCACCAGTTCTGGATCTGGGCCGGGGCCAACATCGCACCGATCAACTGGGTCCTTGGCGCCCTCGGGATCGCCCTGGGGCTGTCGCTGGCCGACGTCGTCCTGGTTCTCCTGGCCGGAAACGTCATCGGCATGGCCACGTTCGGATTCTTCGTGCTCATGGGCCAGCGCACGGGTGTCACCCAGATGGTGCTCAGCCGCAGCGCCTTCGGTCGTCGCGGCGCCTACCTGCCGACCGCCTTCCAGTTCGTCATTGCGACGGGCTGGTGTGCCATCAACACCTGGATCGTCCTTGACCTGGTCACCAGCCTCTTCGGGGTGCTCGGCGTAGAGGGCGGCCGTGCCCTCAAGGTCGTCACCGTCCTGGTCATCATGGCTTTCCAGGTCCTGATCGCGGCATACGGCTTCCGAGCCATCGCGACGTTCGAGAAGTACACCGTCCCCGTCACCCTCGTGGTGCTCGCCGCCATGACGGTGGTGGCGTGGACGCGCATCGACGTCGACTGGGGCTATGCAGGCTCTGGACTGCGAGGTGGCGAGCGTCTGAGCGCCATGAGCACGATCATGACGGCCATCGGTATCGGCTGGGGCATCTCGTGGTTCGCCTACGCCTCCGACTACTCGCGCTTCCTGCCGCGCAGCGTCCCCGCCTCCCGGGTGTTCGCTGCCAGCGCCCTCGGCCAGTTCATCCCCGTGATCTGGCTGGGGGTGCTCGGGGCCACGCTGGCAACGGTCAGCCAGGACGTCGACCCCGGACAGCTGATCGTCAACAGCTTCGGCGCCCTCGCCCTGCCGGTTCTGCTGCTCGTCCTGCACGGACCCATCGCGACGAACATCCTCAACATCTACAGCGCCTCCGTCTGTGCGCTCACCCTCGACATCCGCGTCGACCGGAAGGTCGTCGCCTACCTGGTCGGCGCACTCGCCACGGTCTTCACGGTGTGGCTCGTCTTCCAGAACGACTTCGCCACCGCGCTCGATGGATGGCTGGCCAGCATGGTGACCTGGGTAGCCCCGTGGGGCGCGGTGATGCTCATGCACTTCTACTGGTTCACGCGCCAGCGGATCCACGTGCCGGCGCTCTATGACGAGCCCGGCTCCTCCCGGCTGGGGGACTTCCGCTGGGACGCCATCGTCGCCTTCGTCGTGGGTGTCGCCGCCACCTGGTTCTTCGAGTACGGCGTCCCGACGGCCCTTCAGGGACCGGGCGCCAAGGCCCTGGGGAACGTCGACCTCTCGTGGCTGGCCGGTGCCGTGTCGGCCGCGGCCGTGTACGGCGCGCTGGCGAACCGGCATCGCCAGGCCCACGGCGCCCCGGCCCACGGCGAGGTGCACGTCGACGACCTCCGCAGGGCAAGGACGGACGTCTGATGCAGCTCCGCATCCGACAGGCCCGCCTCGAGGAAGGAGCGGAGCTGGTCGACATCCACATCGACCAGCGCCGGATCACCGCGGTGCACCCGCACCACCCGGACGTTCCCGAGCGCTTGGCCGAGACGGAGATCGACGCCGCAGGCGCCCTCGTCCGCCCACCCTTCGTCGAGCCACACATCCACCTGGACGCCACCCTGACAGCCGGCGAGCCGCGCTGGAACGCCTCGGGCACGCTCTGGGAGGGGATCGCCGTCTGGTCCGAGCGCAAGCCGAGCGTCACCCGTGAGGACGTGATCGCGCGCGCGGAGCAGGTCCTGCGGTGGCAGGCGGCCCAAGGCGTCCTGCTGGTTCGCAGCCACTGTGACGTCACCGACCCGAGTCTGACCGCGCTCGACGCGCTGCTCGAGCTGAGGGACCGGGTTCGGGACGTCATGACGCTGCAGGTCGTGGCCTTCCCGCAGGAGGGCATCGTGTCGTTCCCGGATGGCGCCGAACTGCTCGAGGAGGCCGTGCGGCGCGGGGCCGACGTGGTCGGCGCCATCCCGCACTACGAGGACACCCGCGAGGACGGAGTGCGCTCCCTGGAGATCGCCGTCGAGATCGCCGAGCGGCATGGCCGACTGGTGGATGCCCACTGCGACGAGATCGACGACGAGCAGTCGCGGTTCATCGAGGTGCTCGCCACCCTTGCCCTGCGGTCCGGCCTTCGCGAGCGCGTCACGGCCAGCCACACGACGGCGATGGGCAGCTACAACGGCGCCTATGCCTACAAGCTCCAGCGCCTCCTGGTCCGATCGGGCATCAACCTCGTCAGCAACCCCATGGTGAACCTCGCGCTGCAGGGCCGCTTCGACGACTACCCGAAACGACGGGGACTGACCCGTGTCAAGGAGCTGCTCGAGGCGGGGGTCAACGTCGCCTTCGGCAGCGACGACGTGATGGACCCGTGGTTCCCCATGGGCACCGGAAACCCCCTCCAGGTCGCCCACACGGGGGTGGTGGCCGCTCAGCTGACCGGTCAGGCCGAGATCGCCGAGGCCTTCGAGATGGTGTCCAGCCGAGGCGCCCGGGTGATGGACCTGGGCGAGGACTACGGCGTCGACGTGGGTCGCCCTGCCGATCTGGTGGTGATCCCGGCCGCGTCCCGCATGGACGCCGTGCGCCGCCAGGTGGCGCACGGC
>Ga0247818_10000923_pt1 | contig 18517 bp, 17 predicted proteins | sample 13C_Glucose_Day1_FD_192424 | JGI IMG/M metagenome (GOLD analysis project Ga0247818, IMG submission 192424) | Soil microbial communities from agricultural site in Penn Yan, New York, United States - 13C_Glucose_Day1 | ecosystem: Environmental > Terrestrial > Soil > Agricultural land | place... | reverse complement strand
AACCTCCGGGGAACACCGATAGTAGGGGGCATTCCCGGGCGTGTAAATCTCTAATACGACGATTTCTGCAATGCCCGGGTGAGCCGGGACCAGGCCCTGGCAGGCCCGGCTCATTGATCGCCATTCAAGCCAGAAGGTGAACCCCGAGGCCGATCAACCCGCAGCCAATCAGCACTTCAATCACCCCGCGCTTGAAGCGAAACAACGCAATCGCCGCAGCCAGTGCGATCAACGCCGAAGGCCAGTCCAGGTGACCGCCAAAGCCGTTCGGCCAAATCACGTGGTAACCGAAGAAACACGCCAGGTTGAGAATCACGCCGACCACGGCGGCGGTGATCGCCGTCAGTGGCGCGGTGAACTTCAGTTCGTTGTGCGTCGACTCCACCAGCGGCCCGCCTGCCAGGATGAACAGGAACGAAGGCAGGAAGGTGAACCAGGTCACCAGCGTGGCGGCAACGGCTCCGGCGACAAAGGCCTGCTCCGGCCCGAAGACCTGATGCACGTAAGCGCCGATGAAACCGACGAAGGCCACCACCATGATCAGTGGCCCGGGGGTGGTCTCGCCCAGCGCCAGGCCATCGATCATCTGCGTCGGCGTCAGCCAGCCAAAGTGGCCGACCGCACCCTGATACACATAGGGCAGCACGGCATAGGCGCCGCCAAAGGTCAGCAGCGCAGCCTTGGTGAAGAACCAGCTCATCTGCGTCAGTGTGCCGTGCCAGCCGAACAGCACGGTGAGGATCGCCATCGGCAAGCTCCACAAGACCGCACCGACGAGGACCAGGCGCAGCAGTTTGCCGCGACTGAAGCGGGCATGTCCGGGGGTTGGCGTGTCATCATCAATCAACGCCGGGCCGAAGGATTTTTGCGCGGCGCCGTGGCCGCTGCCGCTGAATTTTTCCGGCGCCAGACGCCCGCCGAAATAACCGAGGATCGCTGCTCCCAACACGATCAAGGGAAACGGTACGTTGAGCAGGAAGATGGCCACGAATGACGCCGCAGCGATGCCCCACATCCAGCCGTTTTTCAAGGCCCGGGAGCCAATGCGATGGGCTGCATGCACCACGATCGCGGTCACCGCCGGCTTGATCCCGTAAAACAGCCCGGCCACCACCGGCACATCGCCAAAGGCGATGTATACCCAGGACAGCGCGATCAGGATGAACAGCGACGGCAGCACAAACAGTGTCCCGGCGATCACGCCACCCCAGGTGCGATGCATCAGCCAGCCGATGTAGGTCGCCAGTTGCTGGGCTTCAGGCCCAGGCAGCAACATGCAGTAGTTGAGGGCATGCAGAAAGCGCCGCTCGGAAATCCAGCGCCGGCGTTCGACCAGTTCCTGATGCATGATGGAAATCTGCCCGGCCGGGCCGCCGAAACTGATGAAACCGAGTTTGAGCCAGAAACCAAAGGCTTCGCGCAGGCTCACCGGGGCGGGTTTTGCTTGTGCGGAGTCACTGTCAGGGGAAGGCGTGAGGCTCAAGCGGAGGTTCCTTGCGCAGTTGCTTTGAGCCAGTGACTGTAGCCATGCGGCGGTGCTTTGAACAGTCGGTTATCGCGGTGTATTCGCCCAGCGTTCGGCCGCGGACCGGTCGCTGTCACGGGCATCGACCCAGCGTGCGCCCACGCCCGTGTCTTCGCGCTTCCAGAGCGGCGCGTCGGTTTTCAGGTAGTCCATGATGAATGCACAGGCCTCGAACGCCGCATGGCGGTGCTGGCTGCTGACGCCGACGAACACGACGGGATCAGTGACCGACAATTGGCCGATGCGGTGCACGATCTGCACCGCCTTCAATGGCCAGCGGGCCTTGGCGTTGTCGATGATTTTTTGCAGCGAACGTTCGGTCATGCCGGGATAGTGTTCCAGGAACAGGCTGGCGACTTCCTGGCCGGCGTTGATGTCACGTACGTAGCCGATAAAGTTGACCACTGCACCGACCGAGGGATCATTCGCCCGCAGGCTGTCGATCAGTTGGCCGCTGTCGAAGGCTTTGTACTGGACGCGTACCGTCATGTCTCAGCCTCCGGTGACCGGCGGGAAAAAGGCGATCTCGTCGAAATCCTCGATCGTCCGGTCCGGGTGGCACAGTTCCTGGTTCAGCGCACACATCAGGTTGTTTTCGCCGAGGACGTCGTTCCAGATTTCACCGCGGGCCATCAGCAATTGACGCACGTCTTCGATGGTCTTGAGGTTGTCGGTCAGGGGCAGTTTTTCACCACCGAGGTTGAGTTGCTCGCGGTAGCGGGCGAAGTAGTTGATCAGGATCATTGTGCGTCCTCGAACTGGAAGTGTCCGGAGCGGCCACCTTGTTTGCTGAGCAGGCGGATATCGTCGATGACCATGCCGCGATCCACCGCTTTGCACATATCGTAGAGCGTCAGCGCAGCGACACTGACGGCGGTCAGTGCTTCCAGTTCGACGCCGGTCTGTCCTTCGAGGCGGCAGGTGCCGACGATCTTCACGCTGTCCGGTGCGCAGGCCGTGAGTTCGACGCGGATCGAACTGAGCAGCAAGCTGTGGCACAGCGGGATCAGCTCATGGGTTTTCTTTGCCGCCATGATCCCGGCGATCCGCGCCACGGCGAACACATCGCCCTTGGGGTGGCCGTTGCTCTGGATCATTTGCAAGGTTTCCGGGCGCATGCGAACCCAGGCCTGAGCCTGCGCCTCGCGCCGGGTCAAGGCTTTGTCGCTGACATCGACCATGTTGGCGCGGCCCTGGCTGTCGAGGTGGGTCAATACAGGTGGTGCATCACAAATGTCTGTCACGGGGGAAACTCCTGCGCTCATGGGCGCGGTCATCAAAGGGAAATATCAGGCCGGGCTGTAAATGCGCGGCGCGTTGCGATGGGGGACGTGGATCAGGTTGAGTCGATGTTTGAGGGCCCACTGCACCGTCAGCGCGGTGGGCGCGGACAGGCTGACCAAGGTGCCCAGCTTCGCCCGGACCGCTTTGTGAATCAGTTCCAGGCTGCAGCGGCTGGTGACCACGGTGAAGCCGCAACGGCTGTCGATGCCGGCGTGCTGCAGGGCGCCGATCAATTTATCCAGGGCGTTGTGGCGACCGATGTCTTCCCGGCAGATCAGCGCCGAGCCTTGCGCATCGAAGTACAGCGCGGCATGTAATGCACCGCAGCTGCGGGCCATTTGTTGCGCTTGTTCGATGCGCTGGCGGATATCGAGGAAATGCTCCGCCGGGGGCAAGGCGACCGGGTCGAGACTCTGCAGTTTGGGCAGGGCCTGTTCCAGCGCCTCCACACCACAAAGGCCGCAGCCGCTGGTGCCGGCCATCTGTCGACGATGATTTTTCAGGGCCCAGAACGCGCGACTGGAAATCTGCACATCCGCCTGCACGGCCTGGTCAAAGCAAGTCAGGCGCAGGTCGTAGATTTCACTCTGGTCTTCAACGATGTCGTTGCTGACGCTGAAGCCGCGGATGAAGTCCTCGAGGTTGCCGGGCGACACCATCATCACCGCCTGGCTCAGGCCGTTATAGGTAATCGCCAGTGCAATTTCCGCCGCCAGTGGCGCCTGGCAGACTGCCGCGCCACTGACGTATTCGCGGAAGTTCACATTCAACGGTTTTGGCGCAGGGGCATTGGTGTCGCTTCGATCATTGATCTGTTCAACTTGGCACGACATGAAAAGAACCTCGAAGCGCTGAATTGAGTTCAGGCTACGGGTAACTATTTAATGCGTCCAATCGCTTGTTCCGATGCGCTGATTGGTGATGTCTATCGTCCTTGGCGAAGTTGTCCGAATCGTAATTAATTAAAATTAATATTAATATTGATCAGTTCTTCGATGGAAATAACAGTCGCGCTTCGGCGAAGCATTTTTCGGCAATCGCCGAACGCGGTTCGGTCTTGCGCATGACCAGGCCCAGGGGCGCGAGCACGCTGGCATCGGGCAAGTTGATGAAGGCCAGGTGCTCGATGGGTTCTTCCAGGCCGCTGTCCAGCGGCATGATGGCGCAGCAAAAGCCTTCGTGAATGCCCTGGAGCAACTGGTAAGTGGAGTCGCTTTCCATGATCGGCTGCGGGTTGAGCCCGCGACTGCGGAAACTCAAGTCGATGGATTTGCGATAGTGCATGCCCGTGCTGAGCATCCCCAGCGGCAACTCGGCGGCGTCTTCCCAGCTCATTTCGCTGCCTTCGAAATGGAAGTGCCGGGTGTCGTAGAGAAGACCGACGCGGGTCTCGCCGATCTCGAAACACTCGAAGTAGTTCGGGTTGACGTGGTCTAGGTAACACACCCCCAGGTCCAGTTGATTGTTGCCCAGGCCCTCGATGATCTGATCGGAACTCAACGAGGACAGGCTGAACTTGAGCTCGGGGAAGCTGTGGGAAAGGCCCTTGATGTAGCTGACCGGGTTGAAGCTGCTGAGCGGTACCAGGCCCAGGCGCAGATTGCCGACCAGTTGGCCACGGCAGGCGGCGGCTTCGGCGAACAGGCCGTCATGGGCGGCCAGCAGGGTCTTGGCCCACGCCAATACGCGCTCGCCGGCTTCGGTAAAACCCTCGAAGCGCTGGCCGCGGGTGACCAGCACCAGGTCCAGTTCATCCTCGAGGTTGCGCAGGCGCATCGACAGGGTCGGCTGAGTGATATGGCAGCGCGCGGCGGCCTGGCCGAAGTGGCGTGTCTGCTCCAGGGCGATCAGGAACTTGAGTTGTTTGATGTCCATGACGGCACCTGGTGAGGGAGGAAAGGAGAGGTAAGTATTGACTCAGATGCGCTGGGCACAAGGTTTGCCCGCTGACGATCTCATTGTCTTTGTCGAGCGTCCAATCGGTTGTATTTAAAGGCTCATCGATACGCTCTATCATGCTGGATTACTGCAAGGGAAATATAGCCGTTTAATGCCGAATAGTGCTGATAAACGTGCTCGATAGTGTGGTTGGTTAGAGTGATTAGACAGTGCTTGATCTTGCACTTTAGTCTCTGGATGTTAATGAGTTAATTCCTTCAGGAGAATTCCATGAGCGTTAAACCGGATGCATTGTTTATACCCTTGAATATTGCCGTGCTGACTGTCAGCGATACCCGTGAATATGCCAATGACACGTCCGGGCAGTTGCTGGTCAGTCGCCTGCTGGAAGCCGGCCACACCTTGAGCGAACGTAACCTGCTCAAGGACGACCTGTACAAGATTCGTGCGCAGGTCGCGACCTGGATTGCCGATGAGGGTACTCAGGTGGTGCTGATCACTGGCGGCACCGGCTTCACCGGGCGCGACAGCACACCTGAAGCGGTGGCCTGTTTGCTGGACAAACAGATTGAAGGTTTCGGCGAACTGTTCCGCGCGATATCCATCCTCGATATCGGCACTTCCACGGTGCAGAGCCGGGCCCTGGCCGGGCTGGCCAATGGCACCCTGGTCTGCTGCCTGCCCGGTTCCACGGGTGCCTGCCGCACCGCGTGGGAGGGCATTCTCGCCGAACAACTGGACGCCCGGCATCGGCCCTGTAACTTCGTTCCCCACCTCAAGTCCGTGCAAGCCTGCGGGCCACGGGGATGACGGGCTCAGCGTTGATGCCGCTGGAGGACGCCATCAGCCATTTGCTGGTGATGGCTCAGGAGCAGCGTTTACAAGACAGCGAAGCGGTGTCGCTGAGTACTGCGCGGCAACGGGTGCTGGCCAACGATCTGGTGGCGAGCCTGGATCTGCCGCCGTGGCCGAACAGTGCCATGGACGGTTATGCCCTGAATATCGACGGCTGGGACGGGCAACCCTTGCCTGTATCGCAGCAAGTGTTTGCCGGGCAGGCGCCCATGGCCCTGGAAGCCGGGAGCTGCGCGCGCATCTTCACCGGCGCCCCTGTCCCTGGCGGGGCCAACTGCGTGGAGATGCAGGAAAACACCGAGGTGCTCGATGACGGACGCGTGAGCTTCAGGCAGCCGCTCACCGAGGGCTGCAACATCCGTGCGCAAGGCCAGGAGAACCGCGCCGGGGATGTATTGTTGCGGGCGGGCCAGCGTCTGGGGCCGTTCGAGTTGGCGGTCGCGGCGGCGCAGGGCTGCACCCAGGTGCAGGTCGTACGGCGGCCACGGGTGGCATTACTGTCCACGGGTGATGAACTGGTCGAACCAGGCGCTCCGCTCAAGCCCGGCAGCATCTACAACAGCAATCGCACCTTGTTGAGCCATTGGTTGAGTGCGTTGGGATGCGAGGTCATCGATGCCGGGATTGTTCCTGACGACCCTCGGCAGACCCGACTAAAGCTCGAGCAACTGCAGCACGCGGCCGACCTGATTCTGACCACCGGCGGGGTGTCCGCCGGGGACGCCGATTGCCTCGGCCAGGTGCTGCGTGAATGCGGCAAGCTGCTGCTGTGGAAACTCTCGATCAAACCCGGCAAACCGCTGACCGTGGGCCAGTTTGGCAATGCGCCGGTGATTGGCCTGCCGGGTAATCCGACATCGGCCCTGGTGACCTTCGGCCTGTTGGCCCGGGCTTATCTGTTGCGTATTCAGGGTGTCGAAGACGTCGAGCCGTTGAGCGTGCCCGTCACTGTCGGTTTCGCCTGGCCGAAGCCGGGCAGTCGCCGGGAGTACCTCAGGGCCAGGCTTGAGGCCGGTCGCGCCGTGCTTTATCCAAACCAGAGTTCAGGTGTGCTGTTGGGTGCTTCGTGGGCGGATGGGCTGGTGGAAGTTTTGGAAGGCCGCACATTGCAAGCGGGTGATACGGCGCGGTTCATCCCGTTCAGCGAACTGTTCTGAATTGGCAATACATCTCTTGTAGGAGCGAGCGGGCTCGCTCCCACAGTTTTATCTTCATTGAACCCAATCCCTATGGCCGCCGCGGACCGCCGCATCGACGCGCTCACAGGGTTTATCAATTGAGCACAAAATCCACCGGTTCCAGTTGTGGCGGTAGCTCCGTCACGCCCAGGGCGTCGAGGATGTCGCGTTCGATGTTGCGCACGATGGCGTCGGTGGGCAGGTCGTTTTCATCGCGGCCGAAAGGGTCTTCCAGTTCATCGGCAATCGCATCCAGGCCGAAAAAGGTGTAGCTGACAATCGCGGTGAAAATCGGCGTCAGCCAGCCCAGTGGCTCGGCCATGGCGAATGGCAACAGGATGCAGAACAGGTAGATGGTCCGATGCAGCAACAGGGTGTAGGGGAACGGCAGCGGTGTGTTTTTGATGCGTTCGCAAACGGCCTGGGAGCGGGTCAGGCTGGTCAGAATGTTGGCCATGATCGTGTAGCGCCATTCGCCGATCACGCCTGATTCGTTGAGCGCCGAGCACTGTTGGCCAACCTGCAGCAGAATCTGCGCACTGACGTCGTGGGTGTTGCCCCGGGGCATCGGTTCGAGCCAGTCGCCGCTGGCGGCCAGTTCATTGTCCTTGCGCAGCCGGGCGTTGAGGGCATGGGCGAAGCCGCAGAGGTTGCTCAGGAGGGTGTGTCGTTCGCGGGTGTCCTTGATGATCTGGGTTTCACGAATCATCGAGCGGATATCCACGATCACCTCGCCCCACGCCTTGCGCGCTTCATACCAGCGGTCATAGCAGGCATTGTTGCGAAAGCTCATGAAGATCGACAACGACAGCCCCAGCAGGGTGAACGGCGTCGCACTGACCTTGGAAAAATAGCTTGGATGCAATGTTTCGATCAGTACGATGGCCGAGGCGAGCAGCGTCACCAGAAGGCTGCGCCAGGCAATGCGCTTGGCGATCGACCCCTTGAGTGAAGTCAGGACGCCGATCAGGCCGGGTTTGGGTCTAACGATCATGGTCTTTCAGCCGCCCGTCATGTTCATGAAGCGAACCACCTGAACATCGTCGTTCACCTCGAAATTATGTCGATAGGGTTTGCGTTTCATCGCCTCGATAATGGCTTTTTCCAGATGTTCAGGCGCGCCCGGATGGCTGCGCAAGACCGCCTTCAGGTCAACGGAGTGCTCATTGCCCAGGCAGAGCAACAGGCGACCTTCCACGGTCAGCCGCACGCGATTGCAGGTGCCGCAGAAGTTGTGGCTATGGGGCGAAATGAACCCCAGGCGAATGTGCGGTGCCTCGGCCAGGCGCCAGTAGCGTGAAGGGCCTTGGGTCGACTCGGCGGAATCAATCAGAGTGTAGCGCTCGGCAATCCGATCACGTACCTGAGCGCTGGAGAAAAACGACTCGGCACGGCTGTGTTCATTGATGGTGCCAAGGGGCATTTCTTCGATAAAGGAAATATCGAGGTTGCGGTCGATGGCGAAACTCACCAGATCATTGATCTCGTGGTCGTTACGGCCCTTCATCACCACGCAGTTGAGCTTGGTGTTGCGAAAGCCTGCCTGGTTGGCTGTGTCGATGCCCTTGATGACCTGCGCCAGGTCACCGGTGCGGGTCAGTTCGCGAAAGCGCTGTGGGTCGAGGCAGTCGAGGCTGATGTTCAGACGCTTGACCCCGGCTTCGAACAACGGATCGGCCAGCTTGGCCAGCTGCGAGCCGTTGGTGGTCATGCACAGCTCGCGCAGGCCGGGCAGGGCGGCGATCTTCTGGCACAGTTGGACCACGCCTGGACGGATCAGCGGCTCGCCCCCGGTCAGGCGGATCTTGCGGGTGCCCAGCGCGACGAAGCTTTCGGCTGCCTGATAGATCTCCTCCAGGGTCAGAATCCGTTGGCGCGGCAGGAACTGCATGTCCTCGGCCATGCAATACACGCAACGAAAATCGCAGCGATCGGTGACCGACATCCGCAGATAGTCGACGCGCCTTGCGAACCCGTCGATCAAGACTCGCTCTGACATGATTTCCTCACTTGGCATCGCTTGCATTGAATGAATGTTGCGCTGTGATCCTTGTAGGAACGAGCCTGTTCGCGATGGACTTAAGAACGCCGCGTTTAACCAGCAAGCACGCGTTATCGTTAACGTCCATCGTCGGAACGCCGCCCGGAGCCGGCTCGCTCCTGCAGGGGGTTTGTAGAGTGCAGGCTAAGTGCAGTTTGGAGGGTCGTCCAATCACTAATAATAACTGCCTGATCGATTCGCTCTATGATCAGTTTTTTTCGCCAGTCATATACTTCTAATATGATTTAAGTTATTGAAATACAACTATAAATATCATTGATAGATATCCTCGATAACATGGTCGTTAATAGCGATTAGACAACATTCCACGCACATTCCTATGCTTTTCTCCGTCAAACGATCAATGGCCTGAATCAGGTCACGGAGAAGTACCATGTCTCAAGTCGACCGCTACAAACCCTACAAAGGAGCCGCCGCTGGTTGGGGCGCGCTGATCGCCGTTACCAAAAACTGGCTGGGCAGTGAAAACGCCCTGAAGAATATCCGAGCGATGCTCAAGACCAACCAGAATGGTGGCTTCGATTGCCCCGGTTGCGCCTGGGGCGAGTCGCCGGAAAACGGTATGGTCAAGTTCTGCGAGAACGGCGCCAAGGCCGTCAACTGGGAGGCGACCGGCCGCTTGGTCGACCCGGCATTCTTCAACAAATACAGCGTATCCACGCTTGCCGAGCAAAGCGACTACTGGCTGGAGTATCAGGGGCGGCTGACCCATCCCATGCGCTATGACGCGGCCACCGATCATTACGTGGAAACCACCTGGGATGAAGCGTTCGCGCTGATCGCCCGGCATCTCAATGCCCTGGAATCGCCGAATCAGGCCGAGTTCTACACCTCGGGTCGGGCCAGCAATGAAGCGGCATTTCTCTACCAGTTGTTCGTCCGGGCCTACGGCACCAACAATTTCCCTGACTGCTCGAACATGTGCCACGAAGCCAGCGCGGTGAGCATGATCGAGAGCCTGGGCGTGGGTAAAGGCACTGTGGTGTTTGACGACCTGGAGCACGCCGATGCGATCTTTGTCATCGGCCAGAACCCCGGCACCAACCACCCACGGATGCTCGAGCCACTGCGCGAAGCGGTGAAACGCGGAGCCCAGGTGATCTGCATCAACCCGCTCAAGGAGCGCGGACTAGAGCGCTTCCAGCATCCCCAGCACCCGGTCGAGATGCTGATGAACGGCTCTGAACCCACCAACACCGCTTACTTCCGTCCGGCTCTGGGCGGTGACATGGCGGTCATGCGTGGCATGGTCAAGTTCCTCTTGCAGTGGGAGCGCGAGGCTCAAGTCAACGGTGGCGAGCCGGTGTTCGACCATGAGTTCATCGCCGAACACACCTCGGGGCTGGGTGCCTACCTGGGCGAAGTCGACGCCACTTCCTGGGAGCACATCGTGCAGCAGTCGGGCATGAGCTTGGCCGACATCGAACTCGCCGCACGCATGTACGTCCGGGCCAAGCGCGTGATCATGTGCTGGGCGATGGGCCTGACCCAACATACGCACTCGGTGCCGACGCTGCAGGAAGTCATCAACCTGATGTTGCTGCGCGGTAACGTCGGTCGCCCGGGTGCCGGGCTGTCGCCGGTGCGTGGTCACAGTAATGTGCAGGGCGACCGGACCATGGGCATCAACGAACTGGCGCCCACCGAATTGCTCGATGCCCTGGAGAAACGCTTTTTGTTCACGCCGCCGCGCGAGCACGGCCACAACACCGTGATGGCGATCGGCGCCATGGAGCAGGGGCTTTCGAAAGTGTTCATCGCCCTGGGTGGCAACTTCGCCCAGGCCACCCCCGACACCCCGCGCACCCATGCCGCGTTGCGCAAGTGCGACCTGACCGTGCACATCGCGACCAAGCTCAACCGCAGCCACCTGGTGACAGGGCGTGAGGCTCTGATCCTGCCGTGCCTGGGTCGTACCGATATCGACGTGCAGGCCGAGGGTCCCCAGGGTGTCACCGTGGAAGACACCTTCAGCATGATTCATATTTCCCATGGCCAGCTCAAGCCCAAGTCGAAGCACCTGCTTTCCGAGCCGGCCATCATTGCCGGGATCGCGGAAGCGACACTGGGCAAGCACCCGATTGACTGGAACTGGGCCATCGGCGATTACGGGCGTATCCGCAACATGATCGCCGACACCATTCCCGGCTTCGAGGACTTCAACTCCCGCTTGCTGCACCCGGGCGGTTTCCATATGCCCAACAACGCGGCGCAGCGCGTCTGGAAAACCGCGAGCGGCAAAGCGCAATTCACTTCGAGCGTGTTGCCGGAACATTTGATCAGCGAAGGCGTGCGCAACCTGGCGGTCAAGCCGCACCTGATTCTGCAGACCATGCGCTCCCACGATCAATACAACACCACGCTGTACGGCCTGGACGATCGCTATCGCGGGGTTTATGGCATGCGTGATGTGGTATTTGCCAACGAGCAGGACATTCGCCGACTCGGTTTAGAGCCGGGGCAGAAAGTTGACCTGGTGGCGTTGTGGGATGACGAACGCGAGCGTCGGGTCAGCGGTTTCACTCTGATTGCCTACGACATTCCCGCCGGTCAGGCAGCCGCGTACTACCCGGAAACCAACCCGCTGGTGCCGCTGGAAAGTTACGGGGACCGCACGTTCACCCCGACCTCCAAATTCGTCGCCATCCGGATCGAGCCGGCGAAGGCCAGCAGCCTGATCTCCACCTCCGCCGCATAAATCACTGTAGGAGCCGGCTTGCTGCGGTCGGCTCCTACAGGTTCGTCCCCTTTATATCCGCGATGAGGATATCGACATGTTTAACCTTGAGGCACTGGACCTGGCGCGAATGCAATTCGCGTTCACGGTTTCGTTCCACATTATCTTTCCCGCCATCACCATCGGGCTGGCCAGTTTCCTGGCGGTGCTTGAAGGTCTTTGGCTGAAAACCCACAACGACACCTACCGCGATCTTTACCATTTCTGGTCGAAGATCTTCGCCGTCAACTTCGGCATGGGCGTGGTCTCCGGGCTGGTCATGGCCTACGAGTTCGGCACCAACTGGAGCCGTTTCTCCGACTTTGCCGGCAGCATTACCGGACCGTTACTGACCTATGAAGTGCTCACCGCTTTCTTCCTCGAAGCCGGATTCCTCGGCGTCATGCTGTTTGGCTGGAACCGGGTAGGGCGCGGCCTGCACTTCTTTTCGACGGTCATGGTGGCGATCGGCACCTTGATCTCGACCTTCTGGATTCTTGCATCCAACAGCTGGATGCAAACGCCCCAGGGCTTCGAGATCGTCGATGGTCGCGTCATGCCGCTGGACTGGCTGGCCATCGTGTTCAACCCGTCGTTCCCGTACCGACTGGCGCACATGGCGATCGCCGCCTTCGTAGCCACGGCGTTCTTTGTCGGTTCGTCAGCGGCGTGGCATCTGCTGCGCGGCAATGACACCAAACAAGTGCGCAAGATGTTGTCCATGGCGTTGTGGATGGCGTTGATCGTCTGCCCGATCCAGGCCGTGGTGGGCGATGCCCATGGCTTGAACACCCTGGAACATCAACCGGCGAAAATCGCCGCCATTGAAGGTCACTGGGAAAATAACGGCAGCGAGGCAACGCCGCTGGTGCTGTTCGGCATCCCCGACATGCAGGCCGAGAAAACCAAATACGCCATCGAGATTCCGTACCTGGGCAGCCTCATCCTGACTCACAGCCTCGACAAGCAAATTCCGGCACTCAAGAGCTTCCCGAAAGAAGATCGGCCCAACGCGACGATCATCTTCTGGAGCTTCCGCGTCATGGCCGGCCTTGGCATGTTGATGGTGCTGGCCGGCGTGCTGGGCCTGGCCTTGCGTCGCAGTGGCGCGATTTACCGCAACCGCTGGTTTCTGCGCCTGATGTTGTGGATGGGCCCAAGCGGCCTGATCGCAATGCTCGCCGGCTGGATCACCACGGAAGTGGGGCGCCAACCATGGGTGGTGTATGGCCTGCAAAGAACCGCGAATGCGGCGTCCAATCACAGCGTGACGCAGTTGAGCATCTCGTTGGCGCTATTTGTGGTGATCTATTTCTCGGTGTTCACGGTGGGTATCGGCTACATGATGAAACTGGTGGCCAAAGGGCCAAAATCCCATCACGAGCATGGGCCCGAGGGCCACAACGAACAGGTGATTACACCGCGCCGTCCGCTTTCGGCCGACACCCTCGAAACCGACGCCCGCGTCATTTGAACCAGCGTCATCTGAAAAAGAGGAGGTGAGACATGGGTATTCAAGGTATAGACCTATCGCTGATCTGGGGCGTGATCATCGCCTTCGGCGTGATGATGTACGTGATCATGGACGGCTTTGATCTGGGGCTGGGCATTCTGTTCCCGCTGATCCCGGATGCGAAAGAGCGTGATGTGATGATGAACACCGTCGCCCCTGTATGGGACGGCAACGAGACCTGGCTGGTGCTGGGTGGCGCGGCGCTGTATGGCGCGTTCCCGCTGGCCTATTCGGTGATTCTGGAAGCGTTGTACCTGCCACTGATCCTGATGTTGTGCGGGCTGATTTTCCGTGGCGTCGCCTTCGAGTTTCGCTTCAAGGCCAGCCCTGAAAAACGTCATATCTGGGACATGGCGTTCATCGGCGGTTCGCTGCTGGCGACGTTTTCCCAGGGTGTGGTGATCGGGACTTACATTGTCGGTATCCCAGTGGTCGAGCGGCAGTTCGCCGGTGGCAGTTGGGACTGGCTGGCGCCGTTTCCCTTGTTCTGCGGCGTTGGCTTGATCGTCGCCTACGCGCTGCTGGGCAGCACCTGGTTGCTGGTCAAGACCGAGGGCATGCTGGAATCGCGCATGCGCCTGTTCACCCGGCCCCTGGCCTGGCTGCTGCTGGCGGTCATCGGAGTGATTTGCGTGTGGACGCCGATCCTGCACCCGGAAATCGCCACGCGCTGGTTCGGCCATGCGCACCTGGTGGTGTTCGGTGCCCTGGCGCTGCTGGCCTTGCTGGCGATGTTCGGCCTGCTCAAGACACTGCGCCAACGCCACACCCATTGGCCGTTCGCCTTCACCCTGATGCTGGTGTTCCTCGGTTACATCGGCCTGGCCTTCAGTATCTGGCCGAACATCTTGCCGCCGTCCATCAGCTTGTGGGAAGCGGCTTCACCGGCTACCAGCCAGTTGTTCATCCTGATCGGCGCGTTGTTCATTCTGCCGATCATCCTGATGTACACCGTCTGGAGCTACTACGTTTTCCGCGGCAAAGTGAGGATCGGTGATGGCTACCATTAATTCGCAGCAACCGGCACCTGCGCGTTGGTACAAACGCCTTGGGTGGCTGGTGTTGATCTGGCTGGGCAGTCTGGTTGCATTGGGTGTGGTGGCGGGGGCTTTGCGCATGTTGATGCGTGCGGCGGGGATGAGCTCGCACTAACCCTTGCTGTTCAATGTAGGAGCAGCCTGCGGCAGCTCCTACAACTGCATCGCGGTTTTACCTTGCCCTCACTGCGCCCCAAACATCGCCGTCCAGTAGATCCCCGCATCGCTTTTCGGATCGGTCGCATACGCCGCGCCCAGGTCGCGCATCTGCGGGTTCATCAGGTTGGCGCAATGCCCGGGGCTGGTCAGCCAGCCTTCGACCACTTTGCGCGCGCTGTCCTGCCCGGCGGCGATGTTCTCGGCGATTTGCTGGAAGTCGTAGCCGGCGAGCTCGGCGCGGTCACCGGGGGTGCGCCCGTCGCGGTCTTTGTGATCGAAGTAATTGTTGTTGGCCATGGACCGCGAGTGGGTCTCGGCGGCGCTGGCCAGCGTGGCGTTCCAGGTCAGTGGCGTGGCGGCGGCAAAGGATTGTGCGCCGCACTGGCGCGGCTGCGCGCGGGCGGTGTTGAGTTCGGCCAGCAGTTTCTGGCCTTCCGCTTGCCAGTCCCCCAGGCGCGCGCTCAATAACGGGCGTGCGACCACGATGCGCCAGTCACGGTCCTGGCGGCTGACGCCGACATCGACAAATTGCGGGTCTAGCACGATCTGGCAAAAACTCTCCTGGATCGCCTTCATCGCCGACGCCGCATCACGTGGTCCGGTAAGGCTGATCGCCTGCACGTTCTTCATGGGATAACCCGCGCTGGCCATGGCCTGCTGCAGATTGACGACGCTGGTGGCGGACAGCACCAGGCGAGGATCGGCGGACAGCGGCGGCAGCTCCGACGAGACCTGGCCGGCACAGCGTTGCAGTTGACTGCGGTAGACATTGATCGACTCGATCAATTGCGACTCGTCGCTCGCCACAGCGGTGGCGGCGAACACCAGGCCCAGTGACAACCCGGCCAAACGCACAGCGGATGAGATGAAGCGCATGGAAATCCCCCTTGAGCTGAATGCGCCCATGATGCGCGAATTTGCCCCGTCAAAGGCAACGGATTTTATCCAGAAGTGTAGTGGGTGGAGTGCAATCATTTCACTACTACACTGGTTCGATACTGCCTCGGAGTTTGCCCGACCATGCGCCTTGACTGGATAGCCTCCTGCCTCGTCGTCATCTTGTTTGCCACCTGCGCAATCGCCGCAGATCAGGAACAGCAAAAGCAGGCGGCCGAGAACAAGGCCCAGGTGCTTGAGCAAAAGGCCGCGCAGAGCAGCAGTCCCGCACCGGCCCCTGGGGCCGAAGCGATTACCCAGTCCGAAGTCCAGGCCGTGGACCCTGCCGGCGTCGCGCCACTGGACGACGCGATCACCTGTCTGGCGCGGTCGATTTATTGGGAAGCCAAAGGCAAGGATTCGGTCGACATGGAAGCGGTGGCCAATGTGGTGATGAATCGCTTGGGCCACGGGGGTTTTCCGGACACCGTCTGCGGCGTGGTCAAGCAGGGCTCGGAGAGCAAAAGTTGCCAGTTTTCCTGGTGGTGTGACGGGCGCCCTGATTCGGTCCAGGAAGAAGGTTCGTATGCGCTGGCCAAGGAAATAGCGCGCAAGGCACTGAACAAACAGTTGCCGGATCGCACCGGTGGCGCCTTGTATTTCCATGATCGTACGGTCAGGCCGGACTGGGCCAGGCAGTACACCAAGACAGCGGATATCGGCCTGTTCCGCTTCTACAAACCCCGGGGCGGGTCGGCCAGGTAAGGAATAAAGCATGCGCAGATCTCTACCCTCGTGGCTTGAATGCCTGGGCTTGATGCTTCTGGCCCTGGTATTGATTGGCGCAGGACTGGGCTGGCGTCAGGCGCAGAACGTGGAGGAAGAACGCTATCTGGGGGTCGCCCTGGAAATGCTGCAACACGGCTCGTGGCTGATCCCCCATCGTGCCGCAGAGATCTACGGTGACAAGCCGCCGATTTTCATGTGGGCGGTGGCTTTCTGTGTCTGGTTGACCGGCAAGGCCAGCATCGCGCTGTACATTCCTGGACTGTTTTCGGCGGTGATGGTCACGGCCATGGTCTATGACCTGGGGCGCCGGCTGTGGAACCAGCGTACCGGGCGCATCGCGGTACTGTTGTACCTGGCGACCTATCAGACCTACAGCATTCTGCAAAGCGGCCAGATCGACAGCATTTTGATTCTGTTTACCTCCCTGGGCCTGTACGGTCTGGCCCGGCACCTGCTGTCAGGCCCGGCCTGGCGCTGGTTCTATGTGGGCTGCGCGGCCATGGGCGTCGGCGTGATCACCAAGGGCGTGGGTTTTCTGCCGGTGTTGATGCTGATTCCGTATGCCTATGCAGTCCTCAGGAAATGGCCGGGTGTGGTGGCCATGCCGGGTGGGGCACGCAAATGGTTGCTGGGCCTTGCCGTGATGCTCGGCGCCATAGCGGTGTGGTTGTTGCCCCTGGGCTTGTCGATTGCCCTGCATGGCAGCGCCGATGAAATGGCCTACGCCCGGGAAATTCTCCTGCGCCAGACCGCGGGACGCTATGCCGCGGCGTGGCATCACCGCGAACCGTCCTGGTACTTCTTTACCCATGTCATCGCCCTATACTGGCTGCCGTTGGTGTTGATGCTGCCATGGCTGGTGCCCGCGTGGCGCCGCCAGTTGAAAAAGCGCGATGGCCGGGTGTTGGTGCTGCTCGGCTGGGTGCTATTGGTCGTGCTGTTCTTCAGCTTCAGCAGCGGCAAGCGCGAGTTGTACATCTACCCGGCGTTGCCAGGCCTGGCGCTGGTGGCCGCGCCACTGATTCCTTGGATGCTCAAGCGCTGGTACAGGCGGCGTGCGCGTTTGCGTCGGGTATTTACGGCGCTGTTCGCGATCTGGTTCGTGCTGTGGTTCGCCCGGGGATTCTTCGTGCCGCTCAAGGATGGCGCCAATCCTGATCAGGCCATCATGGAGCAGGCAGCGACCGTGACCCACGGCGCCGATCTGGTATTGGTCAACTGGGAAGAAGGGCACTGGCTGTTCGCGCGCCAGCCGCTGGTGCATTTCGGCATGGACAATTCCTCGGTCGAGAAGGCCGCCCAATGGTTGCGCGAACATCCACAGGCCTACGCCCTGGTGCCCGATGATGTGCTGGGCCAGTGCTTCAATGCCGAAGCGGCCCATGCCCTGGGGGAAGATTCCCGGGCCCACTGGTCCATCGTCAGTGCCGCCGCCGACAACGGCAAGTGCCTTCCTGAGATGGCCGCCAAAGCCTATCGGTTCGCCTGGAAAGAACCCTACACGCCTGCGACGGCGGTGCTGCCGACGCAGGCGGCGAATCCTTGATGGGAAAGCGGGGTTGCTTATTGGTCGGGTTATTCAAGGCTATCTGTGAGCAGGGCTATTTCATGTACCAGGCCCAAGGCTGGTCGCTGACATACTCGGTGACCTGCTTGACCTCCAGATAATTGTGCAGCCCCCATTGCCCCAACTCGCGGCCGATCCCGCTGTGTTTCATGCCGCCCCACGGTGCCTCGACGAAGGTTGGCTGTGAGCAGTTGACCCAGACGATCCCGGCACGCAACTGATTGGCCACGCGCGTGGTGCGTTGCAGATCGGCGCTCATCACTGCGGCGGCGAGGCCGAAGCGGCTGGCATTGGCCATTTGCAGCGCTTGCTCTTCGGTCTTGAAGCGTTTGATGCACAGCACCGGGCCGAAGACTTCTTCGCGCCACAGAATGCTGCTGTGCTCCGGCTCGTCGAAGATCGCCGGTTCCATGAAATAGCCTTCGGCCAGATGCGCCGGGCGCCGTCCGCCGGTGAGCAGACGGGCGCCGCTGGCCAGGCCCTGGTCGATGAAGCCGAGCACCTTGTCGTACTGGCCCTGGCTGACCAGCGGCCCGAGCAGCACGCCGGGCTGCATGCCCGGGCCAATGCTGATCTTGCGCGTTTCTTCCACCAGCCGTTCGATCAGGCGCGGGGCGATGGTTTCTTGCACCAGCAGACGCGACGTGGCGCTGCACACCTGGCCCTGGTTCCAGAAGATCCCGAACAGTATCCACTCCACGGCGGCTTCGACATCGGCGTCATCGAACACGATGAACGCAGATTTACCGCCCAGTTCCAGGCTGATGTTCTTGATGTCCCGCGCCGCCGCCGACATGATTTTCGCCCCGGTGGGCACGCTGCCGGTGAAGGCCAGTTTGTCCACCCCGGGGTGTTCGGTGAGCGGGCTGCCGGCGTCGGCACCGAGGCCGGTGACCAGGTTCAACACCCCGGCCGGCAAGCCAATGCGATCGGCGGCGGCCGCCAGTTCCAAGGCGGTCAGCGGCGTCAGTTCGGACGGTTTCAACACCACCGTGGCCCCGGCGGCCAAGGCTGGCGCGACCTTCCACGCGGCCATCAGCAGCGGGTAGTTCCAGGG